>Ga0268298_10006861_pt1 | contig 10224 bp, 11 predicted proteins | sample WWTPWeurt_MetaG_FD_194462 | JGI IMG/M metagenome (GOLD analysis project Ga0268298, IMG submission 194462) | Activated sludge microbial communities from WWTP in Nijmegen, Gelderland, Netherland - WWTP Weurt | ecosystem: Engineered > WWTP > Aerobic digester > Activated sludge | place... | reverse complement strand
GCTTGTCTTCTTTAGGTTTAGATGGAACTTCTTTCACCAGTTGGTCATAAAGTTTTGCCATTGAAGGTGGTGGCGTCAATTTTTTCTTGTCGATGAAGAAAAGGATGTCCGGGTGGTTCGAGTTGCGCAATTCGATCAATGCGCCACCTCTGCGTCCGCCCTGTGCGACTGCTTCTACAGCTTTGGCAATGGTTTTCTCGTAGAAACGATCTGGACCTGAGGCAGCAGCTCCGTTAGAAATAATAGATGCCCATGGTCTCAAAGAAGATGTATTCAAGCCCATTCCCATGGCGGCTTTGGCTGCTAATGCTTCGATACGAGCAGCTTCTTGAATGCCCTCCAAACTGTCTTCTACGTATGCAACTCCACAGGCAGCAAGACAACCTTTGCCTCTTAAATTGGCTGCTAATTGACCCATTGCGATTTCTTGTTCAGAAAGATTATTGAAGTTCTTTGCAATAACAGCTTTGCGAAGTTCTTCAGAGCGTAGCCAGATTTGATCTTCTTTCATACCAGCAAGTTTGCCGTGAGCCCAGAACTTGAGCACATCAAGCGATACCTGAGGTTCGGCATTGATATTGGCTGGGGTGTTTGCCCAGAATTTTTGATTACCTATATGATCGGCAAAAATGGTTGCCCATTCTACGACTTTGGGATGATCGAGAGCTTTGTCCAGGTCGATAGCAATTATTTCTTGTGGACTCAATACATATTTAAGTTCGGCGATTGCAGTCGATATAGCGACTCTATATATGATGCCGTTTACATCTTCAACCGGTTGACCGCTAGAAGAATCTCTTTTGGCGTACAGCCCAGTGAGTGTATCGCGAGTAGATTCCCAATATCTATATGAATAGTCGTGAGGCTTCACTTCCTTTACCTCATCTTTAACTATTTCAATTACAGTTTGGATGGCTTCTCTGGCGGTAGATTGCTGCTCTGTTTGCTGCATTGGTTAGTGATTCCTTTCCATATAAACGAATGGGATTTTGGGGATTGCGGCGAGAACTGGTTGGGGAGCGGCGAACAAAATCCAAGGCTTGGTAAAGAAGCCTTGAAAAATGCCACATACGACTTATAAATAGGAGCCCCGACAAAGAATCCAAGAAGCAGTATGGGCTTAGCGATTGCTAAAGGTTATTCAGTTTTCGAAAAAAATTCGTTGGGAATAATGTACTACCGATGGTGTCGCGGCACAAGTATGTTAATAGTGTTGTGCAAAACCTGTAGAATCCCAGGTTCAGGACAGGTTCTGCTTTTTGCGTGATTTGCTTCAAAGATAAAATCGAATATTAAGCAATGTTTTTAACCTAGATGTGGTGTACGCATATACCGTTGTAAGTGGTTGGCTGTAACACAAAACCGTCTGGTAATGGGTGTTTCCGATTTTGAGCATGTTTTACGTATATGCGCAAGTGGTGCTAGTGGTGATACCATTATCTGTCGCTCGATTAAACTGGTATCACTAGCGGTTCTATATATGTTTTATGTCTAAATATAATCTGATTGATCTTTGATCTTGTTTAAAATCGGATAGGTTTTTTTTTCTGACTGCATAGCGCTTAGCACTAAGCTCTCAGAAGGCTAACCAAAGAACTATTAGTTTTGTTCGCATTTGTAAGAGATGATTTTACTAAAAGTTTTAGTAGAAAAATTTGAAAAAGAAAACGAGCGCCGTGAAGCGCTCGCCTTCTCAGTTTAGCAGTCACCGCTCCGTTGCCGGAAACGGGACATCGACCCATACGCGGCTTGTCCCATATTCCAGGGGCATGCCGCTTCGATACCAGTTGCGCACGAGGCGTCTGGCGTGGCGTTTTGCCTGGCTTTGAGATGAGAAGACAGGACTGTCTCCCCACACTCGAAGCATCAGCTCCGGCTCTGGTTGGTCCCAGAATCCGCCCTCTTTGAACCAGCCCTGGTCGTAACCGACCCGGAACTCGAACGTCGAGGCATCACCAACTTTGGGGGTCTTCAAGACGTAAAAACCATTGTCGGCTGACATTGGCTTATACTCCTCTAGCTGAGCTACCGCGATTGAATCGCAGGGTACTCCCGAATGGTTTCCCTATCCAGCACTCCTTGCTGAATCGCACCTTTCATTCGGAAAAGGCCCCGCCGTCAGGACGAGAAAAAAGTTGGACGGCTACGGGGAAAATTATTAGGTAGAAGGCTATCGGGGATTGCCCTCCATGAGCAATCCCCGTGCCGTGTCCCGACTGTCGAGACCATCGCAGTTTTACTGAGTGCGACTAGAGTGATACCGTTTCTGGTACCATGCTATGGAGGTCGCTCTCAGCCCGCTCCAGATATTCCTGCGCTTCGGAAATCCAGGCGGCTGCGTCTTCAGCTCGTGCTTCAGCGCCAACACCGTCACCGGCGTGGAGATGGCTCTGAGCAGACTGAAGAAGTGGGGTGGCGAAATTGGCATAACCAAACGCCTTATGGGCTGAAGAGGTGACAGCACGTACCGCCTTTAGCCGCGCAAAACAAGCCTCCAGGCTCGTTTCAAGATTCTTGCGCACAACCTCAGTATTGCTAAGCATGGGTTAGACCTCAGCTCAGATTAAACGGCTCTGCAACCGTGGAGCAGCGGGTGCTGCTTTGTTCCATTCAGACCCGCTATACACCTGTTGATCTCTTTCTTACCGGAGATGCTGGTGGTACTAGCCACCCGGCCGAAACGAAGACGCACTGCGCCTTCTCACATTCGCTTGCGCGAATATCGTTTAAGAAGGAACCGCCGAAGCGGCTCCTTCCGAGTAGCATTTCAGCTACGCTCAGTCTTCTGATGATCGCCGCCGATTTTCGTGCCACCGGATTTGAGCCTGAGTGGCATAATACGCGACGATCATGCTGCCGATGAACCCGACTGCGACGACGGGCTCAGTTGCGTGATTGGCCTGGAGAAGACCAGTCACGAAGGGGAGAAGCGTCAGAAGAAATGACGCCAAGAAGTGACAGAGGCGAGAAATGCCCCGGTGTATCTTGAACGCCAGATGGTGACGCGAGTTGCTCGCCGCCCACGCCATGAGGGCGCCGGCAGTGGCGAGGATGGCAGCGATGAGGAGTACTGAGATAGTTGCGTTTTGCATGGGATTACCCTTGCTAGTGCTTCTAGTTTGATCTCTTTCTTACCGGAGATGCTGGTGGTGCTAGCCACCCGGCCGAAACGAAGTTTTGCGACTTCTCACATTCGCTTGCGCGAATATCGTTTCGGGAAGACATCTTGCGATGCCTTCCCGGACGCATACAACAAACTCAACTCATACGCATCTTCAACAAACGAGAGCGTAGAACATCACCCCGAAGAAGGCGATGGAGAGGAGACTTCCGACCAGAGCAAAGCGGCGACGCGCTTTGACCAGGGAAGGATCCGTGTACTCGAACGCTTCGATGGAAGGCGTAGGCATGGTGACCCCCTGAGGAGTTAGAGTTGCTGCGATTTCGCCGATATTACCCTCCAGGTTTGAGGGAGTTACTAACCGTCGGCCTAACTGGGTTCTTTCGTTAACCAGATAGCGGCCACATCGACCGTGGTCGACATGTTTGAGAGGGAACCTCGCGGTCCCCTCCAGAGAGTCTTGTACTAGGCCATTTGACGCCTGCGCTTGATTGCAGCCTTACGTTTCGCTTCCCGGCGCCTCTGAAGAAGGCGCTGGAGCCACGTTGGAACGTATTTCTCGGCAGCAAACAAAGCGTCGTCAAGCTTGAAATGGACGCTGGTCATGGGTGTTACTCCATTGTTACGACTCATCTTGGATCTCTCTGCTGAAGCGGATTACTTCAGGAGAATACTAATAAGTAGACTAGGCTGGATGTTTCGAGAACTTATCCGCTGTAGAAGAGAGACCAAAGATAAGCTCACTCTAATAAAGCTCTGTGCCTAATATCCAGTGTGTGAGTGAAGAAATAAGCTATTCATGATTAGCGCAAGTTAAGCTAATCTCTACTTATATACAAAATTGTTAGCGCTAATTGCACTAATTAACGGTGCAGAATAGTCTGAATCGAGCTGTTGATTTGTTCTTTGTAAGTTATGTAGCCATAGCCAAGCGCACAAGCCAGAATGATAAAGATTAACAGGCGCATGAAATTCCAGGCGCCAGCGTTATATTGACGTGACTTGGATTTCTCCTTTTTCAAAATCAGAGTTTGTTCGCCTTGAGAACTTATGTCTTTAGGACGCAAGGTTTCTGAAACTGATTCACTTTCTTGCGGGTCGATGAGGCTGCTTGGATCGTCCGGCAGGTTTGGCATTAAGGCAAGGAGCTTGTCTGTTTTGATCCAGAGCGATTGATTCAATTCGGTGACTCTTTTGCGCATAGGGTCGAGTACAGCATAATTTCCATCTTGTATTTCGACCAGGCGGCGAATAGCGGCCCAACCCTGCTCGCCTGAGGGAGTAACTTTAGCGCCTAAAATGTAACCACCTTGAGAAAATGCAATGCGGCCTTGCACATCGGACTTAGAATCGTTGATTCGTAAGATGGGCGTTTTGACCGAAGGAATTTCGGAGCAGGTGCGCAGAATATCTGTCATGCTCTCTTCTTTGTTTATTTTGCCTTCGACAATTACGTCCACGATGACCTCGTTTTTTTGCTTTGGCGAGTATACCCAGTAAAAAGAAGATACCCAATCGTCTGGGTCTTTAATTTTATCTGCCTGAATAATATAGGGTAAAATCAAGCCTTATGAAAAAGCGCATCATGTGTGTATTTGGAACCCGTCCCGAAGCAGTAAAAATGGCTCCGGTGATTCATGCTCTAGAAAAGTCGTCAAAGCTAGAACCAATAGTAGTGAGCACAGCTCAGCATCGCGAAATGCTCGATCAAATGATCAAATGGTTCCAGTTAAAACCCGCTTACGATCTGGATGTCATGCGGCACGGTCAGAGTCTCGCCGGTATCACGGCTAGAGTTTTGGAAGGGATGGACGGGCTATTAAACGAGTCCAAGCCCGACCTGTTACTTGTCCAGGGAGACACTATAACTGTGATGGCCGCTGCTCTGGCTGCCTTTTATCACAAAATTCCAGTTGGTCACGTGGAGGCGGGGCTGCGTACAGATAACTTGTATAACCCCTTTCCAGAAGAAATGTCTCGCCGTCAGGTGAGTCAAATTGCCACTATGCACTTTGCTCCGACAAAACTGGCTGTCGAAAATTTGAAGCGTTCTGGCATAACCAAAAATGTCTTCATGACAGGTAATACAGTAATCGACGCTTTGCTTGATACGGCAGGCCGGCTCACGAAAACGAAGGTGGAGCCTGAAATTTTTGGTCATACCGATTTTGAAAAATATAAGGTCTTGTTGGTTACCGCTCACCGCAGAGAAAACTGGGGAGAGGGCATGGATGGCATTGCGGGGGCGTTGCGCGAGATTGTAGAAGCTTATCCGCAAATACAAGTGCTTTATCCGATTCACAAAAATCCAATCGTCAGGCAGTCGATAGAGCCTATCTTTGCCAATCACGACAGACTTGTAATGGTCGAGCCTCTTGATTATGTTCCGTTTGTTTATGCAATGCAGCGAAGCTTTTTTGTACTGACTGACTCTGGTGGCATTCAAGAAGAAGCCCCATCGCTGGGTAAACCAGTGCTTGTCATGCGCACTACGACTGAGAGACCAGAAGCAATGGAAGCAGGTGCGGCCAAGCTCGTGGGTATTGAGAAAGGCGGTATCGTCACTGCGGCCAGAGAGTTGATTGACAGTCCTGATGCCTATTCCAAAATGTCCAAGGCAGTCAATCCGTTTGGTGATGGCAAGGCTTCGGACCGCATCGTCTCGGCGATAGAAGAATATTTATCTTAGAAAATCAGCTTCAATCGAATTAGGCGCTATTATAGTGAGCTTTGTCACTGTATTGGAGTAAACAAGTGAGTACCACAATGACCGGTCAAGACATAGCGCCATACGCAGAGTTTCTAACCGACGAGCATCAAGCTATCCGCGAAATGATTCGCGATTTTGCCACTAAAGAAATTGCGCCTAAGGCACAAGAAGTAGACCGTGAGGCTCGCTTCCCCATTGAAACATTTAAGCAATTAGGTAAATTGGATTTGCTCGGTCTTCCCATTGATGCTGAATATGGTGGCGCAGGAGCAGATTACAGAAGCTATGCTATCGCAGTAGAAGAAATAGGTAGAGCCTGTGGTTCGACCGGATTGAGCTACGCTGCTCACGTTTCTTTGGGAACCAATCCCATTAAATTGTTCGGAACCCCTGAGCAAAAGAAAAAATATATTCCCAAGTTGTGCTCTGGCGAATATATCGGCTGTTGGGCATTGACCGAGCCAGGAACTGGTTCTGATGCATCTGCTCAAAAAACGACAGCACGCTTGGAAGGTGACCACTGGGTACTGAACGGAACCAAGCAATTCATAACTAATGCCACTCATGCGGACGTCAATATTATTATGGCGATGACCGACAAGACGCTTGGTAGAAAAGGTATTTCTTGCTTCATCATCGAAAAAGATACTCCTGGATTTTATGTGTCCAAAGTCGAGAAGAAGATGGGTATGAGAGGATCCCCCACCGCCAGTTTGACCATGGAAGATTGCAAAATTCCAAAAGAAAATATCGTAGGCGAAGTCGGCGACGGCTATAAACAAGCCTTGATGACTCTTGAAGGCGGACGTATTTCCATTGGTGCTCTGGCACTGGGAATTGGTCAAGCCGCATTTGATGCCGCTCTTGCTTATGCAAAACAAAGAGAAGCCTTTGGTCAACCAATCGGAAAATTCCAGTTCATTCAGGGTTATCTTGCTGACATGGCTACTCAACTTGCTGCAGCGAGAATGCTTTTGTATCATGCTGCTTATTTGAAAGACCATGGCAAACGCGTGACCCTCGAAGGTTCACAAGCCAAGCTCTATGCATCTGAAGTTGCTTCCAAAGTCTGCAACATGGGTATTCAAATCCATGGCGGATACGGTTACATTGAAGATTTCCCGGCAGAACGTTTCTTGCGTGACGCCAAGCTTTGTGAAATCGGCGAAGGAACCTCCGAAATTCAACGTCTCTTAATCGCAAGAGAATTGGGTCTCTAAAATAGGCATCGCTTTTGCGATTTTGTTTATCTCTGCGCTCTACGCATCTGTAGGGCATGGAGGAGCAACAGGCTTTCTGGCTGTCATGTCTTTCACAGACTGGCAGCCAGATTTAATTACATCGACTGCGCTCGTGCTCAATGCAATTAGTGCTGGCATAGCCTGTTTATCGTATGCTCGAGCAGGACATTTTTCCTGGAAGCTCACTTTGCCTATAGTGGCTGTTTCTGTGCCTTCTGCCTATGTGGGCGCAATGCTCAAGTTGAGTGAATCGCAATTTTCTACCTTCCTTGGAGTGGTATTGCTTTTGGTGGCAATGCGATTATTGTTCTTCAGCCGAAAAGCTGGTGACGATAAATTTGAGTCCCCACCAAGACTTGTTTTTTTAATGCCTGCCTCTGTTTTTCTTGGGCTCGTTTCAGGCGCTATAGGAATAGGTGGTGGAGTTTTTTTAAGTCCATTACTTGTTCTTTGTAAATGGGCGGATCCCAGGACGACTTCAGCTACCGCTGCTGCATTTACAAGTCTCAATTCGATTTCTGGTTTGATATCGAAGGCGGTATCAGGAAGGTTGCTTTTCGATCCCCTCTCTATTCAGGGAGCGGGTCTGATAGTCTGCGCTCTCATAGGGTCCACCTTGGGGGCGCGATATGGCTCCAAGATTGCCAGTCCACCGGTGCTTATGCGTCTTATAGCGCTAGTTTTGCTGGTTGCGGTAGTCAAACTTCTATTTACAAAAGGGCATTGAGTCTATAAATTGAAGTGATGCTTCCAGGCTTTTCTAAGAAGAAAAACAGCAACACTTATCGGCTCAAAACCATGGCGATGGCGCGAGTGTTTTCTGAAGTCATGGCGCTCATTATTTTTTTGTGCATGCCATTTATTTTGCTCTTCGCAAACTTAATGGCTGAACTTGATCTTGTAGTCAAAGCTGCAGTGATTCTAGGATCTGTTTTTTCTTTTTTGATGTTACCCGCCTACGGATTTGTCACCTGGCAAATAACTGTGACTGAAACTGGCATTATAGGTTGGTCTTTGATAAAACGTCGTGAACTTAGCTTTGATAAATTGATTAAGCTAACGCGCAAATCCAATTTTAATTGGCAGAGGTATGTTCTCACTTACGATAGTGGGGACATCACTTTTCCGCTCTGGTTCGAGCGTTTGGATGAATTGATCAAAAGCATCAGAGAGCATTTGCCTGTAGATCTGAGTCCAGGCGGTGGCGGTCCTAGATTGTTCAGGCAGGACACTATTTCGTTCTTCATGCAGTTTTCACAGGTTGCTTTTGGTCTGGTACTAACTGGTGTTGCAACATATTTTGCTGCTTATTATTTTTCGTCCAACAAAGTTTCGGAGTTAGACGGGCTGTTAATCATGGTCTTTGTTCTAGTGCTTGGTCTGAGCATGTTTTATCGAGCAATCGTAGTTATGCTCATGCCCTTCAGAATTTTATTGGTAGAGACAGGACTGGAGCTTAGTACGATATTTTTCAAAAAGCGAATTGAGTTCAATAGTCTTCAACAACTTACTGCTTCGTCACCATTTCTGCCAGAAGGATTTATGCTTGAAACGACTTCGGGCTCTTATTTGATTGGCAGCGGATTTGACTCGCTTGATGAACTGGTGGAACAACTTCGACTGAGAAAACTCGAAGCGGCTGATTAGTGGCTAAAACAGTACTTCCTGTTTGAAAAATTGTGCCACCATTTTTCGGTGTAAATCGAAGCAAATATTTCGTGGCAATTCGCTGTATTTAAAAGCAGCGACATCATCTGCGTCATCACCAGGAACTAACAAACCGTTTGCTGGTTTAGCCAGATAGAACAAAATCAAAACGTTTATTCCTCTTCCAGGCGAATGAGCAGAAAGCAATTTGTCTATTTCTACTTCCAATCCTGTTTCTTCAAGCACTTCACGTGCAGCTGACTCTTCAGGCTCTTCAGAATTTTCCATAAAGCCGCCAGGCAAACACCAGTCGCCGACGAATGGAGGAAACTTTCTCTTCACTAAAACGAGACCGCCGTCCATCGGAATTAATGTGGCAGTGACTGGTTTTGGATTGTCCCAATGAACAAATTCACAATCTATTCCAGTGCAAGCGAGTCTGTCTTTGCCGCCGATATCGGCAACTTGCAGAGTGCTGGCACAAAAGGGACATGATTTCATCTATCAGGATTTTAGCAAAATTTTGGTGCAGTCTCATTTGTAGGCAAATACACAAAACTGCTCAGTCCGAATAAAGAAATTTTTTACGTACAATCTCTCGAAAGATGTCAGGCGCTGATGTCGGTGAAATTACGGCGCTAAATAATCTCTTTGAAACTTTGATTTTCGCGGAACACTAGACAGATAAAATCGTCAGACTACTTGCATACAGACGACATATTGATAGTATTGCTGGAACACAGTCCCCGCATACATCTCTAATGTTTCAGTAAGCAGCAAAATGGCATATATAAACTGTCATGTGCTATACCGCAGTTATAAGCAAGAAGCATTCGGAACGGAGTTAGTTCCACCGACGCTTCCATCCTCGTTTGAGGCTAGTTTGAGGAATCAGACCATGAAAAAGGAATCTTACGCTCTAACCAATCAATTTGGTCTGAATGGCGAACCTGTCAAGAATCCTAATGGCGCCGAAATGAAATTGGGTGGCGCTCGTGTCAAAAGTGTCGAAGCAAAATCTTGCAGTCAAGGCATTTGCGAAGTGAGCTGGAAGCCCAGCCGCCCAGCCGCCACTGACAAAATGAAACAGTAAAAGCTACTTTCTTTAATTTTGAAAACGAGCACAGGTGCTCTTTTTATTCGTTCGGAAAGGTTCGATCAACTCCATTTTTTGCGCTCTACGGTGATAGAAGTAGATGCTTATTTCTATCAATAATCCGCAGCGTGTTGAAAAGTGCTAGCGCGGTTGGCTCAAGTACTAAGCCTGAAGCTGGCATAAATAGTGCTTCTTGATAACGCTTGGTGTCTTGAGAACGTACAGATTTAAAGTCTATGATCCAAGCTCTGTTTTGATTTTTATTTTTCCGACTTTTAGCTCTTAATTAGCCAACCCTAGTCTAATAACAACCAAGGAGAAGATCATGTCGCTCTTGAGCGGCTTGCCTTCTGTCGCCAATCTTCAGGCGCCTCAGGCAAAGAGAATTCCTCACGTCTTCACTCTTCAT
>Ga0268298_10006860_pt1 | contig 10224 bp, 9 predicted proteins | sample WWTPWeurt_MetaG_FD_194462 | JGI IMG/M metagenome (GOLD analysis project Ga0268298, IMG submission 194462) | Activated sludge microbial communities from WWTP in Nijmegen, Gelderland, Netherland - WWTP Weurt | ecosystem: Engineered > WWTP > Aerobic digester > Activated sludge | place: Netherlands... | reverse complement strand
CTGGGCGAAGGCAAACAAGTAATTCAAGCACTCAAATATAACTTCGTTCGCCCAGACACAGGAATATTTACGCTTGAAGGCATTTTGTACTTTCTGGAGTATGAATTTTATCGATTCGAAGCTTACAACCTGCCACTTTCGCTAATAATAATGGAAATGTCCAAACGCAAAGGCGAAGGCAGCATACAGGTGGAAGCGTTACCGCCAGAAATAATTGCTCAGGCTGCTATGCGCATAGATCTGGTTAAACGCCCTCTCGATACTCTTGGACATTTCGAGAACATGGAATTTGCACTAATATTGCCAAACACGAGACCTTCGCAAGCCGCATTTATAGCCAATCGAATTTTAGATTCTGTAAGCAACACGCCACTTGCAAATGACATAAACAAACGTAATCTACAAATTGCCATTGGAGTTGCGGGTCTGCCAGCTGATGGTGAAGATATTCCAGCCTTGATTGGAGCCGCACGCTCAGCTAAAAACGAAGCACTCCAGGGCACCTTCCCTATTGTCTTATCGCGCAGCCTTAAGAGAGACTGATGACGCAGGAAAGCACAGACATACAACTGGGCGAATTGCTCATCCGTACCGGACTTATTCAACCAGAACAGTTTGAAGCGGCTTACAAACTTTCTTTCAAAATGCGCTTACCTATTGGGCGCGTGCTAACAATGCATGGACACGTTAGCGAAGATCACCTTCGTACAGCGCTCGAATTGCAAGCACGAATGCGCGATGGACTGATCCCGTTCGATCACGCCATTCAAGCTTTTCTACAAGTAGTCAGACATGGGGTGGGTCTAGATACAGCCCTCACGCGTGTTGTGCCGGCAGCACCACCCAAAGCAGTTGTCACAGAAAACAGACTAGGTGAGCTTCTGGTAGCATCTGGAATTGCAAGTCGTCCACATGTGGAAGAGGCAATGCATGCAAGTGCAGATACCGGACTGCCACTAGGTATGGTGCTACTGAGCAACGGCAAGGTGAAACGTGCCTCACTCAACTCAGCCTTAACCGCGCAAAAACTTATTCGCGATGGTGCTATCGAAAGAGACAAAGCAGTTTATGCGCTCAAAATGGCGCGTCTTCGCTCTATTCCACTGGAGCAGTCTTTACGCGAAAACGCGGAGTTTCAGGGCGCTATGGGTGAAGCATTCGGAACGGGTGAATTGTTCTTGATGGCTGGAGTGGTATCTGAAAGCCAACTTATGACTGCAAAAGAAATCGAAGTAACAGAAGAGCGACCAATCGAAGAAGTCTTTGTTTCGCTGGGTTATGCTTCTGCTCCGTGTGCCAAAGCAGCAAAATATATTTTGTCCATGGTGGGTCAGGGAATGCTTTTCGAAGATCAGGCAGCCCGCATTATCAAACGAATTCAATATGCATCTTCTAATAAAGAACTGCAAGACGTACTTGCAAAGCTTGATTCCAACCCAGAAGAAATCTTGGAAGAACGCGAGCAAATTGAAATTACAGACATTTTGAAAAAAGCAGGTCTCATTTCAGACAAAGATTTGCAGATTGCCACCGCTCTGGCACTGGCAAACCGCGTTCCTCTCATCAAAACTCTGTTTGACGCCAAACTGATTGACGAACACGTCATGAATAATGCAACTGAACTCAAGACCTATCTCGACCACGATCTGCTCAAACTGGAGCAGGCAACGATAGTAATGTCTTACTGCCTGGAAAATAATATGACAGTAGACGAGACGCTCGATACTTTTGGTTGGACCGCGCCTGTCTAATTTATCTAAGCGACGTCGTTTTATTTGATGCCCAGTGCTTTCTTGTTCGATTTGCTCAAAGCAAAACTGGCAAGCAATAACTCAGGGGTCAAGTGTACCATCGCATCAGTTGACACACGCTGGGCGAAACGATTCTTGAGTACTTCTAGAGTACCTTCAGCATTGGGATCGCACCAATCAGAAGCAAGCAGGAAGCCCCACTCAGCCCAGAAAGATTGTACATATGTAGAATAAGTGTGCACTTGCGAAAAAGCTGATTCAACAGCGCCTCTTAATTTGCGATGCATACGTGATTCGGGATAACAGTTGGCATACATGCCCTGAATTCCCACGATACCACCGGGATTCAATTTTGTTTTGACCAGGTTGTAGAAAGCGTCTGTGTATAGTGCTTCAGCCGGTCCTTCTTCGTGATCTGAAACGACGTCCATAATAATCACGTCGAAAGTTTTCTTTTCGCGACGCAAATATTCAAGTCCATCTTCATACAAGAGAGTCGCTCTGGAATCAGCAGCCAATGCGCCTCTATGCCAGGTAGGCAAATAGTCGCGGCAAATTTCGACCACTTCTTGATCGATATCAACGGCTGTAACTTCTGGATTGTTCTTATATTTGAATGCTTCACGAATAGTGGCTCCCTCTCCGGTTCCAACTATCAAAACCGATTTAGGATCTTTGTGAAACATCATGGCAGGATGAACTAAAAACTCGTGGTAGAGTTCTTCGTCGGTTTGCGCGCTCTGCAAATCGCCATCAAGAACGAGGATTCGTCCGTATTTTGCCGTGTCGGCAACCATAACCGATTGATATTTGGTTTTCGTTTCTAGCAAAACTTTATCTACTACAAAAGTTTCCATTTCAAGCGGCTGGAAGAAGATTGTGCGCTTTTCGCCATCTTTGTTCCAGGTGGCGATGTTATTGCTTTCGACCGAAATAGATTCATCCGAACTATCCATTTCTTTTGTCGCAGAGGCGCGATCCATATAACGCATAGACGATTCTTGCGGCTTAAAATATTCACGTAAAACGCGATCGAATTCTTTTGGTTCGCAAACATAACCACAAGTGAAAATATCCACAAAGCACGAATTGTGCTCAGGATAAGTGTGGATGCTTGCATGACTTTCAGAGAGCAAATAAAGCGCGGTCATTCCGCCGCCGTCGAAGAGGTGCTCGTTTGCGCTTAGAACAGTCGCGCCAGAAGCCTTAATTGCTTCGCGCATAGCTCTATCTATCGCTTTTGCATCAGAAAGTGCTTCTGAACAACAGTTCAAATAACTAGCAAGGAGGTGTCTGCCGCCGAACTCATACTCAAGCGCTTGATTGTCCTTGGTTGCACAATTTGTCGCAGAATTGGAACTAAGTGATTTCGAGTTGTTTGTCTGCATTTATCATTGGCCTCCTTCTTTGGCCCCCGGAACTTCGGGAAGAAATTCTTGTCAGCTTCAAAAAAACAGACCAAATCAATTGGGCTGCACACTACTTGGTCCAGTCTAAATCAAAACTAATAAAATAGCCAAAATATTAGCAAAGGCTAAACAATTTATATACATGTTGATAACATCAGGCTCCTATTAAGCAGCAAATTTGTTCTTTAAAGTGTGTGCGGCTATCCGCACCCAGGCAAGCGCCATCAACCCTGCGTATGCAAAAGCGTCTAAATACCAGCGATTGCCTCTGTAATGCTTATGCCAGAAGCGAAACAGCCCTTTGTGCGAACTTAGAATCATTTTGGCTTTGACTTGTTTTATTGATTGTCCATAATGATGGATAATTTTCGCCCGTGGAGTGAACCAGATTTGCCACCCCGCCTTCTTGATGCGATAACACCAGTCTACTTCTTCGAAAAGCATGAAAAAACCTTCGTCCAGAACACCGACCTGGTCGATTACGCTCTGGCGCAAAAGCAAGCATGCTCCCTCCGGCTGGTCTACTTCCCGCTCGTCATCATGTTCCCAATCGAGCATTTTATATTCACGAAATTTGGCACCAGCTGCGGTGCCCGGTTTAAACATTTTACTGAGCCCAATCAACTCGTAAAGCATATTGGTAAATGTCGGAAATTTGCGACAGGAGCGCTGGACGCTCATGTCTGAATTCAGTAACATCGGTGCCACGATTCCAGCTTCTGGCTTGGATTGAAGAAACTCAATCAAGGTCCCAATCGCCCCTGGCAACACTTTTGTGTCTGGATTCAAAAGTAAAACAAACTCGCTTTTAGCTAATTTGAAAGCCTGATTATTGGCTTTGGCAAAGCCCAGATTCTCTTTATTCACGATTAAGTGAACCCACGGATGCTCAGACGCCACCATTTGTGCAGAACCGTCGTGCGAATCGTTATCGATTAAAAAGACCTCGCTTTTGACCTGAGGCAAATTATCGAGCTCTTGCTTGAGAGATTCCAAGCACTCTCGAAGTAGGTCACGAGTGTTCCAGCTGACTGTTACAACAGATAAAGATGTGGTCTGGACTGACATTTGGTTCAGTATAGCTCAACTTAGATTAAGGACACATACAGCATAAGGTCATAAAATCTTTGCATGATCTTCAAACGACTTACCGACTTAATTCTATCTCTTGGCGCTCTGATTACTCTTGCGCCGGTTCTGGCGGTAATTTGCGTGGCCATCAAATGCGATTCCACCGGACCTATTATTTTCAAACAAAAGCGCGTAGGCAAGCGTGGCGAATTATTTGATATTTATAAGTTTCGCACTATGCGTGTGGGCACTCCTAACGTTTCGACAGAAGAAATGCTAAAGATGCCGTCACCTATAACCACTGTCGGAAATTTTCTTCGCAAAACCAGTCTGGATGAATTACCCCAACTCTTCAATGTACTTGTCGGCCAAATGAGTCTGGTCGGACCAAGACCGGCTTTGTATAATCAATATTCACTCACCGAGCTTCGTCAAAAAGAGGGCGTGCTCGAATTTCTGCCTGGCATAACTGGCTGGGCACAAATTAACGGTCGTGACGAATTACCCGATGCCACCAAAGTCGAATTCGACAAATGGTATTGTGAGCACTGGAGCAATAAACTCGACTGGCAAATCATCTTCTCCACTTTTAGTGCCGTTCTCAACAAGCGTGGCGCTTATTAATATCAAAAATCAAACTGTAAAAAAGCAAAACAAAGAGGTTCGCAAACAATAATGAAAGGTCTTATTCTCAGTGGTGGCAAGGGCACGCGTATGCGTCCAATCACACATACCGCAGCCAAACAACTTTTGCCGGTGGCGAATAAGCCCATTTTATTCTACGGAATCGAAGCGCTTATCTCAGCTGGTATAAAAGATATCGGTATCATCATAAGTCCTGAAACTGGTAACGACGTCAGAGAATGTGTCGGCGATGGCAGCCGCTGGAATATCAAAATCACCTACATCTTGCAAGAAGAACCGCTAGGTCTTGCTCACGCTGTCAAAACCGCCAGACCATTTTTGGGCGATGACACATTCGTCATGTATCTCGGCGACAACTTAATCAAAGATGGTGTAGGACCGCTTGTTAAGCGCTTTCAAGAAGGCGGCTCCGATGCTTTCATTCTTTTGAAAGAAGTGCCTAATCCATCTTCATTTGGTGTCGCACTCTTGGACGACGAAGGTCGCATCTTAAAACTAGAAGAAAAACCAAAACAACCAAAATCCAATCTGGCACTTGTTGGTGTTTATCTTTTCCACGCCAAAATTCATCAAGCAATTGACGCTATCAAACCTAGCGCACGTGGCGAACTTGAAATTACAGACGCAATTCAAAAACTGATTGAAATGGGACACCGCGTAGATAGCCACATTTTGCGCTCGTGGTGGCTCGACACTGGAAAGAAAGACGATATGCTCGAAGCAAATCGTGTAGTACTAGACGAAATGTCAGAGCCAAGCATTGAAGGCAAAATCGACGACTCGTCTAAAGTTTCAGGTCGCGTTTCAATCGGCAAAGGCAGCGAACTCAAGAACTGCACCATTCGCGGACCTGTAGTTATAGGTCAGGATTGCAAGCTCGAAGGTACTTATATAGGGCCTTTCACTTCAATTGGAGATGGCGCTAAAGTTTCGTTTGCTGAAATCGAATTCTGTATCTTGCGCGAAAACTGTCAGATACTAGACTTTCACGGCCGTATTGAAGACAGCCTGATTGGACTCAATGTCGAATTGACTCGCAGCCAGAACAAGCCTGTCGCATACAGACTCATGCTTGGCGACGACTCCAAAGTCGAAGTCGTCTAATTTGCGAATTTTCGGGCTAAAGCAGGGCTTCCACACACCTCATTTTTTGAGCCTGGTTATTGCAAGTGGTCTTCTGCTGCCGGCTCAAGCCTGGGAACCAAAGGAAGGACTGAAACAAATTCCCATCTGGCCTGAAGCATCGATGCCACATAAAACAGGGCAGTTTGCAATCAAAGGCAAAGAACAGGATCACATCTGCACAGACCATCTGGTAGCTGGTAAGCCCTGGCTGTGGACAGATCACGTTTCCAAACCGACTGTCACACTCTACCCTGCCAAAGGCAGGAACACCGGCGCTTGTATTATCGTATTTCCAGGCGGTGGCTATCAGATTCTTGCCATGGATCTCGAAGGTACAGAAGTCTGCGACTGGTTCACCGCCCGCGGTATCAACTGCGTTTTGCTCAAATATAGAGTTCCTGGAGAAGGCGTGCTTCCCGCTGCAGGTCATTATCCAAAATCGCCACTGGCGCTTGAAGATGCGCAAAGAGCAGTGAGTTTTGTCAGACAACACGCAAAAGAATGGAAAATCAATCCAAACAAAATAGGCGTGCTTGGTTTTTCAGCTGGAGGACATTTGTCTGCAGCTATGAGCACTCACCACATACCTATATATAAGAAAATTGACGCAACCGATGAGATAAGCTGTCGCCCCGATTTTGCCGTGCCAATTTATCCTGGGCGCCTGGCTATTAAACAAAAAGATGGTTCATTCAAACTCAACCCGGATATTCAAGTCACGAGCAAAACGCCACCAGTGATGATAATCCAGGCTCAGGACGACCCTGTGGACAGGGTCGAAAACTCACTTATTTTTTATTCCGCCCTGCGCAAAGCCAAAGTACCAGCCGAAATGCATTTGTATCCAACCGGCGGACATGCTTTTGGGCTCAGACATACAAGAGACGCAATTACCGACTGGCCCGAACTTGTAATGAAATGGCTTACCTGCCAAAACGTCATCGATTAAATAATTTTCACGGCGTATTGCGTCTAGATTATTTAGACAACGTTGATCAAAACGAGCATGTCAAGCCACAATCTTAGGCTGTACCTCTAGGGAGTAGACTATGCGACTTTTAATCACCGGTGGATTGGGTTTTATAGGTAGCAACCTGGTCAGATACATGCTGGCCACTTATCCTGACTATGAAATCATCAACTTGGACGCTCAGACCTATGCCGGTCACCCAGAAAATCTGGCGGATGTCGCCTCTAATCCCAAGTACAAATTCGTCAAAGGCCGCATAGAAGATACCGAACTTGTAAATCAAATTGTCTCAGGCAAAATGTTCGGCAAAATCGACGGCATTATGAATCTGGCAGCAGAAAGTCATGTAGACCGCTCGATTGAAGATGGTTCTATTTTCGTCAGATCAAACGTCATGGGCACCCAGGCTTTAGTCGAAGCGGCATTCAAATACGGCTTGGAGCCAGGCTGCAAACCAGGTCCTGACGCAAAATACAGCATCAAATACATGCAAATCTCGACCGACGAAGTTTACGGATCGCTTGGACCAACTGGATTTTTCACAGAAGAAACCCCAATCCAGCCTTCAAGCCCTTATTCGGCAAGCAAAGCTAGCGCCGACATGATTTGTATGGCTTACAACCACACATACAATTTGCCTGTAGTAATCACTCGCTGTTCCAATAACTACGGTCCATATCAGCACCCAGAAAAACTCATTCCGTTATTCATCAACAATTTGATGAACGATAAACAAGTGCCAGTTTATGGTGACGGAGCCAATATACGCGATTGGTTACACGTTGAAGATCACTGTCGTGCAATCGACGTTGTGTTCCACAAAGGCGTATCTGGACAGGTATACAACGTTGGCGGCAACAACGAAAAAACAAATATGTATATCACCAAGCTCCTCATCAAAGAGCTGGGCAAGACCGAAGCGCTTATCAAATATGTTGCTGACCGTCTTGGACACGATCGTCGTTATGCCATAGACTCGGGCAAAATTCAGCGCGAACTTGGTTGGACCCCCAAACATACATTCGAAACTGGAATCAAGCAAACAATCGACTGGTATGTCAAAAACACAGATTGGCTCGCATTGGTTGCAGATTCTAGCAAAGCCAATGTTGTCCCAGCCGTTGCAACAGCACCTGCTGTAGCCGGAGTAGCACCCTAATCAATAGAAGGAATTATGGCTGAGCGCAGACTGCTAGTTACCGGAGCGGGTGGAATGTTGGGCAAAGCCCTCGTGGCTTGCCTTGAGTCGCGTGACCACAAAGTTGCAGCCATGCCCAAGGAAAAGCTCGATGTAACCAACTACGAGCAGGTACAAGCTGTGCTCAAAGAGCAGAACCCCAGTTTGGTTTTGCACTGCGCCGCTTATACCAAAGTGGACCAGGCCGAATCAGAACCTGCGCTCGCTTTTCTTATAAATGGATACGGGACCGAAAATTTGGCGGTGGTCTGTAACCAGATGGACATTCCGATGCTCTATATAAGTTCGGACTATGTCTTTGATGGCAACCAAAATCGTCCTTACACCACCTGGGATCAGACCAGTCCTCTTTCGGTTTACGGAAAGACCAAACTTGCAGGTGAACTTGCAGTACAAAGACACCTCAAACGCTTCTATATAGTTCGCACTAGCTGGCTCTACGGACCAAACGGTCAGAACTTCGTTGAAACCATTTTGCGCCTGGCTAATGAAGCGACAAAACCGTTACGTGTTGTAGCAGACCAGACAGGTTCTCCAACATGCACTCTCAGCCTGTCTGAAGTAATTGCTGACCTCATTGAAACCGAGCGTTATGGGGTCTATCATGCAACCGACGATGGAATCACCAACTGGTACGAATTCGCCAAAGAAATCACTAAAGAACTGCATACTGAAGTCACGGCTATTGAAACCAAAGACATGCCAAGACCGGCTACCAGACCCAAGTATTCAGTACTCGACAAAACCACACTTATAAATACAATTGGTCGCGAACTGCCCAGCTGGCAAGAGTCACTGGCGAATTACCTTTCCTTGAAAAAATCTGAAGCTCTGGTCTAGTCAAGCCTAGAAAGCGACTAAGATCTGGTATTCTAGTGCCGTTGCTCGGCAGGTACTTATCTCATGGTTTCTACAAAGACTCTCAAACCGCTCACAGACAGTGCAATCGGACGGGAATACGCTAAAGACCTGTCGATTCAAGACTATTCGAAAAAACCAACCATTGAGGGCGTCCAACTTATTAATTTGACCCTCTTCGTCGAAGACGGCGGCTGCCTTACCGAGATCGTACGACTTGACGATAATGGCTGCCTGCAAAACATGCCGGACTTCAAAGTCAAACAATCAACTTTTTCGCAAATGCTGCCAGGTGTAATCAAAGCGTTCCACCTGCACTACAACCAGGAAGATTGCTGGTTCATCATGCCTACAGACCGTGTTTTAGTTGGTTTATTTGACGCCCGCGAAGGCTCACCTACTTACAACAACACGATGCGTCTTATTCTTGGCGCCGGGCGCGCTCAATTGCTTTACATCCCACGCGGGGTAGCCCATGGTCTTGCCAACTTGTGGCAAGCTCCAGCTTCTATGATTTATTTCGTCAACCAGTGCTTCGATCCCGAAAACCCCGACGAACATAGACTTCCCTGGGATGCACTGGGCGAAGATTTCTGGCAAATCAAAAAAGGCTAAAAAAACTTTCGGACTTTATACGTATTCCCCCCACGATTTGGACTTGGGCTACGTGGTTTCACACTGTTTTATCCGCTGATGCTTTGTCATCATAAAAGCATCAAGGTAAGCCCCCCTCTTACATGGTCCAAAAAAATGACGAACGCAGCCAGACAATACGAAACCCAAACTCAACCGACTCTCTCGGTGGTGCCTCAACTCACCATTGATTTTGGCGGCTTAATCGACTTGCACGATTTTTGCAACACCAAGTTCGTTTTGGACAACGATGGCTCACTCAAAGCTGTCATCGAGCCCACCGTCCAAGTGGAGAGCGATGAAGTTTACAACCAGTTGCCACATTTTCAAGGACCTTTGCTCAACGCTTTCAACGATAGCTATATTCGCGCCATGTTCAACATGGATTTTCGCGCCGCCGAATTTCGTGAAGAAAAAAATGTTCCTGCCGCTCTCAACAGTTTCGAAGCTAAGTTACTTGGCTGGAAATTGAGAGCAATGCAAGCTGAAGTTTTGTTCCAGGATGCTTCTTGCCTCCAAGTAGGCGATGTAATCTCAATTTTCGATCGCGAAAAACAAGAAACC
>Ga0268298_10006859_pt1 | contig 10224 bp, 8 predicted proteins | sample WWTPWeurt_MetaG_FD_194462 | JGI IMG/M metagenome (GOLD analysis project Ga0268298, IMG submission 194462) | Activated sludge microbial communities from WWTP in Nijmegen, Gelderland, Netherland - WWTP Weurt | ecosystem: Engineered > WWTP > Aerobic digester > Activated sludge | place: Netherlands... | reverse complement strand
CAAAAAGATGAATTTGGGGTGTTTGTTGCGGGCGATAGCCCGCAACAAACACCCCAAACCCCGACTTTAAGAAAAGCGTGACGCCAACCTTCCGGTCTCTTGACCGAACCCACATTCAGGGGGTATAAATCATATTAAACCGTTCAACATTTTCAGGGTCAGGGGTTAACATGTCCATTCAGATCAACCGCACAAATCATTGGCGCCGGGCAGCCCGCATAAACGCGCTGCTGCTTTTGGCGCTGTTGCTATGCGCATGCAGCATCAAAAAAACAACCGCCACAAGCACACCTGCTTTGGCGACACCCGCACCGCCAACCGCAGCCATCCTGCCGGCAAAAACCGCCGCCGCCACCCCCACCCCAACCCGCACGCCTGCCCCAACCTCCACCCGCCAGCCAACCCGCGTCCCGTCCATTTTCAAGAAGGATGGCCCCGCTGCCGCAGTGGATGCTTACCGCCTGCGCCCATGGACAGAAGCCGACAGCCAGGCAGTATTGGAAATGGCCATAAACGGTGAATATAATTATCAATATGTATTCGAACCCTCCTATACCCCAAATTTTTTGTACGAGTGGATCCTCAAATACCCTCAATCCAGCGCCTGGCTGGACAGCCAGTGGGGCTCTGCAGCATCCAGCCCAATCACCCTGACGCTGCCCGGTGCACCAGATCCGCTGACCATCCTCTTTTATGCCCTGGATTACGAAATCAATACCCGCCAGACACCCACCCAAACCCTGCCCGAACGGCTGAAAGCTGCTGGTCTTGAGGTTGGGCAGATGCAGTTCGCCGCAGACCTGTTTGGGCCTGGCAAAGACGGCACACTGCTCCAAATAGAATATTACGATCAATACCTGTCTGGCCCGTTTTACACAATCATTGCCCTGCAGCCCGGCCCGGCTGGCACCCAGATCCACACCCTCACGGATTGGCGCTCCAGCAAATATCAATACCCATCAATTATGATTCAACCAGACGCCAACCGCAACGGCACTGCCGAGGTCATCATTAACCGCCAGGGGGGATGGAGCCAATGGTGCGATAGTTACCTCGATATCTATGAATGGGATGGAACGATCTTCGACGCCAAAATTCGAGCCGAAGTTTTCCATAAACACTCCGCCTTTGGCTGTGATGGCGCCTGGGCTTTCGAACCCGCCAGCGGGCTGGAACAACCCCGCCTGGTCATCCATGATCTGTACCAACTGAACGATGACTGCGCCACATTTGAAATTGTGCGCACCTACCAATGGGATGGCAGCCTGACCGAAACCATCCCGCCGCCAGACCCGCAGAACCCTGTCTGCCAGGCTGCCTGGGGTGATATGTACCTCGATCTGTACAACGAACGCCAGGACCAGGGTCCCGGGATCGCCATGCTGGAACGAGCGCTGAGTAAATGGGATGAGCGGGCAGAAACTGCGTACGGCCCCGCCGGGAGCGACTACCTGCACCTTAAATTAGGCCTCTGGTACGACCGTGCCGGTCAGCCGGGTGAAGCCCTGCGTCACCTGCAGCCTCTGGCTCAAAAACCGGCATCCTCTGACTATGATTTACCCTCACGCCTGGCGGCGGCGTACCTTGCCGGCCGAGCCCAGTCCCACCTGGTAGGCGCCTGTCTGCAGAGTGAAAACATCTGGGAAAACGAAGTCCATCAGGTAGAGTCCAGTTCCCCCAACAACCGGAAGGCGTTCATCAAAGAGTTTGGATTCTGGGTCCCACACTGGACATCGCAGGATATTATGTTCGATCCCCTCTGCGATATCTACGACCTTGTAAAATCCTCCCCCCTGGTTGGCGCCTTCAGCAGCCAGGCCGAACTCAAGGCTGCCATTGAAGCCACAGGCGCAAAGGTGGACGCCATGCAGGCTCTGGACCTCAACCGGGATGGAAGCACAGACCAGGTCTTCCTCCTGCGAGAGAATCCCAGGTCCTCTTTACAAAGCGTAATTCTGATGGCCAACACATCCAGGGGCTTCGTCCTGGCCGACACCATATTGTATGCCGGCGCGCCAGCCGATCCTGCCCAATCCGTTCTAAACATCGAAACTTTTCAACCCACTCCAGACACAGGTTTGGCTGTCGCCATTTGGGGTGGGGAGAAATTTAATGTAGTCCAGGTGAACGGAGAAAAAATCCGCAAGCTCTTTGGCGACCATGACGCCAGCGGGTTCAAACTTCATCAGACAGACTCAGGTGCCACATTTGACTTGACCTATATGGACTTCAATGGGTCGACGGAATTTGAAATAACAGAAACGGCAGTCTGGGACCCGCAGCAGGAAAAATTTAGCCTGCCATCCTGGTTTAAGCCATATCCATCGAAGCTGATGTACACAGCCGAAGGCTTGATCTTTCAACAGCATGATTATTCGACCGCCGTAACCTTCCTCCAGTCTGCCAGCCAAACCTTAAACCCCGCTGAGACCTACGGCGCCGCATTTTACCGCAGCGCTTTCAGTTATCTGCTCGGTTTGACCTACGAACAGCTCGCCCAGCCGGACAAGGCGCTGGCAGCCTACTACCAGGCCTGGCAGGAAAGCCCTGGCGGCATGTTCAGTGTGGCAGCCAGCGCCAAACTGGAGTTAAAACCTTGAGCATTAAGAAAACAACCACCTTCAGGTGGTTGTTTTCTTAATGCTCAGGCACAAATATTGATCGCCGACCCGCCCTGCAGCAGGCCGGATTCGTTCAGCTTACCGAGCAGTTCTGTCTCCTGATCGCTGGACAGGTTCGTCAGGTCGTACTGCTGCAGGATGGACTGCAGGGTCTGCAGGGCAGACTTGTTCACACTGCCTGCCGCTCCAAAGCCACCGCCCGGTCCACCGGCCGGTCCACCGACAGGGCCTCCGCCGGGTGGCGGGCCGGGCGGGCGGCCGCCCTCTGGCCGAGCCAAGGTGCGGATCTGCTCGGCGTCAAAGCCTGCATCGGTGATGGTCTGCGCCAGGTCGCGGCCGGGCTGGATTCCTGCCTCACGGAACGCCGTAAAGATTGTTTTGGCATCTTCCTGGGTTAAATTTTCAGAATCAAATTGGCTGAGGATATCCTTGACCTGGGACTTCTGGTCGTCGGTCAGCGGCTGCGAGCGCCGGGGCTCGTGCATGCCGTATGCTGTGCTGCTGTTTTGAATGGAATTGATGTTCATGGATGTCTCCTGGTTGGGCCGCTGTCGCTGCCGACCCTGATTTCATTCTAATCCGCCTGGATGACAGCTTGATGACAAACATATAAAACCGGCGTAAAATCTTGTGAAGTTTGCCTGGCGCGGCCGGTCAAAGCCTAAATAATTTTGGGTGTTTTTTTGGGTGGCTGCGCCACCCAAAAAAACACCCAAAAACCTTTAAAGATGGCATTCTTATTGCACCAGTATCTTATCCTGAAGCAATTTTCGGGGCTTTTGTTAGGTCACTGCCTGCCCAAAAGCACCCCAAAAAACTTTTTCGAACCAACCCAAACGGTCACTACGATTGTCCTGTTAAAGGTATTAATTTATGTTAAAGCTTACCCTTAAAAAATCCCTGGTTTTAAAATTATGCGTTCTGATCGCGGCTGTAGTTTTCTTGTCCAGCCTTGCCAGCCAGGTCTCGGCAAGCCCGCTGTTCCAGACAGTTTTACCCAGCGAAGGCTGGAGCGTTTGCCAGGATTTGGGGGTTATTCCGCTTCCAGGCGGCGGGGAACCAGTCCAGCAAATGGTGATGTGCAGTGGTGAAGGCTGGCGGATCCATGTTTTCTGCACCGAACCCCAAAAACCCGCCCCTGCCCTGAATACGAGCTGCTCGATGGTGAATTCGACCGATTTCTGGTGCGGCGATACCGTCCAGGTACTGCGGCAGTATGAAGTCCTGGCAACCCCCGCCGCTACCGAAACAGCCACACCAACCAACACGCCGCTGCCAACCAGCACACCGACCCCAACCGCCACGCCCACCCTCACTACCACTCCGCAGCCCAGTGTGACACCCAGCGCAACGCTTACAGCAGTTTCCCAGACACCCCCATCGACTCCCTTTGTAAGACCGCCTCCTGGCGGACCAGGCAGCCCACAGTTGTTTTTCTCGATCCTCGCCATCCTTGGTGGTTCTTCGCTGATGGCAGCGTCATTTCTGCTGGGTAAGCGCAGATCAGGGATCAGCGCCTCCCGGCAATGAGACTGATTTTGGGCCGCATTTCTTTCTGGCTGCCGCTGGCCGGAATACTCTTAATTTTGGGCGGCGTGATCAGTCTGCTGTCCATCCTGCGACCTGCCTGGTCGGCCGCCAGGGTGGCAGCCGAAGACCTACCCACTGACCCAATCCCAACCAGCACCCCATTTCAACCCCAAACCCGAACTCCAATCCTGCGGCCAGTTCGCCTATCCAACCGTACACTGGCTGTGACTTCGACGCCTGCCCCCCCAGAACTACAGCCAACCCCAGCCCCAATCACTCATTTTGCCCAGATGTTAACAGACTACCCTGAGCAAAAAGTCCATCTGGTTCTTTATCCAGATCAAAGCGTCAACGCCGGCCAGAGCATTGAAATGACATTTTTCCCCGCCCAAGACTGCCCCTATGGCACAGGAACGGCCTGCATCAGCCAGCATCGCAGCGGTCAGGTCATCCTGCTGACCATCCACTCTGGGATTGGCGGCGAGGCAGAAGCCTTTCGCCAGGCAGTCGAAAGCACCAGCCTGTACGGTGCAGGCTTTACAGGCGAACAGATCCAGACCAACCTGGCTTCACTCCAGAATATCCCCGTCCAAATGAGCCTGGGAGCCGGTGACATGAGCGAGCTGGAAATGGCCGCAGTCGCAAGGGTGCCGGGAGTTGATTTGGAGCAGTATTTTGAGCTGCCCTATGATGAGGCGCTGGAGATGGTCGCCCGTCAGAACGAACAAGTTCGAGCGGTTTTAGATTCCGCTCTACCGCTGCTGGTATTTGAAATTTGCGGCTGGTATGTGGCAGGCGAGGCCTGGGGCAGCGCCAGCAGTCCAACAACTGCATCCATTTACCTCGGATTTATCCGGCTGCGGCATTAGCTTTGGACATGACCAAACCTGACAAAAAAACACCCAAAAGAACTCCTGTTTCGATGTAGAATTGAGCCCAGAAATTCCCTTTCCAAGCAAACTCGAGGAGTTACCCTATGAACCCATCCGAAGCCATCCTTAATCGCCAGGCCAAATTGAGCGCCGCCTTACGCCAGGCCAACCTGCCGGCCCTGGTGCTGAACCCCGGTCCCAGTCTGACCTACCTGACCGGGCTGCACTTTCACCTCTCAGAGCGGCCGGTGCTGGTGATTTTCCAGCCAGATCAAGCGCCGGTGATCATTCTGCCGCAGCTCGAAAAGGCAAAGCTGGATGGTCTGAGCTACAGCATGCAGGCCTTTCCATACGGCGAAGATCCCGCCACCTGGCAGAGCGTCGTGCGCCAGGGTTTGCAGCAGGCCGAACTCCTCAGCGGAAGCGTTGGCATTGAACCGCGCCAACTGCGGGTGCTGGAGCTGCGCCTTCTGGAGGGCGCTGCCCCCGAACTCCAATTCGCCAGCGGCGATACGGTTGTCGCCGGGCTGCGCATGAGCAAAGACAGCGCCGAACTGACTGCCATGCGCCGGGCTGCTGAGATCGCCCAAAATGCGCTCAAAGCCACCCTGCCTATGATCAAAGCCGGCCTGACCGAAAGAACAATTGCCGCCGAACTGACCCTGCAGCTCTTGCGCGCAGGTTCGGCTGGCGAAATGCCCTTCAGCCCCATCGTCTCCACCGGCCCCAACTCCGCCAACCCGCACGCCTTCCCCTCGGAGCGCAAACTGGCTGAAGGTGATTTGCTGGTGATCGATTGGGGTGCGGCTTACGACGGCTACTTCTCGGATATCACCCGCACTTTTGCGATCGGCAAAGTGGGCGAAGAAGAGCAGCGCATCCATCAGATCGTCCAGCAGGCCAATGCCGCCGGACGGGCTGTCGGCAAACCTGGTGCAGCCTGCGAAGCTGTCGATCAGGCAGCCCGCAGCGTGATCGAAGCGGCTGGGTATGGCGTGTATTTCACCCACCGCACGGGTCACGGCCTGGGTATGGAAGGCCACGAAGATCCGTACATGCGCTCTGGCAACCGCCAACTGCTCCAGGTCGGCATGACCTACACCGTCGAGCCGGGCATTTATCTGACCGGGCGTAATGGTGTCCGGATCGAAGATGATATGGTGATTACGCCCGAAGGCTGCGAGAGCCTGACTGACCTGCCGCGCGAGTTGATTTATTTATCCTGATTTGAGTCAGGAGGTTTGCCAATGCTGATCCCAGGCGCAGAGCCCTTTTTCTTCCCTGGCGGCGAAACCGGCGTGGTGCTGGTCCACGGCTTCACCGGCACGCCGTTTGAAATGCGCTGGATGGGCGAATACCTGGCGCGCCAGGGGCACACCGTTCTGGGTGTGCGCCTGGCCGGTCACGCCACCCAGCCGGATGATTTGCTGCGTATCCACTGGCAGGATTGGCTGGCAAGTGTCGAGGAGGGCGTGCTGCTGCTCAAACCACATACCCGCCAGGTTTTCCTGATGGGTCTTTCACTGGGCGGTGTGCTGTCCCTGCTGGGCGGGGCGCTTCTGCCTGTCCAGGGGGTGGTCGCCATGTCCACACTCTACCGGCTGCCCAACCATCCTCTCCTGCCCTTCGCCCGCTTACTCCACCCGTTTATGCCGCGCCAGGGCTTTTCACAGGCCGAAAACCAGACCGCAGCCAGCCAAAGCGACCACCCGCACTACCCCTACTTTCCAACCAGGGTCGTCTGCGAACTTACAGACTGTGTCCAGGCTATGCGCCAGGCTCTGCCAGAGATCAAGATCCCCGTCCAATTGATCCATTCGCACCAGGATGGCACGGTGGCCCCGGAGAACATGGATCTGATCTACGCTGCCCTGAAAACACCCCACAAAGAAAAGCTCTGGCTTGAAAAAAGCGGCCATGTGATCACCTGCGAACCAGAACGTGAAACTGTATTCGCTGCCGCCCAGGCGTTTCTGCAGCGGGTTGGAATGCCCGCATGAGCCGCGATCTGATCCTGATGGCCCTGGCGCTGATGACCTGGGGAATGGGTGAAGGGATGTTCTACTTCTTCCAGCCGCTCTATTTGCAGCAGCTTGGGGCCGACCCAGTCAAGATCGGGGCGATTTTGGGAATCGTTGGGGTATCCATGAGTGTGGCCCACCTGCCTGCCGGGTACCTCTCGGATCGTTTTGGCCGCCGCCCGCTCTTAATCATCGCCTGGTTTTCAGGCCTGGCTGCCACGACAATCATGGCACTCTCCACCAACCTGACCTTTTTTGTGATTGGAATGTCGATTTATGGCATCACCGCCTTTGTCGGCGGGCCAATGAATGCTTATGTGACTGCGGCGCGTGGCAGTTGGTCGGTCCCGCGTGCCCTCACCCTGATCTCCGCCTCGTTTAACACCGGCGCCATCCTCGGTCCGCTGCTGGGCGGTTGGGTCGGCCAGCATCTTGGCTTGCGCAGTTCGTTCGGGTTTTCTCTGATCTTCATGGTCATCTCTACGACCCTGATTGTTTTCATCCGCCCGCAGCCAGTAGAAGGCGAGCAGCACGAGTCCCCCGCCAACACACTGGCCAAGATGCTCAACCCGGCTTTTGTTCGTTTTCTGATAATGGCTTTTGGTATCTATTTTTTCATTTACCTGCCGCAGCCGCTGGCCCAAAACTTCCTGGTCAACGAACGCCAGCTAAACCTGGCCAACATTGGCGTTCTGATTTCCAGCCGAAGCCTGGGCGTTGTGGTATTAAGCCTCCTGACTGGCTCCCTGGATGCCCGCCGCGGTCTGGCAGCCACTCAAATCGGTGTGACCCTCTTCACCCTGATCATCTGGCAGGGATATGGGCTGCCGGCTTTCATGCTTGGGTATGCCCTGATGGGCAGCACCAACCCGTCCCGCGTGATGTTAATGGCCCAGGCACGATCTCTATCCAAAGCCCAGAATATGGGTCTGGCCTATGGCATGCTGGAAACCATCCTTTCTGTGGTTCTCATCACCGCTCCACCTCTGGCAGGCGCTCTGTATGCCTTCCAGCCTGACCTGGTTTTCCCAATCAGTGCCGCCGGGATCCTCATCACCCTTGTTCTGAGCTGGGTTTTACGTCCTCAAACAAAAGCCTCGCCCAACACAGAGGTAACCCAAACCCCAATCTGACCATTCGGGCTGGGGAGGGGATAAAACGGTACCATCCCAAATTCGGGGTTTGGGGTGTTTATTGCGGGCTTTTGCCCGCAATAAACACCCCAAAATCAACTTTCAATTGTGTAGGCGGCAGGATTTTCGGACTTCAAGAAAATCCTGACCGTCCTCACTTATTGCGATGACACAAAACAAGACTATAATTACCGTCGGTTCGGGATAAGAGATTTTTGGGTGTTTTTTGGGTGGCTACGCCACCCAAAAAACACCCAAAAAAACCTCGTTTCGGACTAACCCGAATGGGGTTAATTGTTATCTCAATCAGCGGGCAGAAACACCCCCTTATTGAGAAGGTATAAAATCTTTTTGTCTGGAGGACTCATGGAAAGTATTTGGGATCTGGGTATTCAACTGATTATCGCATTGCAAAGCCTGGGAAGCTGGCTTGAGGTTCCGATGCGGGGCTTAAGTTTTCTGGGGCAGCAAGAATTTTATCTCCTGGTTGCGCCTGCCATATACTGGTGCTACGACTCCAGCGCCGGGTTAAAAGTTGGCCTGTACCTGATGTTAAGCATCGGGTTTAACGCCTTTTTTAAGCTGGCATTTCTCCAGCCTCGCCCATATTGGTACAGCGACAAAGTGATCGCATACTGGGGTGAGACTTCGTTTGGCCTGCCATCCGGGCATGCCATGAATTCAACCGTGTTTTTTGGAGCCCTGGGCCGTGAAATTCGCCAGAAATGGGCCTATTGGGCTGCCGGGGTCCTGGCTTTCCTGGTTGGCCTTTCTCGCATTTATCTGGCGGCTCACTTTCCTACCGATGTCCTCGCCGGCTGGCTGCTGGGTATACTGCTGCTGTGGGGCATCGCAAAGCTCGAAAAACCTGCCGTAGCCTGGCTCCAGGGTCGAGCTTTCTGGCAGCAAGCGGCGGCAGCCTTTGGCGTTTCCCTGCTGATCATTGTCCCCAGCGCGCTGATCCTTACCCTCTCCGCCGGTTGGGAAATGTCATTCGCCTGGCAGGCAAACATCATCAAAACAACCGGTTCCCTTTTCCCTCTGGATGCGCCGCGCTCATTGGAATCCGTCTTTACCGCCAGCGGCGCCTTTTTCGGCATGGCAGTCGGTGCGTTGTGGCTGAACATCAAAGGTGGTTTTGCCGCCCGGCCGCGCGATATCCGCTTCATCGCCGCCCGACTTGTATTGGGCGTGATCGTGGTCCTGGCACTCTACATGGGCCTGGGCGTCTTCCAACCAGACGAAGAAAGCCTGGTTTCTTACCTCATCCGCTACGGCCGCTATACCCTGATTGGTGTTTGGATCTCGGCAGGTGCGCCGCTGGTGTTCAACTTGCTAAAAATATAATAACCTCAGTTCGGGTTAGTTCGAAAAGAAGTTAATTTTGGATGTTTTTTGGTTGGCGTAGCCAACCAAAAAACATCCAAAAATCTCTTATCCCGAACTGACGGTATAACAATCTTACCGCTGCACCAAAGACATAAAGATCAGCCGTAAGATCGGGCTGAGTTCTGAGGTGTTGGCATCGGGCGTTACAACGCAGTTGGCAGCCTGACAGGCCTGCAGCGTCATCGTCGTCGCGCTCACGCCAGAAAGTGTCATGCTCCAGGCCCCGCTGGAATCGCTGTAAGCCACCAACGGTTTAAGCTGGGCCCCGCCGTGTGCAGCCGCCGGGTTGCCAACCGCCAGATAAACAAAGATGGTACAGTTGGCACAGGCGCTGCCGCTGATGAATTTCCCATTAATATGGGTCACAACCGGGAAATTGAGCAGCCCATTCGGGCCGCTGTCACTGTCATTGGCATCATTGGGGGTATAGCCGTTATTGCCCAGGTCGATGGGCAGGCCGCCGTTGGCAAAATTGATCACCGGCTGTAAAAAGTTGGCCGAAGCGCCGGCCCCGGTCACAGCAATCCCCGCTCCGCCGTTATAGGAAATGACAAAAGGCCGGATCAAGGCATGCTGGGTGTTGTGCAGCAAGATACCCTCCATCCCATTGCCAACCCCTGCAAAACTGCCGCTGCACTGGTTACCGATATACTGGGTG
>Ga0268298_10006858_pt1 | contig 10225 bp, 6 predicted proteins | sample WWTPWeurt_MetaG_FD_194462 | JGI IMG/M metagenome (GOLD analysis project Ga0268298, IMG submission 194462) | Activated sludge microbial communities from WWTP in Nijmegen, Gelderland, Netherland - WWTP Weurt | ecosystem: Engineered > WWTP > Aerobic digester > Activated sludge | place: Netherlands... | reverse complement strand
GGCGCTGACCTGCTCCACCTGGGCGCGCAGACGGCCGCCCTCGAAGATGGGTTGGGTCAGGCCGGCGCCGATGGACCACACCGCGGCGGCGGGGCTGAACAGATCCGACAGATCGCGGCTTTCCCGACCGAGGGAGCCGGTCAGGGTGATGCTCGGGAACAGGGCGGCCTTGGCCACCCCGATCTTCGCGTTGGCGGCGATCAGGTCGGTTTCGGCCTTGCGCACATCGGGGCGGGCCTCGAGCAGGCTGGAGGGCAAGCCGGCGGGGGGCGTCGGCGGCACCGGCAGGCTGCGCAGATCGCCCGCGGCCACCTTCAGGCCGGGCTGGCCGACCAGCAGGCCGAGCAGGCTTTCGGCCAGGGCACGGTTTTTCTCCAGCTGCACCTGGGCTGCGGTGTAGGTGGCCAGGGCGCCTTCGGCCTGCTGCACGTCGAGCTGCGACACATAGCCGCCGTCAAAGCGCACGCGGGCGAGCTGGGTGCTCTTGGCCTGACTGCTCACCGAGTCGCGATTCACCAGCAGTTGGGCGTCGAGGGCACGCAGGTTGAGATAAGCCTGGGTGACGCTGGCCGCCAGGCTCAGGGACACGGTCTCGCTGGTGTAGCGGGTGCCCAGGGCCTGGGCGCGGGCGGCCTCCGAGGCACGCCGCAGCCTGCCCCATACGTCCAGCTCGAAGGACGTGGACAGGCCGATCCTGTTGGTGTTGCGCAGCAGCCCGGTGGGCTCGACGGCGTTGGGCAGGATGCTGCGGCTGCGCGATATGCCGGCGTTGGCGTCGATCTGGGGCAGCAGGGCCGCATTTACCTGGCGCAGCACGGCGTCGGCTTCCTCAACGCGGGCGGCTGCGGTCAGGGCGTCCGGACTGCTGGTCAGGGCCTGATCCACCAGGGCATCCAGTTGCGTGTCGCCGAACAGGGTCCACCAGCGGCCGGCGACCGCGGGCGTGGTGTTGAGGGCTCCGGCCACGGGTTCGCCGGCGTAGCTGTCGGGCAGGGCCACCCGGGCGTCGGGGCGCTGGTAGTCGGGGCCGAGGGCACAGCCGGCCAGGGCCAGGGGGATGGCCAGGGCGAGCAGGGTCAGACGGGGGCGGATCACGGCTTCACCTCCTGGGTGCCGGAGTGGGGCAGGTCACCTGCGGGATGACGGGGCTTATTGCGGCTCAGCCACTTGAAGAACAAGGGAATGAAGATGGTGGCGATGAAGGTGGCGGCGATCATGCCGCCCACTACGCCGGTACCCATCGAGCGCCGCGCGGCGGCACCGGCGCCCGACGAGATGGCCAGGGGCAGCACGCCGAGGATGAAGGCCAGGGAGGTCATCACGATGGGGCGGAAGCGCAGCCGGGCTGCCTCGACGGCCGCATCGATCACACTCATGCCTTCGGCCTGCTTCTGCGCGGCGAACTCGACGATCAGGATCGCGTTCTTGGCCGCCAGCCCGATCAGCACCACCAGCCCGATCTGGAAGTAGATGTCGTTGGGCATGCCGCGCATCAGCACCGCCACCAGGGCACCAAGCATGGCAAAGGGCACCGCCATGATCACCGCCAGGGGCAGGGACCACTTTTCGTACTGGGCCGCCAGGATCAGGAAGACCATGATGATGCCGAACACGAAGGCGATGATGGAGGCGCTGCCGGTGCGCTTTTCCTGGAAGGCCTGGCCGACCCACTCGGTGCGGTAGCCCTCGGGCAGGGTGGCGAGGGCCACTTCCTCGACGGCCTTGATGGCGTCGCCGGAGCTGTAACCCGGGGCGGCGCTGCCCAGCACCTTGGCCGACACGAAGCCATTGAAGCGCTCCACCAGCTCGGCACCGGTGACCATGCTGACCTTGGCGACCGCCGACAGGGGCACCATGGCGCCGGTGGCGCTGCGCACATAGGGCTTGAGCAGGTCCTCGGGCTTCATGCGGTAGGCGGCGTCGGCCTGGACCTGGACCTTGTAGGTCTTGCCGCTGCGGTTGAAGTCATTGACGTACAGGACGCCGGTGCTGGCCTGCAGGGTGGCGTAGATCGAATCGAGGGGAATCCCCATGGACAGGGCCTTGGGCTCATCCACTTCCACGTAGAGCTGGGGCGCGGTCACGCGGAAGAAGGTGTTGAGGCCGGTCAGCTCGGGGCGCCGCTTGAGGGCTTCGACGAACTGCCCGGTCACGGCGGCAAGGTTGCGGGGATCGCCATCGGCCCGGTTCTGCACATACACCTCAAAGCCGCCGGCGGTACCGAGGCCCTGGATGGGGGGTGGGTTGAAGACCAGGCCCATGCCATCGGGCAGGCTCATGCCGATACCCATGAACTTGCCGGCCATCTCGCTCGTGGTGACGGTGCGCTGGTCCCAGGGCTTGAAGATGATGAAGGTGGTTGCGACGCTGGGCCGATTGTTGCCGGTGATGAAGTCCACCCCGTTGATGAAGAAGATGTTCTCGATGTTGTCGGACATGACGCGCTGGCGCATCTGCTCCGCGGCGACACCGGTGCGTTGCCCGGAGGCGCCATCGCTGAGGGTGACGAAACCGAACAGGTAGCCCTGATCTTCGGAGGGGACGAAGCTGCCCGGCACCACGCGCAGCAGCCAGGCTGCGGCGCCGATGGTCAGCAGGAACACCAGGGTGCCGACGATGCCGTGACGCAGGGTCAGGCCGACAGTGTTGGTGTAGCTGCGGGTGAAGCGCTCGAACAGGCGGTTGAAGGGCCGGAACAGGGGCTTCTCTTCGTGGGTGGGTTTGAGCAGCAGGGCGCACAGGGCCGGGGTGAGGGTCAGGGCGACGATGCCCGAGATCACCACCGCCACGGCCACCGTCACGGCAAACTGCTTGTAGAGCATGCCGGCGATGCCGCCCAGGAAGGCCACGGGCACGAACACGGCGCACAGCACCAGCACGATGGCGATGACGGCGCCCGACACTTCGCGCATGGCCTCGATGGCGGCGTCCTTGGGGGACATCTTCTGTTCATTCATCAGGCGCTCGACGTTCTCGAGCACCACGATGGCGTCATCCACCACGATGCCGATGGCCAGCACCATGGCGAACAGGGTCAGGGTGTTGATGGAGAAGCCGAACAGCCACATGCCGGCGAAGGTGCCGATCAGGGAGACCGGCACCGCCACGATGGGGATCAGGGTGGCGCGCCAGTTCTGCAGGAACAGATACACTACGGCGATCACCAGCAGCGCGGCCTCGACGAGGGTCTTGATGACCTCCTTGGCGGACTCCTGGATGAAGCGGGTGGTGTCGTAGGGCACGAAATACTCCATGCCCTTGGGGAACTGCTTTGACATCTCGTCCAGGCGCGCGCGCACCAGCTTGGCGGTCTGCAGGGCGTTGGCGCCGGACTGCAGGTAGATGCCCATGCCGGACACCGGGGAGCCGTTGACGCGGGCGCTGCGGTCGTAGTTGTCTGCGCCCAGCTCGATGCGCGCCACGTCCTTCAGGCGCACCAGGCCGTTGGGGCCTTCGGCGCGCAGCACGATGTTGCCGAAGTCCTCGGGGGTCAGCAGACGACCCTTGGCGGTGACGGTGTAGGTGAGCTGCTGGCCGTTGAGCACCGGCTCGGCGCCGATCTTGCCGGCGGCGTTTTGGGCATTCTGGACGCGGATGGCGGCGGCGACATCGGAGGTGGTGACCCCCAGCTTGGCCATCACGTCGGGTTTCAGCCACACGCGCATGGCGTAGATCGGGTCGAACAGCTGGGCGTCGCCCACGCCGGGGATGCGGCGGATCTCCTCGATCACGTTGAGGGACACGTAGTTCGACAGGTAGAGGGCGTCGAAGGTGTTGTCCGGGGAGCGCAGCGCCGCAAACATCAGGATGTTGTTGGAGCGCTTCTGCACCAGCACGCCGGTGCGTCTGACGTCATCGGGCAGGCGCGGCTCGGCCACCTTGACCCGGTTGTTCACGGCGATCAGTGCCGTGTCCGGGTTGGTGCCCACCTCGAAGGTGGCGGTGATGCTGACCGTGCCGTTGGAGGTGCTCTGGGAGTTGTAGTAGAGCAGCCCCTCGACACCCGATAGCTGCTCCTCGATGGGTGCTGCGACGGTCTTGGAGAGGGTCTCGGCGTTGGCGCCGGGGAAGGTGGCGGAGATGATCACCGTGGGCGGCGTGATCTCCGGATACTGGGCCACCGGCAGGGTGAGCGAGGCCATGAGGCCGGCGATCACGATGACGATGGAGATGACCGAGGCAAAGATCGGTCGGCTGATGAAGAAGCGTGACATGGATGGTGCTCCCTCAATCCTTCTTGGCCGGCGCCGCAGCGGGCGCGGCCCCTGCGCCAGCCTTGCCACCCGGCGCCCCCGGACCTTCACCCGGGGCATGGGGGGCAACCGCAGCACCCGGACGCAGTTTGATGATGTTGTCCACAATCACCTTGTCGCCGGCCTTCAGGCCGTCCAGGATCACCCAGTCCTTGCCGCTCCATTGGCCGGTTTTCACCGGGCGCGGGGCCACCTTGTTGTCGGCATCGGCGGTCATCACGATGGCGCCCCGGTCCGTCTGCACGACGGCATTCTGCGGCACCTTGAAGACGCCGCTGCGCTCGCCGGTGAGGAGTCGGGCACGCACGAACTGACCAGGCATCAGGCGGCCGTCCGGGTTGGCGAACTCGGCACGCAACTGCTGGGTGCCCAGGGTCGGGTTGAGCTGGCTGGCCGCAAAATTGAGCTTGCCCCGCACCGGATGGGTGGAGCCATCGGGCAGGATCAGCTCCACACCCCGCACGCTCCCGGGCTTGAAGCGACCTCCGGGAGAAGCGCTGGCAAGTTCGTTCTCGGACACGGAGAAACGGACCCAGATGGGGTTGAGCTGGACCACCGTGGTGACCAGCCCGTTGGCGCTCACCAGGTTACCTTCCGACACCGCGGCGCGACCGGTGACGCCAGACACGGGTGCCGTCACGGTGGACCAGGACAGGTTGAGTTCGGCCTGACGCACGGCCGCCTGGGCGGCCTGCACGGCAGCGAGGGCGGCGGCATTGTCGGAGGTGGCGATGTCGTACTCGCGCTGGCTGATGGCTTGCTGGGCGAGCAGTCCTTTGAGGCGGCCGGCTTCCCGCAGGGTCTGGTCGGCGCGGGCCTTGCTCTCGGCAAGTTGCGCACGGGCCTGGGCGGTGGCCACCTCGAAGGGAGCCTTGTCGAGTTCGAAGAGGGGCTGCCCGGCCTTCACGGCGCTGCCTTCCTCGAACAAGCGCTTCATCAGGATGCCGCCGACCCGCGCGCGGATCTCGACCTCCTTTGCCCCTTCGGTCTGGGCCACCGCCTCGATGCTGGTTTCCACGGTGGTCGGCTGCAGGGTCAGCACCGTTACCGGCAGGGCCGGCATGCCGCCGGGGGGCGGCCCCCCGGCGGGCTGCTCCTTGCCGGAGCAGGCGGTGAGGAGGGCCACGCTCAACGCCAGGGCGGACAGGGTGAGGTGCAGGGAGCGAGGGGGGGGAGAAGCGGGGCGAACGGTCACGGTGACCTCCGGGGCTGGATTTTTGGGTGTTGTTGGAGCATAGTTTTATACATTCAAGAATGTATGTAAAGCGTTGAGCAAGCTCTTAGCTTGATCATCGGAGGGTTGAATGGTTCGCAAGACCAAGGAAGAAGCAGAGATCACCCGCCGTCATATCATCGCGGCCGCCCGCCGGGTGTTCCTGGCATGGGGCGTTGGGCGCACGACCCTCGAGAGAATTGCCGCCGAGGCGGGGGTGACCCGCGGGGCCGTCTACTGGCACTTTCGCAACAAGACAGAGCTGTTCTTCGCCATGCGTGAACAGGCCATCCTGCCTTTCGTGGACCGGGTGGTCTTCAAGGAAGACGATGCCGACCCGCTGCAGGGCATTGAGATGGCCCTGCAGGAGATCTTCCACATCCTTCGCGATCAGGCCGAGGTGCGGGAGACCTTTGAGATCATCAGTTTCAAGTGCGAATACGTGGACGAATTCAGCGGCATGATGCAATGCACCGGGGGTCAGCTGGATTTCCTTGGCAAACTGACCGAGGCCTATCAGCGGGCCGAGGCGCGTGGTGCGCTGCGCGCGGGCTCGGCGCCGGCCGATCTGGCCCACGATACCTTCCTGTTTGTCGGTGGTTTGATCAAATACTGGCTGGCTGGGCGGCCGGACGAGCGCTTCCGTTCCGATCCTGCCGGCCTCATCCGCAACCATGTGGCCCTGCGCCGGGCTTGAGCCGGCCGCGGTGTCATGATGGCGGGCAGGGGGGATCGGCTTGCCGGGTGGGCGGGGTGCCCCGCTCGAGCCAGCGCACGAGGATGGCGTAAAGCCGCTCGGGGTCGACGGGCTTGGTGATGAAATCGTTCATGCCGGCGGCCAGACATGCGGCCCGGTCATCGCCGAAAGCGTTGGCTGTCATGGCGATGATGGGAAGGGTCTCGGCAGGGTGGTGAGCGCGAATCCGCCGGGTGGCTTCAAGGCCGTCCATCACCGGCATCTGCATGTCCATCAGTATCAGGGCGTAGTCATGCTCTGCCCCGCACACGCGTTCGACGGCCGCCAGACCATTGCCGAGCACATCCAGATGCAATCCGACCTCCTCGATCAGTTCCCGGGCGACCTCCTGGTTCACCCGATCATCTTCCACCAGTAGTACCCGGGTACCCGCGAATTCGCGACCCAGACGTGCTTCCGCTGCGCTCTCCGGGTCTGCGGGCGAGGTGGTGTCCGTGACATTGGCGATGCGGTGCAGACGGGCAGTGAACCAGAAGCGGCTGCCATGACCGGGCAGGCTTTCGCCATCGGCGTCGCCCCCCATCAGGCGGGCCAGGCGCCGGGTGATGGCAAGCCCGAGCCCGGTGCCCCCGTGGGTGCGCGTGGTGGAGCGGTCGCCCTGCCGGAAAGGATCGAACAGGCTGGAGAGAATGTCGGGTGGGATGCCCGCCCCCGTGTCGATTACCTCGAAGCGTGTCAGCAGGCCGTCGGGATCTTCGGCTTCAGGGACGATGCGCAGGGTCACGCTGCCCTGGGCGGTGAACTTGATCGCGTTGCCGGCGAGATTGAGAAAGGCCTGGGTGAGGCGGGTCAGGTCGCCGTGCAGGCGGGGCAGAGGGGTGGTTTCGGTGCGCAGCTCAAGTCCCTTTTCGCGGGCCTGCTCGGCGAGCATGGAGACGATGTTTGCGCAGAGGGTGTGCAGATCGAGTTCGCGTGCTTCCAGTGCCAGCTTGCCGGCCTCGATCTTCGAGAAGTCGAGGATGTCATTGATGACGGCCAGCAGGTGGCGGGCCGCATCGCTGATCATGGCGAGCTTTTCGAGCTGCCCGGGATCGGTGCCCCGGCGCTGCAGGAGGTGGCTCAGGCCGACGATGGCGTTCAGCGGTGTGCGGATCTCGTGGCTCATGTTGGCCAGAAACTCGGACTTGGCCTGATTGGCTGCGGCCGCCGTCCGGTTGGCTGCCTGTAGTGCAAGCGTGCGTGCCTCGACCAACTGCTCCAGGTGGTCGCGATAGCGTTCCAGCTGGGCCTCCGCCTTGCGGCGCTCGTCGATCTCGATCTCAAGGGCTGCAAAGGCGCTCTCCCGCGCCCGGTCGTGCCCCACGATGCTGCGTGAGGCCAGCATGCCCGCGATGATGACCCCCCCACTGGCCACGGCGGCGGCCAGCAGGAGGCCGATACGGTTGAGGTCGATCTGGTGGTTGATCCGTGCCGTGGCGGCTTCGGTGCGCCGGGCGTTGATGTCGGTGAGCTTGCGCAGGGCCAGGGCCAGGAGTTTGTCGTTTTCCCCCTGAAGAGCGGCCTGGAGGGCCGTCGGGTCAGCGTGGCCGGTGGCCCGCAGGGTGACGAGGCGTGCCATGTCTTCGCGATACAGCCGCACGTAGCGGTCGGCGCTGTCCAGGAGGGGGCGTTCGGTGTTGTCCGGCGTGCCCAGGGCGCGATAAGTGACCAGGTCTTCAGCCAGGTGGTCCATCTCTGCGCCAAAGCGGGTGGCCGCATCGCCACCCTCACGCAGGTAGTTGTTGAAGTGCTCGGTGGCGTAGCCAAGGCGCAGGGCACTGTTCAGCATCACTTCGTGCCGGTTGGCAATCACCGTGGACATCTCGGTCCAGCTACCGGCCAGCCGGGAAAGCATCAGAAAGGCCATCAACACCACGCCCAGCACGGCCACCAGGGTGAAGCCAAAGCCAACCACGAGTGCATGCCGGACCTTCATCGGGCGGCGGCCTCGACCACCTGGCGGACATAGGCGCCGGAAGGACCGGCAAGCCACTTGTCATGGATCGGCCGGGTGGCTTTCACAAAAGGCTGGCGCTTGACGCGAGTGAAATGGATCCCGGCTGCCATCAAGGCCTGTCGGGCTTCCTCCTCGGCACTGCGGGTGAGTGTACGTTGCAGACGGGTGGCCTCGTCGGCCGCACGCAGGACGATCTCCCGGTCGGTCCCGGAGAGGGCCTGCCACGCCGTGTGGCTCATTACGAAGGGGGTGATCTCATACTTGTGTGCAGTCAGGGAGATATGGGTCTGGACCTCGTGGAGACGGGCCGCCCAAATGTTGAGCAGCGGGTTCTCCTGGCCGTCCACCGTGCGTCGCTGCAGGGCTTGATAGAGGGCCGAAAAGCGGATCTCGACAGGCTGGGCGCCGAGGGCACGGACGATGTCCATCGCCACCGGGTCGGCCGGGGTACGGATTTTCAGCCCGGCAAAGTCGGCCGGCCTGAGAAGGGGCCGGACGGAATTGGAAAAGTGGCGGATGCCGTTGTCCCAGAATCCCAGGCATATGAAGCCGGCCTGGGCCATCCGCTGGGCCAGTTGCTGGCCGAGGGGGCCGTCGAGCAGGCGCAGGGCCTGTTCCGGCCGGTCGAACAGGAAGGGCAGGCCAAAGGCGTTGATTTCGGGCACAAAGGCGGAAATCGGCCCCTGACTGTTGGCGGAGATATCCAGGCTGCCGTCCTGGAGGGCCTTGAGCATGGCCACGTCATCACCGAAGCTGGCACCCCCCAGGATATTCACGGAAATGCGCCCGCCACTGTGTGCCTTGAGCGAGTCGGCAAAACGGCGGGATGCCTGTGCGCGGGGGTGGTCCACCGTGACCGCATGACCAAGGGTCAGCACGATCTCGGCGCGGGCCGGCAGGGAAAGGAGAAGCAAGGCGAAGAGGGACAGAAAAACGGCTTTCATGCTTCTTTCGTCGTCAATCTGGCAGCCAAACCCGGGGAAAGTCGGGTCTGGATGTCAATATAGTCGACAAGGGGGGCCGTCAGGGTGTGACAAATTACCAAAGCATAGGCCGTGCCTCCCCCGCCCTGGTCGGGGGAGGCCGGTGTATCAATACTGGTAGAAACCCTGGCCGGTCTTGCGGCCCAGGTAGCCCGCGTCCACCATTTCCTTGAGCAGCGGGGCGGGGCGGTACTTGGGGTCATTGAAGCCGTCGTAGAACACCTCCATCACCGCCAGCATGGTGTCCAGACCGATCAGGTCGGCCAGGGCCAGGGGGCCGATGGGGTGGTTGCAGCCCAGCTTCATGCCCTCGTCGATGTCCGCCGCCGAGGCCAGACCCTCCTGCAGGGTAAAGATGGCCTCGTTGATCATCGGACACAGGATGCGATTGACCACGAAACCCGGGCTGTTCTTGACGGCGATGGGCGTCTTGCCGATGGCCGTGGCAAAGGCCTGGACCGCCGCGACGGTCTCGTCGGAGGTCTGCAGGCCGCGGATCAACTCCACCAGTGCCATCAGCGGGACCGGATTGAAGAAGTGCATGCCGATGAAGCGCGAGGGGCTGGACACGGATGCCGCCAGCTTGGTGATGGAGATCGACGAGGTGTTGGTGGCGATCACCGTGGTGGCCGGGACGATGCCATCGATTTCCTTGAGGATGCGCAGCTTGAGCCCCTCGTTCTCGGTGGCCGCCTCGATCACCAGGTCGGTGCCCGCCAGGTCGGCGTAGGCCGTGCTGCCCTTGATACGGCCCAAGGCCGCGGCCTTGTCGGCTTCGGAGATCTTCTCCTTCTTGACCATGCGGTCCAGGCTCCCGGCCACCGTCTTGAGGCCGCGCTCGACCGCTTCGGTGGAGATATCCACCATCACCACGCCCACACCCGCCAGGGCGCAGACCTGCGCAATGCCGTTACCCATGGTGCCGGCGCCGACGACGCCGATGTTCTGAATTGCCATGCTGTTGCTCCTTGTTGCGTTGAATTCTTGAAAGGCTGTTTTTGGATGCGCAGGGACGACGGAGCGTGCTTCCCTCCGCCGTTTGCTGCGCTGCGGGAGGATACCGGAGTCAGCCGGAGGGTGACT
>Ga0268298_10006857_pt1 | contig 10225 bp, 6 predicted proteins | sample WWTPWeurt_MetaG_FD_194462 | JGI IMG/M metagenome (GOLD analysis project Ga0268298, IMG submission 194462) | Activated sludge microbial communities from WWTP in Nijmegen, Gelderland, Netherland - WWTP Weurt | ecosystem: Engineered > WWTP > Aerobic digester > Activated sludge | place: Netherlands... | reverse complement strand
AGTTTCAATTTGCCATTGAGCCGGGTCTTTATGATCTGGTGATTGAACCGAAAGCCGGTTCCTGTTTCTTCACCTACAAACAGGCCGGTGTTCTGGCCCAGGCAGGTGAGAACGGGCAGCCAAGGCGGGAACGTTTCACCTTGCAGGAAGGGCATCGCCTCAAGGGTCAGGTGGTCTATGACACCAGGCTGCTTTCGCAGGCGCTGGTGCAGGTGGTCTCTCAAGATTTGCAAAACGAATATCTAACCCGTACCGATGGAGATGGACAGTTTGCCCTTTCCCTTCCCTCTGGTAGTTATAAACTGACGGTCAGTGCTCATCCCAAGGATGCTCCCACTATTTCCATAGACAATATCGAGTATGCCAGTTTGGCTCCCTTCACGGCTAACGTGGTGGTGGGAGGGGAGACTCATGTGGCGGTGCGCTTGAATATCGGCACCGCCCTTTATGGAAGAGTTTCCGATGACGCCGGCCAGGCCAGACCGGGGGTAAAAGTCGCTGTCTATGCCGGTAACTTTGTGCTGCCGGAAAACGGCGAAAAGGAATTGGACGACGCCCTGGCCGTTGCCTCCGGTATCACCGATGGTGAGGGGCGTTATTGTCTATTTCTGGCTCCCGGAGTTTACAATCTGGTTGTCCACCGAGATTTTGCCGGTAAGCAGCGAGTCGAATTGAAGGACGAACCCTTTAATTTAGACATAGTCTGGCATGGCTGGTCCCAGGTCAAATTTACAGTCTTTGGAGAAGATGGGCAGCCGGTGCCACGCTGCCGCGTCTCCTATACGCCTTACGGAGAGGAACCGGGCGACAATTCCGCCCCTCCCTCACAGATAATCGGAGCTCGCTCTCTGGGCTATCCCCATGGCTTTGTGGTCACCCATGATGACGGCAGTTGCTGTTTGACCCTGCCTTCCGGAGTTTATAGTTTTAAATTCCTTCCGCCCCAGGCCGGTTCCTATGCCGTGCGCTCCATTCGGCAACTGTCTATATCGGCCGATGTGAACAGGAAAGTTACTCTCGAGCTGAAAGAACACTAGCATCTATTGAGGTTTAAGGCTTTATGTCCTTTCAGTTTCCAGGACGCGGTCTCTTCGCTCTTTTGCTTGTGCCTCTGCTCAGCGCTTGCAACCAGCAAAACCCTGCTCAGAGTTCCGGCATAAGTCTGGATGTGAAACCGCTGGAAAAGGACGTGGTTTATCTGGAGGACCGCAAGGACCTGGCCGGACGCTGTAAGGACCTCGATTTTGAAGCTTTCACGGAGTGGTTCTATCACTGCAATGTGGAGCTTTCCTATGATGAGATCAAGAAGGAGGATGCTTCCGGTTTCGGAAGTTGTACCTTGATGATCAAAGGCGCCCGGGTAAAACTCTCCTGTCCGGTGCAAGTCTGTGTTTCTAAGAAAGCTCCGGCTGATACTCTCGCCCATGAAGAAGGGCACGTGGAAATTTGCCGGCGTGTATACGCCAAGGCTCCCGAGGTAGCGCAGAAAGCCTGCCAGGCTTTGATGGGTAAGCGTTTTTACGGTATGGGGCGAACCTATGAGGCGGCCCGCAAGCAGGCTCTGCAACTTGCTTACGGCGAGATTGCTCAGGCTTTTCGTCAGCGAGTTACCGATGTGGCGGAAGAAGCCTCCGACCGCTATGACAGGTTGGCGGCGCGCCGCGAGGGGCAGAAAGAGTGGACCGTGAAAGTACTAATAGAAACCGCTCTCCGCAATACGGAGAGCGGTGAGCGCTGATAATCTTCGGCTTTACTGTTTTGGCAATGGAAAACGATAGCGTGCCTGATTGGCCATCCAACGTCTGCCGTATTTTTCTGCTTCAGCCGTCTTGCCGTTTTTCACCAGGTTCCAGTAGAGCCAGGATAGTGTTTTTGAGAAATTGGGGTTGGCATCGGCACTTTCTTTACCGCCCAGCATGCCTTCTTTCTCTTTCACGTATTGCTCCGGAGCTTTCACCATGTCTTCCGGTGACCAGCCACCGCCCAGTCCATCAGGATTGCGACCTCGATAGCCGCCGTCTTTCTCATAGACTATAGCCACCGGTAAGACTGTTCCCGAAGCGGCAGTTGCTGCCACCGGCTTTGGTGCCTTGGCTCCCTTGGTTCGGGCTTCCTGCTCCTGCACGCTGACAGTCAATTTTTTAACTGCTTCAGTAGCCTGGTCATCGTTGCCGTTCGATACCATTTGCTCGATATCGAAGAATTGTTTGATAAACGGACCTATGCCGACGCCCTGTTTGTCGAGCCCTTGCAATTTCTTGAGGACGAGGCTGCGTTCGTCTTTAGCAGCTCCATCCACCACTTCCAGAGCCTGGATGTCTATCTTGGCGGTGACAGGGTTGATCTGTATGTTGTACAAAGCCGATTGCAGGTTTTTGTCATAGGAAACAAGTTGGGCCGTGTCAAAGCTAATCTCTTTGAAATTGCCTTTGGCTATAGGGTCGGCAAAGCTTACCTTGACGCGAGCGGTTTTGGCTCCGGCTTTTTCCATGGCTTTTTCGGCGATTCTGAGCGCTTCGTATTTGACGTCTCTCTCGCTCATATCCGGATCGAGGTCGGCCACCACTTCCATGGTTTCGCCGTTCATATAGGTATCGATTTTCTTGCGGGTTCTAGCCGACTCTCTTTGCTGTAAATAAGCCGAAAGTCTGGCAGCCGGGTCGTTCAGTTCGGTATCTTTGATGGCGATGGAAGCCAGGAGTTGTTCCTGTGATAGTTGACCGGCTCCGAAAGCTTTTACGTCACCGGCAGTCACCGCCACTTCCTTCCTCTTATTCAACCTGAGGGCGTTGTAAAAGTAGACTGTCACCCTGCTGATGTCCGCTGGTGCCAGATCCATAATTGTCTTGGCCACCAGAATGGCCTCGATTTTACAGTCGTCATCGGTGGCGCGGGCGTTGCGATAAGTTGATACGTAAGCCTCCGCGCCATTTACAGAGGCTGCCACCCGTGTGCCGGTGGAGAGCACTTTGGCCTTTTCAATGGCCGAGACCAGGTCTTGAGAAGATGGTGCTGCCGATGCTGCAGTCAGGGGCAGGTAGGCTGAGAGCAAAATTGCTTGCAGGGCCACCGCTGTCACTAGAGACTTCATCAAAAACCTCCCGATTTAGAAGAGCTTATTACTGGTAATGCTGGCATATTTTAGCAGTCTCTAATGCTTCCTGCTCTCCTTCAGGCTTGCCATGTGCTTTCAATTTTGCCGACTCAAAAATAAGAAAGGACCTGCCAGTGGGGCAGGTCCTTTCGCTTGGCTTTCTTCCTCTACTGCTCAGGAACTAGGTACGGGGTCTGTAACCGGAGGCGTGGTGGGGTCTGTGGCCGGAGGATCGGTTGGAGTAGGGGTGGGATCCGGCACGGGAACTGGGTCCGGCGGCGGGACGTAAGGCAACATGGTTTTTGAGGGCACTGAGTCGCCATACTTCTCACCCACATAGCCTATCTTGATGCCCAGTACATCGGAGAAAGTGCCGGGGTCGACCTGCCTTCTGAAACGTACGTCTACAGCCATGCCGTTGGTGGTGTAGGTGGGACGAACTCCGGAGCCCACTGAGTAGTTCTGGTAGAAGTTTGTGGGATAACCGGCTGTTTCGGCCAGGTCGGTCTGGGCTGTGATGGCTGGTGGTTTACCTTTGCCTTTGATACCGGGCGGGTTATAGGGCTGCGGTGTGCCGACCGGAGGAGGACTGTTCCAACTCCTTCCCCATCCGCCTCCTCTGCGCGCACCGAGGCTGCCGCTGCCAATTTCCATCAGACCGGGTGTCGGTGAGGCGAAGGCGGTTTTGGGGTGGTTGAGGGGTTCGCCGCCGTGCTGTCCGCCGGGACCTGCGCCGGGTTGATAAATGTAGTCGCGGATATAGCAATCCCAGGTGTCAAGCAGGTAGACCATGTCGAACAAGTCACCGGTGTCGGGATACATAAACGGGCCCACGGTGTACTTGCCTACGGAGCTCTTCTTAATGGCATCGATACATTCGGAGTAGAGCTGGTTATCGGCGGCCACTGGGATTTCAATGGGATCCAGTTGCTTAGCCTGATAAGAGATCATGCCGGAGTTAGGATCGATGCGATAAACATGGATGTTGCCGTTGGGTATGGGTCCAAGATCATATAGATCGCTGCCACCGGCTTTGGTGGGAGTTTTCCAGTTGACCATCGTGGGAGTGGGCGGCTTGAAGTTGTAATTGGGATCGGTGAGCATGGCCACGGCTGAGTTGATGTGCAGCTTGGTGCCGGCTCTCTTCCACCAGTCCACAAGACCGCGGCGGAATACGACTCCGGAATTACAGGGAAGCGAAGCGCTGTAAGGAAAGGGCATGTTCTTCAAAGAAGTGCCGGTTTCCACCGGGAAATCGCCGTTATCGGCGTAGACGTAGGAGCAGCCCGCACCTCCGGCGGCATTCAGCCTGGCATGGGTGAGCATGGCGCCGGGATTAGGAATTTCCGGTACCAAGCCATCGGGGAAGCTGAAAGTAAAGGCTCCGGGAGCCGGTTTTGGATCGGTGACATTGGCCGGTTGGGCGCAGGCTACGGCGTGTACCTTGTAGCCCTGCACTTCATGACCGTTCATTTGCTGATCTGCTTCGGCCTTGACAATGGTTTGCATCTGATAGGGTAGACCTGGGGCTGATGCCACCCATTTCTTGGCGTCCACCAGTTTGATACTGTCGCCGATACCAGCGAAGACATAGTCGCTGCCACCTACGGGAATGTTCGTGTAGGACAGGTAGAAACCGTTCTGTTTGGCGGCAGCGGGTACCTGCGCCTTGCCTGCTGGCTTCGGCGTGGGAGTGTTGGTGACGGTGCCGGTGGAGAGAGAGCCCAGGGAAAGTTTTAAGGTGCCCGCTACATAACTGCTTGAACCGGTCATGCGCACACCGTTTGAGTTATAGGCCGCCTCGGCGTTTTTGTAGACTTCCACGTCCTGGTTGTTGGCATCTTTGGCTACATAGCCCGGTGCCAGGGACTTGACCAGTTCCGCCTTCAGTTTGGCCTGGGCTTGTTTGGCCATATCTAAATCTTTATCGACGATGACTTTCAACCAGTCATCATTCAATTCTTCAGCGATAATACGGCAGACACGATTGGAGCCGATGATCGTGTTGATGCCCCTGACCGGCAGGTAGTAGTCATCGTCTGCGATGGTATAGGCGCCATTGGGTGCCGAGTCGGAAAGGGATATCCAGCCGTATTCGGGAGTATCTATGACAATGCGGCTGATGTCTCTGGCGGCTGAGAGGGCAGCTGCCTCAATAGCGGTACGCTGTTCGTTATTGGTGCCTAAAAGACGTACATAACCTAAAGCAAAAAACGCCAGACCACCAATAATAATGAAGGTGGAGGCGGTGATGAAGACCAGCATGTTGCCACGGTCGGCCCTGGTAGTCTTGCCAGTAGACCTTTTCCGTACTTTCCTGACATTCATATTTTTGATTCCTCATTAGGCAATCGGGGGAGTTCTGTTGCCTGTATTGCGCTGGGGGGCAGAAGCTTAAATCTGTATAATTAGAAACCGATAATTTTACCCCTTCGAGCGGGGTGAATCTTAAACGCCACTAATAAATATCCTATTCCCAGCTGCTCATCCTGTCAATTGCACCGGCAAATGATGAAAGCAGAGGCACACCCATGCCTCTGCTCTCAAGCCCCACTGAGAAAGCTTATATCTATTAGGTTTTAGACCGCGATGGGCGGACTGGTGTAGCTGGCCATATAGGTCGGCGTGGTTAAAGTTAAGCCTGTTGCCAGATTAATATTGGCGTTATCCAGATTCTGCCAGGTGGAAGACATGATGCCCTCTCTATATAGATCCTGGTGGGTGGAGAAGAGTACTTTCTCGCCAAGGGCTGCCAGACTTGCCTTTACAGCCTTCTGGTCGGCTTCTTCCCGGGTTACGACCAGGGTCCAGTCCAGTTTCTCGGCGAGCTGCGACTTCAAGAGATGCTGGACCGAAATGTCACTAACTTCTGGATTGTTAACCAGCCCTAAGCTTTTGGTTTCACCGCCGTGTTTGAAGGTCACTCGGGCGTTTAATCCGGTCTCCACCTGACGCTCTCTTTTAAATGTGGTCCAGGTCAGGTCTGAGATGATGCCGTTCTTCTGGGCTACCAGAAAAAGCATGCGCAAGTTGGCTATCTCCAGATGATGTCTCTGGAAGTCACTATCGAGAACGTCGTCCTGATTTTCACCAAAGCCGTGCATTTTGCGAGCCATGGGAGAGAGCATGTAGACCAGCGGCTTGGTGGGTGTGGTCCACCAGGGCAGTTTGCTGCCATGTCTCTGGCAAAGCAGAAAGTCCAGGTAAAAAAGCTTCCGGAGTCGGTCTCTGATCAAGACCGGCTTTTCATCGCCGGCTATGAACCAGGAAATGTGTTTTTCCAGGAGTACTTCGTGCTCATCGATCAGTTTGAAGATCAGTTGATCCCGCTCGTTTAATTGAATCGCCATTTTGTCGTGTGCCTCAAGGGGGGTGTTTCGGTAAGCGCGAATTGGAAAAAGAAAACTAGGAAAGTGAGGTTGCTTACTTACTTCTGTTTAGGCACTCCCATTACATAATTTTGTAGAGCATCGGATTCGCGCGGTTCATGCACGCGATAGAGTCTTCTCAAGCGACGGTCCATGGCTAGAATGGTTGTTTTGGAATGTTTGACCGCTTCTGCGTCCTGATCTACTTTGCGCAGCTGGGCTTCCAGTTCTTCCATGGTCTGGGCCGGTGGTTTTGGTTTAATCATCTCCTCGTAGACCCGGGCGGCGCTATCGAACCATTCCGCCCTCATTTCCTTGTATTCTTGCAGATCAACCCTGCCGTTGGGAATCTGGAGATTACGTAGTGCCGTGGCAGTATTACGATAACGTTTGGCCACGGTACGGGCCGTCTTGGTCCAGCGTTCTACTCTTTCCAACTCGCCGTCAAAAGTTTGAGAGAGATAGAAGCGCTCTTGCTCTCTGGGCCAACCCTGAAAACACAAGGTATCGAGGGACTCAAAAAAAGTCAGCTCGGGAGAGGCTGCCGACGTCATGGAAAGGGCGCCCGGAGCCGTCACGGCGTTAGCCGGCTGCACCGGCGGCGGTGCTACATATGTATTTTTCTTGACGGGCTTGGTGCCGCCCTTGGGCATGGAACTAAACATTTCGTTAGCGGGAGCCGCCTCTGCTGGCAGTGACCCGTGTAAGCTCGCAACATGCAGGCAGAGCAGCGCGAGAACCTGCCGCCTCATTCCTTTCCTGGTTTTTCCGACTTTCTCCATGGTCTTTTGCTCTCGTCTATTGCTTAGTTGCCTGAATTAAAGAGGGGTTGTACGGGAACCCCCGACCTACCAGTTGTGGTGGCACCCACAGCCGGTGTTGCCGGCAGATTCGGTCTGGTCATGAAGGCGTCCTGAACCTGGGCGCCGCCGGCTTTAGCCTGAATCTGGGCGGCGCGGTCGGAGTTGGCGTTAAAAGTATTCATCTGTACTATTTTCCAGATCGTGTACGAGGCCAGTAGCAGGAAGAGACCCGAGGCTGCTCCCAGAACGCGGGCGCCGCCGTAGGGACTGCCGTTCACCATGGAATAGGCGGCCAGAGCCATAAACACCGTAGCTGATACCACGCCCAGAATGACCAGGTAGCGGCCGAAGGTAGCCACTGTCGGAATCACGCCGGGAAAGGCGTAAATGGCTTCCCGACCGGGCAGAGGCCTGCCTGCTGCCGGGTTGTCGCCGGTAATTTGTTTGCGTCCGCCGTTCATTGTGGTTTGCGGATAGGCGGCCATGGCTTCGTTGAGCTGCTCTAACTGGGCATCGGAGACGGTGACGTCCACCGACTGCTCGCCGGAATTCATATTGACTCCGAGAATGCCGCCTATCTGAGCTTGCTGTTGAGGCGTCAGGGTGTCGGGTCTGATGGTTTGCACCATGCGCTGACCACGGCCATCCATTTTATAGATTCGTACTACGGTGCGATCGGAACCGGCACCGACGGGAAAATTCGTACCGGCACTGCCGTCGGCCGCGCCGGATGGTACTGCCGGCGCGCCACCGGTGTCGCCGGGATCAAGGGGCGGCGGTACACTGCCGTCACCGGGCGGCGGCGGTTGCGGTACGCCTACCTGGGCTTGGGCTGTCTGGGGAAAGAGCAGGAGGGAGAAACTCGCAATCACCAGAAAAGCTAGAACTGCTGTCAGTTTTGTGTTCGGTCTTGCGCTTAATTTGGCATTTGTAAGGAGTCTTTCAGACATCTGTTCCCTCTACTTAACTCCCTAGCTGGAGTTTTCATCGGACGGTGGCTTGTTTTCTTCCGTGGGTATTTGGACCGCTTCCTTCTCTATTATGCGCCTGCCTTCCGCCGGTTGTTTGAAGTAACCGCTGGGCGGTAGTTCACTTTCACTTGCGGTTTCGGTTTTCAACTCCGCTTGTGCTGACTGGCTTTCATTCTGGCGCTTGCCGGTGATGGCTGCCAATTCTCTGGCCAGGACCGTAAGTTCCGAGAAGGCCGGGAAGCCGCTTATGCCGCCCGGTCTGACCAGGTTACTGCCTATCTCTCTGGCCAGCAGTTCGGGTAATTCCGGTAAGTTTGCTTTTCCATGGTCTCCGTTTGGCGGCGGTGTAACCTGGGGGCTTTGCGGCTGCGCTTTTTTCTGAACTGCCGTGTCGAAATCCTTGGGAATGTCGTCCGGCATATCCATTTCATCGTCGTCGCCACCGAGGGTGATTTCGCTGATGAAAGCGTCCACGAAGGACGGTGTCGAGGCTGGTTTTTCTTCAGCTTTTGGCACCTGACTCTCGTCTATGTCATCAAACAACGGTTCCTGCGACATTTCAATACGTGGTTTCCCACCATGTTTACCGCTGGTGATAGAGGTAATGACCGGCGGCGCCGGTGGTTTCGTGACCGGAACGTAGTCACCGGCGGGGATTTCCAGGATTTTGGTGCCGTCTCCGGCTTCCAGCTTGTCAACTCTGGAGACCTGATAATGTTCTTCCAGAGTCTTCGTAGGAGTCCCATCATCTTTTTTCTCTTTCGCACTTTCGGCGTCTTCGTCCACGCCTTTGAGGGGCATGGGTTCGAAGGTGTCCACCACTTTGCCGAGGGTGACTTCCATACCCAGACCGCGAATTTCGCAGCAGAGTCCGTCAAAAGCGGCGGTGCGTCCGCCCGGCTGAATTTCATTGCCCTGCACCATATCGGCATAAGACTGGTGCCGGCCCTGAATGTCATCGGCCTTGATGGTCATCATTTCGTGCAGTACATTGGCAGCGCCATAGGCCTGGATGGCCCAGACTTCCATTTCGCCCATTCTCTGACCGCCGTGGTTGGCTTTTCCGCCCACAGGCTGCTGGGTGACGGCGGCATAGGGACCACCTAAGCCGGAGCGGGCGTTAATTTTGTGCAAGACTAACTGGTTTAGCTTGAGCATGTACTGCCGTCCCACCAGAACCGGTCTGTCGAAAGCTTCACCGGTGCGGCCGTCGTAGAGTTTGACTTTGCCGTCTTCGCCCATCCATTGATAGTTGGGCAGTTTGCGCACTTCCTTGAGGGCATCGGTGACCAGCCTGAAACTGGCATCCGGGGCAATGGACTCGTCGAACTGGTGGATGCGGTAATAGCGGTTGAGGATGCTGGCATAGAGACCCAATTGGGTGTCGAAGACCTGTCCTACGTTCATACGGCTGGGCACGCCCAGGGGATTGAGCACCAGGTCAACAGGGGTGCCGTCCGGCAGGTAGGGCATGTCGCAGTCTTTCACCACAATGGCCACGATGCCTTTGTTGCCGTGGCGCCCGGCCAGTTTGTCGCCTACTTCCAGGGGACAGAGTCTGGCAATCAATACTTCTATTTCGCAGATGATGCCTGCTTTCAATTCCGGTGTGGTTTCCGGCGTGAAGATACGCACATCGATAACGCGACCGCCGGAGCCGTGGGGCACGCGCAAGCTGGTGTCGCCCATCTCCTCGGCCACCTTGCCGAAGATTGCTTGCAATAGTTCTTCTTCCGCTGAAAGGGCTTTTGCTTCCTTGGGTGAAAGTTTGGAAACTAAAATGTCGCCGGGATTGACATAGCTACCTATTTTGGCGATGCCACGGTCATCGAGATGCTCCAGGTCTTTGCCTGCCACATTGGGCAATTCCGGCGTGAGAATTTCCGGTCCGCGCAGGGTCTGGTGCACGCCGATGGAATGTTTTTCAATTTCAATGTGGCTTAATTTGTGGTCTTTCACCAGACCTTCTCTGACCACAATGGCGTCTTC
>Ga0268298_10006856_pt1 | contig 10227 bp, 11 predicted proteins | sample WWTPWeurt_MetaG_FD_194462 | JGI IMG/M metagenome (GOLD analysis project Ga0268298, IMG submission 194462) | Activated sludge microbial communities from WWTP in Nijmegen, Gelderland, Netherland - WWTP Weurt | ecosystem: Engineered > WWTP > Aerobic digester > Activated sludge | place... | reverse complement strand
CAATAAAGTCTGTAGTATTTTTCGATAATGGCCCGAGCGAAAAATACATGATGGTTTGTGGGGTTCGGGTCGGACGACGAGGGGAGGTTGCAGCGCATGCATGGGGTTGAGATTCGCGAGAGACTGGCTGAGCAGACCTGGCCTGTAGTGCGGGCTATGGCGATGGCGGCTTTTCTCGTTACAGGTTGTCAGACGGATCCGCAAAAGGTCGATGTCCAACTTCCGGAAACCGCTCCCGAGGTGAAGACGACAAACTATACCAAAGCCTTGGGCGATCTGGGCCGAATGAGTGAAGTGTATGACCGACCTCAGATGAAGGTGATGGCGGCTCCCGTTGGTGATGTTACTGGAAGCTCCTCTGCTACTGGTGGTGAAATCCCTAGCGATATCACCGAGATGGAGAAGAGCACCCTAAACTCTATTGGCGGGCGTGTGTTGTACGTTCCTTACGATCCAGTCTCCATCAGCAATCTTCAGGCGCTTGGGTATTCAACCTTCGCCAACAAGGCAATTCCCGATGTGTTGGTTACTGGGGGAATAACGGAATTTGATCGTGGTATCGAGACCCGGGGCAAGAATACTGATGTCGGGCTTTCGGTGACCTCACCCAAGCCTATTGCCGGAGGTTGGCTTGGGCAGACGGCCGGTATCGAATATGGCGAATCCGACAAGTACGGTGTCGCCCGCATCACCCTGGATTTCAATATGGTGGATTTCCAGACGCAGTCTGGGATTCCTCGCATGAATACCATCAACAGTATGGAAGTGCATAAAGCCCAGGCCGAGGCCGAGTTGGGTATCACCTTGTTTGGGCCTACTTTCGGCACTAAAGGATCGATCAAGAAGGTGCAGGGCCGTCATGCGGCGGTGAGATTGCTGGTCGAGGCCAGCATGATCCAGATGATCGGTAAATATCTCAAACTGCCTTATTGGCGTCTGCTGGGCGAGGATACTCCGGACCCGGTCGTCCTGGAAGCGATCCAGAAGGCTTATTACTCGGTGGACGATCTCCAGCGGCTGAAGGTGGCCCAGCAGTGGTTGTACATCTGGGGTTATCCGACAGCGATGGACGGTACCATGGACTCAAAGACTGGAGAGGCTTTGAAAAAGGTCAACCCATCTTTTAAATCAGGTGCCAGTAGTATCGACATGGATACCTTCACCAAGTTGTATGTCGATATGCCCTATGATCATGCTGCCCTCGGACGTCGACAACAATTGGCGCGAATGACGGGTAAAGCCGATAGCGCCGTGGCGGCAGAGGCTCCGACGAGCGCAAGAAGTCCGCAAGCGCCTCAAGCCGCTCAGCAGGCCCCGGCCCCAGCGAAGGCGGCAGCACCAGCGCCTCAAGCGGCTCAGCAGCAGGCTCCCTCAAGACCAGCTCCGGCCCCAGCACCCGCTCCAGAGAAAAAGGCGGCATCGGCTCCACCGCCTCCTCAAACTCCAGCGAAAGCGGATGTAGCGGATCAAAGTGCCTCGACAACAGCCCCCAAGACCCAGAAGACCAGCACTACCACAAGCGCTCCGGTGCCTGGAAGCGCGGGGGGAGCCGTAGGTCGGATGTTGAAAGAGGGTGACTGGTAAGTGAACCAGACGAATCGGCGGTTGGCGAGGTCCGGATACTTGGTAATTGTGGCCATGACCACCTGTGCCTCCGCCGATAACAAACGCATGATCGAGCAGTCGGGTGAGGAGTTGCTGAAGTTGAATGAGCAGGTCGTGCGGCAGGTGCCGAATCTCCCCAGTGAAGGGAAGGTCCAGTTGAAGGCCAAGGTCTATCCGCAATCGGATGATACCTACCGGATCGAGATCCTCGAGAGCAAGGTGACCGAAAAGCCGAAAGATGTCACACCCGGCATTTTGGATTCGAGTTTGTTGATGATGCAGCAGTGAGGCAAAGACGATGAGGTTTCCTATTTTGAAGATACTCTTGGTGCCGGTTCTCCTGGGGCTGGTGGTTTCGGGCGCTGAAGCTGGAAGTAACAAGCGGATTATGAGTATCAGCGCCGCGAAGGTGGTTGCTGAACGTAATCTGGTCGAGACTATTTACGGTTTAAAGCTCCGAGCCAGCGAATCCGTAGAGAATATGGTGGCGGCGAATTTCACCGCGAAGACCGAGACCAAGACCTCGGCTACCATCAGCGGTGTGGGCTTCGACGAGATCCAATATGACAAAGAGCGTGATATCGCCAGGGCGATTGCCCGTGTATCGCTTCCGAATATCACCAACATTGATGGCACCGTCATCGATTTTAAAGGCAAGACCTTTCGCCGGATCGGCTTCGGCACCTCCTCCCCGGAAAGTGCCGGGCCCTTGAAAGCCATGCGCGCCGCGGAGATCGATGCCTATAAGCAGATGATGAAACGTCTGGTCGGTTTCACCCTGGAGAGCGAGACCTCAGTCGAGAATTTCATGTTGAAATCCGATGTGATCCGTACCAAGGTCATGGCGACTCTCTTCATGGCCGAGGTGGTCGATTACGGCTGGGACGAGAGTGGCGATGCCCATGTAAAGATGTCTCTCAACCTGAAGAATCTAGCTGAATTGCTTGGGCAGAAAATCAAGGATGCTCCAGGAGATGTGTTTGAAGTAGTGGGTTTGGGAGCCCAGGAAGGGGAATCGACCCCCGCACCCAGTTTCCCAACTCCCGCTTTAGCGCCCCCGCCAGCCGCTACGAGTGCTACGGCGCCAACGACCACCGGTCAACACCAGTAGCAATGGTTTGCGAGATCTGTCGGAGCGCGGGAAATTACATCGGACCTGGGCAACAACGTCATGAGTAGTCGAAGGTTTGGCGCTGAGCAGGCAATCTTCAAGTACTGAGGTGTGAAAAAGGATGAAAGCGATTGCTCTGATTATGCTTACGGGAATGGTAACCTCAAGTTTGGCGGGTAATGTAGTGGTATCTTCCGGAGATTGCGTCCATGGAAATGGAGAGATAAAAACCGAGACGAGAAGTGTAGCGGCATTCTCGGCGGTAGATACCAGCGGTGCCTTTCACCTGGAGGCCCAGATAGGGAGCCAGACACCTCTGCGAGTAACGGCAGATTCGAATATTCTCCCTCTGATAGTTACCGACGTGGCGGGGGGAAGGCTACGGATCTTCGCCAAACAATCCATTTGCACCTCAGGTCCGATGAGCATCGCTCTGGCGGCCCCGGAGATTTCCCAAATTTCGGCTAATGGTTCGAACACGATTGAATTCAGACCATTCAGAGGAAGCGAACTCAGGCTCAAGCTCGATGGTTCGAATGATGTCAAATTACAGGGACAAACCAATAGCCTCAAGGCCGAAGTCTCTGGTGCTTCCACGCTGGACGCCAGAGCCTTGAGGTCGGAGGCTGTTGAAGTAAGTGTAGTCGGAGCGGGTACCGCTTATGTGAATGCCGTGGCGACCCTCAATGTAAGTATCATCGGAGCCGGTGAGGTTTATTATGCCGGACAACCCAGGACAATGCAGAGGAATGTCATGGGAGTCGGTACCATCGAGCCCATACGCTGATGTTTTCACAACATTGCCAAGTAATTGAGAGGACCATTTATCCAGATAATCCTGGATTCTAAGGACGAGCAACATTTTCCAGGACGGCAATGAGTTAAGAGTGATGTGTGATCAAAAGCGTGATCTGTGTGGAGAGGGGCAGACTCTTGTGTATCTCGTCAGAGGCGTTTTTTTGCTCGTACAGGTTCCTTGGACGCCTCTTTATCATTCTGTTTTTTCTCTTCTTCCACTGTGATCAGGCAAGGGCGGGGTTTTTTGACGAGGCTGAACGAAGGGATGCTGAAGATAATCAACAGCGTCTCGGTAATTCCGCCACGATTCCGCAGATGCTCGCCGTTCCCTGTTCTGCCCAAAAAAAGCAGCAGGCTATAGCGCTCATCCTGTATCAAGATAGCGGAAAAGGGTCACATAAGGTTGGTGACGCCGCTTTCAGCCCTCTGTTTCAAGAGATCGATAGTCGTCTGAAATCCTTGGGATTGCGGACGCTTACTCAAGGGCAGATCAAAGCCCGTATCGCCCAGGCCGAGTTGGAGGCAGTGGCCTCCAACAATATCGATGCCGCCTTACAGGCTTCGAGGCGTTTGGGTGCGGCCTACATTCTCCGCGGTCATATCAGTTCTCGGGCCGGTGTCAACCGGTTGGTCGGGATCAATGAAGTGTCCGTTCATATAGAGTTTCAACTCAGCACATCTGGGGGTCGGATAGTCTCGAAAGTCGGCGCCGAAGGAGGTTCTTGGGCAGGTCAGGATACCCTCTCTGCCGCTTTAAACATCGTGCGCGCGGAAGCCGAGCGAATTGCTGCGCAGATTTATAGCGACCTATGTAAAGGTGGATGATTTGCGAGATACGAATGCCATCATAAAAATCATTCTTGTTATTCTATGGGTGGGAATTTCCGTGTCTTGGTCTGCCCTGACTAATGCCGCATCAGCGGCGCAATTTATCCAGGTTAGTGCCGAGGGACTAGCCGATCCCGAGGCCGAAGCCTATCGTCGCGACAAGGCGCTGATGCTGGATGCCTTGCTCGAAGATGCTCAACGACAGGCCATAGAAAAAGTAGTCGGTAGCTATGTGGATAGCAGCACTTTGGTTGAAAACTATACCTTGATCCAAGATAAGGTATTGACAAGAAGTAAAGGGCTGATAAAGCGAATCCTGAGTAAGAATGGACCTTGGTTGGGTGAGGATGGATTTATGCATCTCATCATTCAGGCCGAGGTAGCTGCGGGAAATGTGAAATCGGCCCTTGATGAGATGTCACGGCAAGAACGGCTGGCTTTGATTCGTGAACGCGGCGATCCCAAGATTGCCGTAGCTGTGGTGGTACGCAATGCCGAGCGGGGAGGAGATACCCGTGCCGAAAATTCCGAAATTGCCGAAAACCTGCTGAAAGAGCAGATCAGGGGATTTGGGTACCGCGTATGGTCTCTGTCAGAAACGGCCAGTGCGCGCGCCAATGTGGATTTCACCATCCGTGGTGAAGCCAAGTTCAAACCCATCTCGTTCAATCTTCCGGCTTCCGGGCTGAAAGTGAATAAGTATGTACTGACCTCTTGGACGGTTGCCTGTGTCTACAACCCCACGGGAGAAGAAGTATATTTCAACAACAAGGTGCCGGTGAACAAAAGTTGGAACTCGGAAGATGCCGCGCTGGCGGATATAGGTAAGCTCATCGGTGCCGAATTCAGTAAAGATTTTTTTGAAAGCTATCTTCTCAAACCGAGTCAGGTATATGAATTATTGGTAGAAGGTCTGCCTGATTATGATACCGGGCTGGAACTGAAGCAACAGTTCACTGGTTTGCGCTCCGTCTTGAATGTGGATTTCCGTAGTTTTGAATTAGGCGGACTGTCGACATTCGAAGTGGAAATGGCCGGTGCCGGACGGAGTTTTCCCCAATTGCTCAACGATACCGTTTTGAAACCTGTCAATACCAAGCTGCGGACCAATCAGATCGCTCTGATATCGGTAAAGGGCAAGGTGGCTCAGGCGAAAATCAACATCAAGGAAGATCCGGCGAGTGTGAAAAAGGAATTACGCGAATCGCCGCCGGCCTCCATTGTTATTTCCGCATCTCAAAGGATTGCCGAGTTGGTGAAGTCGGACGGTGCATTAAACAAAATCAAGGCCTTGAATCTTGGTGGTCAGCCAGGAGGGACTATTCTGCGTTAGTGGTGGTTTTGGATGTGGAAACCTTGTTTGCCCATGATTCGAGGATGATTGATGCGGACAAGCAGTGTAATGTAATGCGAGTGATAATGGCGATGCTCTGTCGGCCATGGATCGAAGTGTAGGCGTCGATGGCAGTATAGGATCCTGAAGGGATTGTATATTGTTGGGGGTATTCTTCAGGCGTCGATACGATAGAGAAAGGGCGAAACAATGAAGCCATACGAACTGTTGAAGACGGTCATCCCGGTCGTATTGATAATGGGCCTGGTCGGCTGCGTATCCTCTGGCGAAGGCTGGAATCTGAAAGAAACCGAGGCGTCGAAGATAGCCAATGCCCAGGCCGATCAAGCCATGTATCAGCCAGCCACCTATCGAAATGTCCATATACCTGGACCACCATTGGTAGTCTTGCCGGGAGAGATCAAAAGCAATAATGCGACATTCTTGCAGAAAGTCTCACCTAACAATATCGCCGATTATGGCGAACTTGAACTGGCCAATGCCAATTTCAAAGTTTTGGAAAGAAGCGCCCTTGGTCCCTTACTCGGCGAATTGCGTCTAGCCGTGGAGATGGGTGATCCCCAGGCCATGACCAAATTCAAACGGGGAAAGTTTCAGTCAACCCGCTTCATGGTGCAGTTCGACGTGCTGAAAGCCGAGCCTGTCGCAAAGGCCGAGTCGGGATTTAGTGGCCGTTCATTGGGGAATATCGTCAATGCCTTGAGCGGTAGTCGAGCTGGCTATGCTGCCGGATCGGCCTTGGGTTCCGTGGAGAATCAGGAAGTGGCCGGGGTATGGATCATAGGTCTCAGGTATAAGGTTATCGACGCCTCGACGACGGAACAAATCGCCACAAACTACTTTGAAGACAAAATGGAAGTTGGCGCCAAGGGATCGGCCATGTTAGGTTTGTCCCGCTCCCAGGAAGGAGGAGAGACCCTGGATACCGTGGTACAACGACTGATACAAAAGGCCGTTGCAGATATCGATATGCGGGGCAAGAATCTCCAGGTGCCGGGAAGCCCCTAATCTTAACTCTTGTTCCCTCGGTTGGGCCTCACACATCAGCCCAGCCACGGCCAAGAGATCATGAAGAAATCCGCTTGAGGCGTCACCTGGATATTCTGATCCAACCGCCGCCTCTTTCGAATTAAAAAGGAGGCCTCATGAACTTCCGAGTTTGGTGTTGCCTTTTGAGTTTGGTGGTCTCCGCTTGTGCCGGCAACCCGGAGACGAAGCAATCAAATCTTGAAACATTCCCATCACAGGCGAAGATATCTCAGCCAGCGACGGATACCAAAGCACCCCCACCGGTAGTTGCGGTCAGGGAATATAAGAATAGACAACGGTCCGGTCCGGATCTCGTGGTATTGCCGGGTGAGATCAAAACCAATGATCCATCATTCGAGCAAAGTGTCAGTATCAATCAGATTGCGGATTATGCCGAGCATGAGTTGCAGCGGGCTAACTTCGGGGTGATCGAGAGAAACACTTTAGGTCCTTCGATCAGCGAGCTGAAGCTGGCTGTAAACATGGGGGACACTGAAGCGGTCCAAAGATTGCGCGGGGGCCGGTTGCAGGCTACCCGTTTTTTTGTGGCCTTTGATATTTTGCGAGCCGAGTCGGTCGCCAAGGCAAAGGAAGGCTTTTCTGGGCCCCGCACCTCGACCATTATGGACCTCTTATCGAAGACCCCTGTAAACAACTACTTACGTCTCGATGCGGCCACGGTGGAAAGCGAAGAGGAAGCCAAGGTCTGGCTGATCGGCTTGAGGTACAGAGTGCTGGATGCAGCGACGACCGAGCAAATCGCCACTGGGTATTATGAAGAAAAGATGGAACTCGGCTCCAAGATGGTCGGTGTCCTGGGTGCCCAGCAACGGCAGGAGACAATGGTTACCCTGGACACCATCGTTCAACTTCTGGTGCAAAAGGCGGTGGCTGATATTGATGACAAGGGCAAGCTCCAAACTGAGGAGTCGAGGCCCAATCCCAGCCCGGATTCAGCACGGGAATCGACTTCCCAGCACTGAGACGGCAGAACTGATGCGCGATTCAAAGCGATGTGGGAGGTGCTCTGTGTAAACTCGGGTAGAGACGCCGGGCATGATCCCTCATGGGTGGCATCAGAGTCTTTCGCGTCTCCAAAGTTCCGGGGATAGCCTGAGATACGTTCTCTAAAAGAGAACAAATCGTCCATTAAAAAGCTTTCTGTTCTTCATATAAGAACGAAAATCGTGCTTTTCCGCTCTATGCCCGGGAACCGCCTGGTCTGGATGAAATAAAATTCTGGTCCGTGTTTGTCTCCGGGAGAGCGCTCCGATTCATCCGGATTCCCCGTGGCCTCAGGAATCCCTATCGAAACAGCGAGTAGAAAGAATCCATAGGGGTAAGAGGTTATCTTTTCGCAACCAGGAATCTTCATTCTCAGCCTCAGAAACCGAGGTTGGCAACAATCCATCAACTGTACTTTAATAGGATCAATCCGATTTTGGATTAAGGGTAAAGCGACTGAGGCAGGTTGTATCCAAAAGTCGCAATAAATAAGAGGGATAGAGGCTCCGGTAATGGCCTTCGGGGTTGCCGGGGTGGGGTGGTGACCCGCCCATGTGGTGGGTTTTTATCATAAATCAATTGGTTACAGCTATAAGGCGCGAGGGGCATGAAAATCGGAGTGCCAGCAGAATCTATTGTGGGTGAAACGCGGGTGGCTTTGACGCCTGATATCGTCAAGAAGCTCGTCGGCAAGGGTTTCCAGGTCGCCATGGCCAAGGAAGCTGGGCAGGGAGCGGCCTTCCCTGATAAGACGTACCAAGAAGTTGGTGCAGAGATGGTCGACCAGGCGACGGCCCTGGCCGCTGATCTGGTGATCAAGGTTCGCAAGCCGAGCCTGGACGAAGTGGCGGCCATGCGGGATGGAGCCATTTACATCGGCTTGATCGAAACCTGCGAAAACGATGACATCATCGGTGCCATGCAGGCTAAGGAGCTGCGCATCCTCGCCATGGAGCGTATCCCGCGCATTTCCCGAGCGCAATCCATGGATGCCCTGTCTTCACAAAGCAATATCGCCGGCTATCGGGCGGTGATCGAGGCGGCGGCTCATTATGGGCGGTTTTTCCCTTTGATGATGACCTCGGCGGGTTCCGCGAAGCCAGCCCGAGTCGTGGTCATCGGCGCCGGGGTGGCCGGTCTGCAGGCGATTGCCACCGCTAGGCGCCTGGGCGCCGAGGTCTGGGGCTATGATGTACGGCCCGAGACCAAGGAGCAGATCCAATCGCTCGGCGCCAAAGCCATCGAGCTGGATATCGGAGAGAGCGGCTCGGGCAGCGGCGGTTATGCCCGAGAACTTTCTGATGCGGCGAAACAGCGCCAACAGCAACTCTTGGCCGACGAACTGGCCAAGGCTCATGTGATCATCACCACCGCAATGATTCCCTGTCGCCCCGCTCCCAGGCTGATCAGCGAAGAGGTGGTGCAGCGTATGCGCGCCGGTTCCGTGATCGTCGATCTGGCTGCCGCTACCGGCGGGAATTGCGCCTTGACCGAAAAGGATAAGGTCGTCGTCAAATATGGGGTGACCCTCATCGGTCATACCAACTACCCAGCCATGGTGCCGTCCGATGCCAGCGTGTTCTACGCCGGTAATATCAAGAACCTGTTGGATATCATGGTGGAGAAAAAAGATCAGGGACTGGTGTTGAAGGATCTTGCTGCCGACGAGATCACTTCGGCCATGCAGATCAAACCCGCGGCCTGAATCAAACCACTGGGGAGGAAAGCTCATGACTACCACTTTGGTAGCGCTCTACGTTTTTGTCTTAGCTTGCTTTATTGGCTATTGGGTGATCTGGGGGGTGACTCCCTCGCTGCATACCCCGCTTGTTGCCCTCACCAATGCCATTTCCGGCATTGTGGTAGTCGGCGCCTTACTGGTGACCGGACTCCAGGGCGTCGGAATCACCGCCGAGATCATGGGTTTTATCGCCGTTCTGCTGGCGTCCATCAACGTTTTCGGTGGGTTTTTGGTGACCAACCGAATGTTGGCCATGTTCAAGAAAAAGGATAAGTGAGGCGCCGGCCCATGACGATATCAATGAATACCCAGGCTTTGGCCTATCTTGTTTCTGCCGTTTTATTCATCTTCGCCCTCAAGGGACTGACCAGTCCGGCTTCAGCAAGGCGGGGTAATTATTACGGCATGATCGGCATGGCTATTGCCATCGTGGCTACCTTGCTTGGCGGTGAAGTGCATAGCTATGGCCTGATCATGATCGCCGTTGGACTGGGGGCCGTGATCGGCTCCATCGTGGCGGCGCGTGTCAAGATGACGGCCATGCCCCAATTGGTGGCGGCCTTGCATAGCTTTGTCGGTATGGCGGCGGTGTTGGTTGCTATAGGTACCTTCATCAATCGCAAGGACGCGGGCACCTTGAATCCGGTACTGATGGGTGAGTTGGCGGTGGGAATCATCATCGGTGCCATCACCTTTACCGGCTCAGTGATCGCCTTCGGCAAGTTGCAGGAACTCATCAGCGGGAAGCCAGTGAAA
>Ga0268298_10006855_pt1 | contig 10227 bp, 4 predicted proteins | sample WWTPWeurt_MetaG_FD_194462 | JGI IMG/M metagenome (GOLD analysis project Ga0268298, IMG submission 194462) | Activated sludge microbial communities from WWTP in Nijmegen, Gelderland, Netherland - WWTP Weurt | ecosystem: Engineered > WWTP > Aerobic digester > Activated sludge | place: Netherlands... | reverse complement strand
GAGAGAGCAGCTTCTCCCGGAGGACCTTCAGGTCGGCCAGCGTCTGGAGATCTTGGTTCTCGATGGTGCCGTCGTCCTGAAGGACGACAAACGGATCGGCGGCGGCCGGGGCCGCGATGGACAGGCCGATTGCGGCGGCGAAGAGGGCAGGGGCGATTCGCATGCGCGCCCGGCAGCAAGCCCCGTGCCTCGCGCGACGGCCTTCATTTCAAGCCTGCCCGTGGGCGCTGCGAGCTCGGGCCGGCCGTCGCCGTCGCTTTGTTGACGGAGTCCTGTCCTGGAGTGGCGGACAGGCTCGCCGCGCGGCCCTCGCCTACGGCAGCGGGCCCTCGGGCTGGGAGCGCCTGTTCTTCTCCTCGGCGGCCTTGTAGTCGTCGGAGCAGGTGCACATGCAGGCAGGGATCGCTCGGCCCTTGAGCGTCTCCATGACGTGCTCCTGGCAGTCCTTCCCGCACATCGCACCGCCTGTCTCCACGGCCCAGTAGCCCGGCGGCGAGACGAGGAAGCACTCCTCTCCGACGACAGCGCACGTCGTCCGGAGCTGCTTGTCCGCTGTGCAGTGCCCGACCCCGCCCGGCGGCTCGGGGAGGATCGAAGGACGATAGTCGATCACGAACGTCGGCGTCTCGGCCCGAGCGAGCGAGCCGTCCCCCAGATCGCCGAGGTCGTTCTCCCCCCAGCAGCGGACGTGCCCTTCGTTCGTCACGGCGCACGCGTGGGTGCCTGTCGCGGAGAGCGCTCGCACGTCCCCGAGCCCTGGAATAGCCGCGAAGCGCGATCGACGCTTGTTGCGCTCCTTCGACGCCTCGTTGTCCATCGTGCGCGGCATCGGCCCCGCGCCCCAGGCGTACACCCGCCCGTCCTTGCCGATCGCATACAACGTGTCGCCGCCTCCAGCGATGTCAGCGACGCCCGGCAGAGAGGCCTCCTCGCGCGTGACCCCCTCTCTCCGGCCGCGGGTGTCGTACTTGGGGGTGAGCCGCAGGATGTGATCCTCCCTTGTCAACACCCACAAGCCGCCGCCCTCCACCCTGCGGGCGCCCGTCACGTTCGGGATGACGCGAGGGGCCGTGTTCGCGGCGAGCTCCGAAGGCGCGCTGGAGTACGGCAAGAAGGGGTGTGCGCCCCAGCACACGAGCGCCCCGCTCTTCTGCGCGGCGCAGGTGCCATATCCCGAAGCATCGATGTCCACCACGGGATCCTCGGCGCCGCCCGGCAGCCCGACGCGCTCCGCGCCCCTGTCCACGCCCATGGCGAGCGCCGGATCGCCGAGGGCGCCGTTGAGGTTGTTGCCCCAGCAATACACCTTCCCGTCGGTGGTCAATCCGCAGGCGTGATTGGACCCCAGCGTCACCTTGACGAGGTCTCCTGGCCCTGGATTCGACGGCTCCTTGAGGCCTTTCCAGCAGCGCGCCGAGCGATCGCGCAGGAGCACACAGTGCCCCTCGGCGCCCATCCACACGCGAGCGGCGCTCTCGATCCCGGGGACGCGCACGGGCCCTCGCATGGGCACCCCCCGCTGCGTCACATAGTGGGCGACGTTGGGCCCGCCCCAGCACATCACCTCTCCGGCGCGCGTGACGTGACAGCCATTGTGCACAAAGGTGCCTTCTCCGGCCGCGACGTCCACGGCGTCTGCGATGGCGCCCGCGGGGGCCTTTGCGGGCGTGAGCGGCTCCGCCGGCTCCGGCGTGACGACATCGCCTGTGCGCGCGGGATCGACGGGGGGCGACGGCGCGCCTTGCGCGACCCACACCGGGTCTCCGTGACAGGCCGAGAGGGCGACAGCGCAAGCGAGCGAGGCGGCGGCGAACGACGGCGCTTTCACAAGGGTCCTTCCCACGAATTCCAAACCGCTCCCGATGTCAAGCCCCTTCGACCGCGCGGAGCTCTCGTCGTCTGACCCACGCGGATCGCGCGATCAGGAGGGGGGCTCGCGGGCGTCCTCCGGTGGCGTCGCGTTCGCTCGCTCCGTCGCGGCACCTCTTCGCGGAGCGAAGGATTTTGTGTTAGAGGGGGGGCGAGATGGCTGTGCCTCGGAGAGCGACGCTGGGTTGGGATGCGGTGAAGGCGGAGGCCTTCGCCGATTTCGATGAGCGTGAGTTTGAGCTGCTGTGCCGCGAGCTCCTCGATTTTGAGGTGCTGGAGCGTCACGCCCCCGACGCTGTCGTGGAGGGGCCGCCGCCCGAGAAGGCGAAAGGTGCGGACCTTCGGTTCGAGCTTCGGAGTCCTGCGCGCAAGCCGTTGGGGGAGTTCAAGCTGCGGTTCGGCCACGCGCTGACGTCGGACGACCCGGGGGTTACTGTCTACAGCTGCAAGACGAGCCGGAAGGGGCGGCTCTCCTGGCGGGACGAGCTCGTCCGCGACGCCCGCGAGGGCAGTCCCTGGGCAGTGGAGGCACTTCAATCCGGTGGACGATTCGTGGCTCTAATCAACGTGCCCTATGTCCGCGCGACCGGAAGGAAGGGCTCTGTGGCCGCGAACGCCTCCAAGGCCCCCGGCAAAAAGGGTACCCAGGCGGGGAAGGAGACCGAGGGGAGCCCGCCTCACGCTTCCCTGGAGAGTCGCCTGGCGGAGTCCTACGCTGCCCGGACAGGCCTCCCGGCCGCAGATCTCGTGGCCAGGATTCGCATCGTGGACGCCAATGAGCTCAGGGAGCTCGTCCGCCTGTGGACGCCGGAGTCCCTCTCTCTGATGCACAAGGGGAGGCTCGGTGTCGAGGCCCTCAACTATCTCAAGACGCTCGACGGGTGGGCCGTCTACAACCAAAAAGAGCGCGGTTCGCCCGAGTTTGAATGGGACCAGACGCGCGCGCTCTTGCGAGACCAGATCCTGGCCACCTTGAAGGCCGAGAGCGATGATCCCTACGGCCGTACAATCTGGCTGATCGGGCCTCCGGGGGTCGGCAAGACGCGGTTGGTCTTCGAGGCGCTCCAAGGTGATCCTGGCTGTCAGTCTCGCTCCAGAGTGGCCACGTCGTTTGATGACGGCCGGCGCGCCATCTCGAATGACGCATTCCATGAGAGGCACAGGGACGCGATCCTCGTGGTGGACGACTGTCCAGCGGTCCGGCTCGACGACCTGTTGAAAGGGGTCGTGGAGCACAACCGGCACGGCCGAGGTGGGCTGATCGTGCTGACCCCCATCGCTCCCGACGCGCAGCTCGCGCGGGCGCCGCAGGGGATCCAGCGCCTCGATCTCGGCCGCCTGGACGAGCAGGCGACTCGGCGGATGATCGCCCGAGAGCTCGGTGACGGATCCAGCGACGCAGATGTCGAGTCGTTCGCTCGACTCACAGGGGGTTTCCCCTGGTTCGCTGCTCTCGTCGCAAAAGAGGTGAAAGGGGGAGCCCCGCCCCCGAAGAGCCGCGAGGAAGCCGCTCGGATCGCGATATGCTCCAAGGCCGAAGCGGAGGAGATGCGCGTGGACTGGAACGCCGAGGTCCTGCTTCGCGCGAGGACGCTTCTCCTTGTCATGCTGACCGAAGACGTAGATTGGGCCTCGCCTTCGCTTGATCGAGAGTCGCTCTGCAAGGCCGTCGGGCTCGATCGCTGGAGCCAGGCCGAGGGCGCGAAGATCAAATGCGTCGAGCGAGGGATCCTTCGTGTCCGCGGGAAATACAAGTACGTGACGCCCGCGCTCCTGGAGCAAGTCGTCGCCGAGATGCTCCTTCGCCCCAAGCCCGATGGCCCGGGTCCTGTCGGTCCGCTGCTCGAGAAGCACGCGAAACCCTACCTCCGCCCGTTTTATCAACGGCTCACCGAGATCGGTCTCTCGCGGGAGTCGCTCCAGGCCCTCGCCCAGCCGATCCTGGACACTCTGCGCACAGGCCCCCAAGGGCTCGAGGTGCTGGGTCGTCAGGGCATCTCCGGCGCAGAGCTCCTTTTTGTGTCTCGATGCCTCCCCGGACCGCTCGCACAAGCCCTTCGCCAGCGCATTGAAGCGAGCGACGAAGAGGTCTTGCGAAAGCGCACAGATGTGCGGCGCGATCTCGTCTTCGCCCTCGAATTCGCGGTCCGCACGAGCGCTGGATTCGAGGACGCCGAGGCCGCGCTCTTGCGCCTGGCCCTGGCCGAGAACGAGGCATGGGGGAACAACGCCACCGGTATCTGGAAGGGTCTTTTCTCTGTCGAAGGCCACATGACCTATCGGAGCTCCGAGGAGCGCCTCGCGCTGCTCCGAGCCCGAAGTGAGGATACGCGTGCCTCGGTTCGAGGTCTGGCGCTGCACGGGATCCAGCAAGCCATCACCACCGTTGGCTACTCGATCGGGGGTGCTCAAGTCGAGGGGCCCTATCCTGTCCCTCGCGGAGCCGAGGCTCAGGCCGCGCGAGTCGAGGCCTGGCGCCTCCTCTTGAACCGCGCGCGCGACCCGGAGCCTTCTATCGCCGAGCGCGCCCGAACGCTGAGCATTGAATTGCTGCGCGACGCCGTCCGCGCTGGTATCGGCGCGACGGTGGCCGAGACGCTGCTCTCCATTCTTGGCTCGTACACAGAAGGGGAGATGCGGCGACTGCGTGATGAGCTCTCCCGAACAGCCAAGCATGACCAGAGGTATCTCGAGCAAACCGGCGCATCGGCCGCATGGCGAGATCTATCGAGGGCAGCGGATCCGCGCTCCTTCGCCGATGAGCTCCGGCTCCGCGCAGGGAGCTGGCTCACGGAAGAGGAGGAGCACGAGACCGAACAACGCGACATGGCGCTCGCAGCGCAGGGTCTCGAGCCGCCGAACAGCGCGCTCCTCGCGGAGATACCGTGGCTGTCCTCCAAAGAGGCCGTGCGGAGCGTGCCGATCTTGATCGCGGCAGGCCGCGTCGATCGTGAGCACCTGCTGCTCCCTTCGCTGGTGCGTATGGCGGAGGGCGACTCTCCGGAGCTGCTCTCCGCCTATCTGAGAGGATGGAAGGAATCCGGGCAAGAGGACGCGGTGGACGAGCTCCTCCGCGCGAATCGGGCCAATCCCGCGCTCGCTGCGGCTCTGGCCCTGACGATCTGGCGCGTCGGGGCGAACGATGAGCGCATCGACCTCATGGTGGAGCTCATTCGCAGTGGCCGCCTGAATGAACGGTTGTTCTCGGTGCTGCCCATCGGCTCCTGGGAGCGCGAAGCGACGGCCGAGTCGCTGGGTCGGCTCGTGTCGGCTCTGCTGGACAGCGAGGAACCGTCGGCGCAAAGCTCCGCGCTCTGGTTGCTCGTGCGTCGCGCGACAACACCGAACGAGCCTGCTCAGCGCTGGCTACCCCTCCTCACGCGGGCGATGGCGGCGCTCTCGAACAGCTTGCTCGAAGGAATGACAGCGTATCAATGGAAGCGCGCGGCGCTGCTCCTCCTCGATGCTGGTGAGGTCTCGCGCGCGCTAGACTTCGCCGGAAGAGCTCTGCGACCTGAGCGCGGATACCGTACGCCGGAAGAGCCTTGGGCCATTTTCGGCAAGTGCGCGGAGCGCGATCCTGGCGCCGTTTGGCGAGCGCTGGCGCCGCGACTCTCGGGTGATCCGCGGGACGCTGCGGCGCTCGCGAGCGCGCTCTCCGGGACGAGCGTGCCGGCTCGACTGCCGGTGTCCAAGGTGATGGCCTGGGTGGGCCGCGACGGCGACCGTGCATTGAGGGTCGCGCGCATGGTCTCGATGCACCAGGGCGATCCCTTGCCTGAGCTCGCGCGGGCGCTCGTGGCGCGCTTCGGTCCGGATTCACCTTGTGCTCGAGTGCTCGCCGCGGATGTTCGAGCGACGCCGCACATGGTCGCGAGCCTCGCGGCGTTCTCCGCTGCGCAGGCCAGGCGCGCGGCGGAGTGGGCCGCCGACCCCGATCCCCGTGTTCGGGTCTGGGCGAGTCGCCTGAAGGAGTCTCTCATGAAATCGAGCGAGGCCTACGCCGCCGACGAAGAATACGAGACGAGGCGCTGGGGCACCTGAGCCGAGGAGCGGCGCCCCGCTCCCCCGGCGTGAAACGATTCGTTTCGATGCGTTTCAACCGCTTGGTTTTCCGGCCTTTCGAGGTGGCATCGATCCTGCTCATGGCTCCCGGTGAGGCCCCCATGATCATCCGCCAGCTCTTCGACGCCGAAACCGGAACGTACACCTATCTCGTCGCCGATCCGGACACGCGAAAGGCCGCCCTGATCGACCCCGTGATCGAGCAGATCGAGCGCGATCTCCAGCTCGTTCGTGAGCTCGACCTCGACCTCGCGTACGTGCTCGAGACGCACGTTCACGCGGATCACGTGACCGCCGCGGGCGCGATCCGCGAGCGCGTGAGCGCCAAGACGGTGGCGGGGGCGCGCGGCGCTCCGTGCGTCGATGTGCCCGTGAAACACGGAGACGGGCTCGCGCTCGGCCACCTGACCATCCGCGTGCTGGAGACCCCCGGCCACACCGATGACAGCGTGTCTTTCGCGCTGCCTGGCGTGGTGTTCACCGGCGACGCGCTGCTCATTCGAGGCGCGGGGCGCACCGACTTCCAGAACGGGAGCGCCACGGAGCTCTACGACTCCATCACCAAGGTGCTCTTCGCTCTGCCGGACGCGACAATCGTGTATCCCGGCCACGACTACAAGGGTCGGACGGCGTCGACCATCGGCGAGGAGAAGGCCCACAACCCCCGAGTCGCTGGCAAGAGCCGCGCCGAGTTCGTGGAGATCATGGGCAATCTGGGCCTGGCGCCGCCCAAGAAGCTGGCCGTCGCCGTCGCCGCGAACAGGGCCTGCGGCCGGATCGAAGCCGCCGCCTGACCCCCCCGCGGCCCCGCTCTCCTGATCCCCCGCGGCCTGCTCCCAGCGTCCCCCGCTCGCCGTCAAGGCTGGCAGTAGTGCTCGTACCAGGGCGTCCCCACCGTGCAGCAGAGCCCGTCCGGACCCGGAGCGCACGAGCGCACGTAGGGATAGCACCCGTCCGGCACGCCGTGGCTCTCGACGCAGATCTGCTTGGTGCAGCTCTGGTAGGGATCGGCGCAGCCCGGGGAGGCGCCCACATCGAACACATATTGATCGTGCTGGTGGACCTCGGAGACGACGTCGTAGCCGATGAGGTCCACCTGCGTCGGCGGGAGACAAAGCCCGGTGGCCGCCTGGGCCGCCGCGGCGCTCGAGATCTGGCAGATGGCGCCGACGGTGGCGGGCGTCACCTCGCCGACAAAGTCCGTGTGCGGGTCTCCCATCGTGTCGAAATAGCGGGCGCCGTCCGCGAAGCACTCTTCGTTGTAGTCCATCCCGAAGTCGTCCAGGCGCCACCCCGCGCAGTAGCCGTCGCCCCGGGTGTCGCAGGGCTCCGACCCCTTCTCCTCGAACCGGAATCGATACCGGATCGCGGGAGAGAGGTAGCTTGAGCCGGGGGGGCTCTGGGGCGGGAGGTAGCCGAACTGCGTGTCCGCCTGGTTCACCTCCGGGAACTGGATCGTCGATGTCTCCAGGATGCCGTCCTGATCCCAGTCGAAGCCCTCGTGATCGACGCCGAGCATGCCGTCGGAGTCCTCGAACGGGTGCGCGTGGTTGTAGTGCCACTCTCCGGGATACCCGTTGTGGTAGCGGTTGTTCATGTGGTTGATGCGCCGCCAGGTGCGGCCGTTGTTGAGCGAGTAATACGACAGGCGTCGATCGCGCACGGGCACGTTCTGGCCGGGGACGGGCGACCCCAGGCACGCGTCGCGCTCGACCTGCATCGTCTGGAGGCAGGTGGCGCCGCAGACCTTGTCTCCGAGCGACAGGAGCACGTCCACGAGGCCGTTCGCCTCGGACAGGTTCGTCTTCTCGAGGCAGGTCTCGTAGCCCGCGCAGAAGCGAGAGTACGGGTTCTCCGGCATCGCCGGATCGCAGTAGGTGTCGAAGTCGAACGGGATGCCGCTCTCAGCGTATCCTCGATCGTCGGTCTCGTGGTACCCCTGAAAATGAAAGTGGGACCAGTGATAGAGCCCGAGGAAGTCCCCTTGCCCGATCTGATCGCACATGTTCGGGACGTCGCGGAGCTGGATGGCCGGCGTCGTGAGGTTGCCGCTGACCCCGCTGTTCTCCAGCCTGGAGCCGCTCGCGGGCCCGATCGCCGGGTCGTTGTAGACGTTGAGCTCCCAGTAGTGGCCGACGGTGTGGCCCTTGTGGGTCTCGTGGCTCTCCGTCCGGAGCAGGTGCGTGAACGCCGGCTCCGTGCCGGGCGCGTATTCATTGGGGTTGGTGACGAGGTGCCAGCTCGAGTCCGCGTGCCAGCATGTCTTGTTGTCGGGCACGGCCGACGTCCTGGGCACGTCGATGGTCCACGGGCCAGCGAGCGCCGCGGTGTTGAGGACCTGGATCGTGAGCGTGTCAAAGGTGACGTTGCCGAGCGCGATCCCCATATACGCTGCGGTGTTCTCCATGGTGCCCGCTGTGCCGACGAGGTCCGGGACACCCGTCTTGTCAAACTTCAAGTCTCCCGGCGCGGCCTTGAGCCCCTGGTAGGTCCAGAATCGGAGCTTGCCTCTCACGATGGCCCCTTGTCTCGCCGTGATCTCCAGGAGGAGCGGCGCCCGCTGCGCCTGGTTCGCGGGGCCGCCCGGCGCGAGGCTCCCCTGGCCGTTCTGGGCGAAGAACCCGACGGCCGTCCACGCGGCGCCGGCCGTTCGCTGGACGGTCACCTGAGGGCCTGTCGCCGTGATCCTCGTGGAGGTCGTGAACTGCCCGCCGGTGAGGGTGACGGCGCCCGCCGCCATCGCCTGCGAAGAGACGAGATCCGCGGCGGACATGGGCGCTGTCACGAGGGCCGCGCACTGGGTGGCGAGCTCCCGCCCGTCCGTGTTACTGGTGGGGTTGATCGTGCCGACAAGCGCCGCCGAAGCCTCGTTGAACCCGTTGATCTCGTCGCCTTCGCCTTCGCACCCGGCGGCGACGAGCATGATTGTCGCTCCCACCCCGATCCCGCCCATGAACATCCTGTGATTCCGCATGGAGCCTCCTTGGAGCGTGCCAATCGCAACCGACGTGCCGCGGCGCCCCGCTCAAGAAACGGCCAGATTCGGGGCGCGTCCCGCGGCGCGACCGTCCGGAATCCCGGCGGTGTGTCCGGAGATCCGGCGGGCCCTCGCTCGTGGGCGGCGCGGCACCCCGCGGACAGCGCGACAGAAGAGGGTCTCGGCAAAATGGCACGGATATCGCCCTTGACAAGGCTCCTCCCATGGCCCTGAAAGCCGCGCTCGACTCGGTCCGACGCGACGCGCTCCTCCGCGCCGTCCAGCCCATGGCCCCTGTGCGCTGGGTCGTGTCGATCGGCCTCTTCGGGATCACCTCTTTGGCCGCGTGGCTCTCGCCCTCTCCGGTGAGGACGGCGGCTCTCGCCGTCTCGGTGGCGCTCTTTTTCGTGGCGCTCTCGGACGTGCTCCAGAGGCGCGGGCGAGCCGCGACGGAGCCGCCGAACGTCACGAGGAACCTCGTCACCACATGGGGGCTGCTGCTCGCCGCGGATCTCGCGACAGGGGGCCCGGCGAGCCCGCTCGCGCTCGGGATCCCGGTGCTCACGCTGCTCCTGTTCCTCGCTGTGCCGCGGAGGGTGGGCCTCTCGTCGCTGGTTTTTCAACTGGTCGTATTCTGGATCTTCGGCCTCGCGCCGCGCGGGCTCTCGGGGCCGGATCTCCCGTGGCCCTCGATCGCGCGATCCGCGGGCGATCCGTGGCTCACACCGCTCGCCCTCACGGTCCTCTCGCTGGCCGCCGCGCGCGCGGGGGCGGTGCTCGATCGCGTGATCGGGGGGCTCTTCGAGGACCTGCTCCGCTCGCGCGAGGAGACGCTGGCCGAGCACCGGCAAGCCCTTCACGATCTGACGGCGCTGAGCGGCGAGATCGCCCACGAGCTCAAGAACCCGCTCTCGTCGATCAAGGGGCTCGCGGGCCTCATCGGGCGCGATCTCGCGGGCAAGAGCGCCGAGCGAATGACGGTGTTGCAGCGGGAGATCGAGCGCATGCGATCGAGCCTGGACGAGCTGCTCGGGCTCTCGCGCCCCCTCGGCCCCTTGTCGGTCGAGGAGGCCAGTCTGTCGGGGCTCGCGGAGGACGTCGTGAGGCTCCACGAAGGGACGGCCATCGAGCGCCGGATCACCCTTGTGTGCGCGGGCAGCAAGGACGTCGTCGCGGCGTGTGATCCCCGCAAGGTGAAGCAGATCTTGACCAACGTGCTCCAGAACGCCCTCGAGGCGGCGCCCCGAGGCTCGACGGTGACCGTGTCTGTCGCTCGGCCGGAGGGCGCCACTTTCGCGGCGATCTCGGTGGTCGAC
>Ga0268298_10006854_pt1 | contig 10229 bp, 10 predicted proteins | sample WWTPWeurt_MetaG_FD_194462 | JGI IMG/M metagenome (GOLD analysis project Ga0268298, IMG submission 194462) | Activated sludge microbial communities from WWTP in Nijmegen, Gelderland, Netherland - WWTP Weurt | ecosystem: Engineered > WWTP > Aerobic digester > Activated sludge | place... | reverse complement strand
GGAGGCACGAGCGGTACCGGAGGCACGAGCGGTACCGGAGGCACGATCGGTACCGGAGGCAGCGATGCCGGAGCGGATCTCTGCGGCGGTGCCTGCGTGGATCTCAACGCGGGCTGCGACTCGACGGGAACCTGCCTGTGCAAGCCGGGCTTCGTGAACGTCGACACCGACGGAAACCCCAAGACGGCGACGTGCATCAGCTCCAGCGTGGCGAGCGTGAAGGTCAAGGTCGCCATCACCCACGAGGACTGTGGACAGCTCACCATCAAGCTCCGCGGGCCGAACGCCACCGTCATCACGCTGGTCAGTCGTCCGGGGCTGGGCGAAAGTGCCGATGATGGGGGTGGGGCGTTCGCTGGAGACCTCACCGGGTACAGCAAAGACCACGCGATCACGTTCGAAGACGTGGCCGCCGTGTCCGCCGAAGACATGGGCAACGGGCTCGGGCCGTTCGCCTACGTGTGCAAGGACGACGGGATCTGCAACTACAAGCCGAATCGTGGCGCGGCGGCTGGCCCGACGACCCTCCAAGCGGCGTTCCAGGGCATCGATGCGGTAGGCAAGTGGACGCTCTGCGTGGGCGACAACAACTGGCTCGTGGGCGGCAGTTTGGAGCAGTGGTCGCTGACGGTGACGACGAGTGGTGGCTCGTTCACCCGCGCGACGGCGCCGAACCTCGCGGCAAAGATCGAGGATGACGCCTACAACGGCAGCCTCGGCTCCATGACTTGCCGCGACATCGACGTGAAGTGAAACGATGACGGTTCTCGAGCGCTGGCTGGATCGTGCCAAGCCGATCCGCGCAGGTGAAGAACTCGACCTCGAGCCGCTGGCGCGCTACCTGCGCGCGCATCTGCCCGAACTGCGACCGGACCAGCCGCTCACCATCGAGCAGTTCCCGTCCGGTCATTCGAACCTCACGTATCTGGTGCGCTCGGGGTCGACGGAGCTCGTGCTCCGTCGGCCGCCGTTCGGAAGCAAAGTGAAGTCCGCGCACGACATGGGACGCGAGTACCGAGTGCTCTCCAAGCTCTGGCGCGCGTACCCCTACGCGCCCGAACCGCTCTTGGCGTGCGAGGACGAGGGCGTGCTCGGCGCCAAGTTCTACGTGATGCGGCGGCTCAGCGGCGTGATCCTGCGCAAGGACTTGCCGCCGGGGCTCGAGCTGTCTCCGACCCAAGTTGCCGCGCTTCATCGCGGGCTCGTCGAGCGCTTGGTCGAGTTGCACGCGGTCGACGTCGCCGCCGTGGGGCTGGCCGAGCTGGGGAAGCCCGAGGGGTACGTCGCGCGCCAGGTGAAGGGCTGGCGCGAGCGCTACCAAGCGTCCCGTACCGACGACATCGCCGCGGTGGATACCCTCGGCGCTTGGCTCGACGAACACATCCCCGTCTCTGGAGCGCCGACACTCATCCACAACGACTTCAAGCTCGACAACGTGGTGCTCTCGAGCGATGACCCGACGCGCATCGTGGGTGTGCTCGATTGGGAGATGTGCACGCTCGGAGATCCCCTGATGGATCTCGGGACCAGCCTGAGCTACTGGATCGACGCCGCCGACGCCGAGCCTTTCCACGCCATTCGCTGGGGTCCGACCACGCTCCCCGGCAGCCTCACGCGGCCCGAGATCGCTGCGCTCTACGCCGAGCGAAGTGGTCGCGACGTGAGCCACGTGCTCTTCTACTACGCGTTCGGCTTGTTCAAGACGGCGGTGGTCCTGCAGCAAATCTACTTCCGCTACCGGCAAGGCCTCACGCGAGACGAACGCTTCGCCCCGTTGATCTTCGGCGTGCGCCTGCTCGCCGAGCGGGGAGTCGAAGCGGTGGGGCTCGGGCGGATTGGATGAGCCGCCAGCTCGAGCTGTTCGGCGGTCCCGCGCAAGCCCCGGAGCTCGACTTCTCCGGAGCCCACGCTCTCCGCGCGCGCTTGCCGCCGCACGTTCGGTTCGGCACGTCGTCGTGGACCTTCCCCGGTTGGGCGGGCCTCGTCTATCCCCACGGCACGAGTGAGGCCGAGCTCCGCGGGCGCGGGCTCGAGCTCTACGTCCGATACCCGCTCTTCGGCACCGTCGGCATCGACCGCAGCTACTACGCGCCGCTCGATCGGGAGACGCTTCGGCGCTATGCGGCCGAGCTTCCCGCCGGCTTTCCTTGCGTGATGAAGGTGTTCGGCGAGCTGACGAGTCTGGTGCACCCGCGCACGCGCGAACCAAATCCTCTGTTCCTGGAGTTCGACCGCTTCGAACGCGACGTGCTCGCGCCGGTCTCCGAAGTCTTCGCTGATCACGTCGGGGCACTCGTATTCGAGTTCTCTCCGCTCAGAGGTAGAGAGCTGCCCGCGGCCGCGGCGTTCGAAGACCGACTGGGCGATTTCTTGCGGCGACTGCCGTCTGGGGTTTCCTGCGCGGTCGAGCTGCGCAATCGACAACTCCTCACGCACTCGTATCTGGAGCTCCTGCGCTCCCACGGCGTTGGACACGTGTTGAACTTCTGGGAGCGCATGCCGGACATCGGCGAGCAGCTCGACATCCCCGGCGTGCTCACCAGCGGCGTCGTGGTCGCCCGACTCTTGATTGCGCCCGGCGAGCGCTACGAAGAACGGAAGCGCGCTTTCGAGCCGTTCGACCGCATCGTCGCCCCACAGGAGAAAATGCGGGCGGACGTGGCCCGACTCTCGGAAGCGTGCGCGCTGCTCGGCAAGGTGCTGCTCGTGATCGTCAACAACAAGGCCGAAGGCTCGAGCCCCCTCACCGTGCACGCCCTCGCCGAGCGCATCGCGCGCGCGGAAGCGTCGTGAATCCGCAGACCCCACGTCTGGTGCTGCCGGAGCCGGACCCGGCGGTGTTCGCCGCGGCGACCGAGCTGGCTTCCCACGCGCGACTTCCAGCCGCGGTCAGCAACGTGCGCTTCGGCACGGCCGGCTGGACCGACAAGACGCTGATCGCGAGCGGGCTCTTCTATCCGAAGGGCGTCAGCAGCGCCGAAGCGCGCCTTCGACACTACGCGACGCACTTCGACCTGGTGGAGGTCGATGCGACCTACTACTCGCTCTTGCCGCCCGAGGTGGCCGCGCGCTGGATCGAGTTCACCCCAGCCTCGTTCCGCTTCGACGTGAAAGCCCATCCGATCCTCACGGGGCACTCCGTCGACAGCGAGCGTTTGCCCAAGGACCTGCGCGACGCGCTCGCCGCCCGGGGCCTGACCGGTCGCCTGCCGCACAAGCGCGTCCCCGACGAGATCGCGCGTGAGATCGCGGCACGCTTCCGCGCGTTCCTCGCGCCGCTGGGCGCAGCGGGGCGCCTCGGTGCGTTGATGCTGCAGTTTCCGCCGTGGTTCACCGCTACGCGTGGCAACGCGCGCTACTTGGAGGCGCTGCGGGAGAATTGGCCCGACGTTCCGCTTTCGGTGGAGCTCCGGAACAAGAGTTGGCTCCTGCCCGAGCGCCGGCAGCGCGTGTTCGACCTGCTCCGCGCCCACGCCATGGCCTACGTCGTCGTGGATGAACCCGATGTCGAGCGGGGCGGCGTGCCGCCGGTCGAAGCCGTGACCGAGGACTCGCTCTCCTTGGTTCGATTCCACGGCCAGAACCACAGCGGCTGGTCCAAGCCGGGTGCCAGCGTTCACGAACGTTTCGACTATCTCTATTCCGCAGACGAGCTGCGCGTGTGGGTGGCCCCCGTGCGACGGCTCGCGGAGCGCGCTGAACGCGTCCACGCTCTGTTCAACAACTGCGTCAGAAACTACGCCGTGCTCGGCGCCAAAGGCTTGAGCGTGCTCCTCGAAGCGGACGCGACTGCTCCTCCGCCACCGGCGTGATCAGCCTTGATCGGCGACCGGAGACACGACGCTGCCACGACGCGACGAGGCGTCCACGCTCCGGGTCGTCGCGCGCAGCGTCTCCGCCAGCGCCTCGGCGATGCTCCGGTGCAAGTGCTGGCGCATGCGGATGAAGCTCACCTGTCGCACGGGCACCGGGGCTGCGAACGGGCGGACCTGGGATTTTCGGCGTTTCGCAGGCAAACTCTCCACCACGAGCTCGGGCAAGATGGTGATGCCGAGCCCCGCGTCCACGAGGCGTGTCAGGGTCTCGAAGCTCCCACTCTCGAAGCGGACGCCGTCGTCGCCCGCCGGCCGATGCGCTCGGCACAAGCTCAGTACCTGGGCACGAAAGCAGTGACCTTCGCTCATGAGCCAGAGCTTCTCGTCCCCGAGGTCGCTCTGTCGAACTCGCGCGCGCTTCGTCAGCGGATGGCCGGGCGGTGCATAGACGAAGAACGCTTCCTGGAACAGCGCATGCTCCAGCAACGCGGGCACACCGAGCGGCGTCACGGCGATGCCTCCGTCGAGGCTGTCGCCCTCGAGGCGCTCCAGCATCGGGTCGGTCTGCACTTCCTCCACCACGAGTTCGACGCGGGGGTGCCGCGCCGAGAACTCGGGCAGAAACAGCGGGAGTAGCGTGGGGGCGAGGCTCGGGATCACTCCCAGGCGGAAGCGCCCGCGCACGTCGCTCTCGCTCCGCGCAGCGTCTGCCAGTCGCTCCGTCTCCCGTAGGATGGTCCTGGCCTGCTCCACCACGAGCTCTCCGCGGTCGGTGGGCATCACGGGCTGCTTCGAACGATCGAACAGCGTCACACCCAACAGCTCTTCGAGCTTGCTGACCTGCATACTGAGGGCGGGCTGCGAGACGTGACAGCTCTCCGCCGCCAAGCGAAAGCTACGAAAGCGGTCGAGGGCCACGACGTAGCGGAGCTGGGTGAGCGTGACGAGGGAGAGATCCACGCCCGTCGGGTCCTAGCGGTGCGTTCGGGCGGGGAGTAGGGCAATCCTGCCTCGCCCGTCTCGATCGGCGCCCAAGTGCCACAACTCCGGCCAATTTGCCCGGCGAGAGCCTGTGGAAAACCCCATAAGGAGAACTGAACGACGCATCAGAAGATTCGATTGGCAGTCGCCCGCCCACGACACTAGATCACCCCAGAACCTCTGGGAGGCAGAATGGCCAAGCTCGAAGGAACCAAGACTCACCAAAACCTCAAAGAAGCATTTGCCGGCGAGTCCCAAGCGAACCGCCGCTACCTGTATTTCGCGAAGGTCGCCGACGTCGAGGGCTATCCGGACGTCGCGGGGCTCTTCAAGGACACGGCGGACGGCGAGACCGGACACGCTCATGGTCACCTCGATTTCCTGAAGCAGGTCGGTGACCCGGCGACGGGAAAGCCCATCGGCTCGACCGCGAAGAACCTCGCGGCCTCGGTCGCGGGTGAGACCCACGAGTACGAAACCATGTACCCGGGTATGGCGAAGACGGCGCGCGAAGAGGGCTTCGCCGAGGTCGCCGAGTGGTTCGAGACCCTCGCCAAGGCGGAGAAGAGCCACGCCGGCCGCTTCGCCAAGGCGCTCAAAGAGCTGGAAAGCTGAGCCGAACCGTCACTTCGAAAAAGGGAAAGGGCCGTCGGCTCCGCGTTCCGCGCGGGCAGGCGGCCCTTTCGTCGTTCTGGTCATGAGCAAGCTTCCTCGCACTCCTCTCTCTCCACCCGCGTTCGACCCGAACTCCGAGCGGTACTGGGACGCTCGTGATCTCGAAGCGGAGCTCCGGCGCGTCTTCCAGATCTGCCACGAATGCCGCATGTGCGTGACCTATTGCGGCTCGTTCCCGATCCTGTTCGACGCTGTCGATCGGGACATCGAGAGCGGCCGCGCGGAGGGCGCGGAGCGCCTCGGCAGCGACGTGTTCGCCGAGGTCACGGACCATTGCTGGCAGTGCAAGCTCTGCTACATCAAGTGCCCGTATACGGAAGACGAAGGCGCGCGCGAGCTCCTGGACTTCCCGCGCCTCATGGCGCGCGAGCGTGCGCAACGAGCTAGGCGCGATGGGATTCCGCTGGTCGATCGCGTGCTCGGCGAGCCTCAGCTGGTGGGGCGGGCGGGCGCGGGCCCCCAAGCGAAAATCGCGAATTGGGTCAACGCCCAGCGCCTCGTGCGCAAGGTGATGGAGAAGACCACGGGCATCAGCGCCGAGTTCCCGTTGCCGCCGCTCGCCAGTGAGCCGTTCACGAACTGGCTCGCGAGCCACTCCCCCGTCGAGACGGCGGGTAGCGCCGGGTCCGTCGTGTTGTTCCCCACCTGCTACGGCGAGTACAACTTCCCCGACGTCCCGCGCTCCGCCGTGCTCGTGCTGGAGAAGAACGGGTTCGAGGTCGAGCTGCCCGAAGGCCTCACTTGCTGCGGCATGCCGAACCTGGACGGTGGTGACCTGGTGCTCGCCAAGCGCAAGATGCAGGCGAACGTGGAGGCGCTCCTACCCGCCGTGCGTCGTGGCTCGAAGATCGTCGTGCCCGGCCCGACCTGTGGCTACACGATGAAGAAAGAGTGGCCCCAATACCTGGGCACTCCCGAAGCCCGCGAAGTCGCGGCCGCCACCCTCGACTTGATGGAGTTCTTGGACGGGCTCCGCAAAGAGAAGAAGCTGAACCGCGAGTTCGCGCGGGGCTTCGGCACCGTCGCCTACCACGCCGCGTGCCACCTCCGGGCGCAGAAGATCGCCGTCCCTGGCGCGAGGCTCCTGGCGCTCTTGCCCGACACCGATGTGCGCATCATCGAGCGCTGCTCGGCGGTGGACGGTACCTGGGGCATGAAAGCTCGCTACTACGACGAAGGGCGCCGCTACGCGCTACGCATGGCCAAGGCCATCGAGAACGAAGAGCCGGCGCTGGTGGTCACCGATTGCAGTCTGGCGGGCCAGCGCATCTGGAAAGAGAACGCGCTGCCGGCTTTGCACCCGATCCGCGCCCTCTCGGTGGCGTACGGCCTCGAAACAGCGCCGGAGCTCGAGGGAGTGGCCGCGCCGGAAGCACCGGAGGAGACATCGTGAAACCCGTTCTTCGCCAGGAGATCCTCGACCTCGGTAGCTACGAACAGATCCGCGAGCGCTTCCGCAACCGCATCATCGCCGAGAAGCGGCGGCGCCGCGTCGCCCTCGGTCCTCACATGACCGCGCTGTTCGAGAACCACGACACCGCGCTGTTCCAAATCCAGGAGATGCTGCGCACCGAGCGCATCAGCCAAGAAGCCGCCATCCTGCACGAGCTCGAAACCTACAACGAGCTCGTGCCCGGTGACGCCGAGCTCTCCGCGACGATCTTCGTAGAGTACGACGATCGCGACGAGCGCGAAGCGATGCTCTCGAAGCTCGCCGGCCTCGAAGACAAGTTCTACGTCGAAATCGCCGGCGAGCGCTCCCGCGTGATCCCCGACCACAGGAACGATCGCACCGATCGTACGACGGCCGTGCACTACGTGAAGTTCCCGCTCTCGAGCGCCAGCGTCGCCGCCCTTGCGCGACGCGAGCCGGTGGTGCTCGGCGTGGAGCACCCTTCGTACCAGGCCAGCGTCGCCCTGCCCGCCGAGACGGTGGCGTCGCTCGCCGAGGACCTTGCGAACTGAGCGGCAGGTCCACCGAGGAAGGTGGAATCGCCGAGCCTTGGCGAGAGGGCGAACCGCCAGCGACGCGGAGGGCGCCAAGCGGAGAGAGAGACCGCCGAGGCGGGGACTCGGCGCGCGTGCACGTCACCCGTAGCGCGCCACGAGCTCCTTCGGAACGCGCGTGGGCCGCCCGCTGGGGAGCGACAGCAAGACCCAGGTCGTGGCGGCGCGGGCGAGCAGCGCGCCATCTCGCGTGCGATCGAAACGAGTCTTGCGCACGCTGGTCGCTCCCTTCATCGACTCGATCCAGGTGTGCGCGGTGAGGGACTCGTCGGCGTAGGCGGGCCCCAGGTACTCGATGTCGTGACGGCGTACGACCCAGAGCAGCCCGAGCTCGCGGTAGGCGTCGAGACCGAGGCCCACGGAGAGCGAGTGCGCCGTCGCGGCCTCTTGGATCCAGCGGACCCAACTCACGTTGCTCGCGTGGCCGAGCTCGTCGATGTCCGAGGCCGGCACGGAGAAGCAGTGCGAAAATGCCTTCGCAGGCGGGTCGAACTCCGGCGAACTCACGTGACTCTCCTGATGCGTAAGCGAAAACGCACTGGCTGCGATCGTATCGGCTCTGCCGATTAGGTGCGATGGCTGGCGATTTGGGCTAGAAAATGGGGCGTCGATGACGCGTCGTCGGAGCGCCCTCGGTGCGGTCTCGCGCACTCCTCCCCTGTCGGCGTTGCGTCTCGTGAGCCGCGAAGCTTTGGCGTTCGCGCGGCAGGCGACGCTCCTTCACCGCGACGTGACCGCCTCGTATCCGCGGCTAGCCGTTCCCGGGGAGGACGTGGTGGTGCTCCTGCACGGCCTCTTCGCCACCGCCGGCGTGCTGCGTCCGATGCGCGAAGCGATCGAGTCTAGGGCGGGCGCTCACACCGCATCGTTCAGCTACGCCCCCGGGCCCGGCGTCGCCAGCGTCGCCGAGAGCCTCGCCGAGCTCGTGGACCGGCTGCCGGCACGCGTACGGGTGCACCTCGTGGGCCACAGCATGGGTGGAGTCGTCGCTCGCTGGTTCGTACAAGAGCTCGGCGGGGACGAACGCGTGGTGCAGACCCTGTCACTCGGCAGCCCGTTCGGCGGAACGCACCGCGCACGCCTCATGCCGACGGCTGCCGGCCGCGACATCACGCCGAACAGCGTGGTGCTCCAACGCCTGGCGGAGCGCGGTGACTGCGGGGTTCCGCACCTGTCGGTGGCGGGTCAGGTGGACCGCGTCGTCCCCCGAGAGCGGGCGAGCTTGCAGCACGGAGAGTGCGTCGTCATCGACGACTGTGGACACAACGGCCTCCTCTACCACGAGGCCGTGACCTCGCTCGTGGTGGAGCGGCTGCTCGCGGCTCGCGCTCGCGTGACGCGCTAGCCCGAAATCCGTTGGTCGGCCCGAGGGTTCGTGGTACCTCGGCGCCCGTGAGGAAGTCCTTCGTCGTGGCCGTTGCCCTGTTCGGGCTCGGAATCAGCCGACCCGCCCGCGCGGACGTCTCCTCCTGGCTCTACGTGGCGCCGGGCGCCTCGTTCACCCAGCAAGGGGGCGAGGGGACCCAGAGCCAGCCCACGCTCCAGCTCGACACCGGCCTCGGCACCCCACCGGCCGGGACCGTGATCTTCGGCGGGCTCTTCCACGTGCAAACGCACTTCGGGCGCGGCACGGATCTCGGCTTGATGCTGCGCACCGCGACCCATGGCTTCGTGAACGGCGGATTCGGAGCGGCGCTCGATCTCGGCGGCTATGAACGCTGGTGGGAGCTCGGGTCAGCCGGTGGCATGGGTCAGCTCGTGCTCGGCGCCCCCTGGGGGATCACGCTCGCGGCGGGCGCCGGCGCCGGCACCAACGATGGTCGCCACTACAGCGTCACGCTCGGCATCGATCTCGCGCGCTTGACGGTGTACCGCCGCACCGGAGACAGCTGGTGGAAGAATCCGTTTCCGGCCTATCGCCCCGAGGACGACTGAAGTCCGGGGGGCTACGCCAGCGCGGCCCCCCGAACGCGCAGCGACTCAAACGGCGTCGAGGGCCTGGACCAAGCGGTCGAGGTCGGCGCGCGAGTGGAGCTCCGTCACGGCGATCAGCATCCGATCGGCAAGCTTGGGATCCACTCGCCCCAGATCGAAACCGGGGATGATGCCCGACGCTTCGAGCTTCTTGCCGATGTCGGCGGCGCTGGCGCGACTCGAGCGGATGCTGAACTCGTTGAAGAACGGAGCGTCGCGGAAGCCAGCTGAGTAGCCGCGGAGGGACAGGATTCGCTCCCGGAGGTAGGCTGCCTTGGCGAGGCACTGTTGCGCCACGGCGACGAACCCGGTCTTCCCCAGCAGGCTCACGCGAATGGCGAGCGAGAGCGCGATGAGGCCCTGGTTCGTGCAGATGTTGCTCGTCGCGCGATCGCGTCGGATGTGCTGCTCCCGGGTCGAAAGCGTCAGCACGTAGCCTCGTCGTCCAGCAAGGTCCACGGTTTCGCCCGCCACGCGCCCGGGGAGCTGCTGCAAGTAGCTGCGGTCCTGCCGGCAGGCGAAGAGCCCTACGCCGGGGCCGCCGAACTGAGGCGGACAGGCGAGCGGTTGTCCTTCACCGACCACGATGTCCGCTCCCAGCGCGCCCGGCGCCTCCGCAATGGCCAGGGCGTAGGGTTCGGGGCAGGTGACCACCAAGAGCGCGCCCTTGGCGTGAGCGCGCTCGGCCAGGGGTCGGAGGTCGGCGAGACCGCCGAAGAAGCTCGGGTAGCCCACGACGACGGCGGCGGCGCCTTCGAGCTCAGCTTCGAGGCGTGC
>Ga0268298_10006853_pt1 | contig 10230 bp, 6 predicted proteins | sample WWTPWeurt_MetaG_FD_194462 | JGI IMG/M metagenome (GOLD analysis project Ga0268298, IMG submission 194462) | Activated sludge microbial communities from WWTP in Nijmegen, Gelderland, Netherland - WWTP Weurt | ecosystem: Engineered > WWTP > Aerobic digester > Activated sludge | place: Netherlands... | reverse complement strand
TGTCAGCGGAGACAGGCGCTCCACCACCCCACGCGCCGTATCCGGCAAGGCCAGCACGGTGCCGGTAAGGGCCAGGGTCGCCAGCACCACCAGGCCATACGCGCCGGACAGCACATGCAGGTCGTACACCTTGCGGACCCTGCCGGCCCGCAGCACCGGCCGCAGGGCGGCGGCCAGGCGTGCCCGGCTCGGCCACCACAGGGTCAGGCCACTGAGCAGGGAGGCCAGCAAAAGCAGGCCGGTGTAGCCAACGATGTCCTTGCCGGTCTGCCCCAGCAGCAGGGTGTAGTGCAGGTCGTACAGCCAGGTGGTGAGGTACTCGCCCCAGTAGCGATGGCTGGTTTCCGCCAGGGTGTGAGGGTCGAGGCTGAGCATCAACGGGGCAAAGCCACGCCCGGCCGTCTCGGGCGGGTTGTAGTAACGCGCCAGCACCGGCCGGTCGGGGGCGAGGGGCATCTCGATGCGCCAGGGCCCCGTGCGCTCCGGATGCAGCGCCTGGATGCGCTGCAGGACCGCGTCCGGCGAAGGTGCTGCAGCTGGCGCCTCGACGCGGATCGGCGGATTGAGCAAGCCATCCACCTCCAGGTAGAAGACCAGCACGCTGCCGGTCAAGCCCAGCAGCGCAAACAGCCCTCCCAGCCCGAGGCCAAGGTAGAGGTGAACACTCAGCCAGAGGCGGCGGGTGGCGGCACGCATCAACGATTCTTACTCACCCGCGCTCAGAACTTCACGGCCACGCTGCCATACACGCTGCGCGGCGTGCCCGGCGCGTGCAGGGATTGGGCGCCGTCCCACCACACATACTCGCTGTAGCGGTCGAACAGGTTGCGCACCTGCAACTCCACGCTCACCGCCGGCGTCACCCGGTAGGCGGCGGACAGGTTGGCGTGGGCATAGCCGCCGAACTTGCCGGTGGCGTTGGTGCGCTCCAGGTAGTAGCTGGTCTGTCCATTGACCCAGGCGGACAGGCGCAGCGCGTCGCTGGCCTGGTAGTCGGCACCGGCGTTGTACAGCAGGTGCGGCACGTGGTCGATCTCCTTGCCCATGCTGGCTGCCGACGAGGCATCGGCCTGCAGGATCTTCGAGCGCTGGATGGCGGTGGACATCCACAGCCCGAGCTGGCGGGTGGGCCGGGCGTTGAGCTGCAGGTCGATGCCCTGGCGGCGGGTCTGGCCGATGTTCTCGGCGTCGTTGGCCGGGTCGTTGAGCTTGCGGCGGGCCTCGTTGGAGGCCGTCTGACGCCAGGCCGAGAGGCGCCCGTCGAGCCAGCTCAGGGGGCGGAACTTGACGCCCGCCTCCCAGCCCTCATTGATGGAGGGAGACAGGTCGGCCGTCTGGTTCACCTTGTAGGAGGCCGTGCCCACGCCCACCTGGAAGCTGCGCCCCCAGTTGCCGTACACCGAAAGCGCCTCCGACACCGCATAGACGGCCGAGAACTTGGGCTGCTTGATGGTGCCGTAGTCGTTCACGTCATAGACGCGGCCGTTGAGCTGGTTGGTGTAGCTGCCGGTCACCCGGTCGGCGCGGAAGGCCGGGGTCAGCGTCAGGCCGGCAAGGGGCTTGATGACGGCCTGCACGAAGGCGCCAGTGGTGTTGAAGTCGAACTGCTGGTTGCGGGTCTGGCTCTGGCGCACCTGGGCGACGGTGTTGAAACGCTGGCTGCGGTTGTCCTGGCGCTCCACATCCACGCCGCCCATCACCGACACATCGCCGATCACGGTCTTGCCGGCCCGCCACGTGAGGGTGGTGGCGGCGCCGGTGTGGGTCTCGGCAACCAGGCGCTCCTGCTGGGAGGCGCCGGCCGAGAACTTCACGAAACGCCGGTCATCCAGGTTGTTGAGATACACCTGCCCGGTCCAGAACAGACGCTCGGCCAGCTCCGACTCGCCCTGCAGGGCAAACTGGCTCACTTGGCGGCGGTCTTCGTCGGTGGCGTTGTGGGCCGGCGATTGGTCCGGGTTGGCGCGGGCCTGGGCGCGGGTCAGATAGCCCGCCTCGTCCGCCGTGGCCGTGTAATGGCGGGCGATCAGGCCGAAACGGCTGCTGCCGCCAGCGGGCGTGAAAAACCACTTGCCGGAGAAGCTGCCGCTCTCGGCGTTGGCGTGGTCCCGATAGCCATCGGTACGGTTGAGCGAAATCGCATAGTTCTGGGCCAGGCCATCCTTCTCGATCCCGGCAGCAGCCTGAAGTTCGCGGGTAGCAAAGCTGCCGACGGTGGCCCGCCCAAGCAGGTAGTTGCCACCGACCTTGGTGCTGATGTTGGCATTGCCGGCGATGTTGTGCAGGCCGTAGCGCGGATCGTTGGTGCCCCGCACCACTTCGATGGATTCGATGTCCAGGCGCGGTGCCAGATCAATGTAGGGCATGTTGCCGTCGTTGCTGTTGGACGGCACGCCGTCGATCAGCAGCTTGACCGCATTGATCTCGCCTTCGCCGTTAAAGGCGCGCATGGAGAACTTGCCGGAGGTGGTTCCCTGGCCGAACTGGGTCAGCATGACCCCGGGCACCTGGCCGAAGAGCTCCCAGTTGTTGTTCACCACCTGGCTCTCGATGCGCTCGATGGGCAGGATGTCCACCGAGGTCAGCACCCGGCGCGCCTCCAGCGGCCCGCCGGCGCTACCGCTGACGACGACCTGGCCAAGGGTCAGGGCGGTATCGGTGGCCGACACCGCCAACTGAGCGTGGGCGTGACCACAAAAGGCCGCAAGAACGGCGGCAAAGACGGGACGGGGAGCAAAGCGGAGGGGAGGCATGGCAATCCTTGCAGGTCGGCGATGGGGCCGAACTGTAGCAAGGGAACACGCCCGAAATACTTGATCCATGCTGGCTGGCAGCCTGGTGCGACACCATGTCGCAGGCCCGGGGATTGTTCCGGTGACGGACACGCGCCATGGCGCTCCAGGTTGACGGCCGGACTGAAACTGTTCTAACAGTCAAGACTCTGAATTCCCTGTCGCTACAGCATGTCCCTACTCTCCGAAGCCTTCCTCAAAGCCGGCCACACACTGGCGAATGTCCGACGCGACTTCCCTGAATGGCACCTCGGGCGGCCGGACTATGCCCTGTGGGCCCTGGACGTGGACACGCAGGCAGTCAGCCAGGCAGTGGCTGTCGCCGCCCATCACCTGGACGGCCTCCTGCTCGACGGCTACCGCCGGCAACCCCACATCACCCTGGCCCTGGGTGGCTTTCCGACCGCTACGCCGACCCACGCCGACGACTACGGCCCGGCAGCCTTCGACGCTCACCTGCGGGCACTGCGGAGCCTCGGGCTTGCTCCTTTCGAGATCGACATCGGCGGCCTGGCGAGCTTCACGTCCGCCCCCTTCCTGAGTGTCGGCGACCCCGATGGCGGCATTCAACGCCTGCATCAGACCCTGGGCGGCGAGCGCCCCGAGGGCCGCTACATTCCCCACGTCACCGTCGGCCTCTTTTCAGGTGCATGGCCCACTGCCGAGGTACTGCCACGCCTCGAAGCGCTGGCGGACCTGCTTCCAATTCGCTGCCGCATTGAACGCGTAAGCCTCATGCGCTACGCAGCCACCGAGATTGGTGGTCCCCTTGCACGCCTTGCCGACCACGACCTGAGCAGCGGCCGCCTGGTATGGCGAGAGACGCCACCTTTCCCCTCCGCAGCAGGTTCAGACATTCCCCCGCCAGGCAGAAAGGAATTCATCCGCCCCTTGTAAGAAAGAGGCGTCCCGGCCCGACAAAGGAGCAGATACCCCTGCAGCACGCAAGCCTGCAGCCCCTGCCACCCACCCGGAGCCTCCCATGAAAACCCTGACCCGCCTGCTCGCCACCGCCACCCTGACCCTTGCCGCCAGCGCCGCCAGCGCCCTCGACATCCAGCCCTACACCCCGCAGGCCCTGGCCGCTGCCCAGCAAGCCGGCAAACCGGTGGCCCTGCACTTCCATGCCGACTGGTGCCCCACCTGCCGCGCCCAGGAGAAGGTTTTCAACAGCTTCAAGGCCGAACCCGGCCTCGACCTGCCCTTGCTGGTGGTGGACTACGACAAGGAACGGGCCCTCAAGCAAAGCCTCAAGGTGCGCACCCAGTCCACGGTGATCATCTACCGGGGCACCCGGGAAACCGCCCGGGTCGCTGGCGAGACGGACGAAGCCCGCCTGCGCGCCGCCCTCAAAAGCGCCCTTTGAGCGCCGCCGCCATGGGTGATCCTCTGACGACGTCCCTGTCTCTCTCCCACCTGGGCCTCAGCCTGCTGGCCGGCAGCCTCACCACCCTGTCGCCCTGCGTGTTTCCTATCCTGCCCCTGGTGGTCGGCGGCGCAGTGCAGACCAACCGCCTGGCGCCCGTGGCAATGGGTGTCGGCATGGCCGCCTCCTTCGCCCTGATCGGCCTGCTGCTCGGGGCCGCCGGCCCGGCCCTGGGTATCGACGGCGACAGCGTGCGCACCTTCGGCGGCATCATGCTGGTGGCCTTTGCGGCGGTAATGCTGATTCCGGCCCTGAGCCGGCGCTTCACCGAACTGATGCTGCCCATCGCGTCGTCCGCCAACAACGCCTCCAGCCGCCTGGACAGCGGCTCACTGACCGGCGCGTTCCTGCTGGGTGGCCTGCTCGGCCTGGTATGGAGCCCCTGCTCCGGCCCCCTGCTGGCCTCGGCCCTGACCCTGGTGGCCAGCGACGGCGGTGCTGGCCGCGGCGCCCTGATTCTCGGCCTGTTCGGCACTGGCGCCGCGATCCCGCTGGTGGCCGTCGCCTACGCCTCGCGCAGCGGCTTCAACAAGGCCCGCGGCTGGGTGATGGCGCGGGTCGAAACGGTGAAGAAGGCCTTCGGCATCCTTATCGGCCTAACCGGCATCGCCATCCTCAGCGGCGCCGACAAGTGGCTGGAGGCGCGGGTGGTCAGCGTGCTGCCCGACAGCTGGGTGAATTTGACGACGCTGTTCTGAACCCTCAGCCCGCCACCGGCCTGACCTTCCCTGCAGCCAGTTTGGCCCGGCTGCGGGCCTCGTCCACATCCGCCCCATTGGCCACTGCCACGCCCATGCGGCGCTTGGCAAAAGCTTCCGGTTTGCCGAAGAGTCGGAGGTCGGTGCCCGGCACCGCCAGGGCCTCGGCCACACCTTCAAAGGCGATGCCGGCGGCTTCCATGCCCCCGTAGATCACCGCAGAAGCACCCGGCTCGCGCAGGCTCACGTCCACCGGCAGGCCGAGGATGGCGCGGGCGTGCAGTTCAAACTCGGAGAAGCGCTGGGAGCACAGGGTGACCAGACCGGTATCGTGGGGCCGCGGGCTGACCTCCGAGAACCACACCCTGTCGCCCTTCACGAACAGCTCCACGCCGAACAGCCCGCGCCCACCCAGGTTGGCAGTGACGGCGCCGGCGATCTCCCGCGAGCGCGCCAGGGCCGCCGGGCTCATGGCCTGGGGCTGCCAGGATTCCACGTAGTCGCCCGACACCTGCACATGGCCGATGGGGTCGCAGAAATAGGTCTGCACCGTGCCGCCGGCATCGCAGGCGCGCACGGTGAGCTGGGTGATCTCGTAGTCGAAATCGATGAAGCCCTCGACGATCACCCGACCCTGGTTCACCCGCCCGCCGGCGGCGGCATAGTCCCAGGCGGTCTGCACGTCGTCCGGCCCCTTGAGCAAAGACTGGCCCTTGCCCGACGAGGACATCACCGGCTTGACGATGCACGGGTAACCAATGGCCGGCTGGCCGTCGCTGCCGTCGATGGCAGCCTGCAGCTCGGCCAGGGAATCGGCAAAGCGATAGGGCGAGGTGGGCAGTCCCAGCTCCTCGGCGGCCAGGCGGCGGATGCCCTCCCGGTTCATGGTCAGCTGGGCGGCCCGGGCGGTGGGGATCACCTCGGCCAGGCCCTCGGCCTCGATCTGCACCAGCATGTCGGTGGCGATGGCCTCGATCTCCGGCACGATCAGATGGGGCTTCTCCTGCTCGATCAGGGCACGCAGCGCAGCGCCGTCGGTCATCGGGATCACATGGGCCCGGTGGGCCACCTGGTGGCCGGGGGCGTTGGGGTAGCGATCCACGGCAATCGTCTCGACACCCAAGCGCTGCAGCGCGATCAGGACTTCCTTACCCAACTCGCCGGAGCCGAGAAGCATCACGCGCAGGGCGCTGGGGGAAAGAGGGGTGCCGAATTTCATGGAATCGCTCCGGGAGGGGGTGGGAACGGGATTATACGGAGGGAGTGGGGTGGCGTAGGCCACAGCCAGGGGTTTAGGTGGGGCAGTTTCCGCTATCCCCGGGAATCAGCGCGGTAAGTTCATGCTCAATTTCGTCGTCAGTCCTGCCCAAAGCCTCCAAGAGTTCAATGTAATTGCGATGGACTGTGCGAGTCGACGGGTGATCGATACCGGAGCTCTTGACGCTAATGATGAGCGCCCGTCGTAACAACGATTCGGCTTCGATCCAGCGATTCGTTTTCTTCAACAGTGCACCTAGGTTGTTAAGCTGTATAGCGACCCGCGGGTGACTGGAACCGAAGGTCTCTTCGACAATCACTAATGCCTCACGCATCAAGGGCTCAGCATCCGTTAGCTGGTTTGTATCCATCAACAGATCGGCCAAATTGTTTAGCAATATGGCGACGCGATGATGACTCGCACCCAATTTCTCCTTAAAAATCGCCAGCGCCCGGTGCATTAGTGGTCCGGCCTCATCCAATCGGTGACTGGCATGAAGAATGGAGGCAAGGTTACTGAGGCGGTTTGCAACCAAGGGGTGCTCGGGACCGAAATGGGCTTCGTCTAACTCCAGAGCCTCACGCATCAACGATTCTGCCTCGCCAGTCCGACGCGTTTCGAAGAGCAGGACGGCAAGGTTGCTGAGGTAGCCAGAGATGACTGGCGGATGCCCAGTACCAAAGGACGCCGCCTCATCAATCACCCGCGCAATCACCAGCGCCCGGCGCATTAGCAACTCGGCCTCGGCAAGCTCGTTCCTGTCCTTGAGCAGTTGGGCCAGGTTGTTGAGATCAACGGCAACCTCCCGATGCCCAGAACCCAATCTCGCCTCGTCAATCTTCAACGCCCGGCGCATAAGCGGCTCAGCCTCATCCAACCGATTCGTCGCTTTCAGCAGCTGTGCCAGATTATTGAGGTGAATGGCGAACTCCGGCTTCTCTGTGCCAAAGCTTGCCTCACCTATCGCGAGAGCTCGCCGCAAGAGCGGTTCAGCCTCAGCATAAGCAGCCTTCTCGAGAAGCAGCAAACTCACTTGGTTCATGAGATGCGCCGTGGGATCAGTAATCCCAGCCAGATCAGCATGCACAGCAACGGCCCGAGCATGTAACACCAGAGGCTCCAACACGGTCCAACTATGCACATCCACCGGATCACCCACAAAGGCAGCATTCACCCAACGCAGGGCCTCGACCAGCACTGAGTGTTCGTCCCCTTGCCGCAGGTCGCTCCGCGTTACCTCCTGCACCAAGCGATGAACCTCGAAGAAAGGCGCATCCGTAGCCCTCATCACCAACGAAAAAGCGTCCAGCTCTACCATCGCACCGTGAAGGTCGGCGACAAGCCCACTCTGTCCCAGCGAGGGGATATCCAGCAGTGTTTCGGGAATCGGCTCAGGAGCAAACCAAGCGAGGTGCTGCAACAATCGGCGGGCGGGCGACCCCAGTTGATCAAAGGAAGTTTGCCAAGTGATAGCAATGCTGCGGGGATACTGCATCAGCCGTTCGTCGAACCAGCTCAGCACTTCATCCCGGTGGCACTGCCACTGGGCCAAGTATTGGCCGAAAGTGCTGCGCCGCTGGGCGATGTAAGCGCCGGCCTGTTCAAGACCGAGGGCGAGGCAGCCCAGCTCCTCGGTGAGTCGAGCTGCCACGAGGGGATCGTCAGCCTGCTGACGGCGGCGCCCGGAGGTACGTGAGAGCAGGAACTCAACAGAGGCATCAGGCGACAACAAGTCCACGGGTACTGCCTTAATGCCAGCACTCCAGTTCGGCAGCCGACTGGTCATCAGAACATGTCCACCGCTAAGCCTCGGCAGCAGGGCCTCAACGGCGACGGCTGCAGCTTCGGTATCGATGTTGTCGAGGATCAGCAACCAGCCGACATGCTGGTTGAGCCAGCGGAGTACGGCATCGTTCTGTTTTCCCTCGTCTGTCTCGGCTTGCTCGGGGAGATCGAGAATCGTCTCGGAGCAAAGGGCTGCCAGGTTGCGGCTGAGCGCGTCCGCACTGTCGGCACCAACGAGCAACCGCACCGGGCAGGCGTCCGCCTGCCGCCAAGCGTATTCGAGCGCCAGCCGCGTCTTGCCAACCCCACCCATCCCTGTGAGCGCCACCACCTTGGTCGGTTGCGCTTGGCCTTGTGGTACCGGTCCAAGGTATAGCGCTAGATCTTCAAACAATACATCGCGGCCTTTGAACAGGGTTCCCAGGCTCTTGTAAGGCAGATGCACGATCCTCCGGACCAGCCCGGCCCCAATCAGGATATCGAGCAGACCCGAGCGCCAGACCTCGGCAGCAAAGTGAATGGGCGAACGGAAGCGGATTCCGGGGTAACGCTCAATCAATTCCAAGCGCGCAAGGTGCGCCTGCTGGGCGGGGTCCGGCATGCGGCCCTCATCCCGCTCATCATCATCATCCGCTGGAGTGGCGATGATCAGACGCCTACCGTGATAGAGGGCCAACCAAGCCTCCCACTGAGTGTAGGAGAGAGGCGGTCCCGCCTCTCCCAGAAATTCCTCCAACGGCAGTCGTTCTCCAAAGTCGGGATAGCGCGCATGGATCGCCGCGACTGACGGTGCCTGCGCCATGGCCCCAGTCGAGTTACCAACCAAATGGATCACAACATCGCAGCGCCGGATGTAATCGTCGAGCATCTCCAGGGTTTCGCCGCCAGTGACTATGAAGTCTTCCTGCACTTTCACAGCGACATTGGGCCGACTGAGGTAGCGGCGTAGCTCCTCACGATAAAGCCGGAACTCCGCACTCACGCAGGACAGGAAGATGCAGACGTCGGACAAGCTCGGCTCCTTAAGCAGCCCACTCGAGCCGGGCAGGGTATTGATCATAAGCATCCAGCGCGGTGATGCGCATCTCAACGGCATTCTAACGGCGCCACGAGGCTCAGGATGGGCCCGAAACCCCCTCAGCCAAATTGTGAGACAACACACCACCTCGCCACTAAGGGCTAAGTACGCCATCCTTTCGGCGCCCCTCCGGCATTACAATGCGCCCCCTGCCGACCGGGAACGCCGCCATGCCCATCCACCTGCTGCCCGACCACCTGATCAACCAGATCGCCGCCGGCGAGGTGGTGGAGCGCCCTGCCTCGGTGCTCAAGGAAGTGCTGGAAAACGCCATGGACGCCGGCTCCACCGCGGTCGAAGTGCAGCTGGAGCAAGGCGGCGTGCGGCGCATCCGGGTGGCCGACGACGGCTGCGGCATCCCCAAGGACGAGCTGCCCCTGGCCCTGGAGCGCCACGCCACCAGCAAGATCGCCAGCCTGGACGACCTGGAGCGGGTCGGCACCATGGGTTTTCGGGGTGAGGCCCTGGCCGCCATCGCCGCTGTGTCGCGCATGAGCATCACCAGCCGCGCCGACGGTGCCCCCCACGCCTGGCGCATCGATGCCGACCCGCGGGAGCTGGCCCCCGCCGCCCTCAACCACGGCAGCGTGGTGGACGTGGCCGACCTGTATTTCAACACGCCAGCCCGGCGCAAGTTTCTGAAGAGCGAGGGCACCGAGTTTGCCCACTGCGATGATGTCTTCCGGCGGGTGGCCCTGGCCCGCCCGGACGTGGCCCTGCAGTTGAGCCACAACGGGCGGGTCAGCCACCGCCTGCCCTCGGGGACCCGCGAAGCCCGGGTGCGCGCCCTGCTCGGTGACGACTTCCTGGCCTCGGCCCGCGCGGTGGAGGCCGAATCCGGCCTGCTCCGGGTGCACGGCTTCGCCTCCCTGCCGGCTTACTCGCGCAGCAACCGGGACGCCCAGTTCTTTTACGTGAACGGCCGCTTCGTGCGCGACAAGCTGGTCACCCACGCCATCCGCGAGGCCTACGCCGACATCCTCCACGGCAGCCGTCACCCGGCCTACGTGCTGTTCCTGGAGCTCGACCCTTTTGGCGTGGATGTGAATGTGCACCCGGCCAAGATCGAGGTGCGCTTCCGGGACTCCCGCGCGGTGCATCAGTTCGTCTATCACGCCCTGCAGCGCACCCTCGCCGCCTCCGGGGCCGGCGCCGGTGTTGCCGCCGGGGGGCCGTCGCCCAGCGGCACCGAC
>Ga0268298_10006852_pt1 | contig 10231 bp, 11 predicted proteins | sample WWTPWeurt_MetaG_FD_194462 | JGI IMG/M metagenome (GOLD analysis project Ga0268298, IMG submission 194462) | Activated sludge microbial communities from WWTP in Nijmegen, Gelderland, Netherland - WWTP Weurt | ecosystem: Engineered > WWTP > Aerobic digester > Activated sludge | place... | reverse complement strand
CTACTCCAGTTAACAATTTAATAGTTTGTGTGCCATCAGAGTTAGATATATACAAATCCCATGGATAAGAACTAAGTGACATTATTTCAGGTAAAGTAGACAGGGTTTCAGGACTGCCGCCCGGATAATTTTCAGTTCCCCAGAATGCAATTTTGTTGATTGTGCCGGACCAATCGGGATACATTACTCTAGTGAAAGAATTTTGTATATTGATAAAATTTTCATTTGTATAAAGATATATTTTATTTCCTAAAAAACGATTTGTCATATCTTCAACGACAACTTTGCCCATATCCGGCGAAAATGCGAATTTCCCTAATATCCCTATAGTAGAGGTTCTATTTACCAATATCTTTTCATTTTCGCCATTCACCGAGAATTCAACGATCGTTCTAGTTTCTGATATTCCCTTAACGCATATTTTTACCGCTCCTAAATTATTATTAGGTAATCGGCTTAAGAAAGTATATCCTTCAACATCGCATCTATCACTAATCGGAAAATCAACCACTTTCCAAGTAGATGTTTGGGTGTTATAGAGAAGCAATGAAGAGCGACTTTTTCGATCTGTCATTATAGGTTTACCAATAAATGCTATTGTTTGATCTGTAATCCATGCAGGCGAACTGAATTTGTAATTAACAAGCCCTTTAATTGGTCCGTTTTTCGAGATATTTAGATCCTGATTTGCATTAGGTGCGCAACTGCAAATCAATAAGGTCAAACAAAGTAAATAACTCACTTTTGTTTTCATTAAGGTCCTCCAAATGGACTATGGGAATATTGTCCCGTGAACGTAAAGCGGGACAGGGCATACGCCGGTGTGGTGGTCTGACTCGCCTTCCATGTATAGCGCACTTCGCCAAATGGTTTGTATCTCATTTCCGAGATCTTTGCGCCGCTTGTATCGGTCATAGGATTGGTCGAGCCGAGGTGACCAGCAAGCAAGTAATACAATACACCTCACTTTAACTCCTTTAACCAGTACTCCCACACTTCTTGTTTCTCGCAAGAATTACCAATACATTTAATTCCTATAATTGACTCGTCGTCGTTTCTCCAAACACTGCCTGTTATGTTGTTATCAATAAAATAAACATTTTTACTTTCTAGATTCAAGACCCACAAACCATATTGTTTTGGAAAGCCGTACTTGCCTGTAAAACTTATATATTCCCCATCGGGCGACCATGCCAGAGTAATTGCGTAATCTGTGTATATTCCATTTAGAATTTGAGTAGGAACAAGTGTGTCGGAATCCATTGTGTAAATAGCATACTCACTATCCAGGATTGAGAATCCAGATTTTCCGATGGAATCAAACGTAGCGAAAAAAGCGATTTGTTTTCCATCAGGAGACCAGACAGGGTAAGCCGCAATGCCCTGCCTCCCATCCCCAACGATCTTAGGGAAGTCCATCGCCAACGACCAGGAACGATTTCCATCCGATAAGGTGATATCCATTGCACTTGCCTCTTCAGAATTCAGCCAGAATATTGTGCCATCTAATTGGGTATAAGAATCCTGAACGCCCATGGTCATGGTCGGATTCCAGGAAAAGTTGTTGGCAGGAACCGGCAATTGTTCCTCGACTATTTTTTCCATTTTCCCAGTTTCGATATCATAGGCGAACATATAATCCACATTATGAAAACAGGCACCAATTATTCCAATCCTTTGATCTGGCAGTACAGTTACAAACGGGCTATAGCTAAGGAACTTGTAAAAATCATCGTCTGGACAGAAATCCATTCTTTTATCTGGTATTTGCTCAAACTGCTCGTTATTTTCGATGGAATAGTACAATCTTCCTCCTTCCCGATCAAATACAACAATCTGATCGTCAATCAGGTTGATTCTAGAGTACCCCCTCTCTGTAGGAAATGGCAATTGTTTTGCGCTGGAGTAGGATGTTCCAGACACAAGGTTATTGCATCCAACGCAAATAAATAACACAAGGCTAAGAAAAGTTTTTTTGATATTCATGTTAACGTCCCAATACAAATACAGCTACATAATAGACTGGAGCTTGCCCGAAAATAGGATCTTGACTTCTTGGGTCAGTTGCCCATCCACCTAATTGCCAACCTGTTATCCCACATCCTATGCCACAGCCTAAATAACCGGACCCAAATCCCAGTATCTCGCCGCCATAAGGTACTCCCATCACCGTACGATATCCATCGCCAATCAACAGAAAATCTCGTTCGTTTTTATTTGGACTTAATCCCAGCCCGTCTTCTGCAAGGTCTTTTCCGTAGTCCGTCCCCGCCACCTCCGCACTTCCCCAAAGAGTTTTCTTCGTCGCAACAGAAACTTCAGGGTCAGAAACGATTTGAAAGAATGCAGCCCATTTTTCCGAGGCGTCCCGCCGTAGACTCCCTTGCTCTCCAAAGGAATCTAGGCTTATGCCATACTCTGTGGCTGCAATGCCGTTCTGGATTGTTTCCAGAATTCCGGCATCAGTAACAGATGCCCAGGTATCCCCGCTTTCAATGCCTATGTCATTAAAGGCTTGTAAAATTCCCTCGATATTGTTGAACCAATCACCATAGTGTTCAGTAAGAAGATCGAACCACTGTTGCCTGTATTTTATAGACCATTTTTTGATGTCATTGGCAGTGCAATCTAGATCTCCAACAGTTGGATTACCATTATCGTCATATTCGATACCACAATGCCCCGTCGGGTCGACAAAATTGACCGGCGAGTTGTTGACATACGCGTATCTGTCCAACCCCTGCACACCCAGCGGGACAATCGTGTCCGCTTGGGCAAAACGTCCCAACGCTGGGTCATACCAGCGGACATTATCCCTACGGGAGGCTGCGCACTAGAGCATCAACCCAAAGCCCTCGGTGACTCCGCTCGTGCTGGGATCATCCATAATAGGAATATTGTCCCGTAAACGTGAAGCGGGTCAGGGCATACGCCGGTGTGGTGGTCTGAATCGCATTCCACATATAGCGCACTTCGCCCTCGCAAGGCATCCCGAAGTTTATTTCATTCTCAGACCTGACAGGTCTCATACGGACTTGGCCTCTGTCTTGCCAGCCTGCCTTGATGTCCTGTCAGGTCTTAGTATTTTTCATTTCTCTGTAAAATGGTGAGGGCCTTACATGATAAGACAGGCGGGGAAAGTGATTTTTTATTTGACATCCTCAATTAGGATTCTTTCTTCTACAGTATCAACTATCAAGTTAAGCCATTTTGATAATACCTCCTGATCATAGGATCTTAGTGTCGATATATATATATTCGATTCGATTTGAGTATATACTGTATTGGCTCTGCATATGTGGCTCATATTACGGTAGATCACACATTGAGAACTGACTTGACCTGACGAAGTAATATCTGGAAAGTAAGTATCTGAAATGTCATTATCTTCAACGCCAAATTTCAGCGGTTCCGTGTTGGATTGATCTATTAGTTTTTCATACTTTACTATTGTATGCCAGACTGTAATAAAGTCGTCGGGGTTTTGATAGTAGCCTCTATACATCCTTGAAGCCATTTCATATGGAATTTGTTCATCGGCGGCCAGATCGACCATTTTCTGTTCTGATGTAATTGATTCCCATTTGAAATCATTTGAAATTTTTCTGATCTCGTTTTCAGTTATGAGCAGTGGAAGCACTGTGGAGTTTTTGTCTTGAATTTTATTCTCAATTTCCGCACTGGATACTACCCTGCAAGATGTGAGGAAAATTAAAGTGGAAATTAATATTATTTTTCTGATCATATTTCTTTCTCTATCGACTATTCTGAAGATTTTTTCTGTTTTCTAATATTCTAACTAAACCTTCTAAATATGAGTTATGAACAAGTTGAGTCTGAGATATGCCTGAATTATCTTCAGTTACAGTTAGCGCAAATCTACTTGATGTCCACATAGCACCAGTTTGATGATCTTTTACCCGCAGGTTTATAGTTATAGTGATTGTATATGATGAGGTTTGTGTTTCGTCATTGTAATAAATATCTTTTAGATTTTTTGCCATTTGATCACCAGGCAGACTAATGAATGGAGAAACCGCCCCAAGGATATCAGATATTGCTGGCATACTGACCTTTAAGCCTCCTATAGATAATCGGACACCTCTAACTTCAGGCACTGCAAACTCAAGCATCTCCAGAATATAATCTGTGAAGAAGGTATGTCCACTAATCTCATCTATTAATATATCTGTCTGAAAATTTGTGAAATGATATTCTTCGCTTGACGAACATTTTGCCCAAGTAGGACGACAACCTAAGCCAGGGTCATCTTCACCGAATCCTTCCAAAGGCGTCCAATCTGATTGATTTGTCTCTTCCTCAACCCCACCTCCAGAAGACGAATTGTCATACCCGCACCAACCATCTGCATCACACAATTCATGCCCCGTCGGGTCGACAAAATTGACCGGCGAGTTGTTCATATACGCATACCGATCCAATCCCTGCACGCCCGGCGGGACAATGGTGTCCGCTTGGGCGAAGCGTCCCAGCGAGGGGTCTACCCAACGCGCGTTATAAAATAAGAGACCAAACTCCATCTCGTACGAATATTGTCCGGTGTACTGGTACTTGGTCAACTCGCTGCCGGAGGTCGAGCGGACTTCGCCCCAGGCTTTGTACTTCGTCTGCGAAATGACTTGTCCGCTGGCGTCGGTCACCAAGCTGGTGGAGCCGAGGTGGTCGCTGAGAAGGTAGGTCAACACACCGTCTTTTCGGAGGGCAATCCATTGACTTCCGGCAAAATAGTATTTGGTGACGACTCCGTCCGTCACTTCGTAGTGTGTACCCAGTCTAGTGAGATAGTCCACGAGCCAGACCAATTCATAATCTCCAACCTGCAGGAGATTGGCATTCCCAATTTTGCTAGCGAAAATATCAAATAATTATATGGTAGCTAAGTTTAGCAAGGCACCTGCTGCATTTATTATTACATGCGCAATTATTGACGGGAAAACCTGATTCGATCTCTGTCTCAATTTGCTTAGTATGAGTGTTAAGATTGGAATAAAAATAAAAAAGGATATAGGTGTGGTTAGTCGCTCAACATGGGTTATCCAAAACACCCCGCCTTGTACCCAGATCACCGTTCTCTCTTCCCAACCTATTGATATTAAATATCCCCAAAGAAACCCTCGATAAAATAGCTCTTCGACAGGTACAAAAGATAACTCTGTGAAAACTTGGCGGAGCATTATTACAAAAACATTCCCCGTCAATAATGGTATTTGCACAATGCTGCCTATTGATATTTGGAATACTACAATAGCTAAAATAAATGCGCTAGCTAGTGCAAATGCTTTTGCAGACCATAATAAATCTGAACTAATAATGCCGCCTTTCTTTTTATGATATATTTTTACGAGATATATCAATGAAAATCCTATTATTATAAAAATAACGTAATTTTGTCTGTTGTAATTTAAATTTATCAGGTAGCATACTCCCAAAGTAAACAAAGAATATTTATCAATTCGAAATCTATCCAACTTATCTGCCTCAAGCCAGAGCAGTATCAATGGCGCCACTAGGGTAAGTATGCCCAATAAGGTAATCATTAACAAGAAGAGGATATGACCTTCTTCTGCAATAGATTTATTAGAAAGTTTCAATATCTGAATTACAAAAGTAGTTGTTATTATCGTTGCCAACAATATTAACCCTAGTCGTTGCTTCATTGCTCCTCCAGATAAGCGTGAAATAAAAATTCCTTATTGGAAATACGTAGGGGTAACATAAGGTACTGTCGGCATCGTAGTAATGGTTACAGGGATTGGAGTTAAGGTTGGAGATTGCGTTATCGTGGGCGTTGGCGTTTCTATTGCCGTAGGGTTGTATAAAATTGTAGGAGGGGTAAATCCAGTCGGTGTCGGCATAGGAGAAATTGTAAGTGTTGCAGATGGGATTTTTGAAGACGTTTGTGTTTGAAGATAATGAGTTGGGGTATATATTGAAGTCGGCGCATCAATGACATATTTCTTGTACGTACCTCCAATATTCTCCGTAAATTTACCAATGGCTTCTTTTATGGTTAGGTAGTGATCAATCAAAACTCCTGCTCCCCAGCAAGGAACCCCATAAGCCTGGCAAGCACCCTCATTCGGTTGGATGATATCTTTACCAAGGGATATACCGGAAGAGGGGGAAAAGATATCCTCATAAAACACTACAAAATTATTAATATCTTCTTCCACGTCTTTAAGGAATTCATCCACAGAAGTGTCTCGATATTTCCAATTATCATAGTACCATTTACTAGGCGAATCTTCATTGGTACATTGAGGTCCGTCGTCAAATCTATCACCGTAACATGCAATTGTATGCCCCGTCGGGTCGACAAAATTGACCGGTGAGTTGTTCACATACGCGTATCTGTCCAGACCCTGCACGCCCGGCGGGATAATCGTATCCGCCTGCGCAAACCGCCCCAGAGAGGGATCATACCACCGCGCATTGTAGAACATCAACCCAAATCCCTCGGTGACTCCGCTTGTGCTGGGATCATCCATATGGGAATATTGTCCCGTGAACGTGAAGCGGGTCAGGGCATACGCCGGTGTGGTGGTCTGACTCGCCTTCCATGTATAGCGCACTTCGCCAAACAGTTTATATCTCATCTCCGAAACCTTCGCGCCGCTTGTATCGGTGGGCAAGTTGTGTATAAAAAAGGTTACTTTCTCAACTTAAGAGTTGGTAAGTTGATTCATCATGATCATTAGGGCAATCATGGCACCATATAAACCAAAACCAATAGTTAATCCTGTGAGTATGATTTTAATTGTGAATAACCAGCGTTTTTCCTTCGTGAATTGGTTAGTCTCATTTGAGAATAAGTTGCTTCCTGGATTATCATTAATAATAAGGTTTTTACTATATGGCCTAAAAAATATATATAGCAAGAATAATCCGATAATAAATATGATTAGTCGAATTGCCAAAACCGAGATCAATCCTAGTCGCTCGCTTATGGGTTGTAAAAATAATATTTTCGAAGCTGAATACCCTAATTCCATCGAAACCATGAGGGTCAAAAAAAGGAACCATCCCCAAAGCACACGATTAATAACCATATTTACATTCATGTTTCCTCTATTCTTTGTAGGATTCCCAAAGTGTAAGACTATTAAACATAAATCCAGAAATGGATGACGACTCGATGTATCCGGTATCAGATCCTGTGTAGGAAACTGTAAGGAAAATTCCTTTTACATCATTGTTTTTATCATTAAAAATAGTGATTGTAATAGATCCGCATCACACAATTCATGCCCCGTCGGGTCGACAAAATTGACTGGTGAGTTGTTCACATACGCGTATCTATCCCACCCCTGCACACCCGGCGGGATAATCGTGTCCGCTTGGGCAAAACGTCCCAACGCTGGGTCGTACCAGCGGACATTATCCCTACGGGAGGCTTCGCACTAGAACATCAACCCAAAGCCCTCGGTGACTCCGCTTGTGCTGGGATCATCCATACCCCCTACGGGGATGATATAGGAATATTGTCCCGTAAAGGTGTAGCGGGTCAGGGCATACGCCGGTGTGGTGGTCTGACTCGCCTTCCACGTATAGCGCACTTCGCCCCAGGGTTTGTATCTCATCTCCGAGATCTTCGCGCCTGCTGTATCGGTGGTGATGGAGGTGGTACCCAAATGGTCTCCCAGGAAGTATTCCACGCTCAGTTATGCCAAGGCGCATGACCAAACCGTGGCCGAGGATTATTTCTCCGCCATGCAAAGGGTCGAGGAAAGACTCGAAATCGTGCCACCAGAAAAAACCAAAGATGAAGTTGTTAATGTGCTGCCAACCGCACAACTGCTGGTCTGGGTGGAGCAATTATTCTCACCCCAACTCTGCCAACCAGCTTTCACCACCTGTGGCCGTGTAGCATTTCCTGCTTTCTCGAACTTTAAAAATTTATTATCGCAGTCAGGACACTTTGCGCGGCTATACATCGGCTATACTTAAAATCCACTATTTTTCAACTACCTCAAACTCAATAGCAATTACTACAGACCTAATTCGCCTGATAGTAACCAAGTATCTTCCAGGTAGAAGTGGCGGATTGATAAGATATGCAACGGAGTCCGAAATAAATGTAACTTTATCAACATACACTTCCTTTCTTGTTTCGTTTTCATAAATACGTAAATATAAGTCTTGAGGCTCATCGGTTTCCACGTCAGCGCAAAGCCATTGGGACTCCCCTACCGTAAATTTTTCGACACGTAGCTGATTCGGGCCTAAACAAGGTCCCATATTTTTAAATATGATTGGCGGAATAAGCGAAGTTCCTCTTCCAGGCGGCAGCATTGTTTCAAAAATAAAAGCCAGGAACGCACCACAGATCCACAGAATAATAAATACAGGTACCACTACTCTCCACATGCTCTGTAACGACCTAATCCTTTCCAGTCTTTGATGCATCGCTCTCTCCTAAACAATTACCTGAACGGCCACCAGGGTATCTGATAATATAGTTGTGCTATTGTATTGCTATGGCCACCCTCTGCTCCACCATCTAATATTATTGGAGATGGCACAATGCTTACCCCTAATCCAACCTTGTTCTCTGTTGTATACATCAGCCCGGAAGTTGTAACTATGGGTTTTCCAGTTATTGGGTCCAAATCCAAGCTCATCCCTTTTCCAACATTCAAGTCAAGATCAGCTATGTCACCACCAATATCTGCCGCAAGGTCAAAATTTTCTCCGCTTAATGCATCTTGAACATCTTCCAAACTTGCTGATAGCGGAATGCCATGTACATTGGTTGTCCCAATATAACCCTCAAGAGATACTCCGTTAGGGGTGCCAATAAAAACACCGCTTCCTGTGGTGTTCATTTCGAATATTGTTCCCGATTTTAAATCAAAAACAAAGTCTCTCTGTTCATATCCATACTCCCCCAAAGCAAAATCCCACGTTGAAGATACACCGTAATGAAATCCAAAAATTGTTCTGGAGATACTATTGTTGAACATATTTTTTGCTGAAGTTTTTTGATACTTCCAATTATCGTAATACCATTTACTTGGAGAGCCATTTTTCGCACATTGAGGTCCATCATCATAGTTATCGCCATAACAAGGCGAATGTCCTGACGGGTCAGTATATTTGATTGGATTATTTCGGGCATAGCTGTACCTGTCCCAGTCTTGTGAATTGTACGGGTCTAGTACAATGCTGTCAGGCTGGGTAAAGTGGTTAAGATAAGGGTCATACCATCGGGCATTATAAAACATCAACCCAAAATCGGCGGCGTGGGAGTATTGTCCGGTGTACTGGTACTTGGTCAACTCGTTACCGGAGGTCGAGCACACTTCGTGCAATATTCAAGCGAAAAGCGGCTTCAGATCGCATTGCATCAGAATCTTTGGCCTTTGCACTTGGTTCGTCAATTGACGGGAGGTCTGTGTGCAAATTTGGGTTTATTTTACCAATTGAACAGGTACAGCTTGTCCAATAACATCCACCAAATCCCACTCAGTTAAGATCTCCTCCCCTTTTTCTGGGTCGTAATAAATAATCGAATTCAGTTTACTATTCCTGGTCATTGGAAATTCATTGAAATCAAATCGGATCCCAAAAGCGCTGTAAATCAAAATTGTAGATGAATAATAACCATAGAATTCTTCGTTCTGATTGAGCGCGTAAACAAAATTTGGACAGCCATATTTTTTGACAACGTCATAAATAGTTGTTTCTTTAGGCGGATTATTCACATTAATCGAGTCAACTTTTCCTGTGTTGGGGTTCATCCAAATACCGAAATCAGCGTAGACCCATGATTCCATTCCTTTTACCCAAGTGCCGCTTTCAAATTTTGAAATTTCGTCCGGTTGGCCAATTAGACCCTTTACATCTTCTCTCAGGGTCACTCCGGGGAAAATATTTTTATATCCTTCTTGTGAGCCGGGAACAAGGGTGCTTACGTCGTTACACAGCCCAAGGAAATCCATTTTCTCAGATTGAGCAACACTTGTTACTTCTAGCGAAGGCGCCGGCACGGGGGTATTAGATTGTGGTAACGTATAACATCCGCTATATAAAAAACATACTAACATCAAACCTAATATGATAATTTTTTTCATCATCTTGATGTATTCCTCGCTTTCTAATCTAATCAGTGATTAAACAACCAAAACACAAAATCCATTTGGTCTTGATATGATGGGTAAGGAGCGCCATTTGTAACAATATAAATTGCGCCCGCACTTGCCATGCTTTC
>Ga0268298_10006850_pt1 | contig 10233 bp, 7 predicted proteins | sample WWTPWeurt_MetaG_FD_194462 | JGI IMG/M metagenome (GOLD analysis project Ga0268298, IMG submission 194462) | Activated sludge microbial communities from WWTP in Nijmegen, Gelderland, Netherland - WWTP Weurt | ecosystem: Engineered > WWTP > Aerobic digester > Activated sludge | place: Netherlands... | reverse complement strand
TGATGCCGCTGCTAAAGCCCATCGCGTGCAGGACCTCGTGCATCGCGGTGGACTTGTAGTCAAAGGCACCTCCCGCGATGGAGTCGTCGTAATCCCAGTTGTGGAAAAAATTCCAGTTGATCGTGCCGTCGCTGGTGCCGGTGCCGGTCTGGATCAGTTTTTGCACATTGCTCTTGTAGAAGCCGTCAACCGAGAAGGACACCCCGCTGCCTGCGCTGGCCAGTGTGCTGCTGTTCGTGTTCTCGGACGTAACGGTGAAACCCACCGACACGTTGTAGCCCGTGAAATAACTCGCGAGGGTCGAGGCGGCCGACTCCAGGGCACCCCGCCGGGTGGCACCGAGGGTGGGATCCGCATAGCCGACTCCCGTGGTGTTGACCACATCCTGGTAGGTGAAGGTGAAGGTGAGCTGGGCCGCCAGCGGGGAAACCAGCAAGCTCGCGATCAGACCGAGGGCCGCGAGCCGGAGACGTTGCCAAACACAGGGAGTCGTCATGGTGGGGTGGGGTTGCGCGGGTGGACATAAAAGGCCCATCCGCCGGCGGGGTCAAACCCCGAGTGGCCCGGCTTCGGGAGCAGCCTTGCCATGGCCCCGGCCGGGCGTTCAATCGCGCCATGGCCATGCGCTTCAGCATCCTCGGCAGCGGCAGCGCCGGCAATTCGGCGTTCCTTCAGACGGACAACACGCGCGTGCTCGTGGACGCCGGCTTTTCCGCCCGGCGTCTCGCCGGCCTGCTCGCCGAGCTCGACGAAAAGCTGGAGCGCATCGACGCCATCCTCCTGACCCACGAGCACAGCGACCACGCCGCCGCGCTCACCGGCCTCGCGCGCTTCCCGCAGATCAAGGTCTTCGCCAACCGCGCCACGGCCAACGCCCTCCAGCCCGCCCTCAAGCACCGCGTGGACTGGCAGCTCTTCGAGACCGGCGCGACCTTCCGCTACCGCGACCTCGAGATCAGCAGCTTCGCCGTGCCGCACGATGCGCAGGATCCCGTCGGGTTCCTCATCGCCCACGGCGAGGACGACCTGCTCGCGCCGCGCCGCAGCCTCGCCTGGCTGACCGACCTCGGCCACGCCCCGGCCCACGTGCGCGAGCGCATCCGCGAGGCCGACGTGCTCGTCGTCGAGGCCAACCATTGCCCGCAGATGCTCGAGGCCGACACCAGGCGCCCGTGGTCCACCAAGCAGCGCATCAGCGGCCGCCATGGCCACCTCTCCAACACCGCCGCCCGCGAGCTGCTCGAGGGCGTCGCCGGCGCGCGCTGGCGCCACGTCTTCTTCACCCACCTCTCCCGCGACTGCAACTCGCCCGAGGCGGTCGCCGCCTCCTGCGGCCCGGTGCTGGCCGCGCGCGCCTGCGGCTTTTCCGTCGTCGCCGCCGGCGCCGGCACGCCGTTTTTCCACTGCTGAACGCCTGTTTTCCAAGACATAAAGCCGTCCGCCGGGCGGCTTTTGTTTTGCCGCTCGCCCCGTCCGCCGCTTCACTCCCGGCCATGCCCGCGCCACTCCGCCGCACCAAGATCATCGCCACCCTCGGCCCCGCCACCGAAAGCGAGGAGATGCTCGTCCGGCTCATCACCGCCGGCGTGGACGTCGTCCGCCTCAACATGGCGCACGCCAAGCACGACTGGACGCGGATGATCATCCGCCGCATCCGCGCCGCCTCCAAGACCGCCGGCCGCGAGGTCGCCATCATGATGGACATCAAGGGACCCGAGATCCGCACCGGCGACCTGGAACACCCGATCGAGCTCCGGCCCGGCGAAATCTTCGACTTCACCGTCAAGCCCGGCGCCGACCGCGAGAACGCCGAGGAGGTCCGCTCCGTGGACGTCAACTACCGCGACCTCGTCAACGACATCAAGGTCGGCGACACCGTCCTCGTGGACAACGGCCTCATCCGCCTCGAGGTGCTCGCCAAGGACCACGCCCACATCCGCTGCCGCGTGCTCACCCCCGGCTCCCTCACCTCGCGCCGCCACATCAACCTGCCCGGCGTCAAGGTCAACCTCCCCTCCTTCACCGCCAAGGATCGCGGCGACACGCTCGTCGGCATCGAGGAGGGCATCGACTTCGTCGCCCTGTCCTTCGTCCGCGAGGCGCACGACATCGACCAACTCCGGGTCTTCCTCAAGGAGAATCGCTCCCTCGCCCGCATCGTCGCCAAGATCGAGGACCAGTCGGCCATCGACAACCTCGACGACATCATCCGCGCCACCGACGTCCTCATGATCGCCCGCGGCGATCTCGGCATCGAGGTGCCGCTGCGCGAGCTGCCCGTCATCCAGCGCCGGGCCGTGCGCACCTGCCTCGCCATCGGCCGCCCCGTCATCATCGCCACGCACATGCTCGAGTCCATGATCAGCCAGCCCATGCCGAGCCGGGCCGAGATCACCGACGTCGCCAACGCCGTCTACGAGCAGGCCGATTGCGTCATGCTCTCCGGCGAGACCACTGTGGGCAAATACCCGCTCGAATGCGTGCAGGTGCTCGACGCCATCGCCCGGCGCATCGAGGAGGAGCAGGCGCAGGATTTTCCCGAGCCCGCGGTCTTCATCCAGGAGCGCATGAAGGTCTTCCGCGCCGCCGTGGTGCTGGCCAACGAGTTTCCCCGCTCGCTCCTGCTCGTCTTCACCCGCCACGGCACCACCGCCGCCGGCCTCGCCGCCCACCGCCCGCCGCGCGCGCCCATCCTCGCCGTCACCGACTCCCTCGATACCCTGCGCCACATGAAGATGGTGCGCTCGGTCGAGCCCTATCTGCTCACGCCCTTCGGCGACCCCGAGGCCACCATCGAGCGCGCCACCGCCTCGCTGCTCCGGCAGGGCCGCATCTCCCCGGGCGACAAGCTCATCATCGTCTCCGACGTGCAGGCCAAGGACCGCCGCATCGACAGCATCCAGCTGCGCAACGTGGAGTGAGCCACATTCGTTGTCATCCTGAGCGAAGCGAAGGATCCATCAGGATGTCCGCATCGCGCAGCGCTGATGGATTCTTCGCTTCGCCCGGAATGACGATTCAGATAGTGAACATCCCCATGCCGCGCCTTCTTGTCCTCGCCCTCGCCCTTCCCCTCGCCGCCACCGCGGCGGCAGCCTCCGCTTTTTCCCCCGCCGAGCTCGATCTCCCGGCGCTGCTGCGCGCGCCGCCCGCGCCCGGCTCGGCCGCCGCGCGCGCCGAGCTCGACACCGTGCTCCAGGCGCAGGCCGCCCGCACCCCGGCGCAGGCCGCGCGCTGCGTCCAGATTGAGCACGAGACCATCTGGCTCTTCGGCTCCGAGGTGCTGGGCCCGTGGTTCACTGAGGCCAACCTGCCGAAGACTGCCGCGTTTTTCGCCGCCGGGCGCGCGGACTTCGTCGCGGTGAACCGCGCCGCCAAGGCCCTGCACCCGCGCCAACGCCCGCCCTTCGCCGACGGACGCATCCGGCCTTGCGTGGAGTTCGCCGACACCGGTTCCTATCCCAGCGGCCACGCCATCCAGTCGTCCCTCTGGGCCGGCCTGCTCGCCGAAATCTTCCCGGAGCACGCCGCCGGCTTCGCCGCGCGCGCTGCGGAAACCCGCCGCTACAAGCTGCTGTCGGGCGTCCACTACCCGTCCGACCTGGTCGCCGGCCAGGCCGTCGGCGAGGCGCTCGCGCGCACGTTGCTGAAAATTCCCGATGTGCGCAGGAGCATCGCCGGGGCCCGCGCCGAGGCCGCCGCCTTCCGCAAGTAATGCCAACATCCCTGAGCTTTTGGACTGTCATTGCGAGGAGCGGAGCGACGAAGCTACCGAGGCCGTAGGCCGACAGTCGGTCATCCAGCTGGATCGCCACGGCCCGCTTTGCGGGCCTCGCGATGACAGAGGTCTAAAAGCTGCGGACATTTGGCGCCCTTCAGATTAAACAGTTGCCCGGCCGCCCCGGCTGGCTATCTGTGTCTCCCCGATGAAACGCCTCGTCTGGCTCCTCCTCCTGGCCTTCGGCACCGCGCTCGCGCAGGTGTCGCCGGTGGACGTGCGGCTGGTGCCGGAGGAGAAATGCGGCTGCTGCGAGCAGCCGGGTGATTGCGGCATGGCCGAATGCGGCCTGCCTCCCATCGCCGCCCAACCGGTCTGCCAAGTGGCGAACCCGTTCGTGGTTGCCCGCACTGCGGTGCGCCGCGCCGCCCCCGCCCCGCGCCAGGGGCGCGAAGCCTTTTATGTGCAGTTCCTGCCCCGCGTCAGCGGCGTCCCGGTTTCGCCGGCGCGCCTGACGGAGGCCCCCGCTGCGAGCGTTCCCCTGTTTCGGGAACACTGCAGCCTCTTGCTCTGAGCCCAGGCTGAGTGTGCCCGCGTATCGCGCGGGCCGCCCCCTCGTCCGTCTGACCCTCCGCACCGTCGCGTGCCCGGGTAAGATTATCCGTTCCCGTCCGTCTCCTCCTTGTCCTCCCATGAAAACCCACCTCCTTCTCCTCTCCCTCCTCACCGCCGTGACTCTCTCCGCCTTGCCCGCCATAGCCTTGGCGAAGGAGGGCGCCTCGACCGTCTACCAGTGCCCCATGCACCCGTGGATCAAATCCGACAAGGCCGACGCCAAGTGCACCATCTGCGGCATGGCGCTGGTCGCCGCGACCGCCGCACCGGCTGGCGACCAGCCGGTCGATCCCAACCTCGTCACGCTCACCGCCAGCCAGGCCGCCGTCACCGGCGTCGCGACCACCGCCGTCACCCGCGGCCCGCTCGTCCGCACGCTGCGCGTCAACGGCGTGATCGACGACGACGAGACCCGCCACCGCATCCTCGCCGCCCGCGTGCCGGGCCGCGTCGAGAAACTCCACGTCAACTACGTCGGCGCCGAGGTGCGCGAGGGCGAGCCGCTTGCCATCATCTACAGCCCCGAGATGCTGACCGCCCAGCGCCAGTATGTGGAGCGCCTCCGCGCCGGCGACAACGCCTTCACCGCCTCCGAGCGCGCCGCCGCCCGGGAGCGCCTGCTCGAACTCGGCCTAACCACGGAGGAGATCACCATCCTGGAAAACACCCGCGAACCCGTCGCCATGGTCACGGTCCGCGCGCCAATGTCCGGCACCGTCGTGTCGCGCGCCGTCTATGAGGGCCAGTATGTGGCGACCAACGACCGGCTCTTCGAGATCGGCGACTTCTCCCGCATGTGGTTTGTGTTCGACGTTTATGAGGCCGACCTCGCGTGGGTCCGCGCCGGCCAGACCGTCGAGATCGCCCTCGCCTCCCTCCCCGGCCAGCTCCTCACCGCGCCCATCACCTTCATCGACCCGAACCTCAACGAGACCACGCGCACCGCGCGCGCCCGCGTCATCCTCGATAACGCCAGCCGCCAGCTTTTCCACCGGCAGACCGGCCCGGCCCGCGTGGCCCTCGAATCCCCCGAGACCCTGCTCGTGCCGCGCTCCGCCGTGCTGCAGCACGGCGGCCACCCGGTGGTGTTCGTGGATCGGGGCAACCGCGCCTACGCCGCCCGCGACATCCAACTCGGCCGCATCGGCGACACCACCGCCGAGGTGCTCGCCGGCCTCACCGAGGGCGACCGGGTCGTGACCCAGGGCGCGCTCCTCCTCGACGGCCAGGCCCAGCTCGCCCACGCCGCCACCGGCGGCGCCCACGACCACGGCACCCCGGCCCCGAGCAAGGTGTCCGCCGCCGAACCGGCCCACGATGCGACCGCCTACGCGCTGCTGAAGGCCCTCGCCTTCGCCGGTGCCGATGCCGCCGCCGCCCTCGCGGCCGACGACCTGCCGGCCTACCAAAAGAACCTGCCCGCGCTGCGCACCGCCTTCCAAGCCTACCTCTCCGGCTACGCTGCCGCCGCCCGCGGCCCGCTCGCGGAATTCAAGGACGCGCTCGTGGACGGCCCCGACCTCCGCGCCGCCCGCCGCGCCTTCGAGCCTTTCAGCACGGCCCTCGTGGACCTCGCCCGCGCCCAGCATCTCCCCCACCGCGAGGGCCTCCATGCCTTCCAGTGCCCCATGACCCCCGTGCTCGGCACCGGCCGCTGGCTCAGCCGCACGGGCACCCTCCGCAACCCCTACTTCGGCTCCGCCATGCTCGAATGCGGCGAGGAACTCAACTGAGACCCACCCGGCAACTTGTAACCTAATAGGTTACAAAGGCTCCGCCTCAACTCCTTCTCCCCATGATCAACCGCCTCATCCACTGGTCGCTGCACAACCGGTTCATCGTGCTCGCCGGCTTCCTCGCGCTCTGCGCGTGGGGCGTCGTCGCGCTGACCCGCGTGCCGATCGACGCCATCCCCGATCTCTCCGAGAACCAGGTCATCGTCTACGCCGACTGGCCGGGCCGCTCCCCGCAGGAGGTCGAGGACCAGATCACCTACCCGCTCAGTGTCTCCCTCCAGGGCCTCGCCGGCGTGAAGACCGTGCGCGCCACGTCCATGTTCGGCTTCTCGTTCCTCACCGTCATTTTTGAGGACAAGGTGGACACCTACTTCGCCCGCACGCGCGTGCTCGAGCGCCTCAACTCCCTCGGCGAACTCCTGCCCGAAAGCGTCACCGCCCGCCTCGGACCCGACGCCACCGGCCTCGGCTGGATCTACCAATACTACCTGAAGGACGAGTCGGGCACGCAAGACCTCGGCTCGCTCCGCGCCCTGCAGGACACCTTCGTGCGCTACCAACTCGCCGCCGTGCCGGGCGTGGCCGAGGTCGCCAGCCTCGGCGGCTTCGTGCGCCAGTGGCAGGTCGAGGTCTCCGCCCTGAAGCTGAAGCAATACGGCGTGATGCTCGGCGAAGTCATGGACGCCGTCGCCGCCAGCAACCGGAACATCGGCGGCAAGACCATCGAGGAAAACGGCGCCGAATACATCGTGCGCGGCGTCGGCCTCGTGCAAAGCGCGGCCGACCTTGAGTCCATCGCCCTCCAGCCGCGCAACGGCACGCCCCTCCTCCTGCGCGATGTCGCCACGGTGCGCATCGGCGGCGACTTCCGCCGCGGCACCCTCGACGTCAACGGCCGGCAGGTTGTCGGTGGCATCGTCGTCATGCGCTACGGCGAGAACGCCTGGCAGGTCATTCAGGACGTGAAGGCGCGCCTCGCCGCGCTCGCCCCGGGCCTCCCGGCCGGCGTGACCGTCGAGTCATTCTACGACCGCAGCGACCTCATCGGCCGCGCCATCGGCACGCTGAAGCACGCGCTCACCGAGGAGATCCTCCTCGTGACGCTCGCGCACATTCTGTTCCTGTTCCATTTCCGCAGCATCCTCATTGTCACGCTGCCGCTGCCGGCCTCCATCCTGATTTCGTTCATCCTGATGGACCGCTTCGGCATCCCGTCGCACATCATGTCGCTCACCGGCATCGCCATCTCCATCGGCGTGCTGGTGGACGCCGGCATCGTCATGACGGAAAATGTCATCCGCCACTGCGAGCGCGCCGAGGAGGAGTTGAAACGCCGCCTCACGCCCCCGGAGGTGTTCACGCACACCCTCGAGGCCGCCACGCAGGTCGGCCGGCCGATGTTCTTCTCGATGCTGGTTATCATCCTCGCCTTCGTGCCGGTGTTCCTGCTCACCGGCCAGGAGGGCAAGCTTTTCCACCCGCTCGCCTACACCAAGAGCTTCGCGCTCATCGGCGCCGTGTTGCTGGCCGTCACCGCCGTGCCCGTGTTCTGCACGCTCCTCGTGCGCGGCCCGTTCAAGCCCGAGAGCGAGAACTGGCTGATGAAGGCCCTGCTGAAAATCTACGAGCCCGTGCTCGACTGGGCCCTGGTCCACCGCAAGACCGTGCTCGGGGGCGCGCTCGCCCTGCTCGCCGCGTCCTGCGTCGTGGCCTTCGGCCTGCCGCGTGCCGTCAACGCCCGCCTGCCCGACACCCTGGCGCGCCACCTCACCGGTTTCGGCAGCGAGTTCATGCCGACCCTCGAGGAGGGTTCGTTGCTCTTCATGCCCGTGCTCCTGCCCGCCACCTCCCTCACCGAGGTCCAGCGCATCATGGCCTGGCAGGACCAGGTCATGAGCGAGCACCCCGCCGTCGCCTCCGTCGCCGGCAAGCTCGGCCGCGCCGAGACCGCCACCGATCCGGCGCCGGTCGAGATGATCGAGACCACCATCATGCTCAAGCCCGAGAGCCAGTGGCCCGCCGGCACCACCAAGGCCTCCATCATCGCCGACCTCTCCGCCAAGCTCATGAACGTGCCGGGCTACGTGCCTGGCTTCCTCCAGCCCATCGAGAACCGCATCCTGATGACGAGCACCGGCATCCGCGCCCAGGTCGGCGTGAAGATCTACGGCGACAACCTCGACGCGCTCCAGCAAAAGGCTTTCGAGATCGAGCGCGTCATCACCCGCATCCAGGGCGCCACCGGCGTCGCGCCTTCGCGCGTGCAGGGCAAGCCCTACCTCGAGATCGCTGTCCGCCGCGCCGACCTCGCCCGCTACGGGCTGAGCGTCCGGCAGGTTTACGAATACGTCGAGGCCGGGCTCGGCGGCGCCACCGTCGGCACCACCCTCCGCGGCCGCGAACGCTGGCCGCTGTCGGTCCGGCTCGAATCGGCCGACCGCGAGGACATCGACAAACTCGGCGAACTCCCCCTGCCCACGCCCTCCGGCGCCAACATCCAGCTGCGGCAGGTGGCCGACATCAAGCGCACCGTCGGGCCCAACGAGATCCAGAGCGAGAACGGCCGCCTGCGCGTCTTCGTGCAGGCCAACGTGGCCGACCGCGACCTCGGCGGCTTCGTGGACGACATCAAGGCCAGCATCGCGCGCGACGTGAAGCTCGATCCCGGCATGTCCATCGAGTATTCCGGCCAATACGAGCACCAGCTCCGCGCGCGGCAGACACTGCTCTACGTGTTCCCGGCCGTCATCCTCATCATCTTCGTGCTGCTCGTGATGACCTTCCACTCCGTCTCCGAGGCGGCGCATGTGCTGCTCGCCGTGCCCTTCGCCCTCACCGGCGGCGTCATGCTGCAGGCCTGGCTCGGCTACAACTTCAGCGTCGCCGTCTGGGTCGGCTACATCGCCCTCTTCGGCACCGCCATCCAGACCGGCGTCGTCATGGTCGTCTATCTCGAGGAGGCCGTGGCGAAAAAACGCGCCGCGCTCGGCGGCACGCTGACCCGGGCCGGCTTGATCGAGGCCGTCAAGGAGGGCGCCCGCCTCCGCCTGCGGCCGAAGGTCATGACCGTCGCCACCGCCGTCGCCTCGCTGCTGCCCATCTTTTGGGCCAACCGCACCGGCGTGGACATCATGCGGCCCCTCGCCGCGCCCGTCGTCGGCGGCATGCTGTCGAGCCTCGTCCATATCCTGATCGTCACGCCGGTCATCTTCGCGTGGCTGCGGGAGCGGCACCTCAACCCGAGCTCCTGATTGGCCGCCCCCATGAAACCGGAACGATGCAGTAGGACTCCTTCAGCCACAGATAACTTGCTGTCTGAAAACAGGAGCTCTTCTGCACTGCAATCGAGGTTCCGTTCACCTTTCGGTGCCTGCCTGTGGGAGCGAGCTTGCTCGCGACCTCGCCCCAAAAGTCGCGAGCAAGCTCGCTCCCATATTTCCCAACTGCATCGTTCCGGATGAAGACCGCCCGCGCCGACCAACTCGCCCGCGAACTCAACGCGCAACGGGACGCCTTCAAGGCGTTCCTCACTGCGCGCGTAGGCAGCGCGGCCGACGCGGACGACATCCTGCAGCACGGCCTGCTCAAGGCCGTGCAGCGCGCCGGCGAACTCCAGGACGATGCCAAGCTCACCGCCTGGTTCTTCCAGCTGCTCCGCCACGCTATCGTGGACCACTACCGTTCCCGCGATGCCCGCCGCCGGCGCGACGATGCGCTCGGCGCCCTCGTCGCCCGCCTCGGCGAGGATGTCGCCCCGCCACCCCGCGCCTGGGAAGCCCAGCTCTGCGGCTGCCTCGGCAGCATCGTGGAAACCCTCAAGCCCGTCCAAGCGGAGCTGTTGCGCCGCGTGGACCTCGACGGTCAGTCCGTGCAGTCCGCCGCGCGGGCCCTGAAGCTGACGCCGAACAACGCGAGCGTGACCCTGCATCGCGCCCGCAAGGAGCTGCGCTCCCGCCTCGTGGCCTTCTGCGGCGCCTGCGCCGCCGGTGCCTGCCTCGACTGCAACTGCGCACCCGTGCCGGAAAAGAAGCGGGGCCTGTAAGATTCAGCGGCGGAGCCCGTCTCCTGGATGAAGCCACTCATCCCATGACCAAGAAACAAACGATCATTCCCTCCTGCGGTTGCCCAAACTGCTCCTGCCGCCGCAGTCCGCATTGCCGCTGC
>Ga0268298_10006848_pt1 | contig 10233 bp, 7 predicted proteins | sample WWTPWeurt_MetaG_FD_194462 | JGI IMG/M metagenome (GOLD analysis project Ga0268298, IMG submission 194462) | Activated sludge microbial communities from WWTP in Nijmegen, Gelderland, Netherland - WWTP Weurt | ecosystem: Engineered > WWTP > Aerobic digester > Activated sludge | place: Netherlands... | reverse complement strand
TCCAGTGAACACGACTATTGAAAAAGTGTCAAGCAAAAACTTTAGTAAAACCCTGTTGGGCACAAGCTTCTGATAATCAGTGACATCGACTATTGAAATCTAGTGACAGCGACTACTGAAAATGACACTCAAGCAATAATGAGATTCGCTTTTTCATTGAAACTGGCGTTACGAGCCACCCAATAGTAACTATTGGAGATATTGCGGGATTTGCTTCAATTACTGGAGACATCATTGCAAAAGGTATGCATTGGAATGACATGGACGGAATTGCTGTAACAATTCGTTTTCCATCTAACCCAGGCGCTGGCGGTTTGCAACTCAATGTGTTCCAACCAGGTCTGCGTGCACAATCAGGCAACCCTACAGTTTCAGCAATGTAACTTGAGGAACCGCAAGGAATGGTGCCACTAAACATGGTACCATTCCTTACTCGTTCTTGAATTGAGGTTGTTCCCGATTGATTGACGACGACGACGATGATGACGATGACAAGGATGGAGATGAACTTATGGCATCACCCGATACATGGCTCCAATTAATTGCTTATAGCAAGGCTATTTCTGACGGTCTTTCTAGTGCAGCAAACGTATATGAGCTTTATCGAAAATATGTTGCGGACCCGGCCACACAGATCGAAGCAAGAAAAGCGAGTGCTACGTATCTCACTTATTCAGAAAAAGAAATCAAGTCACTAACTGAACGCTTAGAATTCTGCATTGACCAGTTTGTAAAAGGTGGAAATGGGAAACAACGAGTTAACTGCATGTGTACAGTGCTCCAAGATGCGGCCTTCGGAAATGGCGGAGATTTACCAGACATAGGCAATTGGCTCAAGATTTACGAGCAGTTGAACTGTAATCAGCTCCAATAAGCCAATTGAAATATACTTTGCATTTTTGCCGGGCGGCACATTTCATAACGTTTCCTCGCACAAAGAACTTTAATACAAACAATAGAAGGACTGTAGAATGATAGTTTCATCCACAAAAATCACGGTGTCATCAGCGACTCCTGCGGGCACAATTCGCTGGATTCCGCTGCCCGGTAAAATTGTAAGAGCTGCTTGGTTTTCTCTGATTAGCGGAGTCAATCCAGGAAGAATCGAGACTGTGCCAGGTTCAGAGTATAGTCACCAAAACTCTTCTCCACCAGCGGGTGATCCGGTGAGATCGGATGAAGTAATTATTGACTATGATGGCATTTTTAATGATGCTTATATTCGAGTTTATGCAGACGTTGAATAGGTTCTTTTAGAAACGTCAGATAATGCCCAATGGGAGAACCGACGGGAGGTCCAGTCGGCGATACGGACTTGTCAGTCCGTATCGCGCGCTTCGCGCGTTCGGATCTGATAATTGCCAATCTGTTTTGACCTAAAAAGAGCCCCGAGTTGCAGCCACCAGGCTAATCTCTTGGGGCTTGCCTTTATTTCCGGGCATTAGCTGGCTTATGGCTTCCCCACAACAATTTGGGTACAAATGAACTCTTTAACGAACTTCAGCTTTCTTTTGTAGCCACCATATTGGGTGCTGGAATTGCAACTACCGAATACGCAAAGAGAGTAGAGCATCGCAGGTAGTATCGCAATCGTTCAAAATAGCGGTTTCAACTCTTCTCTAGTGGGGACTTTGACGGGTCTTTCCAAAGATAAAGTCCTTCAGAATATTCTTCTATACCGCTGGCATCAAATAACCTTTTCCCGGCCTTGTTAATGACTGCACGACCCATGCGATCTTCTATAATCGCTCGGCCATCAGTAAAAGGACCAGCTGATAGAAACTTTCCAGGCACCACACCTTTGCCGTCTCGATTGATGTAGAAGTAAAAGTTACCATCGACCGAAACGGCTGCCAATCCTTCTTTGAAGTGGTCCACATCGCAAAACTGTGGTTTTATTATTTCCTTACCACTAAGATCAATAAATCCCCAGAGCTTGCGTTGTCTAACCGGGATTAGCCCTTCACTTTGCAGCAGCGCCTCCTCGCGTTGCTTCTTCAAACCGTACTCATGATACTCGCCTGTTTTCGTGAGTTCTTCGCCTTTGATGTTGATCAGGCAAAGTCTTGCACGACAATCAGAGGGTTCACTTTTATCAATTCCTTTGGACTTAACGGCCACACCATGATTGAAGTCCATTGAGTGAGCAAAATTAGACTCGAAGCACATGCGTCCTGTCTTATCAATAAAGCCCTCAACAAAAGAGTCCGCACTTTGATTTTTGTCCGGCAAAGACTGACTTACAAGTGCAAACCCGTCATGAAATGCTCTGGCCGCCACGTACCTGTGCGGAATTACTAGCTTTCCACGTTCATCAATAAAGCCCCAAGACGATGGATATGGTCTTGAAAAATTACCAGGCCAACGGTGCACAGTAGCAGCCGCAAGTCCTTCACTGTATCTTTGCAAACCGCCATAGCATGGTTCTAAAACAACTTTACCACTGCGGTCCAAGACACCCCATTTCAAATTTTTGGTAAACAAAATCCGCTCAGTGGAAAGACCGCACAGATTCTCATATTTTGCTTCACAAACCTTCTGCCCCTTTAGATTAATCAGCCCCTCTCTGTAATAGTGAGAAGATCTGACACAGCCACGATAGGTATAAAACGGCTTCCTTGAAAATTCCTTGGAGCATTTTGAGACTGCTGCTAATCCTCCGTAAAACTGACTTGCTTCAACAGAAGCAGATGTTTTGATACGTACATGTCCGTTCTTATCAATGTAACACCAATAGTCACCCTGCCTGACAGCAGCCAGTCCTTGAGAAAAAGCGGTTGCTGCTCTGTATTTCGCCGGTATCACTACCCGCCCTGAGGCATTTTTAAAACCATAGCATTTTGGCTCAGCTAGCCTACGTCTTCTAGTTTCTCCAACCACGTAGGGGTCAGAACATTCAATACTTGGATATGCAAAAGAAGGCAAACAAACCACATCGCAAGCCAAAATAAACGAAGCTGGCAACATAGACGCAAGCTGGAAATAGCTAATCCAAGAATTCAAACGCACTGCTTTCTCCGCAGATTAGAGCTATGTCCATCTTACCAATTATGGCTTGCCTTCTGCTTGCCCAGCTTGAGTACCAACAGGAGCTGTTTCCGCTTGCTTTAGCGCTTTGCCTAGAATTGCATCCAGATTGTTCATGCAACGTTTGGTCATCGGGTGATTGCCGCCGAGCACCTTGCTAGCAATAGCACAAGCCTCCACCGCAGTTCGCTTTGCCTCATCATTCTTGTCTTCAAGACTATAGGTTGTAGCCAGGTTATTGAGGCTAATTGCCGCATCAGCGCTGAAATGCCCATGATATTTTTCAATCAGGACAAATGCCCGGCGCTGCATTTCCTCTGCGTCAGCCAGCCTGTCAGTGCGGCTATACAGCATTCCTATGTTATCGAGCAGGCTGGCCATCGCCACACTTGATGAACCTTCTGTCTTTTCTATTGTTGTTTTGGCGCTGTTGAGCAGCGGCTCCGCCTTGGCGTAGTCCTTCAGCCCGATATAGGCTTCTGCCAGGTTCATCTGACAATATGCAGTGTCTTTATGCCCGTCGCCGACCAGCTTACGATAAAGGTTGTAAGCCAATTGGTGCTCAGCTACTGCCTTTTCATATTGCTTTTCTTGCTGATACACAAGACCAAGGTTGTCGTGAATAGTAGCAGCGTCTTGAGATGTTTGTAGCTTCGGTCCTAAAACGGCAAGAGCCTCTTTATACACCTGCTCGCTCTCGGGATATTTACCGGCCTTCTTGAGCATTTTAGCCAGCGCATTTAGGTTTACGGCAATATCGCCTGGCGGTTGGTGCGATGCCTTGTTGAGTTCTACTACTTGCCTACCATATTGAGCAGCTTCAGTGTAGTGCCTTGTTTCGTTGTAAACGCTGGCAATAATCTTGAGGCTGGCATCTAACTTATCAATTCCATTTTGGCCAGGAATTTTTCTAGCACAGCCTTCACAGAGCTTGAAATAATACAAGGCTCTTGCCATATCACGTTTATGCAGACTTGCATTGCCAGCCATCAGATACATCTGCCAGGCCTTGACAGGATCAACATTTTGCATTGACTGACTGGGGCTCGCCGACTTTTGCGCATATGCAGGCAAGAGCAAAGCCACTTCACTGGAGAGAGCCACAACGGCAGCCAGTGAGAGACATGACAGAACTCGTTTTTTCACAGTAACAATTCCTTTCTAACTTGAATTAATCGCGCTTCTAAGGTTTCCGATTTATATTGTTTCCTGCCAGCCGGTGAGCCTTCTCAATTAATAGAGATAATACCCATCTTCGATAGCCACAGAATTGACAGAAGCAATTCTTTGCCTTTATCCGAATTAAAATGCTGAGTCAAATCAGAGACTGTTGATGAGTCTTTGTTCTCCAGTAAATTCAGCACCGTGCGCATCTCTTCTGGCGGCAACAACATCGACTTAGCTATGGCGGCAAGAGGCAGAGGCTCAAGCGCCGCCAACAGGCTTGTAGCCTCGTCTTTTGAGCTATCGAGCCTCAAATGAGAAGTCGGAGAAAGAACGCTTGTCGCATAGTCTGCAAAAGCAATCGATGTATCCAAGCGTGTTGGATATGAAGCAATAGACTTGCTTTCGGGAGCAAATGCTACTTCTGTATTGTTTCGCAGCTTTGCTAACTCAGACAATAAATACTGATACTGACGAATGACATTCGGACCGGAGAACTTTGCTCCAACGGTCATTTTGGCATTTCTTCCAAGCCCTGTGCGCTTGCTTGAGTCCGCTGCCAGTTTTGAATAAGCTTGAGCGCACTGAGCCACATTGACAGACACAAACTGACTGGCTAGTCCGACGTGATTTTTGTAATCAAGAAGAGATAGCGAACTTAGAAGAGCAAACTCATTTGTCAGACCTGGCACTGGTCCAACTGTGGGTATCAGCAATCCATTTTTATCATCCTCAATTATCTCGCGGTGGAAGCCCCAGTCACTCACCACTACTGGCAATTCGTGAGCCATAGCCTCCAGAATTGACAGCCCGAAGCTTTCTTGAGCGTTGTCGTTCAATTCTGTGTAGATATCGGCGGCGGCCCAAGCCCATTTCATTTGTTCTTGATCGTGTCCGTCAAGAGTATGGATGCTGACCATCGGCGCTAGTTCTTTAGCGGCATGCAGGTATTGAGTCTTAGCTTCGGCTGACTCAAACCAGCCCGCCATAAGCAAATGCATCTTCTTGCCGGTCTCAACAGCGGTTCTTTGTAAAGCCAAAAACATGGGCACCGGGGATGCTTTAGTCAAAGTGCTGAATCTTCCGGCAGTGAGAAATAAGATGTCATCTTCATCTACCTGGAGCTTTGTGCGGAGGTCGGCCCGCCCGGGCCTGTCACTTGTCTCGGGAATTCTGACAAATGGATGAATAACAGGTAACTGAAGCCCAAGCTTGAGCTTTTCCGTGGTCTTAAACCGCTCAGCCAGATAGTCGCCATATGTCGAAAGTTCTCTCAGCGCGGCTCTTTTCGTGGCTTGCCACGGGCAGACAAGTGCGTCCCATGGCTCTACAGGACCAATGACGAGTTCAGCTAGCGCATCTTGCACAAGGTGATGCGGCAGGGTATGCGCGACGCCAATCAGGCTGTAAGCTCGACTACCCAGATGGCGCCTCTGCCAGGCAAGCTTAGCCAACCCGGCAGCGGGATTAAACAGGGCACCGGCATTACTCAACCGGCCAAACTCCTGCATTGGAATCCAGGAGCACTGCGTATCTTGTCTGGCATATGGTTTCACGAGTTCTACAAACTGTTGAAACATCTGATTTGTTTGAGTGAAACAGGCAATTTCAGAAGGAGCTGCCACGTTTATAAATGCCTGCGCAAATGAAGAGGCAAACTGCAAACTGCCAGAGGGACCAAATGTGCTGGTGGTGAACTGTGATGGGTGAAAGAAAAATGCCAATCCAGTAGCAGCAGCGTTGTCAATTTTGGCTTCAAGGTCGCTACTGGTGCTTACGTTTGTCATTTAATCCACCTCTGTCAAAACTCTTGCTGGAAAGGTTAGCACGCCGATTTCCAGGACTTTGAGTAAGTTCAAGCTAATCTGGCGCCTTCTGCAACCCGCCCAGAGATGTCATACAGGCGTCGATGTTATATTAGTGACGCGAAAGCCCCGCCCACAACAGCGTACACAGGGTGCGCCGTCGTACTGCTGCAATCTTGGAATCCCGTTGAGTCCTAAAATTCAAGGAACGAGAGCGTGTTGCAAAGAGTGTCGGGATTTAGAAGAACGGGTATTACCAAACGAATCTTAAAAAGATTCAGCTTAGCCAGCCTGGTCGTCGCTGGTCTTGCTTTGACAATAGCTCCGGCCAAGGCAGATGTGCTGACCTTCGACGAAGTTGTGTCGAGAGCACTTCTCGCTTCTTACGATGTTAGGCTAACAGAAGCAGACGTAAAGCTCAACAAAAATGACATTCTGCGCAAGCGTACTGACTACCTGCCGAACATTGTTGCTCACATGAACACTGAGTACCTGCGGGATTTGACGAATGATCAAACTCAAGTAGCTGTGGTAAACAACACCATCATTCCAAACACCACTCGCAATCAGACCTCAATAAACCTTGCCACGAGCTGGAATGTCATTGACTTCGGCGCCCGCTCAAAAGCCGTCCTGGCAGCAAAAGAGCACCACATAGCTTCTCGTTTTGCAGTGGAGCAAAGGCGGCGCGATATAAAGCTTGCTGTGATTGATAAATACACAGAAGCCCTTATCGCCTTCAAAAACGTCGGGAACAAGGCGCGAGTACTGGATTTGCGCAGAGGCGTCTATGTCTGCAAAGCCAGGCTCTTTGATGCAGGCAACATCTCCAAAACAGAAGTTGCTGAAGCAGCGCTGGCTTCAGCAGACGCCCAAACTGCCTTGATACACGCTCAATACGACTATGTCGAAAAGCTCAAGGAATTGAGCGAATACACCCACGACATTTACAATGTCACTGCCACCGAGATAGCCGATTACTCAGACGCCACGCCCCAGACGTTTGAGAAAATTGTTCTGGATAGAACCCCAGATCACAAATTTTATGACCGCGAAATCGCAAGTAAAAGAGCTGAACTAAAAGCGCTCGACCGGCAGCGCTACCCGCAAATTGGGCTCTACAGCAACTTCTACATGTACGGCTTCAATCAGTACCGGATTCTTCAGTCTTTCAAAGCACTTAGACCTGTCACTATCTCCTTTGGTCTGAGCGTCAATTACCCGGTATTTGACCAGCTCAAGAACTATTCAGAGCGACAACGCAAGAAAATAGAGATTGATCGCTTGATCATTGAGCGCGACAAGAAGCTCTGGGAGCTGGAGCAGTCTCACACCAAGACTACGCAACTAGCTCAAATGCACGGCGTCGATGTCGAAAACCGGACTCAACTTATAGCTCAGCACAATGTAAAAGCTGCAATTCTTGGCCGCCTGGCTGACAGAAACTTACTCGACCGCAGCCAGGAACTCTCGCAGAAGATAGAGATGGCAGAGCAAGAACTTGAGCTGCTCAAGTCCAAAGTGCAGCTTCAGGCGCATGTTCGCAAGCTTCGGACCATGGCTGAAGGTTAGGTAGCATGTCTCAAGAAGCTAATCATTCTTGTTCATCTCATAGCCATAATGGAAACGAGCCCTCGGGAAGCCAGAGTAAGCCATCAGTCCAGACTGGTCTAATTTGTCTACAGATAGTTGCCCAAGTAAGAAATATCAGCTTCGATGTCAGAGCCTTATCACGCGAGTTTGCCGTAGGACCAAAGGAGCTTGAAATACATGAGCTTATTAGAATAGCCCGAAGCGCTGGACTTAAAGCATCCGCAAAGCAAATCAAGGTTGCCAAAATTATTGAAAAATATCCGCTTCCAGTGATTTTTCAAACTACCGAAGGTCAATACGGACTCATACTATCGGCCGATAAAGCAAAGAAAATATCCTTAGTGCTCATGCCTGGGCAAATGAAACCTACTGAGGTGAAGCTGGATGAGCTAAAAGGTCTTTGCCCTGGCAAATTCATTGTCATCGGTCAGGCACTGCTCTCCCAAGAAGCAAGGTTCGGCTTCGGCTGGTTCTTCCAGGAGATAGTCAGACACAGAAATGCCATTAACCAAGTGATGATGGCGTCATTTTTTGTTCAACTCTTCGGTCTTGTGACGCCACTTTTCACTCAGGTCATTTTGGACAAAGTCATTGTCCACCGGACTCTGACGACACTTGATGTTATGGCCGTGGGATTTTTACTTGTCGGGTTGTTTGAATTTGCACTAAATATGGTGCGAAACTACGTGTTTGTACATGCTGCAAACAAGATAGATGCTAAGCTCGGCGCAAAATTGTTCCGCCATCTGCTCAGACTACCGTTTGCCTACTTTGAAACCAGGAAGGTCGGCAACATCGTAGCCAGGGTGCGAGAGCTGGATACTATCAGGGAGTTTATTACTAACAAGTCGGTAACTCTCATCATCGACCTGCTTTTCTCCTTTGTTTTTGTTGTCATGATGCTTATTTATAGCCCGCCTTTGACTGGCATAGTGCTAGCCGGGGTGGCCCTGGTGGGCACCATCTATGTCATCGTCACTCCAGAGCTTCGCGCCAGGCTACAAAACAAATTCAACATGGCATCCGAATCAAGCTCATATCTTGTGGAGTGCGTTACAGGCGTTCAAACTGTCAAATCTCTGGCTGTTGAGGGCGCCGTACAGCGCAAGTGGGAGAATGCCCTGGGTAATTACCTCAAAGCAAGCTTTAAGCTCGCCAATATGGGCAATGTGGCCGGTGCTTTTTGCTCGCTCATTCAACGCGGCATGACAATAGGCGTTCTCTATATGGGAGTGCGTCTGGTCATTGAGAACAAGCTCACCATTGGACAGCTCATTGCCTTCCAGATGTTCGCCGGTCAATTCACCCAGCCAGTACTTCGCCTGGTCAATCTATGGAACGACTTCCAGCAGGCATTGCTTGCCGTCGATAGACTGGGCGACATTTTGCACCACCCCTTGGAGGTACAGTCCTCCAAAAGCATCACCCTGCCTGCTGTACAAGGCGCCATTGTTTTCAAGGGTATTTCTTTTGCCTACGGTCCTTCAAGGCCCAAGGTGCTCGATGACATTAGCCTGGAAATCTTAGCTGGTACAAGCATCGGCATAGTGGGCAGGAGCGGCAGCGGCAAGAGCACTGTGGCTAAGCTCATCCAGCGACTCTATCTTCCAATTGACGGCTCACTATTTATTGACAATGTCGATACGCGCCACATGGAGCCTCTCTGGCTACGCTCCAATATCGGCGTAGTACCTCAGGAAAGCTTCTTGTTTAACAGCTCTATTAGAGACAATATCTGCGACCCACTACCTTCTGCCTCTATGGATCTCATCATCGCCGCTGCCAAAGTGGCAGGGGCGCATGACTTCATTTCTGAGTTACCGGAAGGCTACGATACTGTCGTCGGCGAGCGCGGTGCATCGCTCTCTGGTGGCCAAAAGCAACGGGTGGCAATCGCCCGCGCCCTTATCAGCAACCCCAAGATCCTTATCTTTGACGAGGCCACATCGGCTCTCGACTATGAGTCTGAGCGCATAATTCAAGAGAACCTCAATGAAATCAAAAAGGGCCGGACTACGATAATAATCGCCCACAGGCTCTCTACAATAAGAGGCTGCGACCGAATAATCGTCCTTGACAAAGGCAAAATCATAGAATCAGGCACTCACTCAGAGCTAATTGAAAAAGACGGTCTTTATGCCAGTCTAAACCGGCAACAAGCGGGCACCGCAGGCTTCTCTATCGACAAAGAAAAGCCCATAGTTAAAACCGGTGCTGTCTGATGTTCAAATCCGACGATAGCAATGAATTCAAGCCGGTACTGTCAGAAATTGAAGACAGCCCAGTCAGTCCGCTGTCTCAGTGGACATTCTGGCTCGTTATTCTGATATTTACCTCAACTATTATTTGGATGTGCCTTGGAGAAATAGATATCGTCGTCTCATCAACCGGACGTGTCATGCCTGTCGGCGAGAGCAAAATCATTCAGCCGCTCGATTCCGGTATCATTTCCAAAATACTTGTCAGAGAAGGCGACCTGGTCAAAGTCGGTCAGCCTCTTGTAGAAATTGACCCTTCGGCGACTCAGCCAGGCATAGAATCTCTATCGGCTGATATTGAACAAAGCGACCTTGAGATTGAAAGAATAAATGCCTGCATTGATGGACGCGAATTTACGCCAGAGTCAAGAAGCAAGCACGCCCAC
>Ga0268298_10006847_pt1 | contig 10234 bp, 7 predicted proteins | sample WWTPWeurt_MetaG_FD_194462 | JGI IMG/M metagenome (GOLD analysis project Ga0268298, IMG submission 194462) | Activated sludge microbial communities from WWTP in Nijmegen, Gelderland, Netherland - WWTP Weurt | ecosystem: Engineered > WWTP > Aerobic digester > Activated sludge | place: Netherlands... | reverse complement strand
CTTCGTCTCGCTGTACTTCCGCCTTGTCAGCGGCTTGTCGCTTGCCATCGTGTCCACCTAAGTTACGTGGACACGATCCTTGCCGACGGGGCCGGCAGCTTCAAGGTGACTTGGCCAGACGCTTACCGTTCGTCAGCGGAAGGTCGTGTCCGGATGGCTGCGCGCCGGAGGTGTGCACGCACGAGGGTGAGCCGCTGAATGCGGCCATGAAGCGCGAGCGCCGGTCGGGGCCGCAATCCTGCAAGCCCGCGAACGTCGAGTACGCAGCAAACTTCGGCGGCTTGGTGCGGATGCTGAAGACCGACAACGATGCCGCGCGCTCCGTGTTCCGCAAGCTGCGCAAGGCCGACGATGTCGTTCATGCGTACATGTCGTTCATTCATCGGCACTTTCCCGCCGAAGAGGTGAATCAGTTCAGGAAGGCGGAGTGGCAAGCCGTGCTGAAGGCGCTCGCCATCGAGGCCGAAAACGCAAGTGCCTCGGAGGCGAACGCGCTGCTGCGGGCAAACGTGCCCGACTACCAAGAGCACCTGCGACGGCTGTTCCAGGGCTAGGCAGCCATCGCGACCTCGATCTCCGTCCTTCCGGTCGAAAGCGCGACCAAGAGGCCTTCGGCCTGTTGAGCAGGAAGTGCCGCGAGGCGTGCTCGAAGCGCGACGATCTCCTGGTCGATCCGCGCGAGCTGTTCGACCAGCCGTGCCTGCACGGCGAGAGGCGGCACAGGGACTTCGATTCCGAGAAGGTCGGATGGCGACATGCGCGGCAGGGACGCACCAACGGTGAGCTTGCCTGCGAACTGCGTGACGAATGACGAAGCGAGGATGTGCCGCAGGTAGCGCGGCAGGACCACCTCCTGGCGTGGGGCGAGAACGATGAACTCGCAAGAGCACATGCCTTCTGCGGCCGGAGATTGAGCGAGGTAGACCTTGTTCAGCTCCGGGCGCAGTCGTCCATACAGAACGTCTCCGGCCTGGAACGTCTTCGACCGCGACTTGATCGACGACGCGGGGCGCAGGGCGAAATCCACCAACTCGCCCGTCGTAGGGCGAACGTTCTCGAGACCCAGATAGACGATGGGTTCGTCCCCATGCTGCTGGGGATCGATCGTGGAGCGGCGTTCGACCGCCAAGTCCCGAAGCGGGCGTTTGCGGTGGGCCGATCGCCCGGAGACCTTCATCTCGGCAAAGTAGGAGACCGTCCACCGATCCGCTTCGAGCAGCGTCGCGCTTTCGACCACTCGTGTCCACATCACCAACCCTCCTTGCCCAGAAATTCGATGAAGCGCTCCGCGACCGCCCCAAGGTCGTCTTCTCCGGATGCACGCCCGCTGGCGTCGTAGCCGATCGAGCCGACATCGGCCAGGAAGACCTTGTAGTCACCCGTCTCCGGTTCGCCGGGCTCGCGCTTTCTCAGAACAAGGATGCTGGTCTTGATGCTGGCCCCGAAGGGGGAGAACGTCTCGAGGGGCAGGCTGAAGATGGCACGGACACGAGCCTGTCGCCCGACCCAGTCGCGCACGGCTGCAGTGCTGCGATTGCCGAGTACGCCATCGGGCAGAACGATGGCGAGGCGGCCGCCCGGGCGCAGCAGCTGAAGACATCTCTCCAGCGCGACGATCTCCAGCGAAACCGTCGAACGGCGCTCGGTGACAAGCTCGAAGGGCCCCAGTTGCGAAACGCTGTCCTGGGGCAGATCCACGCCGAATGGCGGGTTGGTCATGACGAGATCGAAGGTCTCGCGATAGAGGTCGGGGTAGTTGGAGAACGGCAGCAGCGAATCGATGCAGCGAATGTTGCTGTGCCCGTCACCATGAAGCCGCATGTCGGTCATGGCGACCCTCACCATGCGATCGCTCTTCTCGATCCCATGCAGGCGCGTGAACGCAAACTCGTGGAACAGCTTGTCCGTCTTGCCGTGCTTGTGCCGAACGTAGTCGATGGCCGAGGTGAGAAAGTGACCGGAACCGCAGAATGGATCGATGATGAGCTCGCGAACGTTGGGCTGCATCACGCTCACGACGAAGTCGATGACTTCCTTGGGGGTGAAGTACTGCCCCATGCCGGAGCGAACGGCCGGGAGGAGGACGTTCTGGAATGCGCGCCCCTTGATGTCCACGGGTGATGCGGCAAGGTCGTGGTGCTGAAGGAGCTCGACGGCGCGAACGATGGCCGGGCTCGAGACGAGCAATTGCTCGCGAAAGACGCCGCGCGAGCGTTCATAGGCCGGAATCCTGTTGGAGAAGATCGCCTTGTCGTCATCGACCGCCTGCAGAAAGAGCCGGCGGATTTCCGCGGCGCATTCCTCGACCGACTTGTAGCGCCAGCGCTGAAAGAACAGCTCACCCGTCTTGACGCTCTGTTCCTCATCGAAGAGCTTGGCGTAGATCAGCTTGCAGATTTCATCCAGTGCATCCGGAGCGTGGAGTCCGTCGATGTCGCGAAGGGCGCTGTGCACTTCGAAGAGAACGTTCTCGAGCCTGCTCGTGAGCGGTTTGAGCGACTTCGGGCCTAGGCGGTGGGCAGAGGCCGGGATGTTGGGTTTTTCGAACGACGCGATGTAGTCGAAGTCGTCCGTCCGGAAACTGCGACGGATGATCTTCGTGACCTGTCCCGAAGCATCGAGTTGGAGGCCGATGCTGGCCGTGGGCATCGCCAGGAGGCACTTGCGAAGGTGGGCGTCGCTCTCCGGCCCGGCCGCCTTCGCGATCCCGCAGACCATGTACTTCGTGCCCCGCTCGTTGTGCACGACATAGACATCGTTGGCCGAGTCTTGCGCGTAGCGGGCTATGACGTGCTTGCTCTCGGCGGGAAGCGAGAGCGCTGTGGCGATGAGCTTCTGGGGGGCGGCGGGCAAGAACACCTCATGTGTCAAGCAGTCTCGGCGAGACTCGACATGCTGTCAGACCTTGCGCGAGCCGTCTAGTCCCCCTCGACCAAATCGTCGCGGCTGCCCGTGTTGGTGCCGCCGGGACGTTGCAGGCACACTGCGCCGCATGCCCGAGCTGCCCGACATATCCGTCTACGTCGAGAGCCTGGCCGCCAAGCTGGCGGGCGCGACGCTGCAGCGCGTGCGCGTGATGAACCCCTTCGTGCTGCGCACCGCCGTGCCGCCCATCGCCTCGGCCGAGGGCCGGCGCGTGACGGGGCTGGAGCGGCTCGGCAAGCGCGTGGTGATCGCGCTGGACAACGAGGGCGGGGGCGATCTCTTCCTCGTCATCCACCTGATGATCGCCGGCCGCCTGCAGTGGCTGGCCGCCGGCGCCAAGCCGGCGAAGTCCGCCCTGCTGGCGCTCGAGTTCGATGCCGGCACGCTGGTGCTGACCGAAGCCGGCACGCAGCGCCGCGCCTCGCTGCACCTGCTGGCGGGGCGCGAGGCGCTGGCCGAAGCCGACCCGGGCGGCGTGGAGCCGCTGGCGGCCGATCTCGCCACCTTCACCGAGCGCCTGAAGGCCGAGAACCACACCCTCAAGCGCGCGCTGACGAACCCGCGCCTCTTCAGCGGCATCGGCAACGCCTATTCCGACGAGATCCTGCATCGCGCGCGGCTCTCGCCGGTCACGCTGACGCGCGCGCTCGACGACGCGGCGCTGCAGCGCCTGCACGCGGCCACGCGCGAGGTGTTGCTCGAATGGACCGAGCGCCTGCGCGGCGAGGCCGGCAAGGCGGGAGGCTGGCCGAAGAAGGTCACCGCCTTCCACCCCGAGATGGCGGTGCACGGCCGCTACGGCCAGCCCTGCCCGGTGTGCGGCGCGCCGGTGCAGCGCATCGTGCATGCCGACAACGAGACCAACTACTGCGCACGCTGCCAGACCGGCGGCAAGCTGCTCGCCGATCGCGCGCTGTCGCGATTGCTCAAGGCGAGCTGGCCGAAGACGATCGACGACCTCTGAAGCGGCGTGTGCTTCAGGCCGCGCCGATGCGCCGCTTGAGCAACTCGGTGGCGACGAGGTAGGCCAGCACCACGCCCAGCAGCGCGGCCAGCAACGACGGCGAGAGCGCGACGAAGCCGAACAGGCTTTGCAGCGGCGCGAGCAGCGGCAGCAGCAGCGCCAGCACGCCCACCGCCAGCGTGGTGGCCCACAGCAGCGGGCTGGGCGCGCTGCGCCAGAACGCGCCGCGCGTGCGCAGCACCAGCACCACGGCCAGCTCGGTGAGCAGCGAGACGCTGAACCAGGCGGTCTGGAAGGTCGCCTCGTCGGCGTGGAACCAGCGGTGCAGCAACAGGAAGGTGAGCAGGTCGAATACCGTCGAGATCAGCCCGAAGACGATCATGAAACGCTGCAGGTCTTTCACCTGCCAGCGCTGCGGCGCGGCCAGGCGCTCGGGGTCGACGCGGTCGGTGGAGATCGCGATCGAGGGCAGGTCGGAGAGGAAGTTGTTGAGCAGGATCTGCTTGGCCGCCAGCGGCAGGAAGGGCAGGAACAGCGTGCCCAGCGCCATGCTCACCATGTTGCCGAAGTTGGCGCTGGTGGTGATGCCGATGTATTTGAGCGTATTGGCGAAGGTGCGCCGGCCGTCCTCGACGCCGCGACGCAGCACGTCGAGATCGGGGCGCAGCAGCACGATGTCGGCGCTCTCGCGCGCCACGTCCACCGCCTGGTCGACCGAGATGCCGACATCGGCGGCATGCAGCGCCGGCGCGTCGTTGATGCCGTCGCCGAGGTAGCCCACCGCATGGCCGGTGCGCTGCAGCGCGCGCACGATGCGCTCCTTCTGCTGCGGGTCGATCTCGGCGAAGACGTCGGCGTGGCGCGCCTGCTGCCAGAGCGCCTCGTCGCGCATCGCGGCGAGCTGCTCGCCGGTGAGCAGCGTGTCGGTGGCCAGGCCCAGCGCGCCCGCCACATGCGCCGCCACGTGCCGGTTGTCGCCGGTGATCACCTTGACGCGGATGCCGAGCGCGGCGAGCTCGCGCAGCGTCTGCGCCGCGCCGGGCTTGACCGGGTCGAGAAAGAGCAACAGGCCCTCGAAGCACATGCCGGCCTCGTCGGCCAGCGTGTAGTGCGCCTGCGCCGGCACGCGCCGCGTCGCCAGCCCGAGCACGCGGAAGCCTTCCTCGCTGCGCGCGCGGAACATTTCCGCGAGGCGCTGGCGCTCGGCCTCGTCGAGCGCTCGCGCTTCCTCGCCCGCGCGCACCTGGGTGCAGGCCGCGAGCACGTTGTCGAAGGCGCCCTTGGTGACGATCCGATGCGTGCCTTCGCCGCCACCTTCCTCGGTGACCACGATGGTGAGCCGCCGGCGCTGGAAGTCGTAGGGAATCTCGTCGACCTTGTGCAGCCCCTGCACGCTCAGGCCCTGCGCCTGGCCGGCCGCCACCAGCGCCGCGTCGAGCGCATTGGCGATGCCGGTCTCGAGCGCGGCATTGGCATGCGCCCAGCGCAGCACGCGCGCCGAGGCCTGGCCGTCGGGCCCCAGCGCGCCGGAGAGCGCCATGTCGCCGACGGTGAGCGTGCCGGTCTTGTCGGTGCACAGCACGTCGATGCTGCCCAGGTTCTCGATCGCCTCCAGGCGTCGCACCAGCACGCCGCGTTTGGCCATGGCGTGCGCGCCGCGCGCCACGGTGACGCTGACGATGGCCGGCAGCAGCTCCGGCGAGAGCCCCACGGCCAGCGCCACCGCGAACATCAGCGACTCCACCATAGCCCGGCCCAGCCACTGGTTGACCCCCACGACGAACAGCACCATCACGATCATCACGCGCAGCAGCAGCTCGCCGAAGCGGCGCACGCCGCGCGCGAAGTCGGTCTCGGGCTCGCGCTGCGCGAGGCGCGCGGCCACCGCGCCGAACGCGGTGTCGGGCCCGGTGGCGGCCACCAGCACGGTGGCCGTGCCGCTGCGCACCGAGGAGCCGAGGAAGACGCAGTTCTCGCGCCGCGCCAGCGGCGCGTTCGCTTCGCAAGTGCCGGGGCGCTTCTCCACCGGCATCGATTCGCCGGTGAGCGCGGCCTCGGTGACGAGAAAGTCCTTGGCCTCCAGCACCAGCGCGTCGGCCGGAACGAGGTGGCCGGCCGCGAGCCGCACGATGTCGCCGGGCACCAGGCGCGAGGTCGGCAGCGTGTGCCAGGCGCCGCCGCGTTGCACCTGCGCGTGCAGCGCGAGCCGGCGCCGCAGCCGCGCGATTGCCGCCGAGGCGCGCCACTCCTGCACGAAGCCGAGCAGCGCGCTGCCGGCCACGATGACGAGGATGATGGCGGCCTCGGTGCGCTCGTGCAGCAGCAGCGAGACCGCCGCGCCGAAGAGCAGGATCAGCACCAGCGGGTTGGTGAACTGGCGCAGCAGCAGGCGCGGCCAAGCCGGCGCCTCGTCGGCGCGCACCGTATTCGGCCCGTGGGTTCGCCAGCGCTGCGCGGCCTCGCGCGGGCTCAGGCCTTCGCGGCCGGAGCGCAGCGCGGCCAGCAGCGCCTCGGGCGCCAGGCTCCACCAGGCGCCCGGCGTGGCCAGGCGCTCAGGCGGCGCTCGCATCCACGAAGGGCCGCACCACCTGCAGCAGCCGCTCGACGTAGGCGTCCTTCTCGCCCACCGGCGCGGCGTAGTGCAGCGCCTGGGCCGCGGCATCGAAGCCGGCGCGGCTGGCCATCATCCAGGCCGCCAGGTACTGCGAGGCGAGGCAGCCGCCCGCCGTGGCCACCGGCCCGCGCGCGTGGAAGGGCGCATCGACGACGCGCACACCCGCTTCGAGCACCCAGGGCTTGGTGGTGAGATCGGTGCAGGCCGGCACGTCGGCCAGCAGCCCGAGCCGCGCCAGCAGCAGCGTGCCCGAGCACTGCGCGCCGATCAGCTGGCGCAGGGGGTCGAGGCGCAGGCGGTCGAGCAGCTGGCTGTTCTCGGCGATCGCGCGCGTGTAGATGCCGCTGCCGAAGATCACCGCGTCGGCCTGGTTGGCAAACTCCAGCGGGCGCTGCGCCTGCACCGTCACCCCGTTCATCGAGGTGACGTGCGAGGTGGGGCTCGCGATCTCCGCCTTCCAGCCCTGCGCGCCGAGGCGGTTGAGCAGGCCCAGCGCGATGAACGAGTCGAGCTCGTTGAAGCCGTCGAAGGTCAGGATCGCGATGCGCACGGCGAAGGTCCTGGGCGAGACAAAACCCCGCCACTGTAGCGAAGTGGCGGGGTCGCGCCAATGACGGCGCGCTCTTCGTTCAGGCGAGGTCGAAGCGGTCGAGGTTCATCACCTTCGTCCAGGCGGCGACGAAGTCGTCGACAAACTTGCGCTGCGCGTCGGCCGAGCCGTAGACCTCGGCGATGGCACGCAGCTGCGAGTTCGAGCCGAAGACGAGGTCGACCGCGGTGGCACTCCACTTCGGCGCGCCGCTCTGGCGATCACGCCCTTCGAGCACGCCTTCGGTCGCCGAACGCTGCCACTGCGTGCCCATGTCGAGCAGGTTGACGAAGAAGTCGTTGCTCAGCACGCCGGGCCGCGTGGTGAATACGCCCAGCGTGCTGCCGCCGGCATTGGCGCCGAGCACGCGCAGGCCGCCGACCAGCACCGTCATCTCGGGCGCACCGAGGCCGAGCTGCTGCGCCTTGTCGATCAGCCGCTCGGGCGCCGTGGCGGCGAGCCCCGGCTTGGCGAAGTTGCGGAAGCCGTCGGCCTGCGGCTCGAGCACGGCGAAGGAATCGGCGTCGGTCTGCTCCTGCGACGCGTCGCTGCGGCCCGGCGTGAAGGGCACCACCACGTCGTGGCCGGCCAGCTTCGCGGCCGCCTCGATGGCGGCGCCGCCGGCGAGCACGATCAGGTCGGCCAGCGAGACCTTGCGGCCGCCGGCGGCCGAGGCGTTGAACGCCTCGCGCACGCCTTCGAGCACCTGCAGCACGCGCGCCAGCTCGGCCGGGTCGTTGGCGGCCCAGTCCTTCTGCGGCGCGAGGCGGATGCGTGCGCCGTTGGCGCCGCCGCGCTTGTCGCTGCCGCGGAAGGTGGAGGCCGAGGCCCAGGCGGTGCGCACCAGCTGCGCGGTGCTGAGGCCCGAGGCCAGCACCTTCTGCTTCAGCGCGGCGATGTCCTGCGCGTTCACCAGCGGGTGCTCGACCGCGGGCACCGGATCCTGCCAGACCAGCACTTCCTGGGGCACCAGCTTGCCGAGATAGCGGGCACGCGGGCCCATGTCGCGGTGCGTCAGCTTGAACCAGGCGCGCGCGAAGGCGTCGGCGAAGGCCTGCGGGTTCTGGTGGAAGCGCCGCGAAATCTTCTCGTAGGCCGGGTCGAAGCGCAGCGAGAGATCGGCCGTGGTCATCATCGGCGGGTGCTTCTTCGCCGGGTCGTGCGCGTCGGGAATCATGTGCTCGGGCTTCACGTTCTTGGCCACCCACTGCTGGGCGCCGGCCGGGCTCCGCGTCAGCTCCCATTCGTAGCCGAACAGCATGTCGAAATAGCCGTTGTCCCAGCGCGTCGGGTTGGGCTTCCACGCGCCTTCGATGCCGCTGGTGGTGGTGTGCGCGCCCTTGCCAGTGCCGTGCGCGTTCTTCCAGCCCAGGCCCTGCTCTTCGATCGCCGCGGCCTCCGGCTCGGGGCCGACCAGCTTCGGGTCGCCCGCGCCATGCGCCTTGCCGAAGGTGTGGCCGCCGGCGACGAGCGCTACGGTCTCCTCGTCGTTCATCGCCATGCGGGCGAAGGTCTCGCGCACGTCGCGGCCCGAGGCCACCGGGTCGGGCTTGCCGTCCGGGCCTTCCGGGTTCACGTAGATCAGGCCCATCTGCACCGCGGCGAGCGGATTGGCCAGCGCGCGCTCGCCCGCGTAGCGGCTGTTCGGCTCCTGGCTGGTGGCGAGCCACTTCGTCTCGGCGCCCCAGTCGATGTCTTCCTCGGGCGCCCAGATGTCGGGCCGGCCGCCGGCGAAGCCGAAGGTCTTGAAGCCCATGGATTCGAGCGCGACGTTGCCGGCCAGGATCATCAGATCGGCCCAGGAGAGCTTGCGGCCGTACTTGCGCTTGATCGGCCACAGCAGGCGGCGCGCCTTGTCGAGGTTGCCGTTGTCGGGCCAGCTGTTCAGCGGCGCGAAGCGCTGGTTGCCGCTGCCGGCGCCGCCGCGGCCGTCGGCGATGCGGTAGGTGCCGGCGCTGTGCCAGGCCATGCGGATGAACAGGCCGCCGTAGTGGCCCCAGTCGGCCGGCCACCAGTCCTGCGAGTCGGTCATCAGCGCGTGCAGATCGGCGACCACGGCGTCGAGGTCGAGGCTCTTGAACTCCTTGGCGTAGTCGAAGTCCGCGCCCATCGGGTCGGACTTCGGGGCGTGCTGGTGCAGGATGGCGAGGTTCAGCTGCTCGGGCCACCAGTCGCGGTTGCTGCGCGCGCCGGCCTGGGTGGTGCGGTTCGCGCCATGCGCGAACGGGCAGCCGGCGGCTTGCGATTCGGATGCGGGTCGGGTCATCGTGCTCTCCTGTCGTGGACGCTGAAGGGATGCGTCGACTCTAGGAAGGCACGCACGGCGCGTCCAAGCGATTCGCTCGAAGGGCGCGATAGCCACGGCGGCTATCGGCCCGATAGGCCTGACCCGCGGCTCAGTCGCTCAGGCGCTTCACGCCCGGCAGCTCGCAGGCATAGATGCAGTTGCGCAGCGCCGCGATCGCCTCGTAGCGCGTGAAGGTGCGTCGCCACACCAGCACCACGCGGCGCGTCGGCACCGGCGCCGCGAACTTGATGTAGGTGACGTGCGCCTGCGGCTCCTTGGGCACGCTGAGCTGCGGCACCACCGTGACGCCCATGCCCGAGGCCACCATGTACTTGATGGTCTCCAGCGAGCTGCCCTCGAAGCTCTTGCGTATGCCCTCGGCGTCGCTGGAAAAGCGCGCGTACTCGGGGCAGACCTCCAGCACATGGTCGCGGAAGCAGTGCCCGGTGCCGAGCAGCAGCATGGTCTCGTTCTTCAGCTCCTCGGCGGAGAGGCTCTTGCGCCTGGCGAGCGGGTGCGACTTGGGCACGGCCGCCATGAAGGGTTCGTCGTAGAGCGGCGCCACCGCGAGGCCGGTGTCGGGAAAGGGCTCGGCCATGATGGCCGCGTCGAGCTCGCCGGTGCGCAGCATCTCCAGCAGCTTGGCGGTGAAGTTCTCCTGAATGATGAGCGGCATCTGCGGCACGCGCTCGATCGCCTGCTTCACCAGATCGGGCAGCAGGTAGGGGCCGATGGTGTAGATCACGCCCATGCGCAGCGGGCCCGAGATCGGATCCTTGCCGCGCTTGGCGATCTCCTTGATGGCCTGCGCCTGCTCGATCACCGACTGCGCCTGGCGCACGATCTCCTGGCCCA
>Ga0268298_10006846_pt1 | contig 10235 bp, 6 predicted proteins | sample WWTPWeurt_MetaG_FD_194462 | JGI IMG/M metagenome (GOLD analysis project Ga0268298, IMG submission 194462) | Activated sludge microbial communities from WWTP in Nijmegen, Gelderland, Netherland - WWTP Weurt | ecosystem: Engineered > WWTP > Aerobic digester > Activated sludge | place: Netherlands... | reverse complement strand
GTCGAGCAGCAGGTCGGCATCGACGGTGATGTCGGTTTCGCCGGTGGTGCGAACCTTATCGAGGCTCTTCATGATCCAGGCGTTTTGCACGCCAAGCAGTTCCGCAGCGGTCCGGCCTTCCAGGTCTTGCACCGCACGGCGCATGATGCGGGCTGCAGCCTGGTTGGCCTTGGTGATGATCCATGACCCATCCATCGTTACCACGCCGTTGCTCATGCTGCGAAGAATGCCTTCGTTGTAGTTGCGGGCGGCGTTCACCTGGGCGAAGAACTGGGCATTCTCGATGGACACCGCCGCCTGGGCACAAAGCGCCACCAGGCGCTTCTCGTCGGCAGGGCCGAAGGATCCGGTGGCCTTGTTAAGTATTTGCATTACGCCGACGCTGTTGCCGTGTTTGGTGGTGATCGGCATGCATAGCATGTTGTTGGTCTTGTAGCCGGTCTGCCTGTCGACATCAGGATTGAAGCGGTCGTCCGCATAGGCGTCGGGTATGTTGATCGGTGCAACCGCAGTGAAGCATTCGCCCGCGATGCCGGCGTCGCTCGGAAAACGGATCTCCCGGATAGTGGCGCCGCCTGCGACCCGCGAGAAAAGCTCCTTGCTTGCCGGATCGTAAAGGAACAGCGAGCCGCGATCGGCCTCAAGAAGCAGGGTGGCCGCATCGATTATCTTCTGCAACAGGGGTTCCAGAACGATCTCGGATGCGATGGAACTCACGACTTCGAGCAGAAGCGCTTCCTCGCGTTGCGCCCGTTCGGTCTTTTCGAAGGTCTGGGCGTTTTCGAGTGCCGCCGCCGCCTGTTGCGACAGCGCCTCCAGGAGGTGAAGGTCGTCGGCGTCAAAATCCCCATTGCGCTTGTTGAGCGCCTGGGTGATGCCGATCAATTCGTGCTTCCTGTTGCGGATCGGTACGCACAGTATGTTGCGCGTGCGGTATCCGGATCGATGGTCGACCTCGCGATTGAATAGCGGGTCGGCGTAGGCATCAGGAATGATACGGCCCTCGCCGCTGGCAAACACGGCTCCGGCGATGCCCAGGGTCGCGGCAAAGCGCACCTCGCCCATTACGCTGCCCTGCATTACCCGCGAGAACAACTCCTGTGTTTCCGGGTCGTAAAGGAACAGGGAACTGCGGTCGGCGCCGAGCGTTTCGGTGATGACCTCCATCAGCCTGGGAAACAACACATCGAGCGACAGGCTGTCGGATACGGTGTTGGCCAGGTCGACAAACTGTGTCTGTCGGCGCGCCGTATCGGCAAGGCGCAGGATTACCTCGTTTTTCTCGGCGTCGGAAAGATCCTGCAACAGCCGCCCTACCTCAGGGCGCGGATTGCGCGGGTCGAGAATCCTGCGAACCGTCTCGGGGAGGGTGGGCACGCTCAAGACACCTAGACTCAGTTGAGGAAACGCATTGTATCCCTTTATTCTGAAAAGGATTTGCCAAAATTTTAGGGCGTCTGGGGCGAGTTCGTGGCGTCTTTGGCCCTAGTGCCCCCAAATCCTCCAATGATTGTCGGATCAATATGTTCCCGGGCTATGACGGAAATCACTGCTTGAGGTCTTGACTGTTATCATCGTAAGCAAAGAGGTGTCGGCATACCTTGTCCCAAAGGGTCGGGGATACGCGGGGGGCGGTCGAATGGGCGAAGCAGTCGTACTTCCCTTATGGGCATTCCTGATCCTGGCCGGTTTTGCAGGCTGGGCGGTGCTGGTGCTGCTACTGGTACCGGGAATGCGCTGGTTCTTTCGCCGTCGCGTCAAGTTCGTACTGCACCAGATTGGTGGCCGACTGCGTGTCGAACTACCTTCCTTCAAGCTGACTCGCAGGCAGGTACTGATCGACCGGCTATTTCACGATCACAAGGTTCAGGCTGCGGCGGCAGCCCACGCGGTTGTCAGCAACGAGGAACTGGGCGATGTGTGGAAGCGGATCGATCGTTATGCAAGAGAGATCGTCCCTTCGTTCAACGCCTATATCTACTATCGCGTAGGGTATGCTCTGGCTCGTGCCGCAGCGAGGGCGCTCTACCGGGTGAGGATCGGTTTCGTGGACGAGGCTGCCCTGGCGCGGATCGATCCCAAGTCGACTATTGTCTTCGTCATCAATCACCGCAGCAACATGGACTATGTGCTGGTGGCCTTTCTCGCCGCGGAGCATGCCACGCTGTCCTTTGCCGTGGGCGAGTGGGCGCGCATCTGGCCTCTGCAACAATTGATCCGCGCCATGGGTGCCTATTTCGTGAGGCGCAATTCGGGCGATCCGCTTTATCGTACGGTACTTGCGCGCTACGTGCAGATGGCATCGGAGGCAGGCGTGACCCAAGCTGTTTTTCCGGAAGGCGGTCTGACGATGGACGGTCGCCTGCGTGCGCCGAAATTCGGCCTCCTGGACTACATGTTGAAGACCTTCGACGAGCGCGAGGCGGACGAACGGCGAGATCTCGTGTTCATTCCGGTCGGCCTCAACTACGACCGTGTTCTTGAGGACCGTAGCCAACTCCTGAAACTGCATCCGGAGACGCCCCGGCCTGGTCGATTGCGCGGTCTGGCGATCACGGCGGGTTTCTTTTTGCGCAATTTCATGCAGATTGCCAGAGGTGGTTGGCATCGCTTCGGCTATGCCTGCGTGAATTTCGGTACTCCGTTTTCAATGCGGACCCATGCACGGGACCGCGGAGTACATTTTCCCGCGCTGGACGATGCACAACGCCGGATCGAGGTAGGTGTCGTCGCCGAGCGGCTGATGGACGCCATCGGAAAAGTCATTCCGGTACTGCCCGTCTCGCTGGTCGCCAGCATACTTGTACGTGATCCGTCGCGGGCACTCAGCGAACTGGAGTTGAAAGCGGCAGCCCATACCGCGATGGGTGCCTTGGAGGCGCTCGGGGCGCACCTCTACATTCCACGCCAGGACCATGACTACGCGTTCGGCGTCGGCTTGCGCATGTTGCTCCTTCGCCGCCTCGTGCTGGAGGCGGATGGCCTATACCGCGCGGCTCCCGATCAGTTGGAAACCCTTCGCTACTATGCTAATGCGATTTTGCACCTCGATTCCCGCAGTCCCCTCTAACTGGGATGGTGTAAAATTAATCTTTCGGTCGGATTGCCGGGAAGGCAGCCGGGCCCCTTCATCACCACTAGCGAGCAAAGGCGAACAGCGGTTCGCCTTTGTCGCATTCAGGGTTTTTGGGCATGTTCGATATCGTTCGCAATAACAGAAAGATTACCCAGGGCTTTCTGGCGCTGATTACGCTGCCGTTCGCTTTCTGGGGGGTGGATTCCTACGTACGCAATGCCGATTCCGGCACCGGTGTCGCTACGGTTGGAGGCAGCAAGATCGCCCTGCCGGAGTTGCAGTCGGCACTCCGCGAGCAGCAGGACAGAATGCGCGCCCAGTTGGGTGGAAAAGTCGACCCGGCCATGTTCGAAACCCCCCAGATGCGCCGCGCGGTGCTCGACTCCCTGATAACTCAGCGAGTACTTGCCGAACAGACGCAGAAGGCCGGCCTCATGGTCAGTAACGATCAGCTTGCACAGTTTATTGCCGGCGTACCCTCGTTGCAGGAGAACGGGAAGTTTTCCAAGGAGCGTTATGAGGCGGTGGTCGCAGCACAGGGCATGAGCAAGGAAATGTTCGAAGCGCGTCTGCGCCAGGACATGGCCATGCAGCAATTGATGTTGCCGGTGTCGAACGCCGGAATCGGCAGTCAGGTTGCCGCGAGCCGCTGGCTGGCGACGCAACTCGAGCAGCGCGAGGTCGCGCAAGTCCTGCTGATGCCCGAAGCCTACGCCGGGCAGGTCAAGCTCGCGGCCGATGCGGCGCAGAAGTATTACGACACCAACCGAAAGGCGTTTGAGTTACCGGATCAGCTTCGTGCCGAGTTCGTCGTACTCAGCCGTGACTCGCTGGTTGCGCAGATGGTCATCAGCGACGACGAAATCAAGGCCTACTATAAGGCGCATGCGGATCGCTACCGTACCGGTGAGACACGCAGGGCAAGCCACATACTGATTCCGGTGGCAAAGAGCGCGACCGAGGCCGAGGTCGGTGCGGCGAAAGCGAAGGCGGATGAACTGCTGGCCAAGCTGAAGGCGAACTCCGGTGACTTTTCCAAGCTTGCCCGCGAACATTCCCAGGATACGATATCCGCGGCCAAGGGTGGCGATCTGGACTGGTTCGGGCGCGGCGCCATGGTCAAGGCCTTCGAAGATGCCGCCTTTGCGCTCAAGGATGGGCAGACTTCGGACGTCGTCCGTTCCGACTTCGGCTTTCATATCATCCGCCTGACTGGGGTACGCCCGGAGCAGGTCAAGCCTATGGCAGAGGCGAAGGCCGAGATCGTCGCCGAGATCAGGCGCGAGGCCGGCACCAAGAAGTACTCGGAAGCGGCCGAGGCATTCGGCAACATGGTTTATGAACAGGCGGACAGCCTGAAGCCCGCTGCTGAAAAGTGGAAACTGGAGCTACGCCAGTCCCAGTGGCTCGCTCGGGACGGCAAGGTGCCAGCTCCGTTCGACAACAAGAAACTTCTCACCGCGCTGTTCGGCGATGATCCGGTGAAGAACAAGCGCAATACCGAAGCGGTCGAAATCGTCCCGGGGACGCTGGTGTCGGCAAGGGTTCTGGAGTACAAACCGGCCGCCGTGCAGCCTTTTGAAGCAGTAAAGACGGATATCGAAAAGCGCCTGATCCGCGAAGAGGCGGCAAAACTCGCGATCAAGGATGGCGAGGAAAAGCTGGCAATGCTGGCCAAAGGCGAAGCGGTCAAGCTGACTTGGTCGGCCGCGCACAATGTGAGCCGAATGGACGCCAAAGGTTTACCGCCGGAGGCACTGCGAGCTGTCTTCAAAGCCGACGTGGGCAAGCTGCCGGCTCATGTCGGTGCCGGCTTTTCAGGTAACGGCTATGCGCTTTACCGGATCAGTTCGGTCACGGCCGGCGAACCTGGCAAGGATGATCCGCGTGGTCGCGGCCTCGCACAGCAATATGCGCGCGTCGTTGCTGAAGAGGACTTCGCGGCCTGGATGGCGACCTTGAAGGAAAAATATCCGGTGACCATCAACAAGGCTGCACTCGAAAGCAAGCAGCCCTGATTCGTCTGGTTCAAGAAAAAGCCCCGCATTGCGGGGCTTTTTCTTGGTGCATGAAGGCTCGCGCTAGCCTGGCAGCGGGTCGGCATTCCCCATTGCGGTCGTATGCGTGCCGCCATCGACGTAAAGGATCTCGCCGGTGATTCCGCTGGCGAGGTCGGACAGCAGGAAGGCGGCGGCATTGCCGACTTCTTCGATCGTGACGTTGCGGCGCAGCGGCGCATGATGGGCGTTGTAGGCCAGTAGCTTGCCGAAGTTTCCGATGCCCGATGCCGCCAGCGTCTTGATCGGACCGGCAGACAGGGCGTTGGCGCGTATGCCCTGCGGGCCGAGACAGAACGCCAGGTAGCGGGTGCCCGCCTCCAGGCTGGCCTTGGCCAGGCCCATGGTGTTGTAGTTAGGCATGGTGCGCACGGCGCCGAGGTAGCTCAAGGCCAGCAGCGACGGATTGTTGCCTTTCAGCAGCATCGAGCGTGCGCCCTTGGCTAGTGCCGGGTAGCTGTAGGAGGAAACGTCGTGTGCGATGCGGAAGGACTCGCGCGAAATGCCGTCGAGGAAATCGCCTTCAATGGCCTCGTTGGGGGCGAAGGCGATCGAATGCACCAGTCCGTCCAGTCCGTCCCAGTGCTTGCCCAGTTCGGCAAACAGGGCGTCGATTTGCGCATCGTCGGCCACATCGCAAGGATAGATCGCAGTGGAACCGAATTCGTCGGCGTACTTCGCGACACGGTCGCGAACGCGATCGTTCTGGTAGGTGAAGGCCAGTGCCGCGCCTTCCCGGTGACAGGCCTTGGCAATGCCGTAAGCGATTGATCGGTTGGAGATCAGACCGGTGATCAGAATGCGTTTGCCAGCGAGAAATCCCATCGACTTTTCCTTGGTTGAATCCAGCGGCGGATTATAGCGGATCAGATAAACTCGCCGTCATGCGTAGCGCACTTCCAAGCCTGCTGTTCCTGCTGCTTTCTGCCTGCGGCAGCGCGTGGAACGACCCCTATCCGGCAGCGGATCGGGGCAGGAACATCCTCTACAGCGCCTTTACCGAAAGACCGAAGCACCTCGACCCGGTGCAGTCCTATAGCGAGGACGAGATCACTTTTACCGCGCAGGTCTACGAACCGCCGCTGCAGTACCATTACCTGAAGCGTCCCTACACGCTGGTGGCGGCCACCGCCACTGCGGTTCCGCAAGCCCGCTACATCGATGCACAGGGGCGCCCGCTTCCCGGCAATGCCGACCCCGCGAAGATTGCCTATACCGACTATGTGATTACGCTGAAGCCCGGTATTCGCTACCAGCCGCATCCTGCGTTTGCGCGCGAAGCCGGTGGCGAATATGTCTACCATTCCCTCTCGGCCGGGCAACTGGCCGCGATCAGTACCCTGGGCGAGTTCATCCGGCGCGATACCCGCGAACTGACGGCCGAGGACTATGTGTACGGCCTCAAGCGTCTGGCGCATCCGCGCCTGCATTCGCCGATTTTCGGCCTGATGGACGATTACGTGGTCGGCCTCGGCGATTTTGCGAAGCGCCTGAAGGCGGAGAAGGACAGGCCGTGGATAGACCTGCGCGAACATCGCTTGGAAGGGGCCGAGGTCATCGACCGCTACAGCTATCGCATCCGGGTCAAGGGCAAGTATCCGCAATTCCTCTATTGGCTGGCCATGCCTTTCTTTGCACCCATGCCCTGGGAGGCGGACCGTTTCCACAGCCAGCCGGGCATGGCGGAAAAGAACCTCACGCTGGACTGGTATCCGGTCGGGACCGGACCCTACATGTTGACCGAGAACAACCCGAATGCGCGGATGGTGCTCGAGCGAAATCCGAACTTCCGCGAGGAGCGCTATCCCTGTGAAGGCGATCCGGAAGACGCGAAGGAGGGCCTGACGAAGGACTGCGGACAATTGCTTCCCTTCATCGACAAGGTCGTCTTCACGCGCGAGAAGGAGCAGATTCCCTACTGGAACAAGTTCCTGCAGGGCTACTACGATGCGTCGGGGATTTCGTCCGATGCCTTCGACCAGGCGGTGCAGGTCAATGCGGGCGAGATCACTCTGTCGGACGACATGCGCGCCCAGGGCATCGTACTGACCACCTCGGTGGCGACTTCGAGCTTCTACATGGGCTTCAACTGGCTCGATCCGCTGGTCGGCGGCGCCGATCCGAAGACGGCGGAGAGCGCGCGCAAGCTGCGCCAGGCGATCTCGATCGCCATCGACCAGGAGGAATTCATTTCCATCTTCCAGAACGGACGTGGCGTCGCGGCACAGGGTCCGATTCCGCCCGGCATCTTCGGTCACCGGGAAGGAGCGGCCGGCATCAACCGGGAGACGTATGACTGGATAGACGGCCAGGCAAGGCGCAAGCCGGTGGCCGAAGCGAAGCGGCTGCTGGCCGAAGCGGGCTGGCCGAACGGGCGCAATGCCGTCAGCGGCGAGCCCCTGGTGATCAATCTCGACACCACGGCGACCGGGGTAGGCGCCAAGGCCCGCATCGACTGGCTCAACAAGCAGTTCGCCAAGATCGATACGCAACTCGTGGTGCGCAGTACCGACTACAACCGTTTTCAGGACAAAGTGCGCAAGGGATCGGTACAGCTGTTCTACTTCGGCTGGAATGCGGACTATCCGGATCCCGAGAACTTCATGTTCCTGCTCCACGGCAGGCAGGGCAAAGTCAGGCACAACGGCGAGAATGCGGCGAATTACGAGAACGCGGAGTACGACCGCTTGTTCGAGCGCATGAAGGCCATGGAAAGCGGGCCGGAGCGGCAGGAGTTGATTGACCGCATGAGTGCAATACTGCGCCACGATGCTCCATGGGTCTGGGGTTTCCATCCCAAGGACTACACCTTGCGCCACGCGTGGCTGACCAACCGCAAGCCGAGCAAGGTCGGGCACAATACGCTCAAGTACCAGCGCATCGATGCCGCCCTGCGCGAGCAGCGCCGACAGGAATGGAATCGTCCGGTGATCTGGCCCGTGGCCGTGGTTCTATTTGTGCTCGGGCTGGCTATCTGGCCAGCCTGGCGTGGCTACCGGCGGCGGGAGACGGCCACCGCCCGCTGACATACCTGCGGGCGCTAATCCTCGATCGCTTGCCACTGGCCGTGACGCAGTGCCTCGAGCGGGCGGAACCTGGCCTTGTAGGCCATCTTGCGGCTGTCGCGAATCCAGTAGCCCAGGTACAGCCACGGCAGGCCGATGTGCTGGCACTGCGCGATCTGCCAGAGAACTGCGAAGGTGCCATAGCTCGCGTTGGACATGTCTGGGTCGTAAAAGGTGTAGACCGAAGAGAGCCCGTCGTCGAGCACGTCGATGATGCTGACGATACGCAGGATCTCGCCTTCGCGGAACTCCACGAGCCGGCTGTCGACATGGGTTTGCAGCAGGAAATGGGCGTACTGATCGCGGCTGTCCTGGTCCATGCCTCCCCCGGAATGCCTTGCCGCCTGATAGCGCTGGTACAGCTGATAGTGCTCTTCGCGAAACGTCAGGCTGCACTCACGTGCCTCGAGTTTAGCGTGCAGGTTCAGCGCCCGGCGCTGGCTGCGGTTCGGCGCGAATTCGTCGACCTTGAGCCGCACCGGCTGGCACTCGCGGCAGGCGTCGCAGTAGGGCCGGTAGGTGAACACGCCGCTGCGACGGAAGCCGGTGCGCACCAGTTCGCTGTAGGTGGTGCTATCGATCAGGTGGGTCGGTGTCGCCACCTGAGAGCGGGCAATGCGACCGGGCAGGTAGGAGCAGCCGTAGGGCGCCGTCGCGTAGAACTGCAGCAGGGGAAACGGCGGCAGGTCGCGCAGGTGGGTCATGGCGCGCGCCTGAAGTTCCCGTCGATTGCGTCTGCCGGCCAGCGTCCCGGACCATCGCCTTGCACGCACAAGACCTCCAGCCGCGCCGAAAAATCGCGGCGTGGAATCGGGCGAGCCCCGAGCGAGGCGAGGTGTCTGGTTTCCATCTGACAGTCGATTATGCCGAATCCGCGCAACTTGAGGTGGGCACACAAATGGGCGAGGGCGATTTTCGACGCGTCGCGCACATCGGCGAACATCGATTCGCCGTAGAAGGCCCGACCGATCGCAATGCCGTAGAGGCCTCCGGCGAGTTGGCCGTCGACCCAGGTCTCGACACTGTGCGCGTAGCCCAGCCGGTGCAGCTCGGCGTAGGCCGCCTGCATTTCTGCGGTGATCCAGGTGCCGGCCTGCCCATCGCGCGGCATGTCGGCGCAGGCGCGGGCGACGGCGTCGAAGCTCGTGTCGAGGCGCACTTCGTAGCTGGCATTGCGCAAGGTTTTCGCCAGCGAGCGGGAAATTTTCAATTCCTCGGGGAACAGCACCATGCGGGGGTCGGGGCTCCACCAGAGGATGGGGTCGTCACCCGAGTACCAAGGGAAGATGCCGCGCCGGTAGGCGGCGACCAGGCGTTGCGCGCTGAGGTCGCCGCCGGCCGCCAGCAGGCCGTTGGGATCGGCGAGTGCCTTGTCGAGCGGCGGGAAAATGCAATTCTCAGGCAGCCAGGGGATCATCCGTCCTGCCGGAATGTGACGACATGGTCGACATCGAGCCGGATGCCGATTCGTTCCCCGATGGCATGGTTATGATGCGACGGCACCAGTGACAGGACCTGCGCGCCCGAGGCGAGGCGCAGCGTGTAGAGAAACTCCGCTCCGCGAAACGCCTTGGCGACGACCTCGGCCTTGACCTCGCTGGCATCGTCATGGATCACGTCGTCTGGTCGCAACAGCACATCGAGACGGCAGCCGCGCTGGCAATCGGCGCAGCTTGTGGCGCAGTCCATCGGGACTTCCGAATCGAGACGGCCCAATTCGACTTCGACCACCCGGCGCGAAAGCACTTCGCCGGGAACGAACACGCCCTGGCCGATGAAGTCGGCCACATGGCGCGTCGCCGGGCGGTGGTAGAGGTTGTAGGGCGTATCCCATTGCTCGATGCGGCCTTCGCGCATGATGCCGACCATGTCGGCGACGACGAAGGCCTCGTTCTGGTCGTGGGTGACGAGAATCGCTGCCATGCCCGCTCGCTTCAGGATGTCGCGAACTTCGAGCGACAGGCGCTCGCGCAGTTCCACGTCGAGATTCGAAAATGGTTCGTCGAGCAGCAGCAGGTGGGGCTGTGGCGCCAGGGC
>Ga0268298_10006844_pt1 | contig 10236 bp, 10 predicted proteins | sample WWTPWeurt_MetaG_FD_194462 | JGI IMG/M metagenome (GOLD analysis project Ga0268298, IMG submission 194462) | Activated sludge microbial communities from WWTP in Nijmegen, Gelderland, Netherland - WWTP Weurt | ecosystem: Engineered > WWTP > Aerobic digester > Activated sludge | place... | reverse complement strand
ACTCCAAAGTTTGTAGTAAATGACATGCACGCCAGCCAAGTAAGGTTTGTTCCATATCCGTCTGTTAGTGGCGAAGTTAGTATAGAGGGTTATATTGTACCTCCAGATTTGTTTTTTGAAGAATCTGGCGCTAATCCTGAACTTACTGTTAATCCCCAAATTCCCGAGGTTTATCACGAAGTATTGCTGGCGGGGACGTTGTTAAGGCTATTTATGTTGCTGGATATAGACGTTTATAACCAGGGCAAAGCCCAGCTATATAATGCACAGTGGATACAGGGTATTCAAGACGCACAAAACAATCTTCGCACCAGCTTACGCAGGCAAATTAGAATAATGGATTTGCCAATGGGATTTGCTTACGATTCAAGTGCAGTACAACTTAATGGCGCACAGCCAACTAAAGTGGCGCAATAATGAATATAAAGCTTTTATTAGACTTAATTGCTAAATACGAGTCAGAAAGTGCAATAGTTACGCAAGGTGTGAAAAGTGGTTATGACGTAGTGGTTAATCAGGCTTTTAAGTGGACCCCTCCGGATAAACCAATTACCACTATGACTATTAATGAGGTTTTGGATTGGCAGCTTAACGCCATTAAGGTGTATAAAATAAAAACTCGCACCCAAACTGGTTATAGTGCTGTAGGGCGGTATCAGATTGTATATCGTACACTAAAGGATTTAATTGGAGTGGCAGATTTAAAAAGGATTTTCAATGAGGAAACACAGGATGAATTAGCTTATACGCTATTGCGGCGAAGGGGTTTAGCGTCGTGGATTGCGGGTAAGATGAGTGACGATAGGTTTGCAGATGCGCTTTCACAGGAATGGGCAAGTTTACCCTTTAATACGGGGTATTCGTATTATGCACAAGATAAGCACGGAAATAAATCGTTTGTTACTCGTGATGAAGTAATGAAAGTTTTGAATGAAGCTCGTAATTCTACTGAGGTGTGACATGAAATTTAAGAGTCTTTTGGCTGGTGTTTTTCTGGCGATTTTGTCGGGCGGGAGTTATGCGGCTGCGCTAACCGATACTTATGAGAACAGCATCATCGATTGGCTATTGCGGGCGCAGACGCTTACGCCACCGGCTACGGGTTATATTGCTTTATTTACTACTTGCCCGACCGACTCGACGGCTGGAACTGAGGTTACTGGTGGCTCTTACGCCCGCGTGTCTGTCGCCGCGTCGCTGGCGAACTGGGCAGGCACGCAATCGGCTGGCAGCACTACCGCGTCGAGTGGCACAGGCGGCACAACTAGCAATAATAACGCGATTACGTTTCCCGCCGCGACTGCTGACTGGGGCACTGTTAACTGCTTTGGTTATATGAGTGCGTCTAGTGGCGGAACGCTGCTGTTTTACGCTTCGTTAACTGCCGCCCGTAGCATTACTAATGGTAGTACCGCCAGCTTTGCGGCTGCGGCCCTTACTTTCCAGATCGACAACTAAGGTGCTGATTATGAAGCGCGTCATCGCCTTTATTTTGGGGCTGGTAATCTGTCTGCCCACCTTTGCTGCTAACTTGTCTGCCAACGCAGGCAGCGGCGGTTCGTTCGTTATCGGGACATTGGCCGACGCCAATAATTCAGTGGAAATGGCACTCGCGCCGGAGTACACCCGGCTTGCGGTAGTGCGAACTCGTACCGCCAATCGGCTGAAGGCCATCGCCAACTCGAAAGAGTCGGACGCCGACGCCATCAAAGCGGCGGTGTACGCGGCCACTCAGGTCCAGCAGTTGGCCGATGAAGCCCGCCGAGACCTGGACGGGCTGGCACAGCGCAAGACGGTGGACATCGGTTTCTCGACGTCTCTGGGCGTGGTTCGCGCAACCATTAAGCGCGCCGAGTCCATCTACGACACGCAACTGGGGAGCAAGTAACATGACTATCGATCAAGCGTTGCAGATGATCGCGGCACTGGCACAAGCCTCGATCAAGGCGATTGAGAGCGGCGAGCCTAATATTGACTTGCTGTCGGCGTTGCAATACGCCGACGATGCGGCTCGCGCAGACTTAGAGCGTGCCATCGAGGCCGCTAAAGAAGTTGTTGGCTAAGATAGCCATAGAGTAACTGACAATGCCAACTACCCATGTTATTGCAGACCTTGTAAGGCAGACAACTACTACAACGGGCACCGGCACCCTGTCGATGGGGACAATCCCCGCCGGCTGTCAGGGGGTGGTGGCTGGTGTCGGGAATGGAAAAAAAGCCCGTTTCAGGCTGGCTGCAAGTGACGGTAGTTGGCAGGTATTTGAGGGAACCGTAACAGATGGATCCCCTGACACGGTGAGTCGAGGAACGACTTATGCTAACAGCTTGGGGACTACCGCAGATATTTCGTTACCAGCTGGAACACATACACTTGATTTGGCGTTTGATGCAAAGTCAGGAAATGAGGCAACCCCTCGCATACTAACTTCTGGAAATGGAGTAACGCTTTCCGGCAACACGCTAACGATTGACTGCATGGGTTCATGTGACGTATACGCATTATTAACCCTAACGGCTAACGTTACTAGCGTAGTACTTCAAAATTTGTCGGAACGATGCTCTTTATACTTGGAGGTTACGCAGTCAGGTGGACCTTATACCTTTGCCCAGGCTGCGTGGCCTAGTGGGACGGTATTAGATGGAACTTATAACCTCTATACAGATTCAACCAAGAGTCGGTTTTGGTGGACAACTACCGACTCAGGTGCGAGTTCGATCTTGGAGTGCAACGCACCACTCGTTGATCCATTACCGCGCACCGCCGAGGTTGTAACCGTTACTGGCAACACAAGTATAGATAGCACGTACAACGGTAAGATAATCGACTGTAACAGTGGATCGTCAATTACACTAACGCTTGCAGACGCACTAACCGCCGGGTTTCAGTGTTATGCTTTACGAAGGGGGTCGGGTGCTGTTGCCTTCGCCCGACAAACCAGCGGTACTTTAAATGGTGCAGCTTCGAATGTGTCAATATCAGCACAATGGAGAGCAGCATTTGTGTTTGCCTATGGAACAGGCACCTTTGCCGTGGACGCCGGCTGATGATGCGCTGTGGTAGGGGGTCTAAAAGTAGTATAGGTCCGTCGGCTTCTCCTTCAGTCAGCCCCTCGGCGTCTTTGTCTCCATCAGTTTCAACTTCTATTTCTCCATCACAATCTCCTTCGATTTCTCCATCTGTAAGCCCCTCTGCTTCATTATCGCCTTCTATTAGTCCATCAGTTTCGGCATCTGTTTCTCCATCAGCTTCTATAAGTCCGTCGCGCTCGCCATCTATAAGCCCCTCTATATCTCCGTCAATTAGCCTATCATTAAGCGCGTCCCTGTCGCCTTCCATGTCTCCTTCTATCAGTCCGTCAGCAAGCCCATCGACAGCTGGAGGGACCGCGCCGACATTCGTCGCCCAGTACGCCACGGCGTTCAATTCTGCAACTTCGCCAAAAACCGCGATGAGCGCGGTCGCTATCAACTCTGGCGATGTGCTGGTTGCGGTTGCGGTTGCGGCCGATTACCCGAAAACGCTATCGATAACGGAAAACGGCGCTGGTTCCGCGACGCTGCAACGATCTAGCGTCACAGAAAATTATTGCAATACATACGGATGGGCATATGCCGCGCCGGCGGGCGAAACAATCACGATTTCTTTTTCCTCTTCAGGCGGGATCGGCGAATATTTCGGCGGTAACGTCGTCAGGTTTTCCGGCAGCGATGGCGTGGGCGCGAGCAATGTCGCAACCGGCGCGAGCGGCAGTCCGTCAGTTTCGCTCACGACCACGCAGGCCAATTCCGCGATTGTCGTAATAGTATCTGACTGGAACGCGAATAGCGGAACGCAGACGTTCACGAACAATTTTTCGGGCACGCCTACGGCGCTAACGGATTATCCGGGCGATGGCGCGCAATACGGCGTGGCTATCGCGTATTTCCCTGACGCCGGAGCCGCTGGCTCGAAAACCGTCGGCATGTCAGCGCCGACCGGACAGAAATGGTCCATCATCGCCATCGAAGTGAGGGGAAGTAGCTGATGAAACGAATCGTAAGCGCCGCGTTTTTGCTGTTCGCTTTATTGCTCGCGTTCACCGGATCATCAATTGCTGCCGAGAGTACGGCCCCATTGCTGGGTCCATCCGATCTTACTTATATAGGTTCGTTCAAGACGCCGACTGGCCAAATAGGCTCAGATACTTTTGAGTACAGCACTGGTTTCATCTCGGGTAATGTCTATGACGATCCAGTCGACGGAAAGACACTGTTCATAAAGGGATACCTGTCTGCTGGTTATGTTTCGCAAACATCGACCGTCGTTCAAATAAGGATTCCGACCACACTCCAAAATATCGACTCGGTCGGAGTTGGAGGGTTGCCGACCGCAACTGTCGTCAGAGGGTTCTCCAACGCGAGCGGTGGGATCAGCGCACAAATACTATCGTCATACGGAAATGGATTTGGGTCGCTGATCGTGCATAACGGGAAATTGATCGGAACTGAATCTGCCGCCTATGACGCCACATGTTCCCAATCCAAATCCGCATGGGTGAGTTCCCTAAACTTTACGAACCCATCTGGACCCTATTCTTTTTCTTCGAATGTTACGCCACGCATCATTGGTGGCGGTTATACGGCCTCCGTTCCTCCCGAATGGCAATCCGCTCTCGGCGGGGAGGTTGTCAGCGGTAACGGCCCTTGGTCCATTATCTCTTGTGGCTCTCCGGGGCCAGCGCTCTTTACGATAGATGCCGACGCTTTGGCTAATCAGCCAGCAGCTAACTCTGTCATCAATTCCATACCCTTGGTGTACTACGCTGAAAACAGCACTCAAGCTTCCCTGGGTCACTGGAATTCCAATGACCCAAGCCAGATCGTCAACGGCAAGACTATTCCATCGGTTACTGTAACAAACCCGGCAGATGGCGAGGATTACACGATTGCTTATGAAGACAACTCGATGCGAATACGCGGAATGTTGTTTCCAGACGGTACTCGAAGCGTTCTCTTTTTTGGCAACAAAGGCTTAGGGCCTTATTGTTACGGTGTTGGCAGCTTGTGTGGCGACCCAGAGCGGCCAGGATCAGGAGACCATGCTTATCCCTATGCCGACTTTGTCTGGGCCTATGACGCAAACGATCTCGCGGCAGCGAAGAGTGGGCAAAAGGAGCCGTGGGATGTCCTTCCCTACAATGGCTGGATTCTCGAAAAAGGTGGCGGTGGCGTTGCTTGGGACGCCGCCACTCGTTTGGCGTATATGGTAGAGGAATGCGCTGGGCCAAATTGCACCCCCGTCATCAATGTTTTTCATGTGAGCGGCAGTTCTGGATCATCTTACACGGTCACTCCGTCGGCCGGCGCCAACGGCAGCATCAGCCCGAACACGGCGCAGACCATCAACTCTGGCAGCACGACGCAGTTCACTGTCACGCCAAACTCCGGTTACACCGCGAGCGTGGGCGGCACCTGCGGCGGTACGCTGGTCGGAACCACCTACACCACGAACGCGATAACCGCTAACTGCACGGTAGCGGCCACCTTCGCTGACACCACCGCGCCATCAACCCCGACAGACATGGATGCGCGCAGCAGCTCCACGTCCACGGTCGATTTGTCTTGGGTAGCCAGCACCGATGCAGTTGGCGTCACTTCATACCGAGTCGATTATTGCTCTGGGTTCGGCTGTTCGTCGTGGGCGACGCTCGGCACATCGGCGACAAACTCATATACCCATACAGGCATCACGCCAGCGACAAACCCGACCATTTACCGCTACCGAGTATACGCGCTGGATGCCGCCAACAATTTGTCAGGCGCAGCGACTAGTATATATTTTAATGCCGTTCCGACTATTCCTGCGTTTCCCGGCGCGGAAGGAGGAGGAGCGGCCTCGAAGGGAGGCCGCGGCGGTACGGTTTACCACGTCACCAGTCTGGACGGAGGCACTGGGGCCGGAACATTGCGCGCCTGCGTCGCGGCGAGCGGCCCACGAACTTGCGTTTTCGATGTGGCGGGCAATATCGAACTGACCGGCAATATCAACATTTCTCTGCCATACATCACGATAGCGGGGCACACCGCCCCCGGTGGTGGCATTACGATCTCTGGCAAGAACTCGACTCAGGTATCGCTCACCGTCCGTACGCACAACGTGACGATCAGGGGTATTCGAATCCGCAAGGGCTATAATAGCGGAACGCCAGACCAGGACGGAGATTCTGTCAACGTGCTGAGCGCGTCGGCAACGGCGAGTCCTGTCGGGCCGGTCATTTTTGATCACGTCTCGATTTCGTGGGGGCAAGACGAGAACGCCGGGGCATGGGCGCTGACTACGAGAGCGCCGAAGAACATCACGTACCAGTGGGTGATGATGTACGAGCCACTGCTGGCTCACCCGGTCAACTTTATGACCGGGGCGTACAATAATGCTACCGCCGAGCGGATGACAGACATTGACGTGCATCACTCGATTTTTGCGAATAGCTCGCACCGTAATCCACTCATCAAAAACAAGACGTTTAGGTTAGTAAACAATTTGATTTATAATTGGGGTGATTGGGCTTCTGCTATAGAAGGAACAGTTCAGGCAGACTTAATCGGCAATAGATACAAAACAGGACCGTTATATCAAACGATTAGCTCGAAAGCCTACGAGATTCAGTTAAATCCTACTGGAGACGCAAGTACGCCGACGCTGGGTAGCCCATCGCTATACGTAATAGGTAATGTTGGGTTGCACAACACAGATCCGCTGGCCGACAACTGGGGAATGACTCGGTTGATCGACATTCCGATCAATGCCGGTGTCGAACTGGGGCCGCTCAGCGAGAGCTACCGCCGGTTCACGCCGCTGTCCGCGCTGCCATTCCCGATCACGGCGCAAGATGTGTGGACCGCCGAAACTATCGTTCTCGCTGGAGCTGGCGCGAGCAGGAGGCTCGATTGCTCCGGGAATTGGGTCAGCAATCGCGATTCGGCAGACGCGAGAGTAGTCGTGGAGTACACTGCGGGCAACGCCGGAATCATCCCTGCAAACGAAGACGCCGTGGGCGGATACCCCACGCTCGCCACCGGGACGGCCTGCGCCGATGGCGACGGCGACGGGATGCCGGACACCTGGGAAACAGCAAATGGATTAAATGCCTCTAGTGCCTCCGATGGGCCTACGTTACACGCTAGTGGTTATAGTAATTTAGAGATGTACCTAGCCGGGTCTAGCTCTGAAACAACTCCGGTATTATCCAATCTTTTGCCCACATCTAACTTGGCACGTACAGCTACTTCAGCAACTTTACAAGCGACTACCGACCAAACCGCGACGTGCCGTTATGCACTGGGTAGTGGCACACCATATGCGGGTATGACTCCGTTTAGCAATACTGCTAGCACAACACATAGCAGCAACGTTTCAATAGTGGCTGGCGGAGTATATCAATATTGTGTTCGCTGTATGGGAACCTCGTTAGTTTCCGACGAGTCTTGCACTCGCTTTGCCGTCGATCCTAATCCCAAAAAGAGAGTGAGACACTAATGTTTGCCGGCGGGCCATTTTCTTATTATCCGTTCTCATTCTTGGATTCAACGCTATTACCGTCTGCTTCGCCTTCGGTTAGCCCTTCAGCGTCGATTAGTCCGTCGTTATCGCCTTCTGTATCTCCGTCAGTGAGTTCGTCTGCCTCACTGAGTCCGTCTGTTTCAGCGTCTATTAGCCCGTCTCGCAGCCCGTCAATAAGCCCGTCTGTTTCCCCTTCTGTTTCGCCGTCGGCGTCTTTATCACCCTCTCGGTCGCCATCGCTATCTCCGTCTATTAGCCCATCACGATCAGCATCTATTAGCCCGTCGTTATCAGCGTCTATTAGCCTTTCGGTTTCGCCATCAGCTTCTCTTAGTCCGTCACGTTCTCCGTCTGTTTCACCTTCGGCATCACCATCTGCCTCATTATCGCCTTCAACGCCACCTATCGGATCGAGTATTTCTGCATCTTTGTCTCCATCGCGCAGTCCATCTGTGTCACCATCGCTGTCTCCATCAGCGTCGTTGTCACCGTCTTTAAGTTCATCATTTAGTCCGTCACGTTCGCCATCGCTCAGCCCGTCAATAAGCGCGTCGTTGTCTCCTTCGGTAAGTCCATCAGCTTCATTATCGCCTTCTGTATCGCCTTCGTTATCTGCGTCGTTATCGCCATCAATATCACCCTCGGCTTCATTGTCGCCGTCTTTGTCAGCATCTGTTTCGCCTTCGCGTAGTCCGTCAGTTTCGCCATCGCTATCTCCTTCGACACCGCCGGCAAGCTTATCACCGTCATTATCGCCGTCTATAAGCCCGTCTGCCAGCACGTCTCTAAGTGCATCTATAAGTCCTTCTATTTCTCCATCGTTCTCTGCATCTGTTTCGCCGTCGTTTAGCGCGTCAGTTTCACCATCAGCATCATTAAGTCCGTCAATAAGCCCATCATCTTCTCCGTCAGCTAGCCCCTCGGCGTCTTTGTCACCTTCAACCTCACGGTCGCTGTCACCGTCTGCGTCGCCGTCTTTGTCTCCGTCAGCATCATTATCACCTTCGGCTAGCCCTTCGACTTCACCTTCAGCATCTTTTTCGCCATCGGCTTCGCCCAGTTCACCACCTACTGTCCCTACTGGGCGATTGATTCTGATTTTCGACAACAGGCGTTTGATTTCTGTGTGAGATTTTAACCATGACCTACAGACACAACAACAGAGATGTAGTTATATGTTACTCAGACCCAATTGATCCTGACTCTACGGATTGGGTTTTCTTTTCTTATCAGAATTGGCTACGAGCTTTTGAGGCTATTACTGAGCATAAAGCTCTTATTACAGGTGGAACTATTGTTACAGATAGTGTGTTTATTGGAGATGTTGTAGATAGTTTGGGTAATACGTACACTAATACTTACGGCGTAGAGTTCTCGGTAACTACAGGAGCAACGCAGGTAACTATCACCCATCGAGTAGATAGCGCCGTAAGCGGATCAATAGATTTGGGCCGAACTCATATTGACCATACTGCAATTATCCAAGTAAGGTCACTCTAATGCCACTTGTATCTGTCATTATTCCATCCTACAAAGACCCTTATTTATTTAAAACCATCCAATCGCTGCTGGACGGGGCAAAAGGGGAAGTAGAGATTATTCCGGTGCTTGACGGATATTGGCCGGATAAAGTGTATCCTGATCCTCGCGTCAAGTATTTGCATCTCGGCGCAAATAGGGGAATGCGTCGTGCTATAAATACTGGCATTGCTGTAGCTAAAGGTAGCTACCTCATGCGTTCCGACGAACATTGCATGTTTGCTGATGGATGGGACATAGAAATGGTAGCAGCTTGCGAAGAAAACGCTATCGTTACTCCGCGCAGGTATTTCCTTGATCCAGTTAAATGGGAACGAATGGACCTGGCACCCTGGGATTACGAGCGGTTAGAGATTCGCGACGGGATAAAGTTCGAGGGCCGGCACTGGCGACAACGAGAAAAAGAGCGAGACCATATTGGTGTTGATGAAACCATGTCGATGCAAGGCTCATGCTGGATGATGAGGCGGGCGTGGTGGGACGAAGTAATTGGAGAATTGGATCACGAGAATTATGGACCTCATATTCAAGACAGCCACGAGATGGTTTTCAAAACGTGGCAGGCAGGCGGAGTGTTGCTAGTGACAAAGCGGACTTGGTTCGCACATAAGCACGTTTCTTTCCCAAGAACGCACAACCAGGGCACTCAAGAAAATCCCGCCCGGTGCGACGATGGTTACGCTTACGCGCTGAAAATGTGGAAACCCTATTACGAAGAGGTGGTAAGGCCAAAATGGTTCGGCTCAGTGTAATTATTCCTACGGTAAACGACCCGGCCCTCGCTAACACGGTGCGTGAGGTGTTGGAAAATAGTCGGACTAACCCGGAAATAATTGTCATGGCTGATGCTGTAGACGTTAATATTCCTGGTATTCGTGTAGTAAAGAATGAGACTCGATTAGGCTTGCGGGGTAATGTTAACAAGGGAATAGGGCTGGCGAGTGGTGAGTGGCTGGTAAAACTCGACGAGCATTGTATGCTGTCATATGGGTGGGATGAGATACTGCTGGAATTTGCGCAAAAGGATTGGGTTACAGTTCCCCGTCGTTATCAGCTAGACCCGGTGAAGTGGTGTATTTACGAGGGGGATAAAGAGCCGATTGACTACGAGCGGCTCGAGATTAATAACCCAGATAAGATCGGAGGGGTAACGTGGC
>Ga0268298_10006843_pt1 | contig 10237 bp, 12 predicted proteins | sample WWTPWeurt_MetaG_FD_194462 | JGI IMG/M metagenome (GOLD analysis project Ga0268298, IMG submission 194462) | Activated sludge microbial communities from WWTP in Nijmegen, Gelderland, Netherland - WWTP Weurt | ecosystem: Engineered > WWTP > Aerobic digester > Activated sludge | place... | reverse complement strand
TTCAGTATCGGACTCGATCCCCAGATTCCGGGTGCGATCCATTTCAGGACGACGAAAACGACGACCCCGATGACGACGGAGATCCACCACGGCGCCTTGAGCAGAGTTTCCGCAGGCGATTCCTTTTTTTGTCGGCGGCGGGCCATTAACGCTTGCCTCGGCTTTCGAGATCCACAATCTTCGCTTCCAGCGACGCTATCGCTGCCTGGCGCTCATCCACGGCGGCGGTCATGGCCGCCAGTTCTCCGGAAAGTTTAGCGTTATCGTTGATGACATCCTGGGCGCGGGAGCGTTCGGTGTCGAGGTCGCGTTGAAGGAGGGCAATTTGCGAGATGGCTACATCACGAGAATTTTCTATGTGCTTCAACCGGGCCACGACACCATCAAACTGGCCACTTAGATTAGCCAGCGCGGCGGCGGTATCTTCCAAGGTTGCCTGTACTTTCTGTCGGCCATTCTCGGCCTTGTCCGCGCGGATACGGTGTTCGGTTTCGAGGGTATGCGCGGCCTGCAGCTGGTTCTCGTAACCAACTTTGATCGTTTCCGCTGCTGCCTGGAGATCGAGGACGCGGTTCTCGCGCTCCTTGAGCTGCGCCTGGAGGGCGCGCAATTCGGTGACGTGATTCGCCTGAAGCCGAACCTTTTCGGTTTCCTGTTCTCCGATCCGGGCCTGCAGCTGCGAAATCGTGATGTTTCGCTCGGAAACAGTCCGTTGTTCGCTGGCCACGGAAGCGTTGGCTACGGAAAGCTGTTGTTCGAGGTCGGCGAGGCGCTGGAGCGCCACCGTGCGATCGTCGAGCGCCTGGAGGCGTTCCTTTTCGGATTCCTCGAGCCTGGTTGTGATCGTGGCCAGCTTGGCATCGATGGCTTCGCGATCGGTTACGAATTCTTGCTGGGCGCGTTCGAACGTGGTTTGCCAGAGCCCGGCGATCACTTCGCTGACCTTGAGCTCCAAATCGCGCGGCAGCCCGGGGATCGCGGCCGCACGTTCAGTTCTGCTGGCGATGATGGTCTGGAAATCCTTTAAATCACGCTGCACGTCGCCGTAGCTGCCTTTGCCGACGAGGTCACGGGTTTCCTTCGTTGCCGGAAGGCTACCGGTGTGCCGGTGCCAGAGCTCGGCGACAGCGAAGACGCGATCTCTGCGCGTGGGGCCGGCGCCGGCGAGGGCTTGCTGGATCAGTTCTTCATCAATCATGGCGCGATGTCGGTTTCTTGAACTCAATGCGCACATTCTATAGCATATTACGTAATTACGCAACTATAAAAACGTATACTTCTGATAATTGACAATACCGGAAATATCTGCAAGGATTTAGGCTATGGAAAAACAGGTCGCCCAAGGTCAGATATTCAATCCCGTCGCCATCGCGTCAGGCACCTACGTGGACGGGGATCAAGCGGCTGTGCGCGCTTTCTTGCGGCAGATGGAGGCCTCACCCCTGGCCACCGAACGGGCCTACAAGAAAGCCGTCCGTTGCTTCCTGGTCTGGCTGCTTCAGGCCGGCTACGCGCCGGGCAATGCGCTGGCCACCGTAAATTTGGCCGACATCGAGAATTACTTTCGCTTCCTGCGGTCCAGCACACCCTTGCCAAAAACGGCGGAAGAGGGCGCTGGTTACTGGAAAGGACCGGCGCCCTTGGCAGCCGCTTCCCTCGAACACGCAAAGACGCTCCTGGCCAATTTCTTCGACAAGCTGTGCGATTACGAAACTGCCCCCGGGGTGGCTTTTCGGACCACCAATCCGGTACGGGCCATCGGCCGGGTGGTTCCTGCGCGCCGCGAACCGCGGAAACCTGGCGAAGTCGCCGCGATCACTGAATCAGATGGATCCGAAAAAGTCCTTCTGCCTGAAGACATCGAACTCGTCATGGAATCGATCGGGGCGATGCCTAAAAAGACGGCACGCCAGCAATTTCACTACCACCGCAGCCGGTGGGTATTTATCCTTGCGTACCGGTCGTGGCTCCGGCTGTCCGAGATCGCCAGGTTGCAGATGGGCGACTTTCGATTCGATCAGAACGGTTTGTGGCGCCTCTACGTCCACCCCTCCAAACACCAGCAGGAAGGCGTATTGATCGACGTCCTGCCCGGGATCATGGAAGCACTGCAGATCTATCGGACGAGCCTGGGCATGATGGCCTACCCAGTGCGAGGCGAGCCTCACTCGGCGATCATGCATGTGTCAATGAAGAAGGTGGAGATGCCACCGGTAGTCACAGAGCTTAAGCTCAGAAACGGAGAGCCGTCAGGCGGCCTGCGCATCGAGGCGCCCTCGCCCGCTTACAAGCCGCTGACCGAGCGCGCCGTATTCGGGATCCTTGAAAAAGTATTCCGAAACGCGGCAGCATGGGCAGAAACACCTTGGCAGCGGGGGCGTTTGCTGGAGGCTTCGCCGCATTGGCTACGGCACTCCGGCATCACGCATGGTCTTAACGCCGGGATGGACCCACGTTACGTTTCCGCGCAGGCACGACACAAGAACCTAAAGACCACGCTGTCGACATACGACCACGGGCTTGACCTTGAGGCTAGGCGTCGTGAAGCTGCAAAGCTGAACAAACAAATTGTGTAGCCCTTCACTTATTCCTCATCCTGGCCACCAGAACACGCTTTGCAACCAAGTCTCATCTGATGAATCTCATGGACACCTTACTTGGTTACTTTCGTTTTTTGCGTTTATTGCGTTTATTAACTATACTTCCAAGCAATAGAACTCGGCTGCGAAGGAGTCGCATATGCCAACTCGTACCGCACATCCTACCGTCGTAGGTGAAGCGCTCAAAAATCATGCCGCGCTCAGTGGAGGGGACGCCGACGCTCCATCTTCGGATTTGCTGGTAACGCTGATCACAAAGCTTTGCGAAGATGCCATGAAACAAGGCAAGGTATCTACAAAGCTGATCTCTACGTGGCGAAAAGGAACAACCGCGAATATTCAACAACTGGTGGATAGGCAAATGCACTTGCTTACCCCAGAGATTCGTATGGTTCTAGCCTGCCAATTGCTAACGCGCGGCGTCATAACCAATTTGAGCGGTTTGTCGCACTCTTCATCAAGCGCCCATGCAATGTCCGGTATCGGCCATCATTGCAACGACCAAATGCTGACAACTGAGCAAGCTGCCCAGATGATGGGCTACAGCCGGACACACGTGTCCATGTTGGTCGACAATGATCAGCTGCCCGGATCTGTAAAGTCGCAAGGCAATCATCGACGCATTCCGCGGTCTGCAGTCGAGACTTACATGGCAACGCATCAGCCTTCGGCTGGTGAAGGTGACTACAGGGTAGCCGCACAACAAGCTGGGATGTATAACCTCTCGGAGACGGCATACGTCGTCGAATCGAAACCGAAACGGCCGAAGACAACCAAAACGCCGTGAGTGCATCAGGAGCCGAGCAGGGGCAGATCCTCGCAGTGCTCGACACGTGTGCGATGCTGCCCCCTCGACTCTCAGATGTTCTTTTTGACCTAGCTCTAGAGAAGGTTTACGCTCCCTACTGGACCAAGGACATCGAGGCGGAGTTCCTGCGTAACTGGGCTAATGTGATTGCGAAATCCACTAGGGCGGGCAAGTGTAGCCTCAATCCCGAAGGCGCTATGCGTCGGTTGAAATGCTTTCGTAGCGCCATACCTGGGTATGAAGTGATGGGCTACGAGCGCTGGCTCCAGAAGGTGCCGTCAAAGGTTGACGATAAGGACCGGCATGTCTTTGCGGCTGCCATGGCTTTGAGCCATTACCGCGAGGGAAACGATCGGATACTCATCGTCTCCCAGAACGCTTCGCACCTAGCTGCGGACGAAGCCGCAATACTGAACATTGAGGTGATGAAACCAGGTCAGTTCATTGACCACTTGCAATCACTGAATCCGGATGGCCTGTTTCGAGCCATGACACAAGTCATCAAGTGCCTAGAAAAACCGCCTTACACTCGAAGCGAACTCGTCGCAACGCTGCGCCTCCATGGCGCCAAAGTCACAGCGGATGCATTGGCAGTGAAATGGAACATTCAGGCGGAAGTAGTGAAGCAGAAGAGCGCCAAGAAGATTAACAAAAGATCCATCACGAATTCCGGATAGCTGTATTTACGCCCCTATTTTCACTTCACATGGAGTCGAAAACTGCTTCGGTTCCTTGCCCAGTGGAAATGTCACCAAGTACATCGCCGTCATTGGGAACGGCTTCGCGTCCACCACTTCAGTCGCCTTGAACTGAAGCGTCCTAGTTGAATAGCAAAGCGATATTCCGAGCGCTTTGAGTGCATCTATCTGGGCCTGCATTTCGTCGTAGATTTCGAATTTGCCCGTTTCCGAAAAAGACTCCGCGCAGTCGCGGTAATCACGCATATAGTCGATCAGCGCCGCAAATTGCTCTTCGGCTTCGCGGCTCATGGCAAACCAGGCGTCGAATGATCCATGCTGTGCGCCACAGCCAGGCCTGCGAGTTGCTGGCCCGTTGTGAGGGGCAGAGCTTCCAGGGTGATGTGCTCACGCTCGAACTTTTCCTTGGCCGCCTGCAACTCCTCGTCGGATGGAATAGCAAAAGGCTTGTTCAGGGTATCGATGTCTTCGAACTCGAAAGCTCTGGCGATGGCGCGTCGCGTATCGAGGTCGGAGGGAGCGCCCTTCACTGAGCACAGTCGGCCATATCCGGCCACTCAATGTGCCCTTCCAATTTTATTAGTCGATGCGTACTTTGGCCCACCTGAATGGCAGGTTTTCGGCGAGTAATTTGTGATCCCGACTAGGCGAATCTAGTGCTGTTGGTTCTCTGCATCCAGCACCGCGACGTTCTCGCCGTCAGTCACGCCGAGCACCTTGCCGGTGATGTCGGCGTCTTGAACTGTAAACGGGATGAGGGCTGAGAGTAGGAAACGCATGCCGAAGGCTATCAGGCGACTTGCCCTTGGTCACTTAACTGGCTTAAGGGGGTCGGCCTTAAACCCCCCTCCAACTAAGCCACTATGAAATCCAAGGCATTGGAGAATATCCAAAATTAGATTTTCATTGTCTGGATGTGAAGGACTCAAACGACAATTTACGCGTTTCTCATATTCATAGCGTTCCTTTTCAAGAGCAAACATTTCAAACAGCATCGCGTCATGGTTATCGTCTAGCCGTCTCACGATATAAGCGAATCCCCAGAACCCCACAGCAACAACAGCCGCTAATGCATCCAAGATAAGGGGCGTTCTGTCAAAAATAAGCTCCAGTATGACAACCACTGCAACAAACCAGCCATACTTGGATATGAACTGGCCATAGCTCTTGTCATCATTCTCACTTTTCTGATGCCGTTCATAGGCCCGTTTACTTAGTTCGGATATGCGAGTTTCGCACTCAGAATGCACTTCTCTGCGCCTTAAAAACTCGGCCCGTTGAAAGTTATCAAGCCTGTTTAGCTTTTCAACTAAATTATCACTTATGCCCACAAAACACCTCCATACCAAAATGCCAAAGACACCATGTCAAAGCCATTTTCCTGCACTAGGTTGCGTTCAGACAAGGTTAGTCGTACGCCCATAGTGCGCCGCTGCCGTATGGATGGCTTGACCCTACGCGCCAATCGATTTACTCAAGACGCCAACTTGAGTCCGTAAAGGGATAGCAGAGGTGAGCCGATGCCTTCAATACAGGGCCTGGGAGCTATATTGTTGGCATCCTAAGGAAAGCCCTCAGCCCACGAAACCAGACAACTATCCTGATAACTGGCGCGAACCGGTCGATTTGCCTAATGAACCGGTGCGAAAGCCACGGGCGGCTGGGTCAAAGCCTGGGAATATTGGCGCTGTTCTGCCAATAGAACTTCATCCGATTGACCCTGCGATTTTTCGGGATGAATTCATCCGTATAGGGTCTGCAACTATCAGCACCTATTACGAAGACAATACGATCAAGAAGAGCATTTGGAAGTGTAAAAACTTGTCCAGTACATCCAACGTGATTGGCAACCTGCGGTCGCGTCCTGATTTTCGAAATGGCCGTTGGCAAACGCTCGGCATTATCAAGGTAGTCGTGCAAGTTGGCAGCCAATAAGGCCACTGCGAAAATTTACTGGAGATTCCCTGGCGAATTCTCTGTATGCGCCCAACCCTACCTCGTGGATTCAGTCGGCGTGATCCAGTAGAGGGGACTGACGAAGCGGCAACAACGAATCGATTTCGCTGTTGAGGCAGGTCGGGAGTTTTTCCAAGGTGCTGCGCAACCAGGCGGCCGGATCGAGTCCATTGAGTGCGGCGGTGGCGAGCAAACTCTGAATCGCGGCGGCGCGCTTGCCGGCGCGCTCGGAACCGGTAAAGAGCCAGTTCTTCTTGCCCAGGCAAATCGGACGGATGGCGTTCTCGACCGGGTTGTTGTCGATCGGCAGGGCGCCACTGTTCGCGTAGCGGGAGAGTGCCGGCCAGCGCTTCAGGCTGTAGTCGATCGCCTTGGCGGTGCCACCGCCGTTGGCCACCGTCATGCGCGTCACCTTCAACCACTCATGCATCGACGCCAGCAAGGGCTTTGCTTCCCTTTGCCGCAGCGTCGTGCGCTCCGCGATCGACATCTCCCGTCCCCGTGCCTCGATCGCGTACAGCGCCGCAATCCTGAGCAGCGCCTCCTGGGCCATCGGATTGGCCTGCGCCTCATTCAGCTCGAAATACTTCCGTCGCGCATGGGCAAAGCAACCCAGCTCGGTCACCTCCTGGCCGAAGAGCGCTTTGTAGCCGCCGAAGTCATCGACCATCAGCGCGCCTTTCCACTCACCCAGGAAATTCCGCGCATGTGCTCCCGATCGACTGGTCTGGTAGTCGAACACCACGATCGGCGGTCCGGTCTCCAGCACATTGCTCATGTAGGCCCACAGGTAGGCCCGTTTGGTCTTGCCGCTGCCCGGATCCAGTTGCTGTACCGGGGTTTCATCGGCATGCAGGACCGGCCGTTCCAGCAGGTGTGCCGTCAGCCGATCCGCCAGCGGTTGCAGGGCCACGCCGATACGCCCCACCCACTCGGCCAAGGTCGAGCGGGCCAGCGTTACGCCGTCACGCGCCGCGATGCGTTCCAGGCGGTACAGCGGCAGGTGATCCAGATACTTGCCGATGATCACCCAGGCCAAGAGGCCCGTGGCGGCCATGCCGCCGTCGATCACCGCCGGCGGGATCGGCGCCGCTGTGACCGTCTCGCAGGCACGGCAGGCGTACTGCGGGCGGATGTGACGATGGACGAAGAATTTCGCCGGTTCGACATCGAGTTGCTCGCTGATGTCTTCGCCGATCTGCACGAGATTCTTGCCACACTGACCGCAGGTGCAGGATTCCGGTTCATGGCGATGCTCGATGCGCGGCAGATGCTCAGGCAATGGCTGACGACCGGCGCGTTCGCGCTTGGTGCGAGGCGTGGCGGATGCTTCTTCCGCTTCGGCTTGCCGCTTGGCGAGTTCCGCCTCGGCGGCGGCGACGTCGGCTCCCAGGGTTTCCTGGAACAGATCGCGGGTTTCGGCATCCAGGGCTTCGCTCCTGACGCCAAAGCGCATCCGTCGCAGGTGCGCCAGTTCCAGCGTCAGGGCCTGAATCTTGGTCTTGGCCGCATGGAGCTCGGTATCTCGCTTCGCGATCTGCTTGGCTGCATTCCGCTGTGCGCTATCAAGCCACTGGCGTAGGGTCCGCGCCGCGTCATCCGCCAAGGCGGAATCAGCGATGAGGCGCTCCAGTTCGGTGTGCAATTCCATGCCGTAATTCTATCGACCGGCTTCGCGCGCCGCCCGATGAACAGGTCGTTCCGGCGATGATTGTTCTGTCGTTCATCCACTGATTTTGCGTACGGCTTTTGCATGACGGCGCGGCGTCATCACACGCGCCAATGCACCGGCGCCGGGGCGTCGAGTCGCTGCCAGTCGACGCCAGTGACGAGCCAGTCCCATTGCCGCGCCGAGAGACTCACGGTGCTCGTTGCCGTGGTCGGCCAGACGAAGTGGCCGCGATGCAGTCGCCGATGGCACAGCCAGACGCCGGTGCCGTCCCAGATCAGCAACTTCAATCGCGTCGAGCGTCGGTTGCGAAAGGCGTAGGCGCTGCCGTCGCACGGAGATGTCCCCAGGAGATTCTGGATTCGTTGCGACAGGCTGTCGATGCCGCCGCGCATGTCGACCGGTTCGACGGCCAGCCAGACCTGCTCGGGCCGGATCATCGCAGCAGGTCTTTGAGTACGCCACCGAGCAGCGCGGCGTGCGTTGCGGGCCAGGCCATCTGCACGGCCGTCCCGCCACGACGTAGGTCGATCCGGATTTCACCGGTCTCCCCGGCGAGAGGCGTCTCTATCCTCACCGGCACCAGCGCCGTCGGCTTCGCCTGGCGGGAGACGACTACCGCACCCTTGACCGGGCTTCCCGCTGTTTGCTCCCGATGTTCCTTGATCCAGCGCCGCAGGTAGTTGGCGTTAAGCCCGTTGGCCAAGGCCACGCCGGCTACCGATACTCCAGGTTGCAGACAGGCGTCGATCACCTGCGCCTTGAACTCCGGTGCGTGCGTCCTGCGTGTCCGCCGCGCCGACGGCTTCGCCACCTTTGTGTCCATGTGTCCACCTCAAAATGCGTGGACACTATCTGCCCAATCCCTCGGTCAGCTATGTGGGGCGGTTGGACGCATACGCTCCAATGGCAGCAAAGGACCTTGAAGACTCAGTCGATTCCAAATCCTGACCGGCAGCAATCAGTCTGTAGCGGCCCGATTGCCCTTGCCGTCGAACGGCTCTTGAAGGCCGTTTGAACTCATTCGCACGCCCTTCCAATTCGGACCAGCTTCGTATAACATCTCTAGCAGTTATATTTACGGAGACTGCAGTCATGAACTTCAACATCTACCTTGACGACGAAACCGGTCGGCAGCTCAACAAGGTTGCCGAGAAGGCCGGGGAAAGCCGGAATGCTCTGATTCGCCAGGCGGTGAGCGAGTGGCTGAAGAGTCGCGGCAAACCGCAGTGGCCCGCTGAAGTTCTCGCCTTCAAGGGCATGGCCGACATGCCGCTGTTTGAAGCAAGCAGAGATCGCCTTAAGCTGCCCGTTGCCGACCCACTGGCATGAAGTATCTGCTCGACACCTGCACGGTGTCGGATTTCGTCAAAGGCCAACCCAAAGTCCTGGCGCGCGTCAAAGATACATCGCCGAACCTGATAGCCGTATCCGCGCTCACGCGCATGGAGGTTGCGTACGGCCTCGCGCTCAACGTCGAGCGGGCAAAGAAGCTGGCACCCATGCTGGATGCGTTCTTTTCGACCATTGCAACGCTAGCGTTTGATGAAGCCGATGCGCAGGCCGCTGCGGCAATCCGTGCGGCGCTCAAGACCCACGGTCAGCCTATCGGTGCTTACGATGTCCTGATCGCAGGAACGGGGCTGGCACGGGGCTTGGTGGTGGTTACTTCGAATGCGGGAGAGTTCAAGCGGGTGAGCGGATTGCAGGTCGAGGATTGGCGCTGAGTTCCCCGGCCTGCCGGCGCGGACCTGCCGTAATCGGCAGATCCGCTGTGTCGCGCCTCAACCCCGCGCGGCGTCCACAATCGCGTTGAGCGTCGGGCTCGGGCGCATCACCGCCTCGGTCTTCGCCGTATCGGGCATGTAGTAGCCGCCGATATCCACCGCCTTGCCCTGCACCACCCTCAGCTCCTCGACGATCTTCTGCTCGTTCGCGGCCAGGGTTTGCGCCAGCGGCGCGAAATGCGCCTGCAGTTCCTTGTCCCCGGTCTGCGCGGCCAGCTCCTGCGCCCAGTAGGTCGCGAGGTAATACTGGCTGCCGCGATTGTCGAGTTCGCCGGTGCGGGTCGAGGGGCCCTTGCGGTTGTCGAGCAGCTTGCCGGTCGCCGCATCCAGCGTCGTGGCAAGGATCTTGGCCCGGGCGTTGCCGGTCTTGAGGCCGAGGTCTTCCAGCGACACGGCCAGGGCGAGGAACTCGCCCAGCGAATCCCAGCGCAGGTGGTTTTCCTGCACCAGCTGCTGCACATGCTTGGGCGCCGAGCCGCCGGCGCCGGTTTCATACATGCCGCCACCGGCCATCAGCGGCACGATGGAGAGCATCTTGGCGCTGGTGCCCAGTTCCATGATCGGGAACAGGTCGGTCAGGTAGTCGCGCAGGATGTTGCCGGTGGCCGAGATGGTATCCATGCCGCGGCTCGCGCGCTCCAGCGTGTAGCGCATGGCGCGCACCTGCGACATGATCTGGATGTAGAGGCCGGAAGTATCGTGGTCCTTGAGGTAGGTGC
>Ga0268298_10006842_pt1 | contig 10237 bp, 5 predicted proteins | sample WWTPWeurt_MetaG_FD_194462 | JGI IMG/M metagenome (GOLD analysis project Ga0268298, IMG submission 194462) | Activated sludge microbial communities from WWTP in Nijmegen, Gelderland, Netherland - WWTP Weurt | ecosystem: Engineered > WWTP > Aerobic digester > Activated sludge | place: Netherlands... | reverse complement strand
TCCCCCCGCGCGTCCGCGCGCGAAGTGGCTGTCGCGCGAAGCGCGACTGGTGCCACTCGGACAGATTGCCCACGCTCTCAACAAGTACAGAGCCCCAGATGCCCTACAAACCGAAGGCGCCCCCTCAAAGGCACGAGGCCCGGTAACGGACGCGGATCTCGGCGCCGACGGGTGGCGCGGCGGCGGGCACGAAATGCGCGGAGACGCTCGTCCCGTCCCAGGCCCAGGTCGTGGGTCCGGCGGGAACGGAGACCCCGTCGACGAGCACGGTGAAGTTGGAATCCTCGGGGAACGATGACATCAGCATCATGTTCCGCTGACCACGCCACAGCGCATGCAGGTGCTCGACGCCCAGCCCGGGGTTGCAGATCGAGGCCGCGATGCCGCCGCTGAACTCGGCGACGCCGGAGATCTTGCGAGCAGCCACCGCCCCGAGCGACGCGCAGGTCGGAGATTCAGAGGGGAGCACGGTGAAGGAGCTCAACGTCACGTCGTGCCGCCCCACGACGTTGCGTAGCACCTCCGGATAGAAGGTGGGGGTGAGCACCCGGGAGGTGTCGTCGCGATCCGTGATGATCACCACCGACAGGGCCCCCCCGGGCTTGAGGAAGCCAGCGCTGCCTCCGGTGAGCGCCGGGTGCAAGAAGGCGTGCGCCATCTGCGCCAGCACGGCGCGGTCGCCCATGGCTGAGCTGCTCTGCAGCGCCGCCGAGAGGGCGGGACCCGCTTGGAGATCGCTACCGGAGATCCGCACCGAGATGCTCGGCTGATCGGTGTAGAGGACGCCGATGTCGAGATCGACACCTTCGGTGCGCAGCGCGTCGATGACCGGCTCGAGCGCCGTACCGATGGCGGCACGCATCGCGGCCGTCGCGGGCGCGGGGTCGACGATGAAGAGCAGGCTGAGCGGCTTCTTCTGCTGGATGAACACGTCCTCCACGGCCGCCGGCAGCTCCCGGGCCTCGGCGCGTAAGGGGACCGTGACCACCCGATAGGGGTCGAAGGTCAGCGCGTAGCGCACGGCCATCGGCCCGGGGACCATCGGCCGGATCTGGACCGTCATGTTGTGCAACAGCCCAGGGTCCAAGGAGGCCGGAAGGGCCACGGTGAAGGCCTCGAAGCCGTTGGCGAAGGCGCTGTCCGTCGCGGTGCTGTTAAGCGTCCAGCCGATCTCTCCGCCGGGCAGCCACACCGAGAAGGTTCGCTGCTTCCCCATGCAATTCACCGGCACCACGCCCATGTCGATGGCGCTCGGGACCGTGCGCACGATGGGCACGGTGGAGGTCGCGGCGACCGGCACGGTCAACGGCCCCGCCTCCGTGAGCTCGACGACGATGTCGTTCTCCTCCTCAGGGCCCGGCGATGGCTTCCCGTAGACCACGTCCAAGATCGTCGAGCGGGCGGGGGCCACGGAGGTCGTTCCCAACGCGCCGAGCGCAAAGGAGGTCCCAGCCTGGCTCAGGCGCGCACGGACGATGTGACAGTCCGCTCCGCCTAGGTTCCGGAGCACGAGGGGCAAGACATCGCGCCGACCGTGCTCCACCGCGCCAAACTCGAGGCGAGCGGTGTCGGCCACCAAGCGGCAAGCCCCGCCGGCATCGGGCCGGTCGCCGCCGCTGTCGGGCTCGCTGCCGGCGTCGGCCGTCCCTCGATCGTCGAGCTGGCGATCAGCGCCGCCACCGCCGCTGTCCAGCGCCCCGCTGTCGGAGGCCACGCTTCCGTCCGGAGGGACGCCGGTGTCCTGAACCCCGTCTTCGAAACAGGCGGTTTGGGCCGAGACCGCGCAGAGGACCCAGGCGACGCCGAGGCGAAGGCCGGCGGAGCCCTCCCGACCCGCGGAACGCGATCGCTGCGCTGATGGCATGCGCGGTACGATGTCGACGCTCGCTCGGACGGTCAAGGGAGCCCTGGCGACTTCAATGAAAGCCACGCACGCCATTGGGGGGCGGGCCGCGAGCGCTCGGTTTCACGCATCATGCTCAAGGCTGAAACTCGTACAGCATCCCGAAATCGCCCCCGACCAGGATGCCATGCTCGGTCAGGAGCAGCCGACGATAGTCCTGGTCCGCTCGAACCACCACCTGGCCCCCCGGCACGATCGCCGAGACCGCGTCGTCGCTACGGCGTACCCGGAGGATCGCCGAGCAGCTCTTGATGATCGCGTAGACATGGGTCGAATCAACCGCCACGTCCAGCAGGTGGCTCAGCGCCACCTCGTCCCCCGATCGCGGCACACAAGGATCGAGGAGCGTCGGTGGGAGCAGGCGCAGCGCCTCGGTGACGCCGCGCGGATCGCGCCGTAAAAGCCCGCCCCAGCGCGTGACCGCCCAAATCTCAGCGTCGACCGCCAGCACCCCATTGACCCGAGGCTCCTGGCTGCTGCCGACCAAAGGACCTCCTTCGAGGGCCAGGCGCCAGCTGTCGCTCACCGGGTCGCCGCTGAGCACCCGACCGTTGTTGGTGCCGAGCAGCACGGGGTTGTTCGGATCGTTGCTCGGCGTGACGACGTCGATGTCCGCGATCGTCATGGCGGTCAGGCGGTGCAGCAGGTCCGCGTAGCTCGGGTCTTGGCGCAGCCGCGGCAAAGGCCGAAAGCTGCGCGTCGGATCGGCTCCGGCGGAGTAGAGGAGCGTGCCCGCCTCGCCGCCGACGATGACGTCGCCCTGGGCGTCAACCGCGACCGAATACAAGGCCGCGGGCGGGTCGCCGGAGATCGGCGGCACATCGACGGCCTTGAGCAGCGCGCCTCCCACGATCTCAAAGCGCCAGATCCGGCCGACGCGGGCGAAGCTGGGCAGAAAGACGTCGCCCACCGCGAAGATCTCCGCGCCCCGGCGGGCAGCGCCGGTGATGCGCGCCGTCGAGGTGGGCTCGAGCTCCGAAATCGGCAGGAAGGAGGAGGCGGTGCTCGCGGTGTAGGCGAGCGAGAGCGGAGCGCCGCGTTCCACGATCATCAGCGCGGTCTCGGTCACGGCGACGAGACGGTCGGGGCCGAGGGAGAAGAGCTGCAGGATACGATGAGAAGGCTCTCGCCCGACATGCCCTGGGATCGAGACGCCGGCAGGGAAGATGCGCTCGGACGCCGCGAAGGCCCGGGGCACCGAGCCTACCGGCGGATCGTCGAGGGGCCCCGAGGCGCGGACCGTGAGCGTGCGCAGGACCTCCCGCGGTGCAGGCCCGAGCTGGCCGGAGGGACCGACCTCCAGGACCGTCGTGGACTCGGGGAGAGGCGCGCGCACCCGCAGCCGGCTGTCTGGGATGTCCGAGGTGGGTGTGGCCGGAGGGGCCTCGATGAGCAGCTCGACGGTGTCGGCCGACAGCGTGGAGAAGAAGCGAGAGCTCGCCTTGAGCTCCGCCATGGTGGTGCCCACGATGCGGACCGCGACCTCCCCGCTTTGGAGCTCAAAGGTCGGCGCAACGCCTCTCAGGAACCCGCCTTGGGTGGAAAAAACCGCAGAAATGCGGGTGGGGCTCTCGGAGCCGTCCACGACCACCGCGACCGCCAACTCTAGATCCAGCGGCGTGAGATCGGCCCTCGAGACCTGGCGTGAGGTGCAGCCAGCGCTCGCCAAGAGGCCGCCGAGGCAGAGGAGCTGTGTGGCGTTGGTGGTCACGGGTCTGATTTCTTGTGGCCCCGGGTACTGGGAATCTCGCCAGTATACCCGTAGAGCGGACCGATCGCGCCTGCAGGCTGGTTTCGGGTCGGGGGGTGAACCCGCGTCGTTCGCTGCGCGCCGCGGCGCCGGCTTTCTTCCCCCGCCGCTCTTCCGATGGCCAAGGACCCCGGGCTCAGCAAAAAGATGAATCATGACGCGCGCTCTGCTCAGTCTCCTCGCGCTCTGGGTCGCGGCTCCGGCCAGCGCTGAGGAGGGCCACTGGGCGGTCTTGCCGGCGCGCGCAGAGACACCTCCCCCGCGCGATCCCACGCTCGTGCGCATCAGCGGACAGATCGGCGAGGCGATCGCCGACGCGATGGACGCCAAGGTCGAGCTGCTCTCGCGCGAGATCCGCGACGAAGCCTGCCCGGCCTTCGACGGTGTGTGTCCGCGCGATGTGGCCTCGCTCGTCAACGCGGATCACGTGGTGTCCTTGGTGCTGAAGGCCGACTACTCGAGCATGGAGGTCCGCCTCTACGATCACCGCGCAGGCCTGATGAAGCAGGGTCAGATCCCGTGCAAGTGGTCCGCCGGCTTCGCCTCCTGCGAGAGCGCCGGGATCCAGAAGCTCTTCGCACCCAAGGCCGCCGCCGCTGAGCCGGCCGACCCGCCCCCGCCTCCTGCTGAGAAGGCGGCCACCAAGGTAGCCCCAGCGCCCAAGGGCAAGCGGGGCCAGCCCAAGGTCGCCGAGGCCGCCCCGGCGCCACCCCCGTCACCCGCTCCAGCGACGGGCGTCATCGACGATCCGACGATCGCCCGCGCCGCCAAGATCCTGAAGCGCAAGTTCGCCAAGTGCGCCAAGCAGGGCTGGGGCGAAGTGCCCCTGAATGAGCGACCGCCGTCGATGGAGATCCGCTTCCGGATCAGCGCCGAAGGCAAAGCGCGTGAGGTGCGGGTCGAGCCGCCAGGCTTCGACGACGTCCCGGCCTTCGCCTGCATGGCCCGGATCCTCGAGTCCCTCAAGGTCGACCCCAGCACCACCAAAGAGGGGTCTTACCGGCTGCCTCTGCCACGTCTCTGAAACACTAGTTGCCGAGCGGCGCAGCCTCGGCTTGGATGCGCCCGATGTCCCGAACCTGTGCGACCGCGCTGGCCTTTGTGAGCGCGATGGTCGCCGCTCCTGCGCTGGCCGAAGAGAGCGGGCACAAGCTGGCGGTCCTGGTGGTCGTCGATCAGCTCGGCTCCGAGTACCTGGCCCGCTGGGGTTCGCTCCTCGACGGTGGCCTCGGCACGCTGATGAAACGCGGCGCCTACTACCCCAACGGCGTCCACGATCAGGCCAACACCGCCACCGGCCCCGGACATGCGTCGATCATCACCGGCACCTGGCCCGACGTGCACGGCATCGTCTCCAACGAGTGGTTCGATCCCAAAGATGGGGCGCGGGTCTACTGCGTCCAAGATCCCGAGGTCGGCGCCAGCCCACGGTTGATGATGGCGACGAGCATCGGGGATCAGCTGCGCGCGCTCACCGGGCAGCGCAGCAAGGTCATCGCCCTCTCGATCAAAGACCGGGTGGCGATCCTGACCGGCGGCCAAAGCCCGAACCTCGCGGCTTGGTACGACAGCAAGACCGGCCTCTTCACCGCCGGGCGTTGGTACAAGGGCGGCGGCGTGCTCCCGACCTGGCTGGGCCGCATCAACGCCACGGACAGCGCCGAAGCCGCGCGAGGGAACACCTGGGAACGGCTGCGCGGCGATCTCGACTACCAGGCCTTGGCCTCGCGCGACGACGCGCCCTGGGAGGGGATGATCGGCGGCCTCGGCCGCACCTTCCCGCGCACGCTGGGCGCTGGCGCGAGCGAAGAAGTCTGGCGCGACACCTATCGCGGCACCCCCCCGCTCCTCGACGCGCTCTTTCGGGCCGCGAAGTCAGCGGTGGAGAACGAGAAGCTCGGCCGCGGGCCCACGCCAGATCTGCTCGTGCTGGGCGTCTCCACCTTGGACTTCGTAGGGCACTACTACGGCTCGACCTCGCAGGAGGCGCTGGACGTGCTGCTGCGGATCGATCGCGGCCTCGGGGAGCTGATGCGCGCGGTCGAGCTGCAGGTCGGCCAGGGCCAGACCTTGTGGGTCGTGACCGGCGATCACGGCGTGGCGATGGCGCCGGAGGCCACGGAGGAGGTGGGGATCCACGCCGCGCGGGTCACCGGAACACCGCTGCAGCTGATCGTGGCCGAGGCCCTGAGACCGCTCGCCGCCAAGGGCAAAGGCCAGACCGCGATCAGCTACATCGATGCGCCGCTGATCTACCTGACGCCCACCGAGCCCGGCGTGGACCGCAGCGCGCTCCGCCGAGCGGCCGCTCAGGCCCTGCGCGCGCACCCGACGATCATCGAAGCCTGGTCCTGGGAGGACGTGGATCGCTTTCACCCGCCGTTTCGGGAGATGTATCGGCGCATCTTGTATCCCGGCCGCGAACCCGACGTGCTGATCCGCCAACGCCCTTACGACCTGCTCGACGAACGCTACGGCAGTGGGACCAACCACGGATCGCCGTATAGCTACGATACGCACGTCCCGATCATGCTCATGGGCCCCGGCGTCCGCGTGGAACGAGACCTGGTGTCGGTGCCGGTCACGGCGATCGCGCCGACGATGGCCGCTTGGTTTGGAATCCCGCCGCCCTCCGCCGCGACGGAGCAACCTCTGTCCGCTGTTTTGCGCTGATCTCCAGGAGAATCTCGATGCCACGCCTGACCTCGCTCGCGCTGCCTGCCCTCTGCCTCCTCTTCGCCGCACCCGCCTTCGCGGGTAGCCCGACCAAGACCTCAACCCCCGGCCTCCCCGAAGAGACCGGCGAGCTGCCCCGCGCGGCCATGCCCGAAGGCGGCGTCGAACGCGCCTGGGGATACGGCGACGCCCGCACCCCCGAGGCCGCGGTCCCGCCGGCCGTCCCGGGCAAAGACGACATGCCCGAGGGCAGCGCCGACCGACCCATCAAGCGCGCCGACTCCACGCCTGGCGCGACCGACGAAGGCCACCCCGTCCCGCACATCGATCTGCCGCTCGGCATCGTGCCCGAGGTCAGCGGACGCCGGCTCAAGCTGCAATTTCAGGGCTATCTGCGCATGGTGGCCGAGCTGGTGGAGAACGACGCCCTGCCCTTCATCGGCCGGAACGACGGCTTCCGCGTGGCCAACGCGCGGCTCGGCGTGAAGGCCAGCTACGGCTCGGACCTCTTCGCCTACGTCTCGATGGACGGCGCGCTGACCCGCTCCACCGAGCCCAATGATCCCAACGCCGAGCTGGCGGTGGGCCTGCGCGACGCGTACATGGCCTTCGAGCTCTCTCCGATGGCCTCGATCCGCCTGGGCCGCTTCAAGGCGCCCTACGATCTCGGCGATCTCGAGTCGACTGGCAGCCGCGTATTCATCGACTCGCCGGTGGAGTCGCGCGGCGTGGTCGCCACCCAGGGCATCCAGGTCGAGGGAATGAGCGTCGATCGCCAGCTCGGGCTCATGATCCACAGCGATCGCCTGGGCCTGACCAAGGACGGCTTCGATCTCGGCTACGCGCTGGCGATCACCAACGGCAAGACCGGCGACCGCGTCCTCAACGACAACGATCACTTCGCCGGCTTCGCCCGCCTGATGTTCCACTTCGGCGATCTGCTCACCCTCAACGGCGGCGGCTTCATCGACACCCGCACCACCGGTCAGCTCCCGAACCTCCTGAACGATCAGGTGATCGGCGTGGAGGGCTCCCTGATCTTCAAGATCGAGAACCTCCGGGTGGAAGGCCAGTTCCTGTTCCAGCGGACCACGCCCGAGACCGCCCAGACCGCGGCCTACAACGCGATCGGCTGGCACGCCGGCTGGTCCTACCGGATCTGGGGCTTCGAGCCGGCCTATCGCTTCGCCTACTACGAGCCGAACGACCTGGTGGAGCAGGATGTCGTCATGGAGCACACGCTGGCCTTGTCCTACTTCTTCGAGAAGTTCCCGTTGCGGCTGAGCGTCAACGGCACCTTCGCCAGCGAGCAGCGCAAAGTGGACAACAACCGCCTCGCGTTCCTCGGTCAGTTCTCGTTCTAGGAGGCCATCATGGATCGCAGCCGCACCGCCGCCTTGGCCCTCACGCTCTTCGCCGCTTGCTCGAGCGATCCACCGCCGGCGATCGCCCACAAGATCGCCGCGCGCTCCGAGCTGATCGGCGGCCCGGGCGCGCTGGGTGAGGTCGGGGACTACTTGCTCGCCAACGACCAGATCCGCCTGGTCATCCAGGGTGAAGGCTACTCCCGCGGCTTCGGCGTCTACGGCGGCTCGCTGATCGACGCCGATCTGCAGCGCCCCGCCCAGGCCGGCAGCGACCAAGGCGGCAACGGCTTCGACGCCTTCTCCGAGATGTTCCCGGCCTTCTTCCTCAAGGCGATGGCCCCCAGCAAAGGCGGCATCACCACCAAGAGCTACCCCGACGGCTCAGCCTCGGTGATCGTCAGCGGCACCGGCGCCGAGTTCTTGTTCATGCTCACCCGCATCAACGGCGTGGTGGTGGGCCCGAGCGAGGGCCTGGTCTTCGCCAATGAGTACCGCCTCCACCCCGGCAAGCGCTACGTGGAGATCACCACCTCGGTGACCAACATCTCCGGGCAGACCGTGAAGTTCCCCGGCGACGGCGTGGACGCGCTGACCGGAGGCGTGAAGTTCTTCCTCCCAGTGGGCGACGTGCTGCTCTTCGGCGCGGCCAACAAGGTCTTCGCGCCGATCGCCGGCTTCGATCTGCGCTTTACGCTCCAAGATCTGTACAAGACGCCCCCGCCCTTGCCGGCCCTCCCCGGCTTGGTGACGCCGTTTCTGGCCACCACCAACGAGCACGTCTCCTACGGCTTCGCCAGCGGCGTGACCGACCCCGAGGTCTCCTTCGTGAAGAAGGCCGGCTACCCGGACGCGCGGCCCGATGACCTTTTGATCCCCTTCATCTTCTCGGGCTTCACCGGCTCATTCTACGCGGCGGCGCCGGCGTTCCTCGAGGATCGTCAGCGCTTCGAGTTCAAGAAGTACTTCATCGTGGGCACCGGAGACGTGGCCTCGATCCGCGACGTGGTGCACGAGATCCGCGGCGCGAAGACCGGCCAGCTCGCCGCCCGCGTCCGGAGCGGAGTGACCAAGGAGCCCATCGCCGCCTCGGTGGTCACCTACGACGCGGCCGGCAAGGTCTACAGCGAGCACCGCCCCATCGACGGTCGCTTCATGGGCGGCTACGAGCCCGGCAAGTACTCCTACCGGGTGGTCGCCGACGGGCGCTTCACCACCGCGCCGGTCGGCTTCGAGATCAAGGAGGGCGGAACCACCGCGCTCGAGATCGAGCTCGAAGAGCCGGGTCTGGTGAACGTGCGGATCCGCGACGAGCTGGGCCGCGCCATGCCGGGCAAGTGCACGCTGGTCTCCCACTACGTGCCGGCGGCCTCGGGGCTCGATCCGATGAGCTTCCTCTATGATCTCAAGGTCGGCGAGCATCGGCGCCCGCTCGATCTCATCCCCGACGTGCTGGGCGACGAGAAGACCCGCGAGTACTTGGAGCAGGTCATCTACGTCGGCGTGGAGCCCCGCACTGAGCCAGTGCGGCCAGGGCACTACCGCGCGGTGTGCTCGCGCGGCCTCGAGTACGATCTCCTCGAGCGAGAGGTCGACGTGCTCGCGGGTCGCCTGACCCAGCTCGACGTGGGGCTCAAGCAGAGCGTGGTGACGCCGGGCTGGGTCTCGGGCGACTACCACCTGCACGCGCGCCACTCGGTGGACTCGTACATGTCCTATCCGGATCGCATCACCACCGTGGCGGCTGAGGGCGTCGATCTGGCGGTCGCCACCGACCACAACTACGTCACCGACTACACGCCGACGATCGCCTCGGAGGGGCTGAGCCAGTTCATCCAGGGTATGGTCGGGCTCGAGCTCACGACGCTCGAGATCGGGCACTTCAACGGCTTTCCGCTCAAGTACAACCCGGGACCGATCACCAAGGGCGCCTTCGCCTGGTCGGGCCGCTCACCCGAAGCCTTGTTCACCGATCTCCGCGCGCTCGGAGCCTACGGGGCGGATCGGATGGTGGTCCAGGTGAACCACCCCCGCGACGCGATCCTCGGCTACCTCAACGCCTACAACTACAACCCCGACACCGGCCTGCCCGAGGACGCCTCCAACGTGCTCCTCGCGCCCGACGGCCCGGAGTTCGGCAAGGACAAGTTCAACCTCAACTTCGACGCGCTGGAGATCTACAACGGCAAGCACTTCGAGCTCATCCGCAGCTACCGCGTGCCGGAGGTGCTGCCGCCGCCGCCGCTGCCGATGGTGGTGCCGCCGGCCGGAGCGATCTTGCGGGACTCCAATGGGAAGATCGCCTTCCCCGGCGGGCTCGACGACTGGTTCGGCTTCCTCGATCAAGGCAAGCGCATCACCGCCAGCGCGAACTCGGACTCGCACGACACCGACGACGAGGCGGGCTATCCACGCACGTACACGCCGGTCAGCGATGATCGCCCGGGCTCGATCCCCGAGCTCGACATCGTCAGCGCCATGCGCTCGCAGAAGGCCATGCTCACCAATGGACCGCTGGTCTTCTTCTCGGTGGGCGGCAAGGCC
>Ga0268298_10006841_pt1 | contig 10238 bp, 10 predicted proteins | sample WWTPWeurt_MetaG_FD_194462 | JGI IMG/M metagenome (GOLD analysis project Ga0268298, IMG submission 194462) | Activated sludge microbial communities from WWTP in Nijmegen, Gelderland, Netherland - WWTP Weurt | ecosystem: Engineered > WWTP > Aerobic digester > Activated sludge | place... | reverse complement strand
AAGATGATTCGTTGATTCGCTCAAAATCTTCTGGATGAATTAAAGTCCAGAAAAACTCATGATTCTTAAACTCATTAATGGTAAATCCAAGCATGCTTTCTACATTGGGGCTTGCATAATCCCGACCGGCCCCGCTTTCATAAACCACTACATTGCTCAGATTTTTTACCAGAATATTCATTCGTTGATTAATATCTTCCAATTGCTGATTTTGAGAATCGGATCTTCCGGAGTTTTCACGCAAAAAAGCTAGTAAAAGCGAACATGATATGTTAGGACTAAGTTTACGAAGAGAAAGGTCAAGCCTTTTCTCTTTATCTTTTGTTAATACAACCCTTCCACTCCAGCTACCTTTCCCTCTTAAAATGGCGATTAAATCTGCATAAGAAAGATCTACTGGAGTAATTTTATGATAAAAATTTTCTTCGGTAGTTATATCTATACCCCCGGTAAGATTATTTGCCATTTGATTTTGCTCCAATATCTCACCGTCAGGAGAAATTACATATAGTGCATCGGCTGTAGTATTAAACAAAGAAGCCTTACCTGATAATACAAACAACGCATCTTCTATCGCAAGGTTCTTGTTTTGAACATGTAGTTCAATCATTTCGGTAAGTTGCCTGTTCATGTAATTTATTTCGCGCTCCTGCTCAAATTTGTAAATTGAAAGTTCTATTGCTGCACAAAGCTCGCTGTTGCTGAATGGTTTTAACAAATAGGCGTATGGAAGTACTTTCTTAGCCCGCTCAATAGTGGCATTATCTGAAAAAGCAGTTAAAAATACTACCGGAACTTCATACGAAGTTTTGATGATTTTGGCGGTTTCAATTCCATCAATTAGGCCGTCAATAAAAATATCCATTAGCACAATATCCGGGTTGAGTTCCTTCACTTTGCTTATTGCATCTACGCTGTCCTGAGCCCAGCCAACCACATCGTAACCAAGTTCGATTAAGCTGTTTTGTAAATCACGGACAATGATTCGCTCATCCTCAACAATCAGTACCTTGGCTTTACTCATCCCTCAGGTAAATCATTACTGGTTACTAAATAGCATTAATGGTTTTCATAAGGGTATCTTTGTACGACACTCCTATTGGAATTAGTTTTTTCTCCACCACAAGTAATCCGTCATCCATATCCACCTTTTCAACTTTGTTTATATTTACAATATACGATCGGTGAACCCTGAGAAAAGTATCTTTTGGAAGTTTAGTTTCCATATTTTTCATTGTAGAATGCACAGTGAATTTGTCTTTATCGGTAAAGATATTTATGTAATCGCCCAGTGCTTCTACCCAGCAAATGTTTTTGCTTTCAACTTTAATGAGGTTGTATGATTGTTTGATAAAAATATGATTGGTACTGCTGTTTGAAACTATGCTTTGCTGTTGCGTCTCAATTTCCTCTTTTGCCCTATTTACTGCTTTTAAAAAACGCGGGTAGGTTATTGGTTTAAGCAGGTAATCAGTAACCCCGTGTTCAAAAGCTTCCACTGCATGATTATCGTGCCCGCTGATAAGAATAATTTGTGGCAAATTATCGAATGCTTTCATTAATTCCATACCGGTCATTCCTGGCATTTGAATGTCGAGAAACATGATATCAATATCCTTGTTCTTGGGATCGTTGATGTAGTTTGCTGCATCAACTCCGTTAGAGAATTCTGCTACAAGCGAAAGAAATCCCGTTTGTTGAATAAAATTGCTGATGATCTTAACGCTCAGCTGTTCATCATCTACTATAATACAGTTTAAGGCCATAAATTAATCTAAAGAAAGTACGGCCAAGATATTGAGAATATTCGTATAAAAAAAGCCTGTAAAAACTACTACCTTAAAAAAGTACCCGATACTGCAACACCGTGACATGGTAAAGTAAGCAGTGGGTTAATTTTAAAAACCTCAACATTCACTTTTTCAACTAATTGATATCGGCAAATAATTTGCTCCCCAATTAAGGAAACAATTGTTTCTATCAATTGAATATTTTTTGTTGAAAAGATTTCTTTCACCAATTTACAAACCGAAGCATAATCCACGGTTTGATTTAACCCGCTTATAGGTTGCATTATTTGCACCCCCATTTCTAAGGATACCCTGAAGCTGTTTCCGATTTGTTTTTCCTCATCATAGCAGCCAATAGGTGCATCAATTTGTATATCAATAATTTTTATTGTGTACAATGCCATATAAAACCATTAGTTTACAAGGGGCAATATCCTTATTTTTGCCCAAATAAAATAGGAGTAAAAAAATGAACTCAGTCACCAACAGTGAAAAAGATTTTCACCAATCAAATAAAGCAGACTTGTTTACCTATCCTGATTTTTACCAAATTGATGATCTGCTCACTGAGGAGCATAAGCTTATCAGAGGTACTGTGCGCGATTGGGTTAAAAAAAACATATCCCCCATTATTGAGGATGCTGCCCAACAGGCTAAATTTCCACACCACCTGCTTAGGGGTCTTGGTGAAATTGGTGCTTTTGGTCCGCAATTACCTGCCGAATATGGTTGCGGTGGTCTTGATTATATTTCATACGGAATTATTATGCAGGAACTTGAACGCTGCGACTCAGGCATTCGTTCAACGGCATCGGTACAGGGATCGCTGGTAATGTACCCCATATTTAAGTTTGGCTCCGAAGAACAAAAAAGAAAATACCTGCCAAAACTTGCCACCGGAGAACTGATGGGTTGTTTTGGATTAACCGAACCCGACCATGGCTCAAACCCGGCCGGAATGACCACCAATTTTAAAGACATGGGCGACCATCTTCTTTTGAACGGAGCGAAAATGTGGATTTCAAATGCACCATTTGCAGATGTTGCAGTAGTGTGGGCAAAAAATGAACAGGGAAAAATAAGAGGAGTAATAGTGGAGCGAGGCATGGAAGGATTTACTACTCCCGAAACACATAATAAATGGTCGTTAAGAGCTTCGGCAACCGGTGAATTGGTTTTTGATAATGTAAAAGTACCAAAAGAAAATCTCCTTCCGGGAGTTGAAGGTTTAAAAGGACCATTAACCTGTCTCAACTCGGCCCGCTACGGAATTAGCTGGGGCGCCATAGGTGCAGCAATGGATTGTTATGACTCGGCTTTGCGATACACCAAAGAACGTCACCAGTTTGGAAAACCAATTGCCGGATTTCAGTTGCAGCAGAAAAAACTGGCTGAAATGATTACGGAAATTACCAAAGCACAGTTGCTGGCCTGGCGATTAGGAAATTTGATGAATGCAGGCAAAGCTACTCCCGCGCAAATCTCCATGTGCAAACGCAATAATGTAGACATCGCTCTTAAAATTGCCCGCGAAGCCCGACAAATGCACGGAGGAATGGGCATTACAGGTGAATACCCCATTATGCGTCATATGATGAATCTTGAATCGGTTATAACCTACGAAGGAACCCATGATATTCACCTGCTGATTCTGGGAATGGAAATTACAGGCGAAAATGCATTCCAGTAGATTTCTGCTTACTTTTTTTGTATTGTTTTTTTTCGGTTTGCAGCTTAAAGCCTATGAGCTGAAACCGGTAATTATTCAATTGTACTACGGGGAACAACCCGATACTGCCGGATTTAATCTGGTGGATAAATTACCTGAGTTTTTTTATTCAAATTTTAAAGAGGGAAAACTAAATTTATATGATTCCCCTTCAAAAAAAATAAAGATAACGTTTGAAACATTGCAGCAAATTGAACAATCAAACAAAAGCAAGGCATCAAAAATAAAAACTTTATTTGTTCATGAACTCTGGACACTTAAGAAAAACAAACTGGATTTTTTCCCTGTAGGAATTACCCTGACCGACTTTAATGAAAAAGGAGAAGTAATTTCATACGGATATGTTGATCTGGAAGAAGCTTTTTCGCTGCTTCATTCAAATCACATTGCTACCAATGCTAATGGCCCGGCTTATTTATCTTTTTGGGATGCCATAAAAAGCCACAGGTACTATTACCATATTATTCAGTTTGGCAAACAAACCGTACGCAACAAAGCCGAGGGTGAAAAAATAAAAGAAAGTAATTTGCAAAAAGGATATAACACGCCTCCTGCCGTTGAATTCGCAAAAAGCAAATTAATAACCTACCGCGTTGAAAACACTTCCGAGAATATGGAGCAAAACAAAACCCTGATTCATAAACTTGAACTTGTTTTCCAGAATCACTCAAACCTGTTTGACTCTTGTGGTTTACCGGCTTCTTTCGCACAAAATGCTACCCCTGTTGAGGCGATACTCATTAAGGAAGTGTGGGGAGAAAAGGGCGGTTTTTTTGAATACACTCCCATTTCGGTAACTGCATTTTTTACTGGCGGAAAAACATGTGAACTCAAGTTTAACGGAATTGATTTTACTGATTTTAAAATTTTTGAAAACGATATTACTTCCAAATTATTTAACCTGACGATAATATCAATTAATAGCCAGCCGATAAAACCTGCCGATTCACCGGCATATATTTTTGGCATGCGATCAAATGAAATTAGCTGGACCCAGCTGACCACATATGTAAATCAAAAAACAAAATAAGAGTATGAAAATTAAATTTGGCACTGACGGATGGAGAGGAATAATAGCAAAGGATTTTACAGTTGATAATGTAAAGCGCGTAGCCTTTGCCACAGCAGAATGGCTTAAACAAAATAAGATTACCCCGAGTATTGTACTCGGACATGACTGCCGCTTTGCGGGTGAACTTTTTGCTGAAACCGCGGCTTCCGTTTTTATTGCCAACGGAATTAAGGTGCATATGGCAAAAGGGTTTGTTTCAACCCCCATGATTTCTCTTGGAACAGTACATGTAAAAGCAGGTGCTGGTATTATTATTACTGCCAGCCACAACCCGCCATCATACAACGGATTTAAAATAAAAGCCTCTTTTGGCGGACCTGCCACCCAATCGATGATTGACGAGGTTGAAATGCTTATACCTGACCGGTACACCGGAGCAGAGGCAAACCTTGATGAAGCCGGGAAAAATGGCCAATTAACCGAAATAGATCTGGAAACACTGTATTGCGAACAAATTGAAAAATCGTTCGACCTGAAACTGATAAAAGAGAAAAAACTGGAACTGGCCTACGATGCCATGTATGGTGCCGGACAAAATGTGATACGCAGGTTGTTCCCAGAAGCTACTCTGTTGCATTGCGAACATAATCCCGGATTTATGGGGCAGGCCCCCGAGCCAATTCATAAAAATCTGTACGAATTTTCAGAAATGATTCGCATTTCGGAGGAAATTGATTGCGGACTGGTAACAGATGGTGATGCCGACCGCATAGGGCTGTACAATAAGAAAGGGGAATTTATAGACTCTCATCATATCATCCTTTTACTAATTCATTACCTGCATAAATATAAAAATTTTGATGGAAAAGTGATTACTACTTTCAGTGCCACAAGTAAAATCAGGAAAATATGTGAAGCATATGGTTTACCAATACAAATTACCAAAATCGGCTTCAAATACATTTGCGAATACATGATTAAAGAAAAAGTTTTGGTTGGCGGTGAGGAATCGGGTGGTATAGCCATTACCGGCCATATTCCGGAAAGAGATGGTATTTGGATTGGATTAACCATTTGGGAGTTTATGGCGAAAACAGGGAAATCGCTTGATGAACTAATTGCCGAGGTTTATGAAATAACCGGAACCTTTGCCATGGAGCGAAATGACCTTCACCTGCAGGAAAGTCAAAAAAATGCCATCATTGAAAAATGCCAGGCAGGACAATATAAAAATTTTGGCAGCTACCGTATTGTAAAAATTGAAACCATTGACGGATTTAAGTTTCACCTGCATACAGGGGATTGGGTAATGATTCGACCATCCGGTACAGAGCCTGTACTTCGCACCTATGCCGAAGCTCCCGATTCCAAAACAGCCTTTGATATACTTGAGCAGACTAAAAATACCATTTTACTGTAGAGTTATTTAGACGAAGGCTGCAAATTGATGGTTGAATACTTTGAGCGGGTAGTGAAATATTGTGTAAATTTGTCCCAACCAACTAACCGCCCTTTACTTTTAATGAGTATTCATTTTAACACTAATATCGTCTGCCAATGATAAACCTTGTGTTGTCTTTTTTTACCGCTGTATTAATAGTGGTATTTGCCGTTCCTACTATTCGAATGGTTTCTTCAATGAAAGGATTGTTTGATACACCCGATGAACGAAAAGTACATATTCTTGATATTCCTCGATTGGGTGGCTTAGCCATTTTTGCCGGTTTTTTTATTTCTACTAAGATATGGGGAATCTGGACCGAGGCCAGTTTGCCACGCATACAGTATTTTGAAGCTGCTTTGTTTATTTTGTTTTTTTCCGGATTAAAAGATGATTTGGTAAAACTTACTCCCTACAAAAAACTACTTGCCCAATTACTTGCAGCAATTATTATCATAGCCGGAGAAGATATCCGTATAAAAAGTTTTTTTGGCATATTTGGTATTTATGAATTATCGTATCCGGTAAGTTTTGCGCTTACCTTGTTTACTTTTATTGTAATCACCAATTCATTTAATCTTATTGACGGGATTGACGGACTTGCCGGAGGAATAGGTTTAATTACCTCACTTACTTTTGGCCTTTGGTTTAATTTTAACGGGAGCCTTGGCTGGTCGGTAATGGCATTCAGCATGAGCGGAGCCCTGCTTGGTTTTCTGTTTTTTAATTTTAACCCGGCTAAAATTTTTATGGGCGATTCGGGAGCTTTGGTAATAGGGTTTGTAATGAGTGTTTTTGCCATTCAGTTTATTGATTTAAGTGCCAGTTCGGGTTCAGGTATACCTGCCCCTTCTATTGCAATTGCTATTTTAATTGTGCCTTTAATTGACACCCTGCGTGTGGTTATTATACGTCTTGTAAAAAAACATCCTCCCTTTAAGGCCGACCAAAATCATATTCATCATTCCATTCTTGCTATTGGTTTAAATCACACCGAAACATCACTTTTACTGTATTTGGTAAACATCATCTTTGTTATCATTGCGTTTATCATGAAGGATTCAACGCTGGCAAGTCATATGCTTACCATTTTCGGAATTGCGCTTATTCTTAGCTTTATCCCGAATTTCCTGTTCCAGCAAATGAAAAACGAAAGTACTTTTATGAAAGAACAGGCAGTAAAATCAAAGAAATTAGAACGCGGAGAACTATAGGTTCATTAAGAAAGTTTTCATTTGGGCAAATGCACGGGCCCGGTGGCTGATTTTATTTTTCTCTTCCAATAACATCTGAGCAAATGTTGCATCTGAACCTTCAGGTTTAAACACCGGATCATAACCAAATCCCCCGTTGCCTTTTTTTTCTGTTACGATTTCGCCTTTAACAATTCCTTCAAATAAATACTCTTCCCCTTCAAAAATCAAAGCAATTACAGTTCTGAAATGTGCTTTTCTATCCGTTTCATCTTTTAACTTTTGCAAAAGCAAATCAATATTATCTGAATCGTTTTTTTGCCCTCCGGCATACCTGGCTGAATAAACACCCGGTGCTCCGTTTAAAGCTGCTACCTCCAGGCCGGTATCATCGGCAAAGCAGTTCGCCCCTGTTAATTTATGAACATGCCTGGCTTTAATTAGTGCGTTTCCCTCAAGGGTGTGGCCTGTTTCCGGAATATCATTCGTGTATCCCAAATCGAGCAGCGACCTGACGTCAAATTTACCTTCGAGGAGGGCATTTATTTCAAAAGCTTTATTCAGGTTTTGGGTGGCAAATATGAGTTGTGGCAACATATATTATTTAAACATTTCCTGTAAACTTGCCCAAAATAGTTTTTTAATAGTCAAATCGCGCGCAATTTTTTCCAGCGAGTCGGTAGCAAGCAATTGACACTGCTCATCTATTTGTGTTACCTTATTTTTAGGGATAAGCTGAGTCAATCCTAAGTCGTTTACCGACATTCCGAAAAGGATAATTTTAACAGTCTGGTATTTTTCCTTTAACTTATTAAAAGAAATTGAATTGGTTAAGGGAATGCGCAACAACAGCACTTCATCTAATACCAACTTAAGCCCTTTGGTTACCATATCGGAAAAAAGTTGCTGCTCCGACTGATCGAGTTCTTCATCACTTCGGTAAATAAAAACAATACCTTTATGTGACATAGGAGAAGAAATAACCGGTTCCGTTTTATGATCTTTATCATCAGTAGTGAACTTAACCGTTTGTTGTTCGCTTTTAATGAGGTATAACTTATCGTCATACAATAATGTAAGCGCGTTTTTATCAGCAAGTAAAGAATTAAACCCGTCCATAATTTGATTTAGATGCAAATTACACGAAATTTGACCGCCTCATCAACAAAATAAGATGAATATTCAAATTACACGCACCTCCAGGTCGAGGATAAATGAATGCGATTTCAGCCATATCGAATTCGGTAAAATATTTTCAGACCACATGTTTAAGGTGGATTACACCAACGGTCAATGGCAAAATCCGCAAATTCTTCCTTACGGCTCTTTATTATTTAGTCCGGCAATGAGTGTAATTCACTACGGACAAGGAATATTTGAGGGAATGAAAGCCAATAAAGACAGTGAAGGAAATCCGTTACTGTTTCGTCCGCTCGAAAACTGGGCCCGGTTTAATAAATCTGCTGACCGCATGTGTATGCCCGAGATTCCGCAGGAACTTTTTATGGAAGGGCTAAGGCAACTGGTGCTTTTGGATAAAGACTGGATTCCAAGTGGAGAAGGAAGCGGATTATATCTTCGTCCGTTTATGTTTGCCACCGATGATTTTATTGGAGTAAGACCTTCTGCTAATTTTTCCTTTATCATTTTTGCCTGCCCGGTAAATGCATATTACACCAAACCCCTTAAAGTAAAAGTTGCAGATAAATATGTCCGCTCTTTTGACGGAGGAGCAGGATTTGCGAAAGCTGCCGGTAACTACGGTATATCTATGTTGCCTACTAAAGAAGCGCAGAAAGAAGGCTACGACCAAATTATTTGGATGGATGGCCGCGAATTCAAATATGTGGAAGAATCGGGAACCATGAACCTGTTTTTTGATATTGGCGGTAAAGTACTCACTCCCGAACTTGACGGAAATATATTAGACGGAGTAACCCGCAAATCATGCATAGATTTGTTAAGAGCAGAAGGAATTGAAGTGGAAGAGCGGAAAATAAGTATTGATGAAGTAATGGAAGCGCACCGGAATGGTACTCTTGCCGATGCTTTTGGAACAGGAACCGCTGCCACCATTGCCCCCATTCTTACCATAGGCTACAAAGGAAAAGATTTTGATTTGCCCGCTATAGCCAACCGTAAGGTATGTAATTTTCTTAAAGCAAGTTTAGAAAACATTAAAAATGCCCGCACCCCCGATACGAGTGGATGGGTGATGAAAGTAACGGATAAACCGTGGACAGCAGCTCAGTAAAACTTGATGAAAGCTGGAAGCAATTACTGATTCAGGAATTTGGCAAAGATTACTTTGTAAAACTGAAACAGTTTTTACTGAACGAAAAACAAAACGGGCAAACCATTTACCCTCCCGGAAACAAAATATTTGCGGCCTTTGATTATACTCCGTTTGATAAGGTAAAAGTAGTTATTCTGGGGCAAGACCCCTATCACGGAGCAGGACAAGCCAATGGATTATGCTTTTCGGTAGCCCCGGGTATAAAACAACCCCCTTCCCTACAAAATATTTTTAAAGAACTTGAAAGTGATTTAGGAATAGGTCCGCCTGTAAACGGTGACCTTACCCCATGGGCCCGTCAAGGTGTTTTATTGCTTAATGCAACGCTCACTGTAAAAGCTAATCAAGCCGGTTCACATCAAAACAAGGGTTGGGAAGTATTCACCGATAGGGTTATCCAATTATTATCAGAACATAAAGAACACCTTGTTTTTATTTTATGGGGAAAATATGCTCAGGGAAAAGAAAATTTTATTGACCCATTAAAACACCTGATAATCAAATCGGCACACCCATCTCCTTTTTCAGCTTACTCCGGATTTTTCGGGTCGAAACCATTTTCAAAAACAAATAGCTACCTGATTTCAAAGGGAATTCCCCCTGTTGATTTTACCCTTTGATGCAACTATTCGTCTAAAAAACAGTCTATTTAAAAAATATATTTTAGATTCGTAATATGAGTATGCTAAAGCATGTGCTTGTTTTACCTTTTCTTTTGGTTTGTTTATGCACCAGCGTAAACGGACAAGTGCTTATTGGAGCTACCACCTATACCGG
>Ga0268298_10006840_pt1 | contig 10238 bp, 9 predicted proteins | sample WWTPWeurt_MetaG_FD_194462 | JGI IMG/M metagenome (GOLD analysis project Ga0268298, IMG submission 194462) | Activated sludge microbial communities from WWTP in Nijmegen, Gelderland, Netherland - WWTP Weurt | ecosystem: Engineered > WWTP > Aerobic digester > Activated sludge | place: Netherlands... | reverse complement strand
GGCGACCTGCGTCACTTCATGCACGCGCTGTTCGAGGCGCTGCGCAACGAATCGGCGCAAGTCACCGGCCCGTCGTCGACGGGCCCGGCGGCGCAGGGCACGGGGGCACTGGACGCGACGGGAACGCCGGATGCACCGGCGGCACCCGGCGCCGCGGACGATTCCGCCGCTGCCTCGGGCGCCGCTACTGCCTCGGCCTCCGCCGCTGCCTCGGGCGCCGCTACTGCCTCGGCCTCCGCCACTGCCTCGGCCTCGGCCTCGGACGCCGCGGACGTGACCACCGGTGGCGCCGGCTGGCGCGCGGGCTTCGGGCACGGTGGCGGATGGCGCGCGGGATTCAACGGCGGTGCGCCGAATCCCGCGAACCAGTTCGCCGGCCGTCTCGCGGCGCTGGTGACCCAGGTGGCCGCGGGGTCGGTGCCGTCGGGCCTGAAGGACGCGTTCGACACGCTGATGAAGGACCTGCAGCCCGCGGGCGCGGAAGGCGCCGGGACGGGCACCGGTGGCGTGCCGACCCTCCAGGAATTCCTGACGAAGCTGCAGCAGAATCTCGCCGTGGGCACGTCGGCGAGCACGTCCACGGGGAACCTGCTGAACGCGCAGGCCTGAACGCCCGGCGCGAGCCGAGCCGCGGCGCGGCACCGGCGATTCGCCGCGTCCCGGCGTCAGGCCCCCATCACCGCCCCGAGCCGGACGGTGACGTCGACCAGCATCGGGCCCACCTGGTTGACGATCCGCTGGCGCGACAGCAGCGTCGAGGGGCCGCCGCAATTGAGCGCGACGATGTCGCCGCGCGGCGTGTGCAGCGCCGACGCGATCGCGTGCACGTCCGGATAGAACTCGCCCATCGAGCGGCAGTACCCGATCCGCTGCGCCTCCCTGATCGCGACGTCGACCTGCTTGCGGATCGGGCCCCAGTGCTCGCCGTGCGTGACCTCCATGCGCCGCAGCAGCGCCTCGCGCGTGCCCGGGTCGACGCACGCGAGGTAGGCGCGCCCCGCCGCCGACGTCGACATCGGGATGCGCCCGCCGATGTCCAGGCGCGTGACCAGCATGCTGGTCGGCGGACGGCACACCTCGATGATCAGCATGTCGAGGTCCGCGGGCACGGTGAGCTGCACGGAGAGGTCGGTGTCGAGCGCGAGCCGCTCCATCAGCGGCCGCGCGAACGCGCGCACGTCGAAGGTGCTGAAGTAGGCGCTCGAGAACGACGGCACGCGCGGCCCGAGCTCGTACTTGTCGCTGCGGTGGTCCTGGCGCAGCAGGCCCGCGTGCAGCAGCGTCGCGACCAGGCGCGTCACCGTCGCCTTCGGCAGGCCCGTCAGGCGCGACAGCTCGGTGTGGCTGAGCGGCTGGTTCACGGGCACGAAGCAGTTCAGGACGTCGATGCCGCGCTGCAGGGCGGTCACCTTCGCGGCCGTGCGCGGGGAGGCGCCCGCGCGTCGGGGCGAGGCGGGCGGGATCAGGCTGGACAGTGGCATCGCTGGCGGCGTCGCGGCGCGTCCGCGCGGGGGCGCGAACCGGGGCACGGCCCCGGCTCCCGACGCCCGCGCGAAGCGCAATGGGGTAAATGCATTTGCACGGCGGGATTATGAGCGCACCGGCGCGCGGCCGCGAAATCCGCCGCAGGCCGCAGGGGTCGAAGCGCCGGTGTCCGCGGGGGGCGCGGGCGTGCGCGATCGCCGGGCATGCGGGACTCGCGGGATCCTCGGGCGTGCGCGATCCTCACGCGCGCCGGAACAGGTTGATGCCGGCCCCCTCGGGCCGCACGAGGATCTGCGGGGTCTGCTCGCGCCGGCCGCGGCTGCGCTCGCGCACGAACAGCGACACGAACACCTGCGCGTAACGGAACGCCCGCGGCACGTCGCCCGCGTACAGGCGCAGTCCTTCCGCGAAGCTCTGCGTGAAGACGCCGCCGTCGAACGGCCGTCCCGACGGCGCGGGCAGGATCCCGCGCGACTCGCCGGACTCCTCGCCGGGGCCGCTCGCGGTCATCAGCGAGACCGCGGCGTCGTCGTCGCCCGCGCGCGCCGGGGCCTGCGCCGCGGCGGGCGGCGCCGCCGGCCGCGCAGGCAGCCAGCGCTGCGCGAGCGTGCGCGAGCCGAGGCCGTCGCGCTCGGGCTCGCCGCCGTTGGCGGCGACGACGAAGCGCTCCGACGCCTCGCCCGCGAGCCGCATCTGCGGCAGGCTCGCGAACACGCTGCCGCTGTAGCAGGTGTCGAGAACGACGACGATCTCGCGCGCGCGCCCGCGCTGCACGACGTCGATGAGCTCGGTGTCGTGCAGCGCGGTCTCGTACGTCGCGACCGGCGAGCTCGCCCGCGTGTCGTACGCGAACACCGGGTACTTGCGCACCTCGCGGCCGCGGGGATCGGGAATCGGCTGCACCCCGTGGCTCGCGACGAAGACGAACACCGAGTCCGCGGGGCCGGGCTCGCGAACGAGGCGCTCGAGCTGGCGCAGGATCGCGTCGCGGGTGGCCTGGGCGTCGCGCAGCACGGTCATCTCGGCGGCTCGCCAGCCGCCCTGCGCGCGCAGCAGCGTCTCGAGGGTGCCGACGTCCTTGTCGACGCCGGGCAGCCTCGGGATCGACGGGTCCGCGAAGCGGCCGAGCCCGACGATCAGCGCGAACCGGCGCGGCGGGGCCGCGGCGCCCGAGGCGGGGCGGGCGGTCTCGCGCCGGCGCTGCAGCCAGCGCTCGAACGCGCGCGCCGTCTCCTGCTCCCACGCCTTTTCGCGCACGTCGGTCGGGTAGACCATCGACGTCGCGCGCATCCCGACGACGTTCTGGGCGATCACGAACGCGCGGTCGACCTCGGCCTCGTTCGCGTAGCGTCCCGCGAGCTCCACGCGGCCGAGGCGGTCGCGCACGATCGCGGCGCCCGCCAGGCCGTGGCGTGCGAACTGTTCGCGGATCGCGGCGAGGAGCGCGTCGGGCACGTCGTGGCGAACGTAGACGTTCTCGAAGTCCGGGTGCATCGACGCGGCGCACCCGGCGAGCGCCGCCGGCAGCGGCCACGCGAGCAGCGCACGCCGTGCGGCGCGCGGCGCGCCCGCGACGGGCGCCGGGACCGAGGCCCGCGCGCCTTTCACGGCGCGATCCTGAAGGTGCCGACGTGCTCGCGCTGCACGCCTTCGGCGCTGAGCGAAACCTCCATCCGGCACTCCTGCTCGGCGGGCACCTGGCTCGGCAGCGGGAATCCGCCGCGCGACGCGTGGCAGCCGGAGCTCACCGTGAAGCGCTCGACCGGCGCGGCGAGCTCGTTGAACTGCCCGTTCTCGTCCTTGCAGAGGAAGCGGCGCGAGAGCTCGACCCGGACGTCCTTCGGATCGGGGGTCAGCACGTGGTAGTGGACGTCGGTCTCGACGCGCTGGCCGCCGCGTGCGATCGCGGGCAGCGCGTTGCCGTCGATCGCGACGTCGAGGCCCGCGCGCGCGTAACCGAAGCGCGCCGCGCACTGCGAGTACGCTTCCGTGACCAGGCTGCTCGCGCTCGCGAAGCGCTCGGCACACCCCTTGTAGGACAGGTGCCACGCGGCGATCCCGCCGACGGCGGCGCCGATCGCGGCGCCGCCGAGCGCCCGGTTCACGCGCTCGCGCGCGCGCTCGCCGAACAGCGAGCCGATCAGCCCGCCGACGGCGCCGCCGGCGCCCGCGCCGGTGATCGCCGCGTCGCGCATGCAGCGGTCGAGTTCTTCGTTGGCGGACTGCTGCGAGCGCGCCGGGCCGGCGGCCAGCCCGACCGACACGATCGCGACGGCGATCACCAATCGTGCGGCGACGCCCGTGCGCCGGCGCGGGCGCGCGCCGCGCAGGGTGTGCTCGGTCTCGGGGGGGCTTGCGTTGGACGGCATCGACGCTCGGCGCGGGGGGTTCGGTCGACGATGCTACCGCAGTGCGCGGCCCGGCCCGCCCGGCTACCAGCCCAGCGTCAGCGTCACCCCGACGAGGCGGTAGCGATTCTCGTAGAGCGCGAGCGTCGACGAATTGCGCGCGTCGATCGCCTCGACGCGCAGCGTGCGGCGCGGCGCGAGCTCGATCTCCACCGCCGCGTCGAGCAGGCGGTAGCGGTCGCGACGGGCCGGCGTGTCGTCGAACAGCGCGGCGTCGAACCACGCGCGCTGGAGCATCGCGCCCACCGACCAGGTCGCCCCCGCGAAGCGGCGGTCCGCGGACACCCTCGCCCAGGCGCTGCGGCTCGCGAGATCCGCGAATCCGTTGGCGTTGACCTCGCGGCGCACGCCGGCGTCGAAGTCGAGGCCGTCGAGCCACGGGAACGGCTGCTTCGACTTGCGGTGCGTGGACACCGCGAGCACGTTGCCGTCGAGGTCCGCGTGCACGCCGCGGTGGCGGTTCGTTCCGAGCTCGGCGACCCACGCGGTGTAGCCGCGCTCGGGCTCGACCCGGGTCCAGTCGACGTGCAGCGCGGCGACGTCGCGAAAGTGCCGCCCCGCCACCCAGATGCGCTGCAACGACGGGCCGATGCCCAGCGTGCCGCCGCCCGCGGGCCGGCGCACGATCGCGTCCAGCGACGCAAAGCGGAATCCGAGGTCCGGGGCGTCGGGGCTCGACTTCTCGTCGAGGCGCCCGCCGACGGTCATGCGTGTCGAGTCGCCGAGCGGCACGTCGCGCACGCCCGAGACGACCACGCGCCGGAAGCTGCCGTCGATCCGCGTGAGCCCGTCGACGAACACCAGCGTGCCGTCCGGCGACAGCCGGATCAGCGGCGAGGACAGGCGCTCGCTGCCCGCGCCGAGCTCGACCGACAGCGTGCCGGTCGCCGGCGGCGCGGCCGGCACTCCGGCCGCAGCGGTGCCGGCGGCGGGTGCGGTCTCGGTGGCGGCCTGCGCGCGCGCGGGCGGGGCGAGCGGCTGCACGGCCGCCGCCGCGACGACGGCTGCGCACACCCCGCGCGCGGCCGTCCGCGCGGCGCGCGCGCGGACGCGGCGGGTGATCAGACGCCGCTCTTGTAGCAGACCGTCTGCCAGACGTTCGTGCCGTCGACCGAGCTCACCAGCACGTAGTAGCACTTGACGCCGTGGCCGGCGCTGTACGACAGGTTGCGGGCCGACGCGATGCCGGCGGGGACGGCGAGCGCGAACGCGAGCGCGAGCGTGGGGGCGAGGCGGCGGATCAGGCGGGAAGCGTGCATCGGGTTCTCCTGGAGGTGGATCGAGGGAGCGCCGCGTTCGACGCGACGACACGGGTACGACGTGTCCTCACTCGCAGGATCGATGCCAGCCGGCGGATACCGAAAAATTCTTTCGAATCAGGTGCTTGCGGAGCCCGGCCGGGGACGCTTCCGGGGCGGGCTCGCGAGATGCCCCGCATCGGGGGATTTGCCCCGGCGGTCAGACCCCGAATGCGCCGCGCCCGTCGTCGCGACTCGCGGCGTCGAGGTGGCGCGTGCAGTTGACGAGCTCGATCGCCCAGGGCGATTCGGCCGACAGGATCGAGACCGACGTGTTCGCGAGGCGGTGGGGGATCGGCGCGGCGCCGGTGCGGCCCGCGTGGTGGTCGAGGATCGCGCGCAGCACGAGCCCGTGCGTGACGACCGCGAGCGGGCCGCCGCTGCGGCGGCGGCGCTCGACGACCGCGGCGAACGCGCGCGCCACGCGCTCGAGGAACACCGGCACCGACTCGCCGCCCTCGGGCGCGTGCTCCATCTCGGTGGGGTCGAACCCGAGGCTGTCCATCGGGCGGCCGCGCAGCGCGCCGAAATTGCGCTCCTGCAGCAGCTCGGTGCGCTCGATCGGCAGCCCGGTCAGCGCCGCGAGCGGCTCGGCGGTCATCGTCGCGCGCGCGAGGTCGCTGCTGACGATCGCGGTGACGCCCGCGCGCGCGAGCCGCTCGCCGACCGCGCGCGCCTGCGCGCGGCCGAGCTCGCTCAGGGGCGTGTCGGGCGGCTGCAGGACCCGCGTGGCGTTCAGCGGGGTCTCTCCGTGGCGGACGAGGATGATCGACATCCGGCGATTGTGCCATTTCGGGAAGGCCGTCGCGATGAGGTAGTCTCGCGAACGTCTCGAACTGCCCTGGAGCTCCCGATGATCCGCGATCCGGACACCCTGAACGCCCTGCTCGACACCGTCTCGCGCTTCGTGCGCGAGCGCCTCGTCCCGGCCGAGAACGTCGTCGCCGAGACCGACGAGATCCCGCAGGACATCGTCGACGACATGAAGACGATGGGCCTGTTCGGCATCTCGATCCCCGAGGAGTACGGCGGCCTGGGACTGACGATGGAGGAGGAAGTGCTGGTGGTCGCCGAGCTGTGCAAGGCGTCCCCGGCGTTCCGCTCGATCATCGGCACCACGGTGGGCATCGGTTCGCAGGGCATCCTGATCGACGGAACGCCCGAGCAGAAGGCGGCGTACCTGCCCAGGCTGGCCACCGGGGAGCAGATCGCGTCGTTCGCGCTCACCGAGCCCGAGTCGGGGTCCGACGCGGCGTCGCTGCGCACGACCGCGATCCGCGACGGCGACCACTACGTGGTCAACGGCACCAAGCGCTACATCACGAACGCGCCGCACGCGAGCCTGTTCACGCTGATGGCGCGCACCGATCCGTCGGTGCGCGGCGCCGGCGGCATCACCGCGTTCGTCGTCGACGCGAAATCGCCGGGCATCGGCTTCGGCAAGTACGACCGCAAGATGGGCCAGCGCGGCGCGCACACCTGCGACGTGATCTTCGAGAACGTGAAGGTGCCGGCGGCCAACGTCATCGGCGGGCGCGAAGGCGTGGGCTTCAAGACCGCGATGAAGGTGCTCGACAAGGGCCGCATCCACGTGGCCGCCGTGTGCATCGGCGCGGCCGAGCGAATGCTCGCCGACGCGCTGAAGTACGCGATGGAGCGGCGCCAGTTCGGCCAGCCGATCGCGGAGTTCCAGCTCGTGCAGGCGATGCTCGCCGACAGCAAGGCCGAGACCTACGCGGCGCGCTGCATGGTGGTCGACGCCGCGCGCCGGCGCGACGCCGGCGAGAACGTGAGCACCGAGGCGTCGTGCGCGAAGATGTTCGCGTCCGAGATCTGCGGGCGGGTGGCGGATCGCGCGGTGCAGATCTTCGGCGGCGCCGGCTACATGAGCGAGTACGGCATCGAGCGCTTCTACCGCGACGTGCGCCTGTTCCGCATCTACGAGGGCACGACGCAGATCCAGCAGCTCGTCATCGCGCGCAACATGATCCGCGCGGCGTCGGCCTGAGGACGGGCGCCGTGGCGCCGGTGCGCGTCGACGTCGACGGCGCGGTCGCGACGCTGACGCTGGACAACCCGCCGCTGAACGTCGTCACGGTCGCGCTCACGCGCGCGCTCGACGACGCGCTGCGGGCGCTGCTGGCCGAGCCCTCGGTGCGCGCGCTGGTCGTCACCGGCGCGGGCGAGCGCGCGTTCTGCGCCGGCTCCGACATTTCCGAGTTCGCCGGCTACATGGCGCCGGGCCGCGTGGTGCCGGCGAAGCTCGCGCTGCAGAACGAGGTCTTCGCGCGTCTCGAGCGCTGCGCCAGGCCCACGCTCGCCGCGGTCGAAGGCCTGGCATTCGGCGGCGGGCTCGAGATCGCGGCGTGCTGCGACCTGATCGTCGCCGGCGAGACCGCGCGCTTCGCGCTGCCCGAGCTGAAGCTCGGCGTGTTCCCGAGCAGCGGCGGGCCGCTGCGCGTGACGCGCCGCGTCGGCACCGGACGGGCGCGCGAGATGATGTTCGGCGGCGAGCCGATCGACGCGCGCACCGCGCTCGCGTGGGGGCTCGTCAACCGCGTCGTCCCGGCGGGCGAGGCGCTCGCGCGGGCGCGGGCGTGGGCGGGCGAGCTCGCGCGCCGGCCGCGCGCGGCGCTGGCCGCGTGCAAGGAAGTGATCGGGCGGGCGTTCGACGCGGACCAGGACGCCGCGATCCGCCGCTCGCTCGAGCTGTCGGACCGCGCGTTCGCGTCCGACGAGTGCCGCGAGGGCGTGCGCGCGTTCTTCGCGAAGCAGCCCCCCGACTTCAGCGGGCTCTGACGGGCCCGCGCAACCCCTATCGGAAGGAGAGCCTCCATGAGACGAGCTGCGATCGTGTCCCCGGCACGCACCGCCATCGGTGCGTTCGGCGGAAGCCTGAAGTCCATCCCGGTCGAGGAGCTCGGCGCGTGCGTCGCGAAGGCGGTGCTCGCGCGCACCGGCCTGGACCCGGCGCGCATCGACGACGTCGTGTTCGCGCAGTCGTACATGAACGGCGAGACGCCCTGCACCGGGCGCTGGATCGCGCTGCAGGCGGGCATGCCGGTCGAGGTGCCCGGCATGCAGCTCGACCGCCGCTGCGGCGGCGGACTGCAGGCGGTCGCGATGGCCGCGATGATGGTGCAGAGCGGCGCGGCCGACGTCGTCATGGCCGGCGGCGTCGAGAGCATGAGCAACGTCGAGTACTACACGACCGACATGCGCTGGGGCAAGCGGGCGGGCACCGTGAAGCTGCACGACCGCCTCGACCGCGGGCGCGAGCGCTCGCAGCCCGAGGAGCGCTTCGGCAGGATCTCCGGGATGATCGAGACGGCCGAGAACCTCGCGCGCGAGTACGCGATCACGCGCGAGGCGGCCGACGCGTTCGCGGTGCGCAGCCAGCAGCGCGCGGCCGCCGCGTGGGCCGCGGGCAGGTTCGACGACGAGGTCGTGCCGGTGATGGTGCCGCAGAAGAAGGGCGAGCCGCTCGCGTTCCGCAAGGACGAAGGGTTCCGCGCCGACAGCACGATCGAGTCGCTCGCGGCGCTCAAGCCGGTGATGAAGGGCGGCACGGTCACCGCCGGCAACGCGTCGCAGCAGAACGACGCGGCGGCTGCGTGCCTGGTGGTCGCCGAGGACAAGCTCGCGGAACTGAAGCTCGACCCGATGGCGTGGTTCGTCGGCTGGGCCGCGGCCGGCTGCGAGCCGGCGACGATGGGCATCGGCCCGGTGCCGGCGGTGAAGAAGCTGTTCGCGCGCACCGGAATGTCGTTCGACCGGATGGACCTGGTCGAACTGAACGAGGCGTTCGCGTGCCAGGCGCTGGCGGTGACCAAGGGCTGGGGCTGGTACGACCCCGACCGCCTCAACGTCAACGGCTCGGGCATCTCGCTCGGCCACCCGGTGGGTGCGACCGGCGCGCGCATCATGACGACGCTGCTGCACGAACTCGCGCGCCGCGGCGGGCGCTACGGGCTCGAGACGATGTGCATCGGCGGCGGGCAGGGCATCGCGGCGGTCTTCGAGCGGGCGTAGGCGCACGAGGGGACATCCCGGCGCGGGCCGCGCGATTCTGTCAGCATCAGCCGATACACCGGCGACGCGCCGGCCCACCCCGGGAGCCGACCCATGACCGCCTGCGCCGTTCCGGCGTCGCCACCCCTCGTCCCCGCCGCCGACGCGCTCGCCGCGCTCTGGCGTGATGCCGGGCTCGCCGCCGACGCGCTCGGGCGTGTCCGGCTGCCGGGTGCCGAACCCGTGCTGCCGTCGTCGTTCGCGGTCGGCACCGCCGCGCAGGTGTCGATCGCGGCGGCCGCGCTCGCGGCCGCCGAACTGGGCACGATGCGCGGCGGCCCGCGCCAGGAAGTGAGCGTCGACGTGCTCGACGCCGCGCTCGAGTGCTGCGGCGTGTTCACGATCGACGGGCGCCGTCCCGAGGTCTGGGACAAGCTCTCGGGCCTGTATCCGTGCGGCGGCGACGCGCGGCCCGGTTGGGTGCGCGTGCACGCGAACTTCGCGCACCACCGCGACCGTGCGCTCGGCGTCCTCGGGCTCGCGCCGGGGGCGCGGACCGAGCGCGCGGACGTCGAGCGCGCGCTGCGCGACTGGAGCGCCGAGGACTTCGAGGACGCCGCCGCGCGCGCGGGTGCGGTCGTCGCCGCGCTGCGCAGCTTCGAGCAGTGGGAGCGTCACCCGCAGGCCGGCGCGGTCGACGCCGCGCCGCTGGTGGGCGTCGAGCGCATCGGCGACGCGCCGCCCCGCGGCCTGCCGCCGCTGGCCACGGGCGCGCCGCCGCTGGCCGGCGTGCGCGTGCTCGACCTCACGCGCATCCTCGCCGGGCCCGTGGGCGGGCGCACGCTCGCCGCGTACGGCGCGGACGTGATGCTCGTGAACTCGCCGGCGCTGCCGAACATCGAGTCGATCGTCGACACCAGCCGCGGCAAGCTCTCCGCGCACGTCGACCTGCGCACCGGCGCCGGCCGCGACGACCTGCGCCTGCTCGCGCGCGACGCGCACGTGTTCGTGCAGGGCTATCGCCCCGGCGGGCTCG
>Ga0268298_10006839_pt1 | contig 10239 bp, 7 predicted proteins | sample WWTPWeurt_MetaG_FD_194462 | JGI IMG/M metagenome (GOLD analysis project Ga0268298, IMG submission 194462) | Activated sludge microbial communities from WWTP in Nijmegen, Gelderland, Netherland - WWTP Weurt | ecosystem: Engineered > WWTP > Aerobic digester > Activated sludge | place: Netherlands... | reverse complement strand
GCGCGAGTTTTTGCGCTGCGATCGCTGCCGGCGGGTGTTTTGGCCGGGATCCCACCTGGACGGCATGCGCCGTTTGATCGCGGCGCTGGAGGACGCGCCGCTGCTCGGCGTCTTGGACGACGACGATGAGATCACCACCGACATCCGGCTGCTGGAGCCGCTCGTGGATTTCCACCAAGCGCTGGAGGTGCAATTTGTCCAGCACCGCGTGGCCTTGATGCGCGGGGACCTCCCGGCCGCCCAGCGGAGCTTCGCCACCTTCGCCGAGTGGATGCGGCGCCACGTGAGCAACGAGAACGAGCTGGTGCTCCCGGTGTACGCGGCCCATCCGCCGGAGGGGGGCTGGGAGCGGGGCGCCGCGCCCGCGATCTTCGAGCACGACCACCAGAAGATCCTCGAGCACCTCGACCTGATCGAGGCCGCCACGACCGCGCTCGGCCAAGAGCCCCTGGCGGGCGACGACTTGCGGGTCCGCTGCCTCCTCCAGCTCGATCGCGAGAAGATCTTCGTGGACCTGTGCGAACATCACGATATCCGGGAGCGGAGGTACCTCTACCCCACGCTGGAGCGGATCCTGGACGAGCGGGCCAAGGTGGAGCTCCTGGAGCGGATGGTAGGTTCTGGCCCCTCAGCCGAGGTCCGGCTATAACGTGGACCGCTCGTGAAAGAGGAAGGCTTCGATCAGCGCTTCACGCGCTTTTCCGAGCTCAAGCGCGACGGCAACAGCGTCGTCGGGTGGGCCGAGGATGTCAGCGGGATCGGCCTGGTTCGCCGGCTCGTGAAGTCGCGCCGCCTCGACTCCGACACGCGCGCGGGGCTGCTCGCGGAGGCGGAATACCTCAGCCGGCTCGGGTGCGAACGTTGCCCGGCTGGTCAAACCCTCGAGCTGGGTGACGAGCTGGTCCTCGAATACTCCACCGGTCCGGGCGTAGAGCTCGACCGGCTGCTGATGGCTCTTGAGCGGGCGAGCCGCCTCCTCGCCCCCTCGGCCGCGCTCGCGCTGATCTCGGAGCTGATCCACAACGCCGATGCCATCGCCAACCTCCGCCCGCTCGGCCTGGAGGGGCGCTGGGGCCATGGGGAGATCTCCCCGCGCAGCGTGGTCCTCGGCCTCGACGGCTTCGCTCGCCTGTACGAGGCTCGTCTCCTGGCCTCCGGCTATCGGGCCGCGGCCACCTCGGGCAGCACCTTCTGCCGCGCCCCTGAGCTGACCGGCGGGACCTTGGTCGGTACGCCGGAGGGCGATGTCTACTCGATCGGCGCGCTGCTCTCCTTGACCATGCTCGGCACCGAGCTGCTCCAGGAGACGGCCGAGCCGCTGGCCCTCAGCGTCGCGCGCGCGCTGGCCGCGGCCGGTGAGGTGGTGCCGAACCAGCTTTCGCAAGTTATCTTGCGCGCGGTGGCGCTCGAGCCGCGCGAGCGCTTCGAGAACGCTGAAGCGCTCCGGGCTGGCCTCAAGGCGGCGTGGCCCTTCGACCTCGACGAGTGGCGCGGGGCCTTGCTCGGCTTGGCCGCCTTCGCCGACGAGCTGGCTGAAGATCCGATCCGGGGGGAGCTGTCTCCCGCCGTCTTGTCGCGCTTTCAGGGCCTGCTCCGCACCAACCGCGCGGAGGACGAGCTCGAGGGCGGGCGTCGCCGTACCAGCGGGCTCCCCCGGCGCATCACCGTGGTGCCCCGTCGCCCCTCGACCGCCCGCGAAGGGATCGGCGAGGAAGCCGAGCTGCCGCCCGCAGGATCGTTGCCCACGCCGGCCGCCTCCTCCTCCGCTCCCGCTGCGCCCGCCGGCCCCGCCCCTTCGCCGCGGCCGGACTCCTTGGGTCCGCGGCCCATCGAGCTGGCGCCGATGCCGTCGGTCTCCAGGCCCTCGCCGGCCGCGCGGGCTGCCTCGGCCGCGCCGATGCCGCCGCCGCCCGCCGCGCTCGCCGCCGCCGCGATCGCGCCAGCCCCGCTCGCGCCTGCGCCCGCGCCCGCGCCGGCCCCGCTCGCGCCGGCCCCAGCGCCCGCGCCGGCCCCTGCCCCGATCGTTCCGCCAGCGCCCTCCGCGCTCGTGCCGGCCCCAGCGCCCGCGCCGTCCTCCGCGCTCGTTCCGCCGCTCGCCCCCGCGCCGTCCTCCGCGCTCGTTCCGCCGCTCGCCCCCGCGCTCGTGCCCGCGGCGCCCGCCGCCCCCACCGATCGAGCCCCGCGCTTTCTCTTGGCCGAAGCCCCGGCGATCCAAGGCCTCCCGCTCACCGCGGCCCCGACGCCGCGGGACACCCTGCCTCCAGCTCCCGTGCGCGACACCATCCCACCGGGCGTGGTGGCGCGGCCGCGGGTCCCTCCCCCAACTGGACTCGACCTCGAGCTTTGGCTGATCGCGGGCGTCTTTACCCTCTGCGCGGCCCTCGCCTTCTACCTCTTCGTCCGCTAATCCTGGGGCCATGGCCGTCGAGATGACCCTAAGCTACGCCGGTGATCTCCACTGCGAGCTCACCCACGGACCCTCTCAGACCAAGCTCGAGACTGACGCTCCGCTCGACAATGCTGGCCGCGGAGAGCGCTTCTCCCCGACCGATCTGGTCGGTGCCGCACTGTTGTCTTGCGCAGTGACCACCATGGCGATCCGCGCCCCCAAGGAGGGCATCCGCTTCGAGGGCGCCAGCGGCCGGGTCACCAAGTCCATGACCACCGACGGTCCGCGCCGGATCGCCGAGCTGGTCGTGGAGATCGACATGCCCGCCGGCCTGAGCCCGGCCGCCCGCGCCAAGCTCGAGGAGATCGCCCTGGGCTGCCCGGTCGCGCGCAGCCTGAGCCCCCAGCTGGCTCACCCCATGCGCTTCAAGTATCCGGATTAGTCCGGAGGCAGCGGAGGGTTATTCGAACATGGAGCGCAGCGGCCGAGTCGCCATCTTCGTCTCGATCGCGCTGGTCTTGATCGCCTGGCAAATCCCGTACGGCCGGTTGGTCATCTACCCGCTCTCACTCCTCGGCACCTACGTCCATGAGATGGGGCATGGGCTGACCGCGCTCATCCTGGGCGCTGACTTCGAACGCCTGGTCATGTTCCCGGACGGTTCGGGCTTCGCGGAGTGGCGGGGGAACGTCGGGCGCTTGGCCAAGGGCGCGATCGCCGCGGGTGGGCTGGTCGGTCCCTCGATCCTGGGCGGCCTGATCGTAGCCTCGTCCCGCGAGCCCCGCCTGGCCCGGCCGCTCCTCTTCCTCTCCTCGATCGCGCTCGGCCTGACCGCGCTGTTCTTCGCCGGCAGCCTGTTCACTTGGGTCTTTGTCTTGGCTTGGGCCGCCTTGCTCGGGGTGGGTGCGCGGCTGCTCGCCACCAAGGGCAGCCTCTTCCTCACGCAGCTCGTCGGGGCAGTCCTATGCCTCTCCATCTTCCAAGACGTCCGCTACATGTTCTCGGAAGGCGGGGTGGTGGGTGGAGTGGCGCATCGCTCCGACAGTGCGGCCATCGCCGACGCGCTGCTGCTTCCCTACTGGTTCTGGGGCGGGGTGGTCCTGCTCGTGTCCGTGGCTGCCCTGGCGCTGGGTCTCGGATTCGCCCTGAGACCCGCCACGGATCTAGACGTGGGGGGCGAACTCCGCAGAAGATGAGGGGCCAGCGCGCGCTAACGGCGCTGGCTGGAGACCCATGCACGGCTGGCCACGCGCGAATCCGACGCCCAAGGCGAACGACCTCGCGCGCGTTGATGGTCCCGCGCAACCCTCACGGCGACTCGGACCGCATGAGCTGCTCGTTCGGCTCGCCGCCGGTGGCGCGGCCAACGTCTTCTTGGTTCGCGACACGGCCACCCCGGCGCCGGGCCGCCTCCTCGCGCTCAAGGTTCTGCTCCCATCCCTCGCCGCCAACGACGACTTTCTGAACATGTTCTTCACCGAGGCGCGGATCGCCGCCAAGCTTCGGCACTCCAATGTCGTGGCCATCACGGGATTTGGCCAAAACGACGGCATCCATTGCCTCGCGATGGAGTACGTCTTCGGCGCGAGCCTCTCCCAGGTCCTCAAGCAATCGGCCCGGGTGAAGAAGCCGCTGACCGTCGGTGTTTTGCTCCAGGTCACGGCCACCGTCTGCGATGCCCTCCACTTCGCGCACGAGCTGGTCGACGACGACGGCAAGTCGATGGGCCTCGTCCATCGCGACGTCACGCCTCAGAACATCCTGATCGGCTTCAACGGCGTGCCCAAGCTCACGGACTTTGGGATCGCCAAGGCGACGGGCCGCGGCTGGGAGACCCAGGCCGGCATCGTCAAAGGCAAGTTCTCGTACATGTCCCCGGAGCAGGCGCTCGGCAAGAAGGTCGATCGCCGCTCGGACATCTTCTGCACCGGGATCGTCCTGTGGGAGGCGCTGACCGGCAAAGAGCTGTTCAAGGGCACCTCTCCGATGGAGGTCATCGAGGCGATCCGCGAGCAGCCGATCATCCCTCCGAGCAAGGTGGTCCCGGGCCTCTCGCCGATCGTCGATCCGATCGTGATGAAGGCGCTGCGCCGCTCTCCGCGGGCGCGCTATCAGACCGCCGCGGAGATGAAGCAGGAGATCGAGAACCTGATCGACCGCGCCGGCGTGAAGATCGACGCGCAGATCATCTCCAAGGAGCTGGCGGAGATCTTCGGGGACACGATCGTGGAGCGGGCCTTCGCCTTGCGGGCAGCCATGGCCGGCCGCGCCGATCTCGACGATCTGGCCAAGGCCCTCGGCGCGCAGCGGCTCCGCGACGAGCACCTCCCGATCATCGAAGGCGGCGCCAACAACCCCGATCCCCTGGGTCTCTTCTCCGAGCACGCCGACCTCGACGACGTCGAGATCGACGAAGAGGACTGGGCCCCGGCCCGCGCCGAAGGCGAGTTTACCCGCGCGTTTCAGGCCTTGGAGGTCGGTCTCGACGTTGGCCCCACCGGCACCGCCGCCGCAGTGGACGATCCCGGGGACAACCGGATGGACGACGACGACGAGGAGGAAGAAGAGCTCCTCGGCTTCGAGTTCGGCGAGAACACCCACTCCAGCGACGGGGACGGCGGCGACAGCGGCGCGGTCGAAGGCTGGGAAGATCACACGCGCGCTCAAGCGCCCTCTGATGAGCTCCTCTCGATGCTCTCCGAAGCCGACGCCACGATCGGCATGATCCCCTCGCGCTTCGCGGCGCGCCTCGGGATCCAGGCTGCGGGCGAGGAGGACGCCGTCGAGCGCATGGACGAGTCCGACCGGACCGACACCGGTCTGCGCGCGGGCGGCGTCTTCGACGATGAGATGACGATGGACGCCAGCCGGCCCGGGCTCCTCGAGGAGCCGTTCTTGCCGCCGGTGCGCAGCATCCCTCCGCCGGCAGCGCCTACGATCCCGCGGCACGAGTTCGACCAGGCTCCACCCACCGTGCCGGGCGCGGCGATCGTGCTCAGAGGAACGTCTCCCCGGCTGTTCGTGGAGCCCGTCCCTAGCTCGCCTCCCTTCGCCAAAGGCAGCAGTCAGCGGCCGATCCCCCGCGCCCCCTCGCTGGACATGGGCGATGCGGTCGATCCATTGGACGCGGCGACGCCTTTGCCCGATCTGCGGCTCGGCCCGAGCATGCCGCCGCCGCCCCCGCCGCGGCGCATGAGCACCACCGGCGGCAAGTCGGCGGTGTCGGCCTTGCCCGCCGCGCTGCCGCCGATCTCTGCCGCCGAGCTGGAGCTCCCGCCGGTCTCGCCGACCTCTCTCGATGAGCCGGAGGAGCTGCGCAGCTCGGGATCCATGCCCGGGGCCCCCGCGATCCGGGCCGCCAGCGCGGCGAACAAGGGCTTGCTCGACGCCCAGCTCGAGCCGGCCCGCGCGCTGAAATCTTCGGCGGTCCCCGAGCTCTCCCCGCAGGCCTTGCGGGAGCTGATCGCCGATGACGGGAACTCTCCCTGGCTCTCTCAGCCCTCGGCCTCGCTGACGGGTACTCCGCTGCCGCTGTCGCCTTCGCTGAGTCCCCGGCCCGAGCCCGAGGCGATCCGGATGCGGCCGGCGGGCCTGATCGCCCTGGCCACGCTGTTTATCGTGGTCGGCGTGGCGCTGGGCGTCGTGCTCGTGAAGTTCTTGCTCTGAGCAGCGCCAGCGCGGCGCAGGCCAGGCCCCCGAGCTGTTCGAGCCCTCCTGATGCTTCGGTCGTGCTGCAGCCGCAGCCGCTGGGCTCCGCGGGCGCAGGGCCGACGCCGCTGCCGTCTCGGCGTCCGGCGTCAGCGGTTTGGCCCGTGTCGCTCCGGGCGGCGTCGCTGGCTGGCTCGGCGTCGCTCGATCCGCCGTCGGCCCCGACACCAGCGTCGACCGTCTCCATCGCGTCCTCCAATGCGGCGTCGGGGCTCACGCCGGCGTCGCCCGGGAAGGGCTGGTCTAGTCCGCTGCGGGCGATCAAGGCCGTCACATAGGCCCCCGCCCCGAAGCCGACCATCGGCGTCTCTCCCGCGTAGCGCCCGTCGTTCTCGTCGAAGAGCTCGGGGATGAGGTCGAAGTTCAGCGCGGCCTGGCCGGTGATCCAGCGGAGCAAGGCGTCAGCCTCGGCCGGGCGGCCCGCGGCGCGGACCGCGGTGGAGATCGCCAGGTCCACCACCAACCACTCCCGCCGGTCGTAGAGATCGCCGTCGTCGTTGCGCCGGTAGCCGTTCCTCGTGGTCGTGCTGAGGAACAGGTTTTGGCGCAGGAAATCCAGGGTCGCGCGGCCGATCGCGCTGGTGGCAGTGAAAGTCTCGGGCGCCAGGATCAAGGCGGCTTGCGCGTCGGCGAAGGCCGAGCCCCGCCGGAGCTGCTCGACCGAGGCGGCCAAGGCCCCGCTGGCGTCGACGAGGCTGCTCTCCATGCCCGCGCGGATCTCAGCGACGCGGGCGCGATAGGCGGCAGGGCGGGTGTCGCCCGGCATCGCCACCACCTCCTCCAAGGCCGACGCGAAGCGGGACAGCCCGATCACCGCGCTACCGCTGGTGAAGACCCAGCGCTGACGGGCGCCGTTGTCCCAATGCGACTCCCAGATGCTGCTCTCCGCGGCGACCAGGCCGGTCTCGGCGTCCTTGAAGCTGAGGAGCACCTCGGCGATCCCGCTGGCCAAAGCCCCGTGGTGAGCCCGCAGCCAGGCGGCGCCGCTGGTCGAGCTCTTGGCGTAGGCGCTGGCGACGTCGAGGTACAGGCCGAAGCCGTCCAGCTCGACGTTGGGGCCGTTGCCGTTGAAGTCGGTCTCCTCGGCGCCGCTCCCATAGTAGCGGCAGATCGACACGCCGTAGTCGCGGCCCACCCGCGCGCGCTCGGTGTTGAAGGGGCCGCGCACCAAGAAGTCGAGGGCCCGCTCGGCCTCGGGGTAGTGGTGGGTCTCGATCAAGGCGCGGATGGCGTAGGTCGCGTCGCGGAGCCAGGTGATGTCCCAGTGCCCCGGCGCGATCGAGGCGACGATCTGGCCGTTTGGCGCTCCGGCCTCGCGGCTCTGCGCCATGCGCAAGGTCGCCAGGGCCTGGGTCGCGACCCGCGCCTCGGCCGGATCGGTGCTGGCCGGGATCGCGCCGCTGTCGCGCCAGCGCTGCCACTCGGTCTCGGCGTCGGTCACGAGCGCCACCGGATCGCGCCCGGCGACCCAGGCATCGAGGGCCCGCTTGGCGCGGGCGAAGTCGCGGTCCGGCACGTACATCGCGACCAAGCCGGCCGCCGACACCGCCCCGGCCGCGAAGCTGCCTCGCCCTGCGACGTCGAACTGAAAGCCGCTGACCGCGTCGTCCATGACCCCCGAGCTGTCGACGTCCTCGAAGAGCTGACCAGCCATCAGGCGGCCGTAGGGGTTCATGGGACTGGCTTGGTGGTGCGTGGCGACGCCGAGCGGGGCGATGAGCAAGCCCCCTTGCGCGGCGTCGGCGACCGCGGAGCTCTCGATATACGCGCCGAGCTGAGCGTCCCAGCGGATCGACTCCCCCCGGGCGCGGTCGGCGCCCCCGCCCAAGTGGAAGTTGTGGATCGAGAACAGCGCGACGTCGGTGGTGTCGGCCCCGGTGTTCTCCAAGCGACCGATCGCCACGAAAGCCGGGAATTCCAGCTCAAACGGCGAGAAATAGGTGGTCGAGAGCAGGAGCCCGCCCACGCGCTGCTCGGTCCGGATCAGCCCCGTGCCCGGCACATACCCGGCCTGATCGATGCGCACGTCGGTCATCCAGCGGCTGCTGCTGCCGGTGCGGAGACCGAGGTACAGATCGTAGAGCAGCTCCCGCGTCTCCAGGCCGGCCCGCGGATAGCGGTAGAGGTGCTCGCGGAAGCTGACGGCCCGCCGTGCCTCCACGTCGTAGACCACCGGGGCGAAGCCGTTGCTGCTGACCAGCTTCCGAAACGACGCGCTCGGAGCGGTCTGCGCGTAGGCCGGAGCACCGAGGAGCGCCAAACAGATCGCGGCCCCTACGCGTAGAGCGGAGCGATAACGGGCCAAGACGTCTCGCATGCGGAGACCCAAGCGAGCTTCTCAGCTGTGGTCAACCGCGGAGGCAGGAGGGCTGTCCCCGGTACCGGCACCGGACCCGGAACGGGCGGGGGCTGAAGCGCCCCTAGGCCACCAAAACGATGGCGCCGTCGCTCGAATTGAAGGAGCCACGGGCTCAGTCTTGGGCGGTCGGCGCCTCGCCCGCTCGCGCCCAGGCTTGGATGAGCTGCTGGTCGGCGCTGGAGAGCACGGCGTGGGGATGCAGCGGCGTGTAGAGCCACGGCGGCATCTCGCCCTCGGCGACCTCGTCCCCGCTCTCGCGCTGGAGCTTCGCTCGCTTCTCGCTGGGCAGGGCTTCCCAGTCCGAGAAGTTCAGCGCGGCGCGCCCTTCGGTGACGTCCCGGTGGACCAGCCAGGAGATCGGCGCGACGCGGCTGTACCAAGGCCACGTCGTCTCGTTGGAGTGACAGTCGTAGCAGGCACGGGTGAGGACGTCCTTCACCTCGGCGCTCGCGCGCAGGTCCGCTTTGGACGGCCCGTTCACGCGCTCGCAGGTTACCAGCTGCATCCCCAGGAACGCGATCACCGCGCCGAGCCCGATGTTCCTCCACATCTTCTTCATTGGATTTGCCCCTTCTTCTGACGACTGCGCTGAGCGCCGCGTCGGTTGTGTTCGGCTTCAGCGGGCCTCTACGAGCGCGTCAGGCAGTCGCCGGCTGTCTGGGCGGAGCGTGTAGGAGGTCACCAGGAGCGCGAGCAGCACCAGCGGCAACACGAGCTCTGCCGCGGCGTCGCGATGGGCGAGGTGCGAGTAGCACGCGCCGACGAGGTCGAAGGTCATGCCGGCGTAGGCCCATTCTTTGAGCCTCCGCAGCCTGGGCAGCAGGATGGCGCCGCCGCCGAGCAGCTTGGCCACGCCGAGCAAGTGCTGGAGGTAGGACGGGTAACCGAGCGAGGTCACGTGCTGAGCCATCCCGGCCGTCCCCGCGAGATCGAGCAGGCCGGTCCCGGCGACTCCGGCCACTGCCGCGATCGTCGCCACCCAATACAGGCGTTGAGTCCAGCGCACGCCGGCGGGTTCACCCCGCTGATATCGGGCCCGGCCTTGTTCCCGTGGTTTGCTGTTCACCGTGGTGGCCTCGCCTCAGATCAGGGACACCGCAAGAACCGCGCCGCTCAAGACGGAGCCCTGAGGATGTGGGTGCGCGCTGCGACGATTGACCCCACTTTGGGACCTTACCTATCGTACGCCACCGTGCGCTGGACCCTGGTTCTTCCGCTCTTCTTGTTCGCCTGCAGCAGCGGGCCTGACCCCCTCAGCGGGCCCAACACCGTCGACCCGACCTTCCACCGCGACATCGAGCCGCTGCTCCAGAAACGCTGCCAAAACTGCCATCACGAGGGCGGCATCGGGCCTATGCCGCTGACCAACTATGACTCGGCGAAGCTCTTCGCGCCGTCGATCGCGCGGGCCACGGCCGCCCGGACCATGCCGCCCTGGGGCGCCTTCAGCAGCGATGAGTGCCAGGTCCAGCACACCTTCAAGGACGATCAGACCCTGAGCGCCGATGAGATCGCCATGCTCGCCAAGTGGAACGAGCTCGGCGCGCCCAAGGGAGACGCCGCCGCCGCCCCCGCTCTGCGCACCATGTTCGACGCGCCGATCGTGCGTGATCCCACGATCTCCATGACGCCCGAGAAGGGCTGGGCCCCCACGGGGCGACAAGATCAGTACCGCTGCTTCGTGCTCGATCCCAAGGTCGGCATCCCGACCTTCGTGCAGTCGGTGGGCTTTCGGCCCGGAAATCCCGCGGTGGTCCACCACGCCATCGTCTTCACGGATCCG
>Ga0268298_10006838_pt1 | contig 10242 bp, 9 predicted proteins | sample WWTPWeurt_MetaG_FD_194462 | JGI IMG/M metagenome (GOLD analysis project Ga0268298, IMG submission 194462) | Activated sludge microbial communities from WWTP in Nijmegen, Gelderland, Netherland - WWTP Weurt | ecosystem: Engineered > WWTP > Aerobic digester > Activated sludge | place: Netherlands... | reverse complement strand
CTTCGATCGTATCGGTTCGGAATCTGTTCAGTCTAGCTCCTTACCTCGGTCGGAGCGCCCCAGTTTCACCTGTCCGGAATCCATATTGAGCCTTTGGTTATATCGGCTCGCTTGGCTTTGCCTGCCTCTGAGCGGAGGGGTACAAACCCTGTCCTGCGAGGGTTTCAGTCCGAGCCAATTTCTGACGAGGTTCCGGGCCTGGGCTAAAATAAGCCCCTCATTGTTCTTTTATTAAGAATAATTGCTGTTATTTTTTTGGCATTGTTCTTTGTAGGAGAACAAAAAATCGAACCCAAAAGCCCAGGCCCGGAACCTTTGGAGCGGCTGGGGTTAGTAGCCCCGGTAATACCAGGGATTGTTCCAACCAAAGGGAGGGGGATACCAGGATGATGGATCGTTTTCCTGTTTCTTGATCTGCTCCCAATAGTCCCGCTCAGCCTGGATTTGCGCCTGGACGGCATCCCGACGCCGTTGTTGCAGGTCGCGCAGATATTCCCCCTGAGGGTTGAGCCACCTCCGGTAGGCCCGAAACGCCTCTTGTTGGGCCGCGTGGCGGTTTTTCACGGCTTCACGATAGTTTTCCCGCTCCTTGAGGAGATCCTCTTCCGGGCAGGGGGAATCCAGCGGATCGCTGTCACCGAAGGTGGACGGGCCAGGCGGGCTCGGTTTGGTCTTCTCCCCCTGGGAACGTTCCCGCAGGGCTTGATGCTGAGCCTTCACGGCTTCGAAATAGGCGAGGGGGAAATCCATCGGGTAGGCCATCTGGGTCGGATCGCCCAGGGGCCGGGTCTCAGGGGCCGGTGCTGAAGCGGATGGCTTTGGTGTCGCCGGTGTGGCCGGTTCCTGAACAGGCAAGGGGAGGGTTTCAGCGGCCTTGACAGAAAGTAGGATGAGGCTGGTAAGGCCTAGGGCGCTGATGAAAGCGGTAAGGCGCCGGGGTGAGTGAGCCAACATGATGCACCTCCCGGGATTCGGTCCAATGGGGAGAATAAAGTTTTGCCGAGTAGAGAATGGCGTTGACAACGTCCGCCATTATATAAGAAGAAAATAAAATACGGAAAAATTAACGCACCCCCTCGCCACCCAGGGGTTCTTTCCTCTGCTTGTCAAAGGGATAAGGAACGTCCGCGTCCGGAGCGTTTTGCGTCGAGGCGGAGAGGGATTGATCTCGGCGGACGCATTGGCTGGGCGGCGTCAGGAGATGGTCGAGCCGGGCACTGAATCATCGATATGCCGGTGAAGGGCTTCTTCCAGGCAGATCATGTTCGCCTTGTTGAGAGGACAATTCTCACGGTCGGTGATGAAAAAGATGTCTTCCACCTCGGCGCCGATAGTGGAAATCTTGGCGTTTTGCAGGCGGATGCCGCAGTCGGCGAAGGCCTTGCCCACCTGGGCGAGCAGTCCAGGACGGTCGGCGGTAACCAGGCGCAGGATGGTGCGGTGATTGGGAGAGTCAGGCGAGAAGTTTGCCTCGGTAGTGGTGGAGAAATATTTCAGACGCCGCGGGACGCGACGGGATACCCGATGTTCGAAGGAGTCCGGATCGCTCAGTCCGGCTTCGAGTTGATGCACGATCTCCTGCTCCCGCAGGGAATCCATGACCGGGGTCCCCCCTTCGTCCAGGACGAGAAAGCTGTTGAGGGTAAAGCCGTCGTCGGCGGTGATGATGCGGGCATCCATGATGTTCAAGCCGAGTTGGTCCAATAGGGCGGTGGTGATGGCGAAGAGACCGTCATGGTCCGGGGCGTAGATGAATACTTCGGTTCCCCCGCGGATGGTCCTGGGTCGTACATGTATTTCCGGCAGGCTTGAGCCGGTGGCCTGGAGCACCACCTCCGCATGCCAGGCGATCTCGTCGGGGTAGTTGTGCAGGAAATATTCCAGGTTGAGGTTCAACCAGAGCCGCATCACCTGGCTGGTATCCACCCTTCTTTGTTCGAGAATCCGTAACGCTTCGACCTGTTTGACCTGGATCACCTCGTCCTGGGCCTGAGGATTGAAGAGCCCCCGTAGCAAGGCCCGATGGGTGGAGGTGTAAAGCTGCTCCAAGAGTGCCCCACGCCATGAGTTCCAGCGTTCCGGGTTGGTGGCGCGGGAATCGGCGACCGTCAGCAGGTAGAGATAATCCAGGCGGATGGGATCCGCCACCACTTCGGCAAAGGCTTGGATGACCTCGGGGTCGCTGATGTCCTTGCGCTGGGCGGTCAGCGACATGACTAGGTGCTTTTCCACCAGCCAGGCGACGAGCCGGCTATCCGGATTGCTGAGTTCGTGTTTCTGACAGAAGGCCAGGGCATCCTTGGCGCCGAGGATGGAATGATCCCCACCGCGCCCCTTGGCGATGTCATGGAAGAGGGCGGCGATGAACAGCAGTTCGGGTTTGGGAATGGTGCCGCTGATACGGCTGCAAAGGGGGAATTCGTCCTTGAACTGGGGGACCATGAAGCGACGCAGGTTGCGGATGACGAACAGGGTGTGTTCGTCGACGGTATAGACATGGAAGAGGTCGTACTGCATCCGTCCCACGATATTGGCGAATTTGGGCACATAGGCGGCGAGGATGCCGTAGCGGTTCATGCGGCGCAGGGCATGGGTGACCCCGGAAGGTTGGCGCAGGATCTCCATGAAGAGGCTGCGGGCGGCAATGGAACTACGAAAATGATCGTCGATGAGATGACGATGCTCGCGGATCAGGCGGATGGTACTGGCGCGCACACCCTGGAGTTCGGGATGGGTTTCCAGAAGCAGAAAGACCTCGAGGAGGGCGTGGGGGTGCTGTTGAAAGACCCGGGGGTGACTGACTTCGAGATAGCCGTTGCGGGCGAGGAATCTGTGGTTGATGACCTGGGTGTCGACCTGCTGGTGCGGAAAGAGGATGGCTTCCGAGAAGAGCTGCAGCAGCATCTCGTTGAGTCGTCCCAACTCCATGACGGTGCGGTAGTACTGCTGCATGAATTGTTCGACCGCCAACTGGGATGGCGTGTCCTGAAAGCCGAACTGCTCGGCCAGTAAGCGTTGGTAATCGAAAAGCAGGCGATCCTCCTGGCGACGGTTATGGATGTGCAGGGCGAAACGGATACGCCAGAGAAAGGACTGGCCATCCATCAACGTAAGGTATTCCTGTTCGGTGAGGAAGCCGAGCGGTACCAGTTCCCGCATGGTCTCGACGCCGAAATGGCGTTTCGCCACCCAGCCGACCATCTGGATGTCCCGTAATCCCCCTGGGCTGCCTTTGATGTTGGGTTCCAGCCGATAGGCGGTGTCGTCGAATTTGTGATGACGGTTTTGTTGTTCGCGCCTTTTCGCTTCGAAGAAGGGTTTGCTCGGCCAGATCTGTTGGGGTCCAGTCAGCTCGCGCATGCGTTGAAAAAGGACTGGCGAGCCGGTGATCAGCCGAGCCTCTACCAGATTGGTAACTACCGTGATGTCACCCACGGCGGCGGTACGGCAATGCTCCAGGGTGCGGACGGAATGCCCCACCTCCAGCCCGATATCCCAGAGAAAGGTCAGGAGCTTCTCGATCGCTTCGGGTAAATCTGTTCCCGGTACCGATCCGGTCAGCACCAGGATGTCGATATCGGAAGCCGGGTGCAGTTCGCCCCGACCGTAGCCACCGACGGCGACCAAGGCGGCCTCTTTCTCGGGTGGGATGAAGAGTTCCCAGGCCTTGATCAGCAGATGATCGACGAGGTGGGCGCGTCCATAGACCAATTGAACGATGTCGTGGCCGTCCTGGAACCAGCTCTCGAGCCGCTGACTACCGTTTTGCAGGGCCTGACGAAAGACGCGCAGGGCGTTTCCCGTGTTGCACAGCTCAGCGTTGAGGCTTTCGCTGTCGAAAATCTCCTCCGCCATATCGAGCAGGATATCGTTCATGGGGAATCGGACGGCCAGGCCGACATCTCTTCTTGGCGCAGGGTGAGCACCTCGAAGCCGCCGGGGACCACGAGTATGGTGTGTTCCCATTGGGCGGACAAAGAGCGGTCCTTGCTGACTACCGTCCAGTGGTCCGGAAGTAGTTTGACATGACGTTTCCCGGCATTGACCATGGGTTCGATGGTAAAACACATCCCGGCCTGGAGTTCAATACCTGTCCCACGTTGGCCGTAGTGGAGCACCTGGGGATCCTCATGGAATTCGCGACCGATGCCGTGGCCACAGTATTCCCGTACCACGGAGAAATGATGGCCTTCAACAAAATCCTGGATGGCCTGACCAATGTCGCCGAGGCGGGCGCCTGGACGTACCTCGGCAATGCCGATCCACATGGCTTGATGGGTGATGTCCACCAGCCGGCGCGCCAGGATCGAGGGCTCGCCGATGAGAAACATCTTGCTGGTATCCCCATGATAACCATCCTTGATCACGGTGATGTCGATGTTGAGGATGTCGCCCTTCTTCAGCACCTTGTCGCCGGGAATGCCATGGCAAACCTGGTGGTTCACCGAGGTGCAAATCGACCTGGGGAAGCCGCGGTAATTGAGGGGGGCCGGGATGGCCTTCTGTTGGTGAACGATGAAATCGTGGCAGAGGCGGTCGATTTCGTCGGTGGTCACACCCGGTCGTACCGCTGGTTCGATCATTTCCAGGACTTCCGCCGCCAAGCGCCCAGCGACGCGCATCTTATTGATCTCTTCGGTGGTTTTGATCGTGACGCCCATGGGAAGGATGCTAAATAGGGAAAACTAAGACCTTGATGATGGTGGGAAATTTGTCGGGAACCACGGGGTATGGTATAAAACGCGCCGCTTTATCGCAAAGGGTTCGCAAGAACCCATTCCACACATGCACCGACACATGAGATCGGGTGCCCCTCCAGTGGGTTGTTTCATGGGGTGCATGGAGGTGAAACCCAATAGCTCAGGAGAATCTCATGCCTACTATTTCTATGCGTCAGATGCTTGAGGCCGGTGTGCATTTCGGTCATCAGGCCAGGTACTGGAATCCCAAGATGGGTCCCTACATCTTTGGCGAACGGAATCAGATTCACATTATCAATCTCGAAAAAACCGTCCCGATGTTCCACGAGGCCATCAATTTTGCCGGTTCCTTGGCGGCTGATGGTGGAAAGATCCTTTTTATCGGGACAAAGAGGTCCGCGCGGGATGTGATCCGCGAGGAGGCCGAACGTTGTGGGATGCCTTATGTGGACTATCGCTGGCTTGGCGGCATGCTGACCAACTTTCGTACCGTCAAGCAGTCCATCAAACGACTCAAGGAACTCGAGACCATGGTGGAAGACGGCAGCCTGGAACAGCGCTTCAACAAACGGGAGGCTCTGAGCCTGAGGCGAGAGCTGGATAAGCTGCTACGGAGCCTGGGCGGCATCAAAAATATGGTCAGTATTCCGGAGGCGCTCTTCGTCATCGATGTCGGCAATGAAAAGATCGCCATCAGCGAGGCCAGAAAACTGGGGATTCCGGTTATCGGGGTGGTTGATACCAATAGTGATCCCGACCATATCGACTATGTCATCCCCGGCAATGATGATGCCATGCGGGCCGTGCAGCTCTACGTTCAGGGCATTTCCGGCGCCATTCTGGAAGGGAGGGCGAGCGTGGCCCACATCGCCGCCAGCGGAGATGACTTCATCGAAGTGGACGAGGATCGTCCCGCCTCGCGCAGGGGCTGAGCTGGCTCCATCCGGGTGACTTAAAGGCGATTGCCGGCAAAGATCTACCAGCTGCGCTGAATGTTCGCGCACCTGCAAGGTGCGTCCACCGGCGCCTGGTAAACTGGGCGGCAGCGGTGTGCCGCCTCTTGGGGGAGGATAACGAACCGGCAGGATGGTATGGCTTTTGACGGAAATCGCCACCGTGCCAAATTTTTCGCGAATCGTTTTGAAGGGGATTGACGGAAGATGTCTATTTCTGCCTCTGTGGTAAAAGAGCTTCGAGACCGCACCGGTTGCGGCATGATGGAGTGCAAAAAGGCCCTGACCGATACCGGTGGCGATATCGAAGCGGCCATCGAATTGATGCGCAAATCGGGTCAGGCGAAGGCGGCCAAAAAGGCCGGACGCATCGCCGCCGAAGGTACCATCCTGATCAAGCAAAATGCCGCTGGGACCCAGGCGGCGATGGTAGAGATCAATTGTGAGACCGATTTTGTTGCCAAGGACGCCAATTTCCAGGCTTTCGCCAATGCCGTGACGGAACGAGTGCTGAGTTGCGATGTCCAGACGGTGGAGGAACTGCTGCTGCAGCCGCTCGGAGAAACTGACCCACAGACCGTCAACGAAGCGCGCGAGGCGCTCATTGCCAAAATCGGGGAAAACATCAATGTCCGTCGTTTCATTCGTTACCATACCGAGCAGGGCCACCTGGCCAGTTACCGTCACGGCAATCGTATCGGGGTGATGGTGGAATTGCTGGGCGGCCATGAGGTATTGGGTAAGGATATCGCCATGCATATCGCCGCCAGCAATCCCATTTGTGTGGCGGCGGACGATGTTCCGGCAGACCTTCTGGCCAAGGAACGTGAGATCTATCGGGCACAGGTGCTGGATAGCGGTAAGCCGGCGGATATCGTCGAAAAGATCGTCGACGGACGGATGCGCAAATATCTGGGAGAAGTCACCCTGCTCGGCCAGCCTTTTGTCAAGGACCCGGAGATGACGGTGGGAAAACTGCTTGATCAGGCTAAGGCCGAGGCCGTCCGCTTCCAGCGTTTTGAAGTCGGTGAAGGGATCGAAAAAAAGGAAGTGGATTTTGCCGAAGAGGTCATGGCCCAGGTGCGAGGCTGACCGCAGAGGCTGGGTGGAGCCGATGCCGACCATGAGGGGAATCAAGCATGACTGATCTGCACTATCGCCGTGTCCTGATCAAGCTCAGCGGAGAGGCTCTCATGGGACGGCAAGGTTTCGGCATCGATCCCGAGTATCTCGGCCGCCTGGCGGTCGAGATATTCAGCTTGGTCCAGGCCGGGGCGCAGATTGCCCTTGTCGTCGGTGGCGGCAATATTTTTCGTGGTGCCAATTTGGCGAAAGCCGGGGTGGATCGGGTTACCGCCGACCAGATGGGGATGTTGGCGACCGTGATGAATGCCCTGGCCATGCAGGATGCCATGGAGCACCTGGGGCTGAAGGTGCGCGTCATGTCGGCTCTGAGCATCCAGAATATCGGCGAAGGTTTTACCAGCCGTCGCGCGGTGAGCCACTTGGAACTGGGGCGTGTGGTGGTATTCGCGGCTGGCACGGGAAATCCTTTTTTTACCACGGATTCGGCGGCCAGTTTGCGTGCCATCGAGATCAGCGCCGAATTGCTGATCAAGGCGACCAAGGTAGACGGTATCTATTCCGCTGATCCGGTCACCGATTCCGCGGCGCTGTTCTACCCAGTAGTTGATTATGATCAGGCTCTAAACGATAAGCTTGGGGTGATGGATGCCACGGCGATAGTAATGTGTAGGGACCATGACCTGCCGGTTCGCGTTATGAATATCAATCAAGCAGGAGCCCTGAAGCGTTTGCTGCAGGGTGAGGACATCGGTTCTTTGGTGACGAGATTACCGAAATGATTGAGGACATTAAAAAAGAAGCCAAGGCGCGCATGCGCAAAACCATAGAGTCCCTCGGGCAGGATTTAGCGAAGATCCGTACCGGGAGGGCCCATCCCAGCCTCTTGGATCATGTGCTGGTCGATTATTACGGTTCAGAGATGCCCATCAGCCAAGTGGCCAGCATCAATGTGGAGGATGCCCGTACCTTGACCGTAACACCATGGGAGCAGCGCATGGTGACCCTGGTGGATAAGGCCATCCGGAATTCCGATCTGGGTCTGAATCCTTCCGTTTCCGGCATGGTGGTGCGCATTCCACTACCGCCCTTGACGGAGACCAGGCGTCGCGACATGATCAAAATCGCTCGCCAGGAGGCTGAAGCCGGCCGGGTCGCTATCCGGGGTATACGCCGGGAGGCTATCCAGGATCTGAAAGTTAAGGAAAAGGAGAAAACCATCTCAGAGGATGATGAGCGCCGTGGGGAAGAGGCTATTCAGAAACTTACCGACGAACACATCAAAGAGATCGATAAAATCCTGGAAGAGAAAGAAAAGGATCTTATGGCCATTTGAGCCCTCGGTGTGCGTCTGGTGATCATTGATTAGTTCTCCGACACAGCCCGGCGTCGGTGAGGAGCTAGTCCCTTTTGGGATCCCCGCCGATCGTTTGCCGAGGCATGTGGCCGTTATTATGGATGGAAATGGCCGTTGGGCGTCCGAGCGGGGCCTGCCGCGCCATGCCGGTCATCGCGCTGGCGTGCAATCGGTTCGCAGCACCGTGGAGCGTTGCGTGCAACTTGGCATCCCTTATCTCACCCTGTTTGCCTTCAGTAGCGAGAATTGGAAACGTCCTCGGCAGGAAGTGAGCTTCTTGATGGAGTTGTTTATCACCGCTCTGCGCCAGGAGGTAAAAAGACTGCTGAAAAATGGTGTGCGACTCAGGGTGATAGGGGATCTCTCCGCCTTTCCCATCAAGCTGCGGGAGCATATCCGCGAGGCCGAATACCTGACGCAGGAAAATTCGAGATTACAGCTGTTGGTCGCCGCCAACTATGGTGGGCGCTGGGATCTTACCCAGGCGGTGCGTCGGCTGTCCGCAGAGGTGGTCGGCGGTCGGCTGACACTGGAGCAGATCGACGAAAACACCTTGTCGATGTTTTTGGCCTTTGAGGGTATTCCCGATCCGGATCTCTATATCCGAACCGGCGGCGAACAGCGCCTCAGCAACTTTTTGTTGTGGCAGGCGGCCTACGCTGAGTTGTATTTTACCAAGGTGCTCTGGCCGGATTTTGATACTTCTGCCTTTGACCAATCATTGATGGAGTTCGCCCGGCGGGAGCGTCGATTCGGGCAGGTACTCTCACCGAAGAGCCCTTCTGTTCAAGACTAGAAGCCATTGAGGAATAGCGGATACGAATGCTGCGTCAACGAGTCATGACCGCCGTTTTGCTGGGCATTCCCATAATCATGGCGGTGACGCTGTTGAACACCCTCTATGTGGCCCTGCTTTTCGGGATTATTCTGATCGGTGCGGCCATCGAATGGTCGAGGTTGGCCGGGATAACCAGCCGCATCGGGAGACTGGTCTTTCTGCTGATGATAGCCGTTGGCATGATGGGGTTGACCTATGGCGTCAGGGATAAGGCGCTGATCCCAGGTTTGTTGAGTCTGGTCTCTATCGGTTGGGTTTTGCTTGGGGTTGTTCTTTGGCGCAAGCGTCTCATATCGCCCCCTCTCAAGACCCAGGGAATGGGGTTTGGACGTCTCCTTATCGGTGTTCTGATATTGATTCCTCCCTGGCTGGCGGTCGTCCATCTGCACGCCAGTTCTCCCGTCGGTCCCTTGGTGGTGCTGTATTTTCTGATGTTGATCTGGGGGGTGGACACGGCGGCTTATTTTGTTGGCCGTCGCTGGGGACGAAATAAACTGGCTCCCGGGATCAGTCCGGCCAAGACACTGGAGGGGGTGCTAGGGGGGGTTCTGGGAGCCGGACTGTTGGGGTTGTTTGGGTCGCTGGGGTTTGGTCTCGGCCTGGCCGGAGGTGCCGGTTTCATTGGTCTCTCCATGTTTGCGGCGATGATTTCCGTGGTCGGCGATCTCTTCGAGAGCTGGATGAAGCGATCAACCGGGGTCAAGGATAGTGGGGCGCTTCTCCCCGGACATGGGGGATTACTCGATCGCATCGACAGCCTGACTTCCGCTGCCCCCGTATTCGCCGCAGGGGTGCTCCATTTCGGACTCATCTCATGATCGGATTGACCATCCTCGGGTCCACCGGGTCCATTGGTTTCAATACCCTCAAGGTATTGGACCAACACCGTGATCGGTATTTTGTGGCCGCGCTGACGGCCAACCGGGATTGGGAAACCTTGTTCAAGCAGTGCCTCAGCTTTCAGCCCAGGTATGCCGTGATGGTGGATGCCTCGGCAGCCCATCAGCTCTCGCGGCGTCTCACCGAGTCGGGTTTGGACACCCAGGTACTGGCGGGGAGCCGGGCACTGGAAGAGGTGGCCGCGATGGCCGAGGTCCAGTACGTCATGGCGGCCATTGTCGGGGCTGCCGGACTGCGACCGGCCCTGGCCGCGGTCCGGGCCGGAAAAAGGATCCTGTTGGCCAACAAGGAGGCCTTGGTCATGTCTGGACCCTTGTTCATCGAAGAAGCTGAGCGTCATGAGGCCCAGATATTGCCGATCGATAGCGAGCACAATGCCATCTTTCAATGCCTTCCCCCAGGATTTGGGCG
>Ga0268298_10006836_pt1 | contig 10243 bp, 6 predicted proteins | sample WWTPWeurt_MetaG_FD_194462 | JGI IMG/M metagenome (GOLD analysis project Ga0268298, IMG submission 194462) | Activated sludge microbial communities from WWTP in Nijmegen, Gelderland, Netherland - WWTP Weurt | ecosystem: Engineered > WWTP > Aerobic digester > Activated sludge | place: Netherlands... | reverse complement strand
CAGTTCTACCAGATCGGCTTTCGCTGCTGCGGCGAGCCCCAAGACGGCATCGTGGCCGAGCTGCCGAACCCGCCCGAGCCCAAGGAGGTGCTCGACCAGCGCAAGGGACCCGACGGTTGGCCCGTGGTCGTCAGCGAAGATCGCCACGCCGGGAGCGAGCCCGGCGGCTGACGGGTCTGCGCGCCACGCTGGACCCGCGCGGGTTTCGTGGATAGAGCCTCTCCGACTCGGATGACCGCGATGGACCGCGCTCATGGCTGACGGGAGCACCGGCTCCGCGGGAGCCAAGTGGATCGCGCTCGGAGCCTTGCCGCTCGCAGGGCTCGTCGCGCTCGCCGGCGTTTGGGCCGCTCGGCGCGTGCCCCGGGTGACGGCCCGCTTGGGCGCCTGGCCGCCCGAGGCCTTGGCGGGAACGCTCGACCGCGCCAAGGCCGCCACGGCGGCGTCGACGGCCGCTCCCGCCGCTGCGTCCGAGCCCGGCGTCACGGAAGGCTGCCCCGAAGGCATGCTTCTCGTCGACGGGATCTGGTGCCCTTACGTCGGTCACCGGTGTGTCGACTGGATCGATCAGAAACGTGACCGCTGCCGCCGCTACGACGAGAAGCTGATTCTGTGCGAGGGCAAACAGGTGCCGATGCGTTTCTGCATCGACCGCTACGAATACCCCAACCAGGCGGGCCTCTACCCGGTGGTGATGACCAGTTGGATCGAAGCGGACAAAGCATGTGCAGCCGAGGGCAAGCGGCTATGCACCGAGAGCGAGTGGACCTTCGCGTGCGAAGGCGAGACCAAGGTCCCGTATCCGTACGGGTTCGCGCGCGACACCGAGGCGTGCAACATCGACCGGCACTACCGCGACCCGGACTTCGACGCGTTCTCCAACGACTGGAAGATCGCCGACGAGATCACGCGCCTCGACCAGCGCGTGGCCAGCGGCTCGATGGCGCGCTGCGTGAGTCCGTTCGGCGTGCACGACATGACGGGCAACGTCGACGAATGGGTCGTGAACGAAGAGCCCAAGCTCGACAAGGGAGAAGACGTGTCGGGACTGAAGGGCGGATACTGGGGCCCGATTCGTGCGCGCTGCCGGCCGGTCACGAACTCCCACAACCGTTGGTTCCGTTTCTATCAGGTCGGTTTCCGCTGCTGCCGAGAGCCGACGAAGTAGCCGCGACCCGCGGCCCGGGGGGCTTCGGCCGCGTTTTTCGGGGTCAGAACGGCCTGTTGCCCCACCCGGCCCGTTCGACTAGGTTTCCGGGCGTGGAGCTTGCATGGGACGGTGTTCCTTCGCAGTCGGACGGTGACGGCCCGAAGTGCGCTCCCCGCGGGAACCACCAACGCCGGGCCCATAGCTCAATCGGTCAGAGCCCCCGGCTCATAACCGGGCAGTTCCTGGTTCGAACCCAGGTGGGCCCACGACGTTTCGACGGGGGATTCTGCGCGACAAGGAGCCGTGTCCGGCCGTGAAACTGCAATCACAAATCGACGCACTCGAACGCCTCGCCGCACTGGACGCGGAAATCAAGGACCTCCAGGAACAGCTCTCTCGCGATCGCGATGGCCTCCACAAGAAGAAGCAATCGCTCCAGGAGCTCGACGCCAAGCTCACGCGGGATCGGACCAGCGTCGAGGACATGGAGCGCATGCGCAACGAGCTGATGCTCGAGCTGCGGCAGATGAGCGTCCAGATCGAGAAGTCGCGCGAGAAGCTCGCGCGCTGCCGAACCGAGCGCGAAGCCAACGCCGCGCAGCGCGAGGTCGAAGAGCTTCGCAAGTTGTACCGAGATCGCGAGATCGAGATCGAGAAGCTGAACGGGCTGATCGAGGCGGCACGCATCGGCATGGACGCCACCACCTCGGATCGCGACAAGATCGCCAGTGAGCTCGGCGAGACCGAAGGCGCAACCGCCAGCCGCGTCGGGGAGGCAGAGAACAACGCCTCGTCCAAAGAAGGCTTGCGCAAGGAGCTCGTCGCTCAAGTCCAGCCGGTGCTCTACCGGCGCTACGAGCTGGTGCGCAAACGCCGCGGTACGGCCCTCGCCTTCACTCAGGAGGGAACGTGCAGCGAGTGCCACATGCTGCTCCCGCCCATGCTCTACCAGCAGATCCGGCGTGGCGAGGACTTCGCCCAGTGCCCGAGCTGCAACCGCATCCTCTACTTCCGTATCGATGCGGCTTCCCAATCGGAGGAAGGCCCGTCCACGGGCCCGTGATCTCGTGCTCTCGGGAGCTCCAATGAGGGCAGTCCGCCCATGAAGGCGTGCTCGGAGTGCGGTCGGCTCTATCCGGAGGACGCCGGGTTCTGCCCGGTCGACGGCAAGCAGCTGGTCAGCGCCACCCAAGCCCCCATCGCCGCGGCCGACGGCGACGCGCGCATCGGTCAGATCATGTGCAACCGCTACCAGGTCCGCCGCGTGGTGGCCGACGGCGGAATGGGCCGAGTGTACGAGGCCCTCGACATGCAGGATCGGCGCAACGTCGCGCTCAAGGTCCTGCACCCCGACGTGGTGACCGACGACGTCTCGCTCGAGCGATTCAAGCGCGAGTTCGAGGTTTCGAAGCTCCTGCCCCACGATCACATCGTGGAGGTGCTCGAGTTCCAGCCGACGCACGACGGAAGCTACGCGCTGGTCATGGAGTTCCTCTTCGGCGAGGAGCTCCGCGCGACGCTCAAGCGCGAAGGCGTGTTGCCTCCCGAGCGCGTGATCCGCATGGCGAGCCAGATCGCGCTGGCACTCGACGAAGCTCACGCGCGCAAGCTGGTCCATCGGGACCTGAAGCCAGACAACGTCTTCTTGTGTCAGACCCGCGAGGGCGACATCGCGAAGATCCTCGATTTCGGCTCGGTGAAGGACAAGAGCGATCCGGCCAAGAAGCTCACGGTGATGGGCACGACCATCGGCTCGCCCTACTACATGGCGCCCGAGCAAGCCCAAGGGCTCGAGACGCTCGACCACCGCGCCGACGTCTGGGCGCTCGCAGCGATCTGCTACGAGTGCATCGTCGGGACCGTGCCCTTCAAGGGGAACAACGGGCCGAGCATCCTGCTCGAGATCTTGACCAAGGAGCCCACGCCGCCGAGCGCCGCGGCCCAGGGCAAGCCCCACGCCGTGCCGCCCACCGTCGACCGCGTGATGCTGCACGCGTTCAAGAAGAACCCGGGCCAACGCATCGGTTCGGTCGGCGCGTTCGCCGACGCTCTCGGCCAGGCCTACGGGCTCGTGGGCGATCACTTCCAATGGGCCAAGCAGCCCCAAGACCAGCTCGCAGCGTCGGTCGCCGAGAAGCTCCCGCAGATGATGCAGGCGGGCGGTGTACAGCGCGGCGACGTGGCGGACAGTTTCTTCGGGGAGAGCGAGGCGCTCGCCGGCCCGGCCCTGGCCAGTGCTCCCGCCCCTTACGCAGCGGGGCCGCAGGCCTACGCTCCCATGGGCGGCTACGCGCCGGCGCCCGAGGACGACGTGCCCATGGGCGTGCCGAAGTCGAACAGCTTCGGCCTCCTGGTCGCGGTGCTCGTGGGAGGCATCGCGCTCTTGGTCGGCGTCGTGCTCGTGGTCGTGCTGTTCCGCTGACCGAGCCCCACGCCGGGGAGGCATGGCCGCTGCCCAGGCGCTGTGGTATCGAGAGCGCCATGATCGTTTCGTCTCCCCGCGCTTCTCGCCTCGCCGTTTTCGCCGCGTTCGCCGGCGCGCTCTTCGCCGCCTCGTGCAGCAAGGAGGCGACGCCGAGCGCAGAGCAGCCCAAGCCTCCCGCGGCGACGGCCAAGCCCGCAGAGACCGCCGAGACCGGCGACAAGTCTGGCGCCGAGCCCGCCAAAGAGGGAACGGAACCCGCCGCTGAAGGCAGCCCCGACGTCAAAGACGCCAAGGCCTCCTACAGCGAGGCGAACTTCACGCTGAACATGAAGGTCGCGGGCGAATACAAGGCCGGCAAAGAGGCCAAGGTCGAGATCGTGCTCGAGGCCATCAAGCCGTTCCACGCCAACGACAAGTACCCCTACAAGTTCAAGACGGCGGAGAGCGCCGGCGTCACGTACCCCGACGCCGTGGTGAAGAAGGAGCAGGCGACCGTCGAGGCCATGAAGGTCACCATGCCCGTCGCGTTCACGGCCGCGGCTGCCGGCAAGAAGAAGGTGAACGGGGTGTTCCACTTCTCGGTCTGCACGGAGGACAAGTGCATGATCGAAAAGCGCGCTCTCGCGCTGGAAGTCGACGTCAAGTGAGCTCCCCGCGGCGGGGTCTGGTACCCTGAGCCGCATGGGCGAAAAGGGCATTCTGGACGAGCTCGGGCGGATCGCTGCCGAGATCCAACGGGGGTTCGAGCAGGAGCGACGCGTCCTTTCGTTCCAGGAGTATTTGGAGCTCTTCGCGTCGGATCCCGTGCGCCACTCGCGGGACGCAGCGCGCTACTTGCGCGACATGTTCGAGCACTACGGTCGCACCCAAGTCGAACGACCTTGGGGGCACGAGACGCGCTTTTCGCTGTTCGATCAGGAGTTCGACACCGAAGACGGCGTGCGCGAGTCGCTCGTCGGTCAAGAGGCGCTCCAGGGCGAGGTCTTCCGCGCGCTGAACAACTTCGTGCGCGAAGGGCGGCCGAACCGGGTGCTCTTGATGCACGGTCCCAACGGCTCGGCCAAGAGCACCGCGGCTGCCTGCATCATGCGCGCGCTCGAACACTACTCGACGCAAGATGCCGGGGCGCTCTACCGCTTCCACTGGGTGTTCCCGAGTCAGCGCGAGCTGAAGGGCGCCATCGGTTTCGGCGGGCGTCGCGTCAAGGCCTCGGGCACCGACGGCAGCTACGCCCACTTGCCCGAGGACCAGATCGACGCTCGCTTGTTCGTCGAGGTGCGGGACCATCCTTTGTTCCTGCTGCCGATGGACGCGCGTGCCACTCTGCTCGAGCGCCTCTACCGCGCCGCGGGCGCTCACGAACCGCCGCCCACGTGGATCCGCCAGGGGAGCCTCTCCCACAAGAGCAAGCAGGTCTACGAAGCGCTGCTGTCGAGCTACGACGGGTCGTTCGACGAAGTGCTGCGCCACGTGCAGGTCGAGCGCTACTTCATCTCGCGACGCTACCGCGTAGGCGCGGTGACGCTGGGGCCGCAGCTCTCGGTCGATGCCGGAGAACGTCAGGTCACCGCCGATCGCAGCCTCTCCGCGCTGCCCTCGGCGCTCCAGGCCGTGACGCTGTTCGAGGCCTTCGGTGAGCTGGTGGAAGCGGCCGGCGGACTGCTCGAGTTCTCGGACATCCTGAAGCGCCCGCTGGATGCGTTCAAGTACCTGCAGATCACTGCCGAGACGGGCGAGGTGAGCCTCCGATCCCAGAACGTCCAGGTGAACTGCGTGATGCTTGCCAGCGGCAACGAGGTGCACCTCGCGGCGTTCCGCGAGCACCCCGAGTTCGAGAGCTTCCGCGGGCGGCTCGAGCTCGTGCGCGTACCCTACCTGCGCAGCTACCTGGACGAGCAGAAAATCTACGACGAGCAGATCGCGCCCCAGGTGCGCCGTCACGTGGCGCCCCACGCGACGGAAGTCGCGGCCATGTTCGCGGTGCTCACGCGGTTGCGGCGCCCGAACCCGGATCGCTACGAAAAGCCGCTGCGTAACCTGGTGTCGGAGCTCACCGCGCTCGAGAAGCTCGACCTCTACGCCAAGGGCGCGCCGCCTGCGCGACTCGACGAAGAGAGCGCCAAGCTGCTCCGCTCCGCCATCGGCCAAATCTACGCGGAGAGCGCCGCCTACCCGATCTACGAGGGCTCGACGGGCGCGAGTCCGCGCGAGATGCGCACGTTGCTGCTCGATGCGGCTCAGAACCCGCACTACGACTGCCTGTCGCCGTTCGCCGTGCTCGAGGAGCTCGACCGCCTGTGCGAGCGGAGCGGCGAATACGCCTGGCTCGAGGAGGAGAAGGTCGCCGGCGGGTTCCACGACCACCGGCAGTTCCGTGCCGAGATCCGGAGTCGGCTGCTCGAGATGCTCGAGGGCGAGCTTCGCACGGCCAGCGGGCTGGTGGACGAGACCCGCTATCGCGAGCTCTTCGATCGCTACATCACCCACGTCAGCTATTGGGTGAAAGGCGAGAAGCTCCGGAACGCGCTCACCGGGCAGTACGAGGATCCGGATCTGCGCCTGATGGGTGAGGTCGAGGCGCTGCTCGGCAGCCCCGACAAGCCCGAAGACCTGCGCCACGCCCTGATCAGTCGCGTGGCGGCCTGGGCCATCGACCACCCGGGCGATGCGGTGGACAACAGCCGCGTGTTCGCGGCACAGCTCCGGCGCATGCAGGACGCCGTGTTCGCCGAACGCCGCGTGCAGGTGGCGAAGCTGGCCCGAGACATCCTGCTCCTCTTGCGCGAATCGGGCAGCGGACTCGACGACGCACGACGCCGTGAGGTGCGCGCCGCCATCGATCGGCTGATCGAACGCTTCGGCTACTCCGACGCGTCGGTCGCCGACGCCGCGACGCAGCTGGTGAAGGAACGCCTGGGCGAGCTCTTGCACTGAGCCGACGCCATGGCGCACGAGCCTCGGACCGACGCTCGGACCCTCGGCCTTTCGAGCCTGCTCGCCCTCGGCATCAACGGCATCGTCGGCGTGGGCATCTTCTTTGCGCCGAGCGAAGTGGCGGCGCTCGTACCGGGACGCGCGGGGCTCGGTGTCTACGTCGCGACCCTCGTGTGCCTCTTGCCCATCGCCTACGCCTACGCGACCCTGGGAAGTCGATTCGAGGAGGACGGCGGCCCGTACGTCTGGGCTCGCGCTGCGTTCGGACCCACCGCTGGCTTCGCCGTGGGCTGGGTCGCCTACGTGTCGGCGCTCTTCAGCAGCGCAGCCGTGGTGGCAGGCCTGGCCGAACACGCGGGCCCGCTGCTCGGTTTTCGTACGCCGGGCAGCGCGCGGGTGTTCGCGGCGCTGGCGGTCGTGGCGCTCGCCGGCACTGCCTCGAGCGGCCTCCGGCCGAGCGCTTGGGTTTGGAGCGTGATCACGCTTCTCAAGCTGGCGCCCCTGGTTCTGCTCGTGGTGCTGTTCGCCTCGAGCGGGCTCGCATTGCCGAGCTCCCCGGCCCCGGCGGGGGCCTCCCTCGCGCGCGCAGCGCTCGTCGTGGTCTTCGCCACCCAGGGCTTCGAAGTGGTGCCCGTCCCAGCGGGCAATGCGCGGGCGGCCGCGCGGGTGGTGCCCGCCGCGACGCTGGGGTCGCTGGTGATCGCGTCGCTACTCTACGTGGTGCTGCACGCCGCGTGCGTGGCGTCGGTGCCGGAGCTCGCCTCGAGCCGGGCCCCCCTGGTCGATGCGGGTGCGCGCCTCGGAGGAGAACGCGTCGCGTCGTGGGTGGCGCTCGGCACCAACGTATCCGCCCTCGGGATCGCGTTCGGCATGTTCGCCATGACGCCGCGCTACCTGGCGGCGCTCGGCCGAGCCGAGGCGCTCGGCGGCTGGGTCGGCAGCGAGGACGGGCGTCACGTGCCCCAACGCGCGCTTTGGCTCACCGCGGCAATTGTCCTCGTCCTGGTCATGAGCGGCCGCCTGATGGAGCTCTTCGCGCTTTCGAGTGTCGCGGTGGTGGTGCAATACGGAATGAGCGCGCTTTCCTTGGGGAAGCTGGCGCTCGGCCGGGTGCGCGGGCTCAAGCCCCGTGACGCATGGCCGGTTCCGCTGTCGGTCTTCGCCGTGGTGCTCGTTGCGCGCGCGGCGCGCCCTGTGGAGCTGCTGCTCGCCGCGAGCGTGCTGTCGGCGGGTGCGTTCCTGCTCTGGCTCCGCCGACGTTCTGGCTGAAAATTCGGACTGGCGAGGCTCCGGCCTCGGTGTAGGCTACCGGCGCTCGAGGCTTCCGAGACGCGTGGGCGCGCTTCCCGGAAGGTTGCCCGAAGGGCGCCTTCGAGCTCGGTCGGGAGGAATGCCATGTCGGTCGGGAAATGGACGAGGTTCTGTGTGCTCGGGGCGCTGTTCGCGCTCGCTGGCGGCTGCGCCGAGGAGCGTGAGCCGATCAACAAAGTGCAGGCCAACGCGCTGGAGAAGAGCTTCTTCGTCGGCGCCGATCTGAAGAGCACGGGAGACGACCCCGAGTTCTACACGGCCGGGACCATCGTGGACGTGCCGCTCGGCGCCGATCAGGCGGGCGTGTTCCCGGGCCTCGTGGGCGGACTTCGCCGGGTGAAGTGGGAGATTCTGGAAGATGTCCTGAACGCGCGGCTCACCTACGAGGAGATCGAAGGCTCCGACGGACACGGATCGCGGACCGTGAACAACGGACGCGTCATCGCCTCGTTCGTCATCGAATCGCACTTCGACATCAAGCGCGCCTACAACGCGACGACCGGCGAAGAGCTGAACGTGATCGAGGAAAATGCGACGGATCGCCCCTGGTACGAGCGGAAGTTCTTCCGCGTCGACTGGTCGAAGAACCTGGTCGCGAGCTCCATGTGGTGGGACCCCATCGCCGCGCAGGCCATGGGGGAGACGCTCGATACCGAGAGCTTGCAATACTACGTCGACGACCCCAACAACCCCGACGCCCCGCTCTTCGACGCGAAAGAAGGCTACTTCGACGTCACGAACAAGCTCTACCTGAAGCCCAAGATGGTGACGGTGTTCGGGCAGACGGTGAACGCTTGCGCCTACCGCGGCAGCATCGTCATCGGCGCCACCGCGCCCTGGGGCAACTGCGAGAACAGCGAAGTCACCGTGCGCTACTCGTTCAAGAAGGTGTCCGGGCCCGGCGAGCCCGGGTTCACCGACTACGAGCCCATGCACTGGGACGGCTCGCGCATGAACTCGTTCGGAGTCTTCACCCAAGATCGAATGGGCTGGGACAACCGCTACGGCATCATCGACAACGAGTGGCGGCGCTTCGCCCAGCGCTACAACATCTGGCAACGGAGCCACGCCGACGTCGAGTGCAACACGCCGGATCAGAAGCTCGCCAAGCTCGACCCCCACGCCGACGCGGAGAAGGACGGCACCGAAGACCAGTGCGCGGCGGTGGGCGCCGGATCGCGTTGCGACGACCTCACGGGGCTCTGCACGATCCCCTATGCCAAGCGCGACGTGCGCCCCGTCGTCTGGCGCTACACCGTGGGCCCCGAGGCCGACAGCGTCATCTTCGATTGGACCAAGAACGCCACGTACGAGTGGGACATCGCGCTTCGCGGCGCCGTCCAAGCCGCTCGGCTGGTCGAGTGCAAGCGCACCGCAGGCAAGAGCGCGGATCTCCCGAACGCGGAGGCGTGCGTCCAGAAGTTCCCGATGAAGGCCGCCGAAGAGGCCAAAGAGATGGAGGCGACCTACGCCTCGATCCGGCCCATGGTGGTGCTCTGTCACAACCCGGTGGCCGAGGGTGACGACGTCGCATGCGGCAAAAAGGGCATGAAAGTGCGCCCCGGTGACATCCGCCACCATCACGTCAACGTGTGGCCGACGCGCCAGAACATGTCTCCGTGGGGCTACGGTCCGACGCTGGCCGACCCGCTGACGGGCGAAGCCGTCAGCGCGGGCATCAACGTCTACAACTCCGTGACCGACACGGCGGCCCAGAGCTTCGTGGACCAACTCCGCTGGATGAACGGCGAGCTGAAGAGCTCGGACATCTCCACGGGCTCCTACATCCGCGACTGGATCGAGTCGGACATCCAAGCGGGAGGTAAGGGTGCTCGGGAGCTCGCCGGCGGCATGAAGATGACGCGCGCCGAGATCACGAAACGCATGGCCGGTATCCAGGGGCTCAGCGCCGACCAGGTGAAGCCCGAAGCCGTCAAGCTCGCGAAGGGCAAGCTCGGGGCGGAGAAGCTACGGGAGAACCTGAAGACCGATCTCTGGTGGAATCGTCTGCCGCCCGAGGCCAACGCCAGCGGCCGCGCCGAGTTCGATCAGCGTATCCAGGCTGCCAAGGGCACGAAGATCGAGGCGCAGCTCACCAACGGCATGTGGGAGCAGATCGCCGGCGTCGACCCGTCGATGCCGGTCGAAGGCGGCGTGCTCGAGCAGGCGTCGCCGCTTCGCGGCATGCGCTCCCACGTGCTGCGCGAGGCGGAGCACGCGATGCACCTCGAGCTCGCCAAGCGCGGACAGTGCATCGTCGGCGCACCCGAGCCCACGGGGCTGCCGAGCCTGGCGCGCGTGATGAAGAAGAAGTTCCCCTCGGCGGAGCACGAGACCCCGGCCGACACCAAGACCCGGGTCGACCGCATGTGGGACTACCTCCGCGGTCGCATGCACTACGCCGTCATCGCCCACGAGATGGG
>Ga0268298_10006835_pt1 | contig 10243 bp, 9 predicted proteins | sample WWTPWeurt_MetaG_FD_194462 | JGI IMG/M metagenome (GOLD analysis project Ga0268298, IMG submission 194462) | Activated sludge microbial communities from WWTP in Nijmegen, Gelderland, Netherland - WWTP Weurt | ecosystem: Engineered > WWTP > Aerobic digester > Activated sludge | place: Netherlands... | reverse complement strand
CGCCCCGAAGGCCAAGTCCCCGTGGCCATAGTCGGCGCTGAAGCCACTCTCGACGCCCAGGAGGACGAACTGCTTCTCGGTGGACGCTTCGGCACCCCAAGCGTCGAACGCCGCGCGGACCGATTCGGGAGGGGCCAGCCGATCGCCGCGACCCGCAAAGAAGATGGCGGGCGACTTCACGCTCGCAAGGCGCGCGAGCACCGGGGCACCCTCGAGCGTGAGCGCGCCTCCCCCGGCGGCCCAGCCAGCAAAGTCTCGATTCAGTGGACCGGGCACGTCTTCCACCACGTTGACGAGTCCAGCGCGGGAGACTCCGGGAGCGACGTTGGCCGGATTGAGGACCCAGTGGTGTGCGGGGGTGCGAAGCCACTCGACGGCGAAGGCCCCAGCGCGTGCCGCCCAGCGCAGGCGCAACGTGGGATAGAGCACCTCGGGCAGCTTCCCGAGGAACGCAGGGACCGGAATCGGCACCGGAGGCCGCACGACGGCAGGAGAACCCAAGATGGCGACGCGTCGAACGCGATCGACGTGCACGGTGTGCCCGAGCGCGGCGTAGAGCAGCATGCCGCCCATGGAGAAGCCGACGTAGTCCAGGGCGTCGCGCTCGGTGCGAGCGAGGACCTCGGCGAGCGCCATCGGCAAGTCGTTGCGAACCATCGCGCCGAAGCTCACGCGCCGCGTCTCGGCGAACGAACGCCGAGAAACGCCACTGCGAAGCGTGAGCAGCCAGACGTCCCGGCCGAGGCGAGACAAGTGGCGCGCGAGCGAGAGGTCCGCGAGCAGATCTTGGTTGCGGTGATTCGCGCCCACACCGTGCACGAGCAGCACGGGCGGAAGCGGGCTCGACGCTTCGGGCAGCGGCAAGCGACGGAGCTCGATGTGGCTGCCATCGGGCGTACGCAGGCGTTCTTCCAGCGCGTAGGGCAACGAGACCAGCAGGCGCCGCACCCAGAACCGAATGTGGAGGTAGAGCGCGAGCCAGATGAGGAGCCCGAGGACGAGGCAAGAGAGCGCGGCTTGCCAGCCCGACATGCGTGGCTTCGGGTTTTACCAGACTCGCGCCGGCCCGAGTGTGCGATCATGGCGCCCTATGTCCAACGCACGCGCCACGACTCTGCTCGCGATCGTCGCGGGCACGGGCGTGGGCGCCTTCTTGGCGCTCTGGGGCGGCTCGGCCCCGACGCCGGAGCCCGCGAAACGCGGGAGCTCGCCCGATCTCGAGCGCCAAGCGCGCGCCACGACCGCTGCCGCGGCGCCCGCGCCAGAAGCCGCGCGTGCGCCCGTTGCCGCGCCGAGCACCGGCTCGACATCCGATGCCGCGACCGAGAGCGCGGAGCTCACGCTGCCCGCCGAGCTCTCCACGGTTCCGGTGTCCGAGCTCGAATCTCGCTGCGCGCGGACCCGTGAAGCGAAAGCCTGCCTCGCCGCCGCCCGCGCCTACGAGAAGGGTCGCAACGTGAGCGTCGATGCCAGCAAGGCGCGCACGCTGGTGGCCATGGCCATCGCGCTCCTCGACACGGCCTGCCTCGAACGCGACCCCGAGAGCTGCGCGCTCTTGGCCGAGCTCTATCGCCGCGGCGCGGGTGTGGAGCAGAACACCGCGACCGCCGTGCTCTTGGAGAAGCGCTCGCTCGCGTTGTGCGCCGGGCGCGGAAGCGCGTTCTGCACGCGCCAGGCCGCCGCTCCGGTGCGCTGACCGTGCGCGACACAAATCGTTTCGGGTTCCGCCCTCGAGAGCTTAGGCTCGTGCTCCGTGCATCTGCATCCCACACGTGCCGCCGTCGATCTCGCCGTCGCCGGCGTGGTGTGCGTCGGGGTCGGATTGATCGCCCGGCAGGCCGCGGTCGTCGCGTGGGGCGGCGCGCTCCTGGTCGGCCTCGCGGTGGCGCGCGCGGTCACCGAGCTGGGTGTCGCTCGGGTGCGCGCCGCTGGCTTCGAGATGCTCTGGCGCAGCGAGCCACGGGTGCGGCGGGTGGCTCGCGGAGAGGTCGTGGAGCTCGAGGCCGAAGTCCGCAATCGAGACACCCGAGCCGCGCGCTACGTGGGCCTGCGCGTCGTGGCGTCGCCCAATCTCGAAGTCGAAGTGGAGCCCAACGAGGGCGAGGTGCCGGCAGGGGGCCGGCTCTTGGCCATCGTCCGCGTGCAGACTCCGCGAGTCGGCCGCCATGGTCTGCACGGGTTGTCGCTCGAGGTGCGCGGCAGCCCCGGGCTCTACGAAGTTCCGCTCACCTTCGCCAACCCGTTCGGCATCGAAGTCCTGCCGCGCCCGTTTGCGCTCAGCATGCGCTCGCCGCGCGGCGGCCGCAGCCGCGTCGTCGCCGCCGAAGGGCGACCCGGCCCGCTCTCCGGCGACGGCATGGAGCTGAGAGAGCTTCGAGAGCACCGCCCGGGTGACCCCTTGAAGCGCGTGGCGTGGAAGGCGTCCGCGCGACGCGGTCAGCTCATGGTGCGCGACTACGAACGCGAAGAGCGCGACGTGATTTGGCTCCTGCTCGACGCCTCGGTCGAGCTTTGGTCGGGACCGCCGGGCAAGGCTCCGCTCGACCTGGCCATCGACGAGGTCGCGGCGGTCGCCATGCGCCACCTCGGGCGCGGCGATCGCGTGGGGCTCGGCGTGCTGGGGGCGCGCCGTCTCGCGTGGCTGCCACCCGAACGCGGTCCGGGACACGGCATGACCCTGCTATCGACCCTGGCACACGCGGCAGCCACCCACGACGCCGATCGCAGCGATCTGGACGAGGTCGACGTCGCCATGCGCGTCCTCGAGCACATGCGTCCGCTCGATCCCCGCGCAGCCGAACGCGTGCGCTCGAGCGACCTCGACCGGGTCGCCCGCCGGGTGGATCGCGTGAAAGCGCGCTCGCCCTTCCCCGAAGCCGAAGTGTGGGCCGAAGCGCCTCGCGAGCGCCTGCTCCGGAGCTACCTCGCCGCGTTCGGCATGGCTTCACCCGCGCGACTCGAGGCCGAGCGCCCCCGCACCGACGCGCGACTCGCGGCGGCGCTCGAACGAGTGGCCCGCGACAAGCCGCGCGCGAGCATCGTCTACGTGTGGTCGCTCGCCCCCGACCTCGCGGCGCGGCCGGAGCTCGCCCGAGCGCTGACCCACTTTCCGCGGCGCAGCGCCGACCTCCGCTGGATCTCGCTCCGGCTCGCGCCGAGCATTCCGAAGACCGGCAGCGATCTGATGCCGGCCGTGGGCGAAGCCGTGGCCATTCGCGCGTTGGTCGCCCAGGAACGCGGCGAGCACGAGCTCCGCCGCCAGGGCGTCCGAGTCGAGCGCCCGGCGCCGCGCGGGGGCACCTCGCCCGACAGCGGCGCCACCGACCCGGGACTTCCATAAGCGCTTCGTGATGCGACAAATGTGACAAGCTCGGTCGGGCCGCATAGGTCAGGGGTCGTGAGCGCGGCGAAGACCAGCCCGCGGGCCCTGCTCGAACGCCACGGCCTGCAGCCGAAGAAGAGCTTCGGTCAGAACTTCCTGACCGACGCCGAGCTCGCGCGGCGCATCGCCGAGCTCGCCACCACGCCCGAGGGGGGCACGGTGCTCGAGCTCGGTGCGGGGCTCGGCGCGCTCACGCTGCCGCTCCTCGATCGCGCGAGTCGCGTGATCGCCGTCGAACGCGATCGAGACCTGGTTCCGCTGCTCGCGACCGAGCTCGCACCGCTCATCGAGGCCGGTCGACTCCGCGTCGTCGAGGCCGACGCCAAGAGCGTCGACGTGAAGGCGCTCTTCGAAGGAACACCGCGCCCCCACGTACTCGCGGGCAATCTGCCCTACCAGATCACCGGACCGCTCCTCACGCTCGCGGTCGAGTCGGCGCGTTGCCTCGACCGCGCGGTGTTCTTGCTGCAACTCGAAGTGGCCGATCGGGTGGCCGCGGGCCCCGGAGACGACGCCTATGGCGCGCTCAGCGTGTTCGTGCAAGCCCAGTTCCGCGCCCGCCGCGCCTTCGTGATCAAGAGGGGCGCATTCCACCCCGCGCCCAACGTCGACTCCGCGGTACTCGTGCTGGAGCCGCTCGCCACCCCGGCGGCGCAAGAGACTCGGGCATTCCAAGAGCTCGTCCGCGGCGCGTTCCGGCAGCGCCGAAAGAAGCTGCGCAACGCCTGGAAGGGCGTGCTCGGCAAGGACAGCGAGACGCTCGAGCGCGCAGCCACCCGCTGCGGCGTCGACCTGAACGCGCGCGGCGAGACGCTCTCGGTCGCGGCTTTCGCCTGCATGGCAGAGGAGCTCGGGTCGTGAAGCGTCGCGCGGCACTCTTCGCCCTGCTCTCGCTCGTAGCGCTCGGTTGCAGCAACCGCACGCCACGCAAGGGCCCGGTCAAGAGCGCGGAGCTCGGCGTGTTTTTCGGCGGCCAGGTCCAAGAGCGCAACGACATCCCGTTCGTGCTCGATCCCACCCAGCAGTCCCAGGGCTTTCGTCTCCTGTTCTGGCGTCCGCTCACCGCGGCAACCCCGGTGCGATGGGAGATCGATCGGCCGGGTCCACGCGGCCGTGGGCGGGCCGTGGAGCTCGGCGACGCCGTCGCGCGCGCCGGTCAGGAGCAGTTCGATCAGGAGATCCGCCTTCGGCCGGGGGACCCGCTCGGTACGTGGAACGTTCGGGTCTGGCTCGCCGATGCGCTGGTGATCGATCGCTCCGTGTCGATCTACGACGCAGACGCGCGCCGGCGTGCGCGAAAAGAGCGCGCGCTGCTCGCCCGCCCGAGGCGCTGACCCGCGCAGCCCGAGCGCAGGGATGGTCCGCAGCCCCGCCGTTTGCTATGGCTCTGACATGTCGCGAGCCCTCGTCCTGGTCGTGCTTCCGCTCTCCCTCGCCCTCGGCTGCGGCGGCTCGACGACGAAGGAACCCGTTCGAGAGCCCGACCCCACGCCGAGCTCGTCGAAGCCCGAGCCCGAGCCGGAAGGCGAGCCCGCTGCGCCCACGGAGAAGCCGGCAGCGAGCGGCGGAGAGAGCAGCGAGAGTCCGACCGTCGCCCTCGAAGGCAAAGACCTCGAAGCCGTGTTGAACCTGCTCTTCGCCGATCCGGGGCTTTTGAACCACCTCCACTTGGCTGAAAAGGGCCGAGGCCCACTCAAGATCAGCGGCGACAAACTGCCCGCGAAGCTCGAAGTAGTCGCCGGCTCCTACGAGGTGAAGGTGGTGCCGGACCCGGGCAACAACAAGAAGAGCGCGGTGCTCGTGCTCACCAAGCTCGAGCGCACGGGGGACGAAGCCAAGGTGCACTACCGCTTCGACATCGAAGGCGTCGAAGGCCGCGCCAGCTTCCGGCTCTCCGACGGCAAGTGGGAGCTGCGCGCCAATCGGCTGATCGAGAAATAGCCGCGCGGCTCAGGCGCACACGCGATTGCGCCCGGTTTGCTTGGCCTCGTACAGCTTCTCGTCGGCACGCCGGAACAGGTCCGTCGCCACGCTGTCGACCGCGCTGAACACGGCGACGCCGATGCTGACCGTGACCGGAATCGTCACGCCTTGGAACACGAAGCTGTGGGCGGCGATGCGCGCACGCAGGTTCTCCGCCAGCGACGCCGCGCCTTCCGCTCCGGTCTCCGGCAGGAGCACCACGAATTCCTCCCCGCCGTAGCGCGCTACCGTCTCGTCGCGTCGAACTCGCCCCTGCACCAGGCCCGCGAGCTCGCGGAGCACGTGATCGCCCGCCAAGTGGCCGTATTGATCGTTGATGCGCTTGAAGAAATCGATGTCGAGCACGAGCAGCGCCAGTGGCCGCTGATGGCGGCGTGCCCGCACGAACTCTCGCTCGAGGGCCTCGTCGAAGTGCCGGCGGTTGTTCACCTGGGTGAGGCCGTCGGTGATGGTGAGCTTGAAGACCTCTTCGAAGTACGCGCTCTCGGCGTCTGCGCCCGTGAGATACTTGAAGATCGTAGAACCGATCTTGATGCGGTCGCCGTGGGTGAGCATCGCTTCTTTCTCGAGCTCACCTTCGTTGTGCAGCGTGCCGTTTCGCGAACCGACGTCCACCACGAACCAGCCCACCGACCGCTGTTCCAGCTGGGCGTGACGCCGCGACACCGCGTCGTCTTCCAGAACCACGTCGTTGTCCGGCACGCGACCGATGGTCGTGGGGCTCTTCTCGAGCTTGAAGCGCTTCCCGCGCAGCCCTTCGTCTTTGGCGTAAATCACGACCAGTGAGTCGTTGCCCGGAGCGGCCGGCGGAGGTTTCCGGCCGATCTCCGTGATCACCGTTTCTTGGTCGAAGTTCGCCACGGATCTACTTGCGGGTACCCTCGAAGTGATAGTGGAGGACGCCGCTCATTTTCGTGTCCCCCTCGCTCACCTGAAGATCGAAGTCGGCGTCGATGCTGAGCTTCTTGTCGTCGAAGCTCGCGGTGCCCTTGGTCAGCGAACCGCTCATCACCGGCTCGTTCGCCCAACACTTCTGGCCCGCGGTGAACGTCGCCGTCTTGCCTTGAGCTTTCGCCTTCAGCGTGCAGATGTCCTTGCCCGAACCGCTGTCGATGAACGTGACGGAGATGTCGGGCCCGCTGCCGTCGACCCGCGTGCGCGCCTTGTCGTCCTTCTCGGAACGTTCGACACCGCTCATGTTGTAGAGCGAGGTGTCGCTGCCGACGTATTCGCCGGCGTAAACCACGACCACGCTCGGCTTCTTTCCCGGCGTGGGCTTGCCGCTGGGCGTGGGGTCGGCGGGCTTCGGCGGCTCCGTCGGCGGCGGGGCCGAGCTCACGGGCGGCGGCGCCACGGGCGGCGGCTGGGACGCATCCCCCGGAGCCTCGGCGGGCGCACCCTTACCGGCCAGCTTCTCGCTCGCGGCCTGGGCCTTGGCCTCCTTCTCCCGGAGCTCGGCCTCCTTCTTCACGAGCGGCCCCTCGCCGAGGGGGTTGGCGCTCGGGAGCGCCGGCGCACAGCCGAGGAGGCAAAGGGAGACGAGCGCCAGGACTCTCGGACGCATACAGGAGCTAAACCACGCCTTTCGGCGGGCCGCAAACCACGGCGGCCGCATCCGCGCGCCAAAAACCGGCCACGTCGCGGCGTCGATCGCCGCTGGCGCTTCCGGCGGCGGGCACGCTACGGAGGCCGGGTCCAGTGCGCGGACGGCCACACGCCACGCGGCGCGCGCGGCCTCGGTATCCCGCGATCCGGCTCAGGATTTGTCGCGCTCGGCGCGCTTGTCGTCGACTTCGGCTTCTTCGTCCACCACGGCCTCGGAGAGGTGCATGCCTTCGTCGAGGTAGCTCTCGTGAGGCATGAGCTGGAACTCCTGGAAGGTACGGACGGTCGCGGGCGGCGGGTCGCCGTAGAGCTCGAGCTGCACCGCCGCCCAGAGCTCTTTCGCGATGAGCTCGGCGTGTTCCGGCGTGCCCGGCTCACCGGCATACTTGTCGAGGGCCTCGTCGGCCTCCTTCAGCTCGAGCCGCGCGCGCACGGGATCGACGTCCTCTTTGCGAATGAAGCGGTCGGTGAGGAGCACCGCGCGATCGTCCGCGACGTCGACGAAGCCCGAGCCGACGGCGACGCGGTGCTCGACGCCCTCCCGGTGGTAGCTCACGATGCCCGTCTTCAAGGCTGCGAGGAGCGGCCTGTGCTGGGGCAACACCCCGAACTCGCCTTCGACGCTCGGCGCCGTGACGTCGTGCACGTCTTCCGACAGCGCGACGCCTTCCGGGGTGACGATCTCCAGGGAAATGCTGGCGGCCATGGCTGCTCCGGCTCAGGAAATGCTCTTCAGCTTCGCTGCCTTCGCCTTCGCCTCTTCGATGTTGCCGACCATGTAGAACGCCTGCTCGGGCAGATCGTCGAGCTCGCCGGAGAGGATCTCCTGGAAGGCCGCGATGGTTTCTTTCAGCGGCACGTACTTTCCGGGCATGCCCGTGAACTGGGCCGCCACGAAGAACGGCTGCGACAGGAAGCGCTGGATGCGTCGCGCGCGCGCCACGGTGAGCTTGTCGTCTTCACTGAGCTCGTCCATGCCCAAGATCGCGATGATGTCTTGGAGGTCCTTGTACTTCTGGAGCGTCTGCTGCACGCCACGCGCCACCTGGTAGTGCTCGTCGCCGATGATCTGCGGATCGAGCATGGTGCTGGTGGAATCCAGCGGGTCCACGGCGGGGTAGATGCCGAGCTCGGCGATGCTGCGGGAGAGCACGGTGGTCGCGTCCAAGTGAGCGAACGCGGTGGCCGGGGCCGGGTCGGTCAAGTCGTCGGCGGGCACGTAGATGGCCTGGACGCTCGTGATGGATCCCTTCGTGGTCGAGGTGATGCGCTCCTGGAGCGCGCCCATCTCGGTGGCGAGGGTCGGCTGGTAGCCCACGGCGCTCGGCATGCGCCCGAGCAGCGCGCTCACTTCCGAGCCCGCCTGGGTGAAGCGGAAGATGTTGTCGACGAAGAGCAGCACGTCTTGGCCTTCTTCGTCGCGGAAGTACTCGGCGGCGGTCAGGGCGGACAGTGCGACGCGAGCACGGGCCCCCGGAGGCTCGTTCATCTGCCCGAAGATCAGCGCCGTCTTGCTCAGCACGGGTTCGCCCGTCTCGAGCTTCGACTCCTGCATTTCGAGGAAGAGGTCGTTGCCTTCGCGGGTGCGCTCCCCCACGCCGGCGAAGCAGCTCACGCCGCCGTGCGCCTTGGCGACGTTGTTGATGAGCTCCTGGATGAGCACCGTCTTGCCCACGCCAGCGCCGCCGAATAGGCCGATCTTTCCACCTTTGCGGTAGGGCGCGAGCATGTCGATGACCTTGATCCCGGTCTCGAACACCTCGACGGTCGTGCTCTGGTCCACGAACGCGGGCGCCGGGCGATGGATCGGCCAGCGGAGCTTGGCTTCCACGGGGCCCTTCTCGTCCACCGGTTTGCCGACGACGTTCATGATGCGGCCCAGGGTGGCGGGACCGACGGGCATCAAGATGGGGTTCCCCGTGTCGAGCACCTCGGCGCCGCGCACCAGGCCTTCCGAGGCGTCCATCGCGATGGCGCGGACGACGCTCTCGCCGAGATGCTGCGCGACCTCGAGCACCAAGTTGTGCTTCTCGGCCGAGATGTTGGGGTTCGTGACCGTCAGGGCGTTGAGGATCCGGGGCAGCTTGCCCGGCGGAAACTCGACGTCCACGACCGGACCGATGACCTGGGTGATCTTGCCCTTCACTCCCTGAGTGGACTCCATGACGTGCGGGCGTCTACCACGCCCCTCGGGCTCTGCCAACGGCAGTTTTTCCTCGCTGTTTCGCACGCATGAAGCGCGCGGCGACGGGGCGCCGGACTCACAAGCGGGCGGCGACCGTGGCGCTGCGCCCGGGCGCGACGCGAGCGCTCCGGACGGCCCGCGAGCCGTCGGCGGCGATGAAGACCACCGTGTGGTCGCCCGGCTTCACTTTCAGGCCGAGCAGCGGCGTGTGGCCGACGGGGCGACCGTCGAGGACCACGTTGGCCGACGGAATCGAGTTCAGGTTCAACCGAGCGGAGACTCCGCCGAAGCTCGCCTGAGCGGGAGCGATTGGAGCCGGCTTGGGCGCGGGCGCTTCCGCGGGGAGCTTCGCTGCGACGTCGGCGAGGGCGGGCGCCGCGGCTGGCGGCGGAGCAACGACCGGCTCGGGGCTCGGGGCGGGGGCGGCCGCCGGGGCAGCGACGCGGCTCGGCTGGAGCTCGAACCGGAGCTCGGTCTCTTCGTCACTGCCGACGTGGGTCGCCCGCGACGAGGGACTCTCGTACCCGGCGGCGCGCACGTTGATCCAGTGCACACCGCTCGTGAGCTCGAGCTCGCACGGAGTCGACGCACACTCTTCGGCGCCGTCGACGAACACGCGACCGTCCGAGATGGATTCGCCGGTGGCGCTGATGGCGCTGACGACACGAATCTGCGCCTCGCGCGAGGCCAGGCGCTGGCGTGAGCCGAAGCCGACGATGCTCATGACGACCATGGCCACGAGGCACACGGCCATCGCGATGGAGAGCGCCGGCGACAACGTCGAGCGCGATCGCTGCGCGGGTTCGGGCGCGAGGCGAGTTTCCGGTACGTAGCCCGGGATCACGGGCAGCCCGATCATTCGGCGCAGCGCCGGCATCGTCTTCTTCCACGTCGTGATGCTGGTGTCGGAGTCCAGGCGCGCGCGTGCGCGAGGATAGGAGAGCTCGGGCAGCGAGCGCGGCTCGGCCATCCTGGGTGTGAACGGTGCGGGTGGCGCAGGCGTGTACGCGTAGGCGGGTGGATCGGCTTGCGACGGCGCGGAACCCAACGCCTCCGTCGGTGGAGCGAACGGTGCGGCGTAGTAGGGA
>Ga0268298_10006834_pt1 | contig 10244 bp, 9 predicted proteins | sample WWTPWeurt_MetaG_FD_194462 | JGI IMG/M metagenome (GOLD analysis project Ga0268298, IMG submission 194462) | Activated sludge microbial communities from WWTP in Nijmegen, Gelderland, Netherland - WWTP Weurt | ecosystem: Engineered > WWTP > Aerobic digester > Activated sludge | place: Netherlands... | reverse complement strand
ACGGCGGTTCCATCCCAAACAGGATTGAACACAGTTAAAACATCTGAAAAACGTTCCGTCACCCATAAACGCTCAAGACCATCAACAATCAATTGATCGACATGAACATCATCTTGAAAAGGCAACCGTGTTTTTGAGGCATTACCGTTCAAGTCAATCTTTTCAACAGCGAAATAACGATAATCAGCAAGCAACACCCACAGTGACCCATCATTATCTAAAGAATAATCTTTAACAAAACCACCAGGCATGGATACAGGATATTTTTGAAGCATCCACTCTCCGTCTGAAAGCACGTAAACACTTGCGGCTGGATTGTCTACTATCAAAACAAGGATATCGCCATTCAAGGCACGCCGCATGGATATAGGCAGGGCATCCTGCTGGTTTACATCTTCAGGAAGATGTATCACTGACCATTTACCAGTTAATGCATCAATCTCCACGATCTGATTTCTCTGCGATTCAATCATCAAACACTTTGTCCCTGATGCCACCCCACGAGAATCGAAAAAATCCATATTTACATCAAGACTATTTTCATAGGGGATAAACCTCCAATCATCAATTTCATAGTGAAAAGCACCAGTATCCATCCACACAATTGGAAATCCGTTTGGATCCCCGCTTACAAACTGTGGATACGATTCGCCGTATTGATCTTCTGGCAGCGTCCACTTATTTTCACCGGGCAAGTAATAAAGGGTATATCCATCAAATCCCCAACCGGCTGCCCAAAATCCTCCCTCCTCATCAACAGAGTGGAATCTCACATATTCGTTGAAAAGCTTGGGGTTTTCCACATGCCAGCTATGAACAAACAAGGAATCCCGTGGATTAAAAACCATCGAAAAAAGTGTCCAGCACATCAAAAGAATAGACACTGCGCTTCGAAGCCTATCCAGTTTTGCCCATCTCTTTGCGGCAACAGGCACATCGATATCAGGAGAAAAAACTCCTTGCGGCACACGGCTCTGTAACGCAAGGAGAACTGCCTCACCAAAATCATCGCCGAACCATGTCGGAAGGAAAATATACGTTTTTGCATCATGGCCGGTAATTGTTGCCTTCCGAAAAAACGGACTAACTGTTATGGACTGTATCTGTTCGTATGCCACTGAAAACGACTCCAACCCATACCACGGAAGATAGCGCGCCCACTTATTGGTGATCAACTCTACACGATGACCATCTAAAATCAAACGGGCATCCCAACTTACGACCGCATACAATTCAATCCAAAAGGAAAAGACGGCCAGCATCAACATTCCGAAAGTAACCAAAGCCATAAAAAACACTTCTTCACTTTTACCTGTAAAATCACCCGCAAGTTGAAAGAACAAGTAAACCACATACACAAAAATGCCAAGCGTGATGGCCATCGAAATCAAGGCGTTTATTTTATTCTTTCGAGAAACGTAAAAAACTTTCATCATATTCCTCCCACAACACATTATTTTACTGAAACAAGATAACCAAATAAAATTATACAATAAATACATTTTGCTAAACCAACCATTTATTCCATTACAATTCCCCCCATGAAAACCACCCATCCCCTTCTCGACCTTGCCCGTAAAAGCGGAAACCCTGTCATCACAGGAAATCAGGTCACCTTTGTATGGAAAGGGAAATCCGCGCCGTGTTTGATCACTGACATCCACGAATGGGAGGATCATCCACAAAAGCTGACCCGCACCGCCCCCGACCTGTGGACCTGCTCACTCGACCTGCATCGAGATGCCTACCTCGAATACGCCTTTTACGACCCGCGCACAAAAAAACGCATCAAAGACCCATTGAATAAAAAAACGGTCTACAACGGCATCGGGCAATACAACCACTTCTTTTATATGCCCGCCGCAAGCCCCACCATCTACACCGCCAAACGCAAAGAGATCCCCATCGGTAGGATCACCCGTCACCTTGTAGATGCATCGTTGATGCACGAAGGCGGCAAACGCGAACTGCACCTCTACCAACCACCCGTCCACGAACCTGTGCCGCTCCTGCTGGTGTACGACGGCACCGACTACCTCAAACGCGCCATGCTCAACAACATCGTGGATAACCTCATCAATGAAAAACGCATCCGCCCGATCGCGATGGCCTTCCTGCAAAATGGAGATGACCACCGCAGCCTGGAATATGCCTGTTCAGATGCAACCCTGACCGCCCTCGATCAATCCATCCTGCCATTTGCCAGCCAGAAATTGAATCTACTCTCCCCGAAACAGACCCGCGGCGCATTTGGCGTATTGGGCGCATCCTTCGGCGGATTAATGTCCATGTACACGGGGCTGCGCATGCCCGATATCTTTGGGAAGGTCATCTGTCAGTCAGGAGTCTTCGAATTAAACAGCCGCGATTTCGTCGCCGTGGACCTGATCCGCGCGAAGCAATCCCGCGAGATCGCGATCTGGATGGATATTGGCCGCTTCGACAGTCTGCTCGAAGATAACCGCCGACTTCAACCGCTCCTGAGAGAGAACGGCTACAACGTCACCTACCGCGAAGCGAACGCAGGCCACAACTTCACCTTCTGGCGGAATGAAATTCCAATGGCATTGGAGGCAATGTTCCCTGCATGATCCTTGCAACCTTATGCTACGTAAAAAAAGATGGGCACACCCTGATGATCCATCGCAACAAACGCCCCAACGACATCCACGAAGGCAAGTGGAATGGACTCGGCGGCAAATTTGAAAAAGGCGAATCCCCCGAAGAATGTGTCATTCGCGAAGTGTGGGAAGAATCGGGGCTGACCCTCCGCACACCGCGCCTGCATGGAACCCTCACCTTTGCCAATTTCAAAGGCAATCACTGGTACGTCTTTGTTTTCACAGCACATGAATTTGAAGGCAAACTTCTGCAGGATGTACCCGAAGGCAGCCTGGAATGGGTCCCCGACGAAAAGATCCTCGACCTCCCGCTTTGGGATAGCGACCAGGTCTTCCTGCCGTGGATCGAACAGGGACGATTCTTCTCCGCCAAATTCAACTACGACGGCGAACGCTTCATCAACCACGCTGTGGCATTTTATTAACACCCCTGCGGTTATTTTCGGCGGCAAAAACGATCGCATTTTCCAATCTTGCAGCACAACAGTTTAAATATTTTTTCAAAGATCCCGCTGATTAAAAATATGGATTGCCGCCATCAAGGTGAACACGAGATACAAAACTGCATATCCCATCATCAACGGGCTGGGGACAGACAAGGTCGCAAAGGGAGAAACCCCCAACGCTGAAGAGATCGGGGATTGCATTTCGAACGCCGCCCGTTTCCAAAGCGCCTCACTCGGAATGATGAGGCTGGTCACAATTCCGATCTGGATCGCCGTTTCATTTTCGATCAATGCGCCGATCTGCTCCACCCATCCCCCAATAAAAGCCAGACCATATAAACCAAACACCACCCCACCCGTTGCCAGCCCCGGTAGAAAACTTGAATAGGCAATGGCCACGGTCATGATCAACACCGACTCAAGGTAGATCAATGGCACCCCATTCACTACGTTCCGCGGTATAAACCCCGATTGGACCCACACACTGAGCAATGTACCGCCACACATCAACAAACAGTAAATCGCCAGAAGAATGGAAAAACCCAGCCATTTACCAAGGACCACCTCGGCGCGTCGTACAGGCTTTGCCACAATGGTCTGGATCGTTCCAGAAGCGATCTCGCCGGAAAGGGTATCTGCACCCAGCAAAGCGCCCATCGCCACCGAAAGAAAAGTCGAAGCATACAAACCCGCCATCGTAAGAAAACTGACCACCTCACCATTCATGGTTTTTATATATGGGTCGGCAGAATTTGCGGCCCGCTCAAGCAGGTTGCCATAAATGTCGCTGAACCCAAGCGAGAAAACCACCAGAAACAACAGCCCAAGCACCAGTCCGGTCAGAACGATGTTGCGTCGAATCGTTTCGCGAAAGGTCATGCGGGCAATGATCCAGATTTGTTTCATAAGCCGCCATCCTCGCCAACCGTTTGAATGAATATCTCCTCAAGAGAGAGACGGTTTGGCGTGAAACCATACACCCGCACCTCTTGCATCACCAGAAAATGATTGATCTCAGGCAAACCGGTCTCACTGCGAATGGTCATGGTCAACGTATCACCATCTACATGGATCTCACTCCCCCATTGTTCAAGCCCGGCAACGACAGGTGCGGTCAACCCAGCCGCACGAATGGTCAGCATCGAAAGGTTCTTTCCCAATGCCGACATTTCCATCACCCGCACCACCTCGCCATGTCGGATGAACGCCACCCGGTTACAAGTGACTTCGATCTCGCTCAACAAATGTGAATTAAGAAATATACTTGTACCTTCTTCACGCAGGTCATGAATGATATCGCGCACGAGTCGGCGGCCGACAGGGTCAAGCCCGGAAGTGGGCTCATCCAAAAAAACGAGGGCGGGACGATTCATCAACGCCTGCGCTAGGCCAATGCGCTGCAACATGCCTTTTGAAAATGTGCGCAGTTGCTTGTGCCGAAATTCAACCAGCCCAACCCGTTCGAGCAATTCATCGCGGCGCAAGTTCAGATCACGTGAACTCATCCCCAAAAGTTCACCATGCAACTGCAAAAACTCATTTGCAGTCAACCATTCCTGAAAGCGGAAATGTTCAGGCAGAAACCCAATGCGGGCCAGGGCAGGGCGGTCACCGAGTGGAGCGCCCAACAGTGTCCCCGTCCCCGAAGTCGGTTTCACCAACCCCAACAGCATCTTAATGGAAGTGGTCTTACCCGCACCGTTTGGGCCCAAAAAGCCAAACACCTCACCCTGCTCCACTTGCAGGGTGAGGCCCTTTACGGCAATTTGTGTGCCAAATTCTTTTCTCAGGTTCTCGGTCTTAATGGCCGAAACGGTCATTGCATCCCCTACGGCAGCGCGTTGATGATCTCAAAGGCGCGGAAGGTATCGCTTCCCCAGCCATTGACGACATACACAATGCCGTCCTTCACCCATATCACTGCATGATCGTATGGCTCTTTCCCATTCTGAACCAGCTTGCCAAGCACACCGTCCACAAGCACATCGGAATAGGTAACCTCCGAATTCAGGGGGATGGGCAGCACGAGGGTGGTTTCCAGATCCACGCGTTCGGTGAAGGCATTGGCCTCTTCTGCGCTCATTCCTGCAAATTGCAGGGCTACTTCAACCAGTTGGTCCACATCCACATCATCGGGCGCGCTAACCAGCGGGCTGGGCATTTGAATGAAAGAAACACAATACGGGTAGGCTTCTGCCATCGGTACATCGCTTTGCGGTGTTGTGGCATTGGGGCAGGTGCCAATCTTCGTCTGCACCGAGGCGGGGATGCTGACCGAAATTTCGGCACCGTCCGCCTCATCGGGTAAAGACAGGTCACTACGACCGCCTGCATCAAGCAGAATTTGCGCTTCGGCTTTGTCAACCCGCATGGTAAAAGCAACCGAATCCATCACCGAGATCACCATCGGTGTATCCACATTTGGCAAACGCACCTGAAAACCAGCCTGGTTGGAAGCCTCCGCTGCACTGGAAACATGTACCGACGGGGCGGGTTCATCCGTCACGACGGTGGTGCGGGAAAGCATCTGCTCCAGTTGATTCGCAAGCATATTGCTGCCGCCGAATTCGCTGGAATCAATTGGCAGAATAACCACTTGCCGTACTCGAAACAGATCGAGAAATTCACCCGCCATGGCACGGGTGGAGGGCAATGCCAACACAACCACAAGCAGACCCACAACCACGGCCAGCATGCGTACACCAGGAAATGCAAACCATTTTTTCAACATAGCTATCTCCTTTTTCTGGAAGACGAATTTCCCATTATTCTGGTTCCACCTGTAAACAGAGATATGCTCATCATATCACATTCAAACTGATACAATGGAAGCATACATTCGACGGACGATTGGCCATGTAAGAGGAGAGCAGCCATGAAACTCGAAACCATCACTCGTGTTCCCGAAAATCAAACCCATCAAACGCCCCTGCTTTTTATCCACGGCATGTGGCATGGCGCATGGTGTTGGGATGAATTCTTCCTGCCCTTCTTTGCAGGGCACGGATTTCATGTCACAGCACTCAGCCTGCGCGGACATGCAGGCAGTGAAGGGAACATCCGTGGAAGCAAAATTGCGGATTACGTCCATGATGTGGAGCAGATCGCAAAAACGCTTCCGACTCCCCCTGCCCTGATCGGCCATTCGATGGGCGGATTTCTCACCCAGAAATATCTCGAAAGAAATACAGCGCCTGCCGCCGTACTGCTGGCATCGAATCCATACTTTGGATTGTGGCCAACCTTTCTGCGCATGTCTGCACAGCGCCCGTTGACCTTGCTGAAGGTACTCTCGCAACTGCGTTTGTATCCAGTGGTGGAAAATTCCGAAGCCGCCCGCTGGACCCTGTTTTCAAAAGACATGCCCGAAGAACAGGTTTTGAAATATCACAAAAAGATGAACGATGAATCTTTTCGCATGTTTCTTGACCTGCTCGGGCTGAATCTGGCTCATCCTCAAAAAATCAAAACACCCCTGCTCATCCTCGGTGCGGAATTTGACAACGCCATCACCGCGGGTCAGGTCCATGCCACGGCGCGGGGATATGGGCTGCAGGCAGAGATCTTCCCGAACATGGCACACGACATGATGGTGGAGGCGGGTTGGAGATCGGTAGCCGAAAGGGGCCTGAACTGGTTGAACGAAAAAGGAATATGACCATGAAAAAAACATTTATCGGTATTGCTGTGCTGGTCATCACCACGCTGGCCTGTTCCACGCTGATGCCCACCCAAAGTGCCGCAGAACCAACCGTCGGCGCAACGGATGTTCCTGCGCCAGGATCAGGCGTCGGCTTAAGTGGGCTCGACGGGTTTCCTTGTCCAGATAGTGATTTCACTTGCGTTACATTAACCGTACCGCTGAATCATTTCGACCCATCCGATTCGCGCACGCTGGAGGTTGTCTTTGGGGTTTTGCCTGCAACGGGTGAACGCAAAGGCATGTTCGTCACTGCCACTGGCGGGCCTGGCACGGCAGGTTTGATGAGCGCAGATGGATACACCGCTGTGATGGACCCCGCCATTCCCGAGCATTACGACATTGTTTTCTTTGATCAGCGTGGCGTGGGGCAATCAGGCGGATTGCAATGCACAAATGCGGCCGCAAAATATTTCCTGGCCGATTTTTCCACAGGCACACCCGAAGAGGAGCAGGCGCTTTTGCAGACAGCACGCAGCTTTGCAAATGACTGTGTCACCGAAGCGGGCAACCCCGATTTTCTGCCATACCTTGGCACCGCTCAAGCCGTGGAAGATTTGGAGCTTTTCAGGCAGGCGATGGGCGATGAAAAGATCTGGTTGTATGGCGAAAGTTATGGCACGCAATATGCGCAGACCTATGCCGCGGCACATGCCGACCATCTGGCGGGGTTGATCCTTGATGGCACGGTGGATCTCACGCTGACAGGGTTGGAGTATTACACCCAACAAGCGGCAGCCTTCAACAGCACTCTGACCCTGACCCTCGAAGCCTGCAACGCTGATGATATCTGCGCCGAGTCGATGGGCGGCGGTGATGCCATTGCAGCCTACAACAAACTTTCACAACGATTGAAACAAGGCAGCATCGAATTCAACTTCCCCCTGCCTTCGGGTGGCATTGCAAACCGCGCCTTCACTTTTTCAGATCTTGAAAATTCAGCAGCCAGCTACATGTATTCCGAAACATTGCGCATGATCTTCCTGCGCGCGCTGGCGGCGTACTCACGCAATGAAGATATTGTGCCCATGGCGCGTATCCTGTATGCATCGCTGGCGCTCGACCCAGAAACACTCATCCCCCAAACCGACCCTTCCTATTCAGATGCGTTGTTTTATGCAGTGGAATGTCAGGATTACAGTTATTTCAGCGGCACACCCGAAGAACGCGGCACAGCTTTGATGCAGGCGGGAAATGCGGTTGAACAATCGCTGGAAAATTTCGAATCGATCTTTTATGGGGATGTGCCCTGTCTTTTCTGGCCAAACACACCCACCGAAAACACCCGCCCCGCGCCGCTTGTGGCTGATGGTGTACCCACATTGGTCCTTGGCGCAACCGCCGACCCCGCCACACCGGTCTCGAATGGCATTGCGGTCTTCCGCCGCCTTGCTGATGGCTACCTTGTGACACAAAATGGAGGGCCGCACGTTACCTATGGTGTTGGCTCGGCCTGCGTGGATGCGATCGTGACGGAGTTTCTGGTGAACGGCCAACCGCCCGCAGAGCGCGAAAACACCTGTGAAGGTGTGGTGGCCGATGAATTCATTTCATTGCTGCCGTTGGATGCAAAAGAGTTTGTTGACCCGCTCGATGCATTGACCATGATCGAAGATGAGATCTATCTTCTTCCTGAATACTATTACTGGGACTACATCACACCGACCTCGATCGGATGTCCGTTTGGCGGCGTGATGACCTTTGAAGCCGCGGATGCAGGCGATTCTTTCTCCTTCGACAACTGCTCCTTCACAAATGGCTTTTCCCTCAGCGGCAGTGGATTCAATAATCTGGACGACGGCACCTTCGCTTTCGATGTAACCGTCAGCGGGTTGAAAGCGGGCAAGCTCACCTACCTCCACGATTCAGAAGGCGGACGCAACGTCCGCGGGGAGTATGGCGGCGAGGCTATTGATATTTCAAGGTAGAGGCTACCTGCCTGTACGGCGGGTCTATTGCTGATCCTTCAGCCAGATCACCAATTTTTCAAGATGCTCCTGGTGGTGTTCGTAAGAAGCCACCAGGATGAACGCAAGCGAATATCCCTTCAACCATACATATCTATCCCCATCGAGCAAATATCTTTCTGAAACCCTCCCACCCAGATCAAGGAGTTGAAGAAAACCTTCCCTCCATTTTTTATTCACCTCCACCCACGGTTGGTCGTGAAAGTTCTTGTAGATCCAGGCATTTGTCTGGCTTGCGTTTTCATCCCAATTGCCCGGGAAACTTACAAGCCAGGCTGGGAATTCAGGCTCACGATCGAGCAAGCCTGCTTTCATCCTTGCAATTGAAATCTGCTGCCAGCCCCACAAGTGATTAACGATATCTTTGACAGACCAGTCCTCATCGAAATTTGGGGCGGTCATTTGTTCTTCGCTCAACGATTCAAGCAATGCCTCCAACTGATGAAACTGTTCCTGCAACGCCGCCAGGATATGATCTTTCATGCTCATGATGTGCCTCATTGGGTCAAACCGTCATCCCCAGCGGACAGCTTCACAGCGCTCGCAATCGGGCCTGCCGCACAACAAAGCCAGCGGATTATCCCTGATCGCATCCATCACGGCGTGGATCAGATTCCGCAGGGGTACGGCCTGCACAAGCGCATTGCCAACTTCCACACGGCGGGTGAATTTTTCCACAGCGGGTGCAATGGCATTGAATCCCTCCGAATCACCGGGAAAGCCGGGGCATTCCACCACCCTGCCCGGGGTCAGCGCCCAGCGGATAAACTGCATTCGGCCCGAGAGCTTCTCAGCATAATGGATGCTCGTATTCACCCGATGATCCACTCCAAGTAACAGCACCCAGCCATCCCGTTCGGCCAGAGCCGCAATGGGCGCCAGCGGCTCATAAATAGTCTGCGCGTTGACGATCGCATCTGCATTGATTCCCGCAAAAGACTGGATCGGGTGTGAAGAGCGCCTTGCCTTCGGATGGTTTCGCAACACCTCAGGCAGAATGCCCATCAATTTATCCACGGGCATATCAGGTCGGTAAGGTTCGGCCATTTTGTTCAAATCGGCTTCACTGCCATAGGTGATTCCGTTGTGCGGCGGCCCCACCTCCGGATTCAACATGGTTTTGTAGGTGAAGGTCGGCATGATCACTCCGCGCGTGGTTTCAAGCAGGGCATCGAGCACAGCCGAGGCCTCCACCGAACCAAAGGCGCGTAGTGAGGCATGTGCAATGACAAGTTGCTTGCTCAGGCCCAATTGTGAAAAAGCATTTCGCAGGTTCATTCGTTTGACAATCAGATGGTTGGATGGTTAAGGGTTCAAACAGCGAACAGGCTACTTCCCTTTCCAGTTCGCCTTGCGTTTTTCAATGAAGGCTTTCATGCCTTCCTTTTGATCTTCCGTTGAAAACAGCGGATAGAAGTTGCGTTTCTCAGCCCGCAGCCCTTCGGTCAGTGTGGTCTCGAAAGCGGCGTTGACGGCATCCTTCGCCATGCGCACCGCCATCGGCGCGCGC
>Ga0268298_10006833_pt1 | contig 10245 bp, 8 predicted proteins | sample WWTPWeurt_MetaG_FD_194462 | JGI IMG/M metagenome (GOLD analysis project Ga0268298, IMG submission 194462) | Activated sludge microbial communities from WWTP in Nijmegen, Gelderland, Netherland - WWTP Weurt | ecosystem: Engineered > WWTP > Aerobic digester > Activated sludge | place: Netherlands... | reverse complement strand
CCCCGGGCATTCCCAGGCAAATAGGACAGACCTGATCGTTTGGCCCCTGTCCGAATTCGGTAGGACATGAGCAAAAAATCTTGGTCTTTGTTTTGAGCTGGGCGTGTACTTCCAACCCAATTACTGTGTCGTATTTCATTGTCGGTCTCTATAAACCAATCGGGGACCGACTATTCTACCCTATTCGTTGGTTTTGGTCGGCTCGGCAGGAGCTTCCGTCGTGGTTGTCTCAACCGTTTTCTTGGTCTCTCCGCCTTCCTTCTTCTCGATTTTCTCTTCCTTTACTTTTGTTTCTTTCACGTATCCGGGCCGGCCGAACATCAAGTGGAAGAGAGGATTACGCTTGTTGAGCACCTGGTTGAGCTGTTTAGCTACCGTGTCTACATCAGAGGCTGTTTTCTTGACCGATTGCATAGTTGCCGATACATCGGTCGCGAAATTCGGCTGGTTTACAAGCTTATTGGCTTTATTGACCGCGTCTTTGGCGTTCTCTGTGATTTCTTTGAGGTCGCTTCTCAGCCCTTGATCGCCGACCAATTTGTCTATCTGTTTCATCGAAACAGCAACGCTTTCCGTCGACGCGCTCAGCTTTGTCATCATGTTCAGCATGTCTTCGCGCAACGGCTTGTCTTGCAAGGTCGTGGTCAGATTCCCCAGTGCCGCTTTGACATTCTCCGAGGTTTCACGAGCGAGTTGAGCGGTTTCCTTCAAATCTGTCGTCAAGGTCGGATTGTCGAGGATCTTCTTCATGCGGGTCGAAACACCTTTGACGTCCTTGAGAGTGTTGGAGCCCTCGTCGAAGAATCTGGTTGCAGACAACGACGTGTTGCCGAATTTATCCGATGTGCCTTTCAGGCTCTCTGTTGCTGAGGAAAGCTTTTCCATGTTTTTGTCGAGCTTCTCGGCTGCAGATTGAATGCTCGACATAGTTGTGCCGGATCTTTCTAATGCATTCCTCAAGCTTGTTCTGGATTTTTCAGCGGCGATATCGTCCGTGAAGCTGCTGAAATTGGTGGCGATTTTATTGAGGTAAAGTTCAGTACGGACAGGGTTTTCACCTTCCACGATGGAATCGGTCGCGATTACTGCCGGAGCCGGTTCGCCCTCTTTCACGTCGGGCAAGTTGATTTCTATGTATTTTGCGCCTACAAGCCCGAGTGTCTGAATGGTCACTTTGGAGCCTTCCGTAATCGGAACATCCGTGGTTGTGATCTTCAGGTGCGCGATCACCTCGTTCTTTCCTTTCAGATCTATTTTTTCGACAACTCCGACGCGGACGCCGTTTAGATTGACCGGTGCATTATTGGCTAAGCCGGCAACATCGGCAAATCTCACGCCAAAGCGCTGCGGTGCTTCCATTGAGAAAGATTTGAGCCAGCCCCAACCGAAGGTGAGAAGACAAAAGGCAACGAAAGCAAAAAAGCCTACTCGCCATTCGTAATGAATGGACTCCTCGGGCTTCTTCTGAATGGGTGTTGAATTCAACGGTTTCGTCCTGTCTTTCTCTTTGGTCTTAGGTTCAAATAGTGCTATCAAGCAGAGGTCCCTCCCGCTTAGCATATGCAAACTGTTGGATGTACGGATTCGATGAAATCAGTGCCTCATCAGGTGTTCCTTCCCACTCGATGCGCCCGTCGTGCATGAGAAGCACTCGATCGGCTGTGCGCGTCCAGGTGGACAATTGGTGCGTAACGACGATGGAGGCGGCATTGAGCCTGTCTTCCAGCTCGTTCATGTAGTCTTCTATGACGGTCGAGATGACCGGATCGAGCCCTGTAGTCGGCTCATCGTAGAAAATGATTTTGGGATCGTTGACGATGGCGCGGGCAAAACTGGTTCTTTTCTGTTGCCCGCCCGAAAGCTGACTGGGATATTTGTCTTCGAAGCCGCGAAGACCCACAAGTTCAAGCTTTTCGCTGATGATTCTGTCTTGTTCTTTGCGGTTGAGTTTGCGCCGGCGCAGGGCAATGGCGAGATTTTCTTTCACCGTATAGGAGTTGAGAAGCGCGGAGCCCTGAAAGACCAGCCCTACTTCATCCGAGTGCATGCGAATCAAGCCAGAATCAGGCTCGAGTAAGCCGCAGAGAATCTTCAGCATAGTCGATTTGCCGCATCCGGATTTGCCGACCAATCCGAGAATTTCTCCAGGATAGACATTGAAAGTCACGCCTTTCAAAATGGGTTTATCTCCGAAGGCCTTGTAAACGTCCTTCACTTCGACCATCGGCTTGGTCGAGCCGTCTATTTTTGGAGGTTGTTTTTGGCGCACCATCTGCAAATCAATCACCTCGGAGCGTATGTGACAGCGGTGATGATGTAGTTGCAGACGAAGAGCATCGTCATTGTCCACACGATCGTGCGCGTTGTTGCAATACCGACATCTTCCGCACCGCCTCTGGTTCTGAGCCCGATGGCGCAGGAAATGACGATGATGAGAACGGCATTCGTCCACGCCTTCAGAAAATGGGTGCCGAAGTCGCGGTCGAGAATTGTTTGTTTGACTGAATCCAAAAATGTGGCGGCGGGCACGTTGGCAGCAGTGTAGGCAATGAAGATACCCGCTATCAGTCCAAGCGCCATGGCGTATACGGTGAGTGCCGGCATCATCAGCATGGCGGCGACAAATCGAGGCACAACGAGGAATTGGACCGGATCGACCCGCATCACTTTGAGCGCGTCGATTTGCTCGGTGATCATCATGGTTGTTAGTTCGGCGGCCACGGATGAGCCAACTCTTCCGGCTACCATAATTCCGGCTGTAATCGGACCTATCTCACGGACCAGAGCCAGAGAGACAACCCCTCCAATTGCCGTGTCGGCGCCAAAAAGAACCAGTTCTCTGGATATCTGCAAGGACATGGCAAAGCCGGTGAATAGCGCTGTAAGCGATACGACGATGCATGATTCGACGCCGATTTTGTAGCTCTGACGCCATGTTTCACGCCAGTCTATTTCACCGCGAATGATGTACTTGAGTGTGTGGAAAAGCAGGATCAAGCACTGCCCGAGCAATTGGCATGCCTTGCCGAATTGCTCGACCATAATGTCGATGGGGCGGAATATGCTGTTGCGGGAGCGAACTGATGAAACCATAACCCACATATTTTAGCGACAAACGGGCGTCAGTACATGTTCATAGCGTTTTAGATTTTGCTGCAAACACGCAGGCACAAAAGATCGAGACGGCGAAAACGCCCGCAGGTTCCATGATTTGAGGTTCATCTAGACGCCAACAAACAGATGCGAAAGTGTTGGTTGTAGCACTTGGCTTCTCGCGCTGTTCTTGGCGTCCCTGCGATGTTTTTGCCGGGGTGATACGCTTCATATATGCAATGGGCGCATGAGTAGAAAACAGTTACTTGCAAGGAAAAACGAGGAAGTGTCGGATGTCTGCACAAGATGAGCCGCAAGAAAGCCGTGAAACTTCACCCGAGCATGACCAGCATGGTGCGCAGGCTCCCGAAAAGAAGAACAAAGCCGGCATCCTTGGCGGACTGGGTATTTTCGGCGTCCTGCTTCTGAAGGGCAAATTCTATATCTTTGCAGCTTTGAAAGGCTTGAGCTTTCTAAAACTGGGCTGGTTGTTCAAAAGCTTTTTCATGCTCTTCGCTTCGATAGGTGTTTACTGGCTGCTGTTTGGGCCTGTTTTTGCCGTAATACTAATCGTCATGATACTCATTCATGAGCTTGGTCACTATGTCTGCATGAAGGTGAACGGGCTCAATCCGAAGCCGATCATGTTCATTCCGGGGCTGGGCGCTTATGTCGAGATGGAGAAAATGCCTGCCGATCAGGCGACGGATGCCTGGGTCGCCCTGGCCGGACCGCTCGTGGGCGGAGTGGTAGCGGCTGCTAGTTATTATTACGGCGTAACCACTCAAAATCTTTTCTTTGTCGCAGCAGGCAGTGTGGGGCTGTTCTTGAATCTGCTGCAATTGATTCCTGCCAAACCGCTGGATGGCGGCTTTGTCGTCAGCGCCATCAGTAAATGGCTGCTCATTCCCGGTGTTGGACTGGTTTTTGCATACGCCTTTATCTTTCAATCCTTCATTTTCACGCTCATAGGAATCATTGCCTTCCTGATTGTCGTCGGTCAGTTTAAAAACCCCGATCAACGTCCTATGCGCGGCGGGCGCGTTCAAGTTCCGGCCTCCATGCCGCAAAAAGTGCTGATCGGTGTAGCCTATTTCGGTTTGACGGGCATGCTCGGTTATCTCTACTGGCTGTCGCATGATGAAGCGGTAAACATGATGCCCGCCAAGCATAAGCAATCGGTCATGAAGTATCACCGCGATACGCCAGACCATGAGGCTTTTGCAGACGAGGAGGCGGCTGGAGAATCAAGTGGTTCTCAGGATTCTTCTAGCGAACAACTTTTGCAAAAGTGATCGGTTGCGATAGATTCGCGAGGTCTATTTTTTTTGCAGTTTTGCCTGGTCCGGTTTCGATAAACCGCGTGCGACCACAAAGGGATTACCAGTAATTGAACCTCAGACGCCTGTCTTAAATAAGCTCAACTAGATTATCTCTTTGCATCTGTGTGAGTTTGGAAGCATAAGTCTTCCACTTTCCCAGATCGCCTACCCAGAAACCTCAATCCTTCGCACATCTGCTCTTAGAGTTTTTGTCCCGGTCGCATTGCGACTACGGCAATAGTCTGGCGTCGGGTTGCGGCTTTTTTGCAGCCCCTGTTTAACCTCTCAAAAAATCGGAGGTGAATTATGACCACCGCTGAAAATTCTCTTTTCCAGCACAGCCAAGTCGCTGGAACGGCTTTCGAGGAGCTTTCGGTGCGCGAACAGGCTGAACGTATCAGCATGTTCGGACCGGATGCTCAGCGCCTGGCCATGCGCGTGCTCGACCCCGACGACGCAGCCGACCTGCTGCAGTCGCTGGATCATGCACTGCGCGGAAAGCTCCTGGCGCTCCTCGACTTCAGCTCCCGCGCGGAAGTGACGGCATTGCTCGCCTACGCCGAGGATGTTGCCGGTGGATTGATGAATCCCCGCTTCATCCGTGTGCGCCCCCATATGACCGCCCAGGAAGCGATCATGTACGTGCGCAAGCAGGTCGCGGCTAATCCCGCCACTTCGTCCTATGTCTATGTCCTGAACAGCCAACAGAAGCTCATGGGAGTGATTTCCATGAAGGAACTTCTGATGGTGGAAGGCAAGCAGGAAATTCAGCAGATCATGCGCTCCAATCTCGTGACCCTGCCGGAAAACTGCGCCCAGGACGAGGTCGCCAACATCTTCGCCAAGAACCACCTGATCGCCATTCCCGTCGTCGACGGCAACGGCTGCATGAAGGGTGTGGTTACCGCCGACGACGTGGTCAATGTCGTTCGTTCGGAAGCCACCGAAGACATGCAGAAGATGGGCGGCTCCGAAGCGCTCGACATGCCGTACCTGACGGCCAAGCTTCCCACGATGATTCGCAAGCGTGGCGGCTGGCTGGTCATGCTCTTCATCGGCGAATTGCTGACGGCAAGCGCCATGGCTCATTTCCAGGACGAAATCGCCAAGGCGGTTATCCTGGCTCTCTTCGTTCCGCTGATCATCTCCTCGGGCGGCAATGCCGGTTCGCAGGCGTCCACGCTCGTCATCCGCGCTATGGCTCTGGGTGAAGTGAAGCTGCGCGACTGGTTCCGTGTCATGAAGCGCGAGCTGGTGACCGGCCTCTCTCTGGGTCTGATTCTCGGCATTCTCGGTTTTGTCCGGGTGGTGGCCTGGGAGCAGATGTTCCACATCTACGGTCCGCATTCCGTGCTGATCGGGCTCACCGTGGCCATCAGTCTCGTCGGTGTCGTGCTCTGGGGCAGCGTCACCGGCAGCGTGTTGCCATTTCTCTTGCGTCGGCTCGGTTTCGACCCGGCCAGCGCGTCGACGCCGTTTGTTGCAACGCTTGTGGATGTGACCGGTCTGGTCATCTACTTTAGCGTCGCCAGCGCCGTCCTTATGGGGAAGCTGCTATGACAGACCCCGACAGTACAAGGCGAACGGCGCGGAGTGTGTTCAAAAGATGCGAGCACCTCCGCGCCGTTCATGCCCCATTTTTTTTTCCGGCTAGATTACTATAGAGAATCGTATTATGGGACAATCCCCACTTCAGCGGCGGGAAACGCCCAAAATCCATCCCAGTCCAATGTTTGCAGGGTATTTCTCCCATCGACTTTTAGCCCGGCAAATCTGAGAATGTGCTCACCAGGGCGAAGCGTGCGCCATTCAGAGAGAAACACCCCCAGCGCGCGCGGCAATTTATTTGATGAACTCACCAGATACCTCACAGCAAATCCAAGCGCTAGAAGCCTCAATAGAAAAGTTGTTGGCACGGCCGGCTCAACCCGGCGATGCTACATCAGCGACACTGGCTGCTCAGATGATGCAGAAAGACAATCTGCAAAAAGATTTGCTGCAGCAAGTCAGACAGAATCAGGATCAGATGATTCGCGATCAGATGGAACAGGCGCGTTTGCGCAGTGAAATCGCCTACAAAGAGCAGGCAAAGCTGGCTCTGTCGCATCAGGAGCAAACTCAGCGCGACAGTCAATTACAAGCTCGGCTCAGGCAAGAGCAGATACAGAAGTATGAACAGCAGCAGGCCAAGCTCAAGCAAGAACAGGCTCAGCGCGTGCAGCAAGATCAGGATCGCCGCCGGCAGGAGCAAATGCAGCGCGAACAGCAACTGCAGGCTCGCTTGAAACAAGAACAGCTTCAGCGCGAACAGCAGTTGCAAGCACGCCTTAAGCAAGAACAGGCTCAGCGCGATAAAGCTCGTCTGGAGCAAATGCAAAAGGAGCGAGCCCAGCAGGAGAAACTGCGGCAGGAACAGCACCAAAAAGAACTGCTTCTGGCTCAGCGTTTGAAAGAGGAGCGCGAACGCGTCAGTCGGCTCAAGCAAGAACAGCCGGGTAAGACTGACAAGGGTGCCGCCGCCGGCGATAAGAAAGCCGCCAAGTTGCCCAAGACTCCCGAACAATTAGCCAAGGATGAGGAGGCGAGAGCATTCTCGGCACGAACGGAGATGTCGCTTACCTCGATCGCCTTCTGTTCGCCGCTCATGCTTTTCGGCATGGGGGCAGCCATGTCCATCTTCGACAATTTTGCCGGCAATAAGAAGAATCCTGCTCTGCTGGAAGCTAGGAAAAAGAACCAGCAGCAGATGGAATTGAGCGAATACGCTCGGCGGCAGGCAGACAAGAAATTCAACGAAATGATGGAGAGAAACAGTCTCTCTCGTCTGCCCGCTCAGTCGGATAACGGCTCCAAAGCTCTGAATGAATCTGCTGATGCCGGCTCCCGGAAAGCTGCCGAGAAGGCAAAGGAGAAGGCTGAGAAGGCCCGCGTAAATCGCTTTATTGAAGCGCAGGCAGCCGAGTCGCAAATGTTGTCCAGAAAGAACGACTCTCTGGAAGTGAAGAAGTTGTGGAAGGAGAGGCAGCGGCTTCTCGAAAATCTCGAGCGCGTTCGTGGTCAAGGCAGTTTGGCTCTGGTATCGAAATTGGTATCACAGCTGGAAACGCTTGATCGTTCATTGAAGCGCCTGGGGTGCGACCCACAAGCGTAAATAGCAGAGGAGGTGATCATCTTAGCGGTGCCGCAAGCGGCGCCTTATTTTCAAACGATTGAATTGTTCATTGAATGAGCAGCTGATTGGCTGTCATTCTTCGGATGTTTGTTCGGCTGCTCCGGTAGACCGTGCGATCATTCGTGTTTTGGCTTTTTCTTGCAGCAATCCTGACCTCCTTTGCTTAAACCGCATTAAACCTGGCTCTCCAGGCTGTTTTCGCCTGCCTGCCTTTTTCAGCAAGCGCAGGCACCATCCTGTCTTTGCTGTTTTCTGAGTGGTGTTTAATCAAGCGGCCTGCACATCGCCGGTCAAAGTGGTCCTTGACAAGAGCCCGCTTTGTAACGAGTATGAACTGGTTGGCAGCAATTTCCCGGTCAGTCGCATTCCCGTGTATATCGCATTCTCGTGCAGGAGCGCTCGATGAATTCCATGATCGCCATCGATGTGAAAGAAAGTTTGAATTCCGATCTTTTCTCACATAACCAGACTAATCTATTGAGGTTCGATCGTGATACCACTTGTGGTAGCGGTATAGAAGTTGAATACGTAGGCTTCAGTGGCAAGCTGCTGTATCATCGCGACGCCGATAGACTGTTTTCCAATTCCGATACGTCTGCCGCCCTGGCCGCCCTCCAGACAGCGTCTGGTAATCATTACAAGGGCACGGGCATAAATCCCATATTTGTCCACGATGAAAGCAGCAATCTTGGTCGTGAGTTGAAGATGCTCACCAGGAAAGTTGCCAGAATCGCCAGGCGTCTCCTGCAGATGCGCTAAAAAGCTTCTTCCTTAAAACTTTCGCCGGGCTTTCTCGCTCCGTGAATCCACTGGGTATAACCTATTTGGGCGGAAACCCCTTAAGGTGTCGGCGGTGGCGAACAAGAAGAAGCCTTCAGAGGATGACAGAATCCACGGACGTTCACGCGAAGTAAAACACGTCGTGAACCAGATGTCCGATGTCGACTTTTTCGATTACCGGCTGGTTGTTCGCTCCAGCGGTATTCAAGAATTGATGATGGGGCACACTGGATTGAGACAGGGTCTTGTCTATGTCGAAAGTCTGGTGGAAGAAACGCGCGCCGGAAACTACTCGGTCGCCTATGCGCAGCTGCTGCGCTCTCTGCAGATTTTCGAAGAGAGCTACAACCAGATAAGGCGTGCGCTTGTCGATCTGGGCGAATACTATGACGATCACCCGATCGAAGTGCGCGAAATCAATTACGGACTGACAGAAATGTGCGACGGTTGCGACAATCTCGTCAAGTCTGTCGTTGCACTGAAGCAGACAAAAACCGGCGAATCGCTGGAAATGAGCAAACGTGCTCTTACGCATTTGCGCGAAGCGGCGCACCGCATCGGCAGCCATTTGCGCGATATCAAAGATTGTTGCCCCTCGAATATCGAATTCGAAGTTCTCGATATTCGTGAAAATGAGGCGCGAATTGCCAGAGAATTGCAAGGTGCAAAGCCGGTTGAGATGGTGTCTTGTCATACGACCCATGCACCCGGCGAACCTTGCGATCAGAAGCCGGACAATTCCGCTGTGCCCAGCAATCATGATGAAGAGACTGCGCAGCTCGCGCAACAGCTGAAGGAACATCAAGTTTCGCTGGAGAAAATTACCCAGTCGCTGGAAACGGAGGCTGATACGTCGATTGCAAAAACGGTGGCGCATTTCGCCCGCAGCATGGACGATGAATCAGCGATGGAAGATCTGATGCGCAAGGTTTCTGAAAATCGTGCACGCACAATCGACAAGTTAGTGGCAGATGCGCGAGCCGCTAAGGCAGAGGCAATTGCCAATACTCTCTATGTGCCGATGCCGGGCGAAGAAGTGCCGGGCATGCGACCGATGAATGCGAAGTTCGAGCCTGTGCAAGAAAAGTCGGGTTCGAATAAGACTGAAAACACCGTGCAAAAATCAGGTGCGAAGAAAGTCGAAAAGGTGCTGGAAAAGGCGCTTGAAAAGGCAAAAGACACTGCTAAAAAGAGACCCGCCAAAGGATCGAAAAGCGAAACGCGTTTGCCTGCAGCTGCTAAATCTGTAAAAGCGAAGCTTGAAGAAGAGGTCGGTGAATTGACGTTCGACGACGGTGACCTGGACTTCAATAAAGCAGCCAAGAAAAAAGCACCTTAGCTTTTAGCGTGAAGAGATCGTGAACATTGCCGATATGGAAAGCGCGGCTAGCACGAAGTCGGCTGTTGAAAAACTTGGTTGCCCGTAAACCAGACCACTTTCGATCTGTTTTTCCGCGGTATCACATGTGCCACCAATGCTCGTCATAAATGTTACGTGGTCTGGCTTTTGATAGGCTTTTTGGTCGAAAAGAAAGGATTCGGCAAGTCGATTTGGTCCGCAAATTACCTTTGTCGGCAAAGCTTTCGAGGTTTCAACGAGCTGCGCTATCGGACATATTGGCAGTTAATCCATTTACAAATGTTACTCAACAGCCGATTTGAGCTCTCTTCAGCAAATATTGTCCAGAGCTGATTCGAATGCATCGTCCTAAAGGCTCATGTGGTGCCTTTTTCTAGCTTTACTCAATCTGAGATCTCAGAGCCGGATGCTTCAAGGTCTGAAACATTCGCAGGCTGTCAGATTTTGAATATCCCGGGATGTCATGTAGGTTGAATTCATTATTCCTTAAGCTTCTGTATTGAGTTTTCTTCCCAGAT
>Ga0268298_10006832_pt1 | contig 10246 bp, 5 predicted proteins | sample WWTPWeurt_MetaG_FD_194462 | JGI IMG/M metagenome (GOLD analysis project Ga0268298, IMG submission 194462) | Activated sludge microbial communities from WWTP in Nijmegen, Gelderland, Netherland - WWTP Weurt | ecosystem: Engineered > WWTP > Aerobic digester > Activated sludge | place: Netherlands... | reverse complement strand
CACCGCGAGCTTCTGATGCTGCTTCACGTAGCTCCGGATGGTGATGCCCTCGACGTACTCCATCGCGATGTAGAAGCGGCCCTCCAGGGTCCCAAAGTCGTAGATCGTGACGATGCTCGGATGATTGAGCTGCGCGACCGCGCGGGCCTCGCGCTTGAACATGTCGACGACGTCCTTGTTGCTCATCATCTCGGGCGAGATGAACTTGAGCGCCACGTCGCGGCCGAGGACTTGATCGGTGGCCCGGTACACCACGGCCATCCCGCCGCGGCCGAGCTCGCCGTTGAGGACGAAGCGGCTCTCCTCGGGCCTTCGGCGGATCTTGGTGCCGGCCACGCCGAGCGCCGTGAGGTGGGGTTGGAGCGCGCTGCGCCAACCCTCGATCACCTCGATGCGTCGCCAAGCGTCGCGGTAGCCGGGGGCGACCTCCTCGACCTTGTTGAAGACGCTGAGCGCCTCGGACCACTTCCCCCAGCCCAGGTAGGCCAGGCCGAGGCGATAGTAGACCTCGATGTTCTGGAGATCGCATTCGCGGTCGCCCAGGAAGGTCATCAGGTTCGCGGGGCTCTGCCCGACCCGCGCCGCGCGTACCGCCGAGTCGCAGAGGAGCTCGGGCAATACCGCCGCCTCCAGGCCGATCGGGAGCTGGGCTTCGGGCGGGAATTGATCGCCGACGCTGGGATCGAAAAGCGCGCTTTGGCGGACCTGCTCGTCGGCTGCCGCCGCGGCCTCCTCGGCGATCCGGGCCAGATCTTCGGGGCGAAGCGGGCTCGTGAAGCCGGCGCCCCCGCCGCCGCCGACGTTGCTGATGGCGCGCTGCCCGGGGCCGGCCTGCACCTGAGTGACCTGCAGCTGGTTGATCCAGACATGGATGTCTCGGTAGTTCCCGACGCCGGTCTGAACGCGCTCGAAGACCTGGGCCGCGCGTTCCTTGTCCCCGAGCTTGGCCAAAGTGGTCGCCAGCAAGTAGTGCAGCTCGACGGTTTCGGTGCTGATCGGGCGGTTCTTCGTCTCTTCCTCCAGGAACTGGACGGCGGTCTCGGGGGACAGCTTGGCGATGCGCTTGGCGTACTTCTCGGGCGTCCCTTGCTGCCGGGCGATCTGGACCCAGGTCGAGGCCGCGCGCTCCTTCTGCCCCGCCAGCTCGTAGAGCTCCGCGGCGCGCTCGTGATTGCCTCGCGCAGCGACTAATGCGGCGGCCTCCCCGGGCTCACCGAGGACGTTGACGTACAGGTGCACGGCTTCTTCGTACAGCTCGGCGTCACGGAAGGCCTGCGCCGCCCCCCGCACATCGCCGGCCGAGAGCAAGGCTTGCGCGCGTTCGCGCCCCTCGTCTTGCATATGCGCCCGCTCGGCGTCGCTCATCTGGCTCAGCGGTTTGGCGTCCTTGGCCTTGGCGCCAGCGTCTTCTTTGGCGACGGAGGGAGCTCGGCTGGCGGTGCGGGTCGGCTCCGGAGCCAAGAGCCGCGCCTTCTCCTCGTGCCCGGCTTGGGCGTAGAGCTGGGCCGCTTTGGCCTTGTTTCCAGCGCGTTCGAAGAGCTCGGCGGCCTTTAGCGTCTGCCCCATGCGGGCCGCGACCTGAGCGGCCTTGGCCGGTTGCTGGGCGCGCACGTAGTAGTCCAGGGCCTCTTCGAAGCGCTCATGCTTGGTGGCCAGATCGCCCGCGTCGTTGTAGCGGCCGTCGCGGATGAGGCGGTCCACGCCTGGGATGGGGCGCCGCGAACGGCCGCCTGCCCCGCGGGAGCGCAGCACCAGCACCAGCACCAGCAGCGCTCCGAGCGCGCCGGCGATGATGTTGAGATTTTCGCTGAGGACTGGGGGCATCTTCGGGATCTCGATTACCGGGAAATGGCCATGAGCGCTTCCGACGCGCTGATCAACTTCCTGCTCATCAAGAAGGACGCGCACTGCCGGAAGGAGACGAATTGCTTCGCCTCGCTGGCGTGTCGTTCGATGTCGGTGAGGCTCGTCCCGGCGATCAGATCGGCGCGCAGCTCGTCGTTGATCGCCAGCGCCTCCGTGAGCACGACGACGCCCGAGGTCCCGCTTTGTCCACAGGCCTCGCAGCCGACCGCCGCCGGCAGCGGAATGCTCGCGCCCTTCTCCATCAAGCGGTGGGTGACCAAGCTCTCCTGGAGGAGCGGCGTGGGCACTTCGAGCTTGGCGCAGCTGCTGCATAGTCGGGGGATCAAGCGCTGGGCGAGCACCAAGCTGATCGAGTGTCCCATCAGGGAGCGCGGCGCGCCCAGGCTCTCGAAGCGCTGCAGCACGGTCATCGCGTCATTGGCGTGGATCGAGGTGAAGAGCAGGTGGCCGGTCAGCGCCGCCTCTAGCGAGATCAACGCCGTCTCCGCGTCGCGGGTCTCACCCACCACGATCACGTCGGGATCTTGGCGCATCAGGCCGCGCAATACGCGGGGAAAAGTCAGACCGATGGTGGAGTTGACCTGGATCTGCGTGACGCCGCTCAGGCGGTACTCGATCGGGTCTTCGACCATCACCGTGGCCTGATCGGGCCTGGCCCGTCGGCGCTCGTTCAAGAGGGAGTAGAGGCTGGAGCTTTTGCCGGAGCCGGTGCCGCCGCCGACGATGATCGCCCCCGAGGGCGCGGCCAGCGCGGCGCGAGCCAAGGCCAAGGTCTGCGGCTCGAGGAAGGTCTGGCTGAGCTGGCGCAACATCCCGGCCGACTCACAGATGCGAAGCACGACCTTCTCACCACGGCTGGTGGGGACGGTGGAGACGCGGAGATCGATCTCGCGCTGCCCGATCGATAGGCCGAGCCGTCCGTCTAGGGGGAGCCGGCGCTCGGTGATGTCGAGGCCGGAGAGCACCTTCACGCGGGCGACGATGCCGCGGGCCATCGAGGACGGGACCAGCTCGGACCAGTCCTCCAAGCTGCCGCGGACCCGGAAGCGGACTTTGACCCCGGTCGCTTCGGGTTCGATGTGGATGTCCGAGGCCTCGCGCTCGATGCCGGCGGCGATGATCTTGCTGACGGTTCGCACGACCTCGTCGCCGATCACGCGGATCTCCCGCTCGGCTTCGCGTTCGGAGTCGGCGTTGTCGAAGCGCAGGCGATCGGGGGAGATCATGGCCGCGGCGGCCCTGGTCTTGTTGCCGTCGGTGGGCTCGATCTTGTACTGCGTCACCGCCCGCGTGAAGTCCTCGGCGGCGATGGCTACCACCTCGATGTCGAGCGGCCCCAGGCTGCGGCGGATCTCCGCGACCGCGGTCGGGTTTCTGGGCGCGACCATGCCGAGCGTGAGCTGTTTGCCCTTGAGCTGCAGGGGCAGGGCGCGATGCGTATGGATCAGCCGCGGCGTCAGGGCGTTCAGCACGGTGCCGCTCGGGTTGTAGTCGCCCACCTCCACGAAGGGGACGACGCCTGCTGCCGCCTTGGACGGCTCGGGAGCCGCGACTACCGGCGCGCGGGGAGCGCCCATGACCACCAGTTGGTTCATGCGCTGGATCGCGCGCTTGGCGATGGCCTGGCCGAAGCCTGGGGCCTTGCCGGTCAACTGCTCAAACAGCGGCGCGGCGATGCGCAGCACGGTGGCCGAACCATCCGCGACCACGGTCATCGGGTGCGCTCCCCCGATCAGGGCGCCGGACTCGCCGAAGAGATCGCCGGGCTTCAGCGCCTCGGGGCGACCGGCCTCACCGGTGGCGGCGTTGATCGGCGTCATCGCGGCCTTGCCCTGGTAGAGCATACCAACCCACTCGACCCGGGCGCCGGCCTTCACGATCGTGGCGCCTCCGCTGTACTCCACCGCCACCAGCTGGGGGATCACGCGGGCCAAGGTCCCGGCGTCCATCGCGCGAAAGTACTCGCTGCCCTGGAGCCAGGGCTCGATCAGCGCGGGCTGGATCGTGAGGCGCCGTCCGTCTTCGTCTTCGTCGTCGTCGTGGCTCGGTGGCTCTAGCTGCGGTCCGGGCGGTGGCCGGAGCGAGGAGGTCGGGAGGCTGGGGGTCGTGCCGAAGCTTGGAAGCGAGGTGGTGGGAGCTGGGCTCTGGGGCGAACCGAAGCTCGGGCTCGGGCTCGGTGCGCCACCGAAGGGAGCCGGTCCGGCCGCGCGGTGATTGGGCGGGGGCGGCGGGGCGACCGGCGCCTTGCGCGGGGTCTCGGCGAACTCCGCCAACATATCGGCGACGTCGGCGATCTGCGCGGGCGTCGGCTCATACCACGGCGGGCCCGAGGGCGCCCCCCCTGGTTGAGAGCTGTTTTGCCGAGGACGCGCGACGATAGGCTCGGGGATCGGCGCGCGGGCGCTTCGCGCCATGAGCTGGGGAGGCGTCGAAGCCCCTCCGGGACCAGGAGCTCCACCGGGGAGCGCGTCGAGCGAGGGGTCGCCCCGGAAGGGCCGTTTGTCGTCGCCCATCGCGCGACAATACCCGCCGATGTTCCCTCACACAAATTCGCGAGGTTCCTAGGGCTGGAAAGTGTAGCCATGGGCGTTGGCCATCGGACAGGGCCCAGTCTCGCTGGCCGAGGTGAGGCTGCTGCCGTCCGCGCTGAAACCCAGCGCTTCCCCGTTGCACTCCCCGTCCGCCGGCGTCGCGAGGGTGGGGAAAGCGCAACGCTGGCCACGAAAAGCATCGACCAACGCCGATCCTGGTGGCCGCACCCACACGAAGGCCAGGCTCTCGTTCCTCACCGCGACGTAGGTCCCGTCCGGCGAGACGTCCCCGCCTGAAGGGTTGTCGAGCCCCGACACGGGCACCGAGCAGTTCGGCGTCGCGAAGCTATTGGCGCTGAACTGGCCCACCTCGCAAGCGGAGGGCCCGCGCTTCTTTTGGACGATCACCAGCGTCCCGTCGCGGGGGTCGACCAGGAGGGTCTCGGCGTTAGAGAGCTGAAGCGGGCTGACGTCCATGACCTCGGCCTCGAGCGTGGTGTTCAGGACCATGGCCGGGAGCAGCGGCTCGATCACGCGGTAGATGTGCAGCGCGATCCCCGGATGACCGGAGCCGATGTCGCCGAGGTAGATCTCCGCGCTCCCGCCCGGCAGCGGCCGTATCGCGATGTCCTCGGCGTCGGCGTCACCATAGGGCGTCGCGCCGCTGCTCAGCACGAGGTGCGCGCGGAGCGTGAGCGTCAGCCGATCGATGGCGTAGAGCTCCGCCTTTGAGTCGTTGTGGGTCCAATACACATCTGGGTTCACGCGGCCCGCGACCAGGCCTGAGAGCTCGGTCAGGCCCCGGACCGTGATCGGACCGAGCGCGACCGCGGGGCCGATCGTCGGACAGCCCGGACCGTTGCCGGCATCGCCGCTCCCCGCGTCGCTGCTGGTGCCGGTGTCAGCGAGCCCCGCGTCCATGCCGGCGTCGGCGAGCCCGGCGTCGGCGAGCCCGGCGTCGGCGCCCGCGTCCAGGGCCTCGAGGCCGGTGTCGGCGCTCGGCCTCACGTCGCGCGGTTCGGCGTCGCCGCTGCTTGGTCCCCCGTCCGTCAGCGCCGCGTCATCGTCGAGCGCCGCGTCCACGGAGCTGCCGCTCTTCCCACAGCCCGCGAGCAGGACGAGCAAGCAGAGCGCGCGGGCGGAGGTCACCGCGACCATCTTGAGGCGCGTTGCTCCAACTGTCACGCCAGCGCTGGTACACTCCGCTCGCGTGAGCCCTCCTGATGACGTGATGGCCTTGGCCGAGCTCCTCGCCGGCCGCCGGGTGGTGGTCTTGGCTGGCGCTGGGATGAGTACGGAGTCCGGTATCCCGGACTACCGCGGACCGACCGCGCCCGTTCGAACGCGGCCTCCTATGCAATACCGCGAGTTTGTTGGGAGCGCGGAGGCGCGCGCGCGATACTGGGCGCGGAGCCTGATCGGCTGGCCCCGCTTCGTCTCGGCGCAGCCTGGCGCGGGTCATCGCGCTGTCGCTGAGCTCGAACGGCTCGGCGTTGTGACCGGCCTGATCACACAGAACGTCGACCGGCTGCATCACGCCGCCGGCAGCGAACAGGTCATCGAGCTCCATGGCGCGCTGGCGGAGGTGCGCTGTCTCAGCTGCGGGGCGCTCACCGCCCGCTCCGCGCACCAAGAAGCGTTGCTTCGCGCCAACCCCGGGTGGTCGGAGCGCCTGGCGCCCTTTCATCACGCCGATGGTGACGCCGAGCTGACCGGCACGGAGGGCTTTCGGGTCGTCGACTGCGCGCGCTGCCACGGGGTGCTCAAGCCCAACGTCGTCTTCTTCGGCGAGAACGTCCCCCGGCCGGTGACCGAGGCGGCGTGGGCGACGCTGGAGGCGGGCGAGGTGCTGCTGGTGATCGGCAGCTCGCTCACCGTGTTCTCAGGCTTTCGCTTCGTGCGCCGGGCGGCCGAGAAGCGGCTCCCCATCGCCATCGTGAACCTCGGAGAGACGCGGGGAGATCCGCTGGCGACGCTGCGGATCGAGGGGCGCATCGGGGAGGTGCTGCCGCGCTTGGTCGAGGCCTTCCGAGCACCGCCACCAACTCAAGCAGCGCCGTCCCTCTGAACGTGGGCGGCCCCTTCGGGCGCGATCGCCTAGGACACACCTCCTCACGGGCGTGTCGGGCCTCGTCGCGGCGGAACCGACCCCGGACCTCGGGCGATCGGCGCTTGCCCGTAGTGTATAGTTGCACTACACACTTTGCGTGGCGCCCAAGATCTGTAGGACAAAGTGCAGCTTCGTCATGGCTGGGGCGCTCGCGCTGGCGGCCTGCGGTGGAGAGCCGGCGCCGCTCACGATGGGCCCCGCGGACCTCGGCGTGGTGTCAGCGTCGGATGCGGGCCTCGCCGCGCTCGACGTAGGCTTCGCTCCGGCCGACGACGCGGGCTTGCTGCCGGCCGACGACGCGGGCTTGCTGCCGGCCGATGCTGGCGCGCTGCTCGACGGGACGAGCGGGCCCGACCTCGGCTCGGCGCTGGACGCTGCCGCCTTGCTGGACGCTGGAGCTGTCGCCGAGCCCGACGCGAGCGTGGCCAGCCCCGACGCGACCGTCGCCACCCGCTGCTTCGCCGACATCTACGACCCGAGCATCCCCGGCCCGAACTACGACCAATTCAGCCCCACCGTGGGCTCGCACTGCTTCGGCACCAACCAGCAAGACATCACCGGCGTCGAGCGCGTCGTCTTCCTCGGCGATTCGGTCACCGTCGGAACTCCGCCCACCGTCTCCGATGACTACTATCGCAACCGCCTCACCGAGCAGCTCGTGCAGAAGTTCCACCTCCACGCGCCGAGCGGGCTGTGGCGCACGGTGAACCTGCTCGACGGCATGTCGTATCAGCCGCTCAGCAACGACTTCGCCAACTGCAGCAAGTGGGGCGCACGCACCGACGATCTCCTCGGCCCGAACAAGCAGCTCGAGCAGTGCTTCCCGGCCGATTCGCTGAGCAAGCGGACGCTGGTGATCATGACCATGGGCGGCAATGACATCTCCCATCTCACCAAAGAGGGCGGCCAAAGCCACATGCCTCAGCGGACCCGGGCCGAGCTGCAGCAAGAGACCGAGAACTTCGTGCGCCTGCTGCGCGAGTCGATGGAGTGGATCAAGACCCCCGGCCGCTTCCCCAATGGCGTGTTCGTAGTCTTCGCCAACCCACCCGAGTTCACCGACGGCTCAGGGGACATCGAGTCCTGCGGTCTATCCTCGGTCGCGGGCTTCAACGATCCCTGGCCCAACCCCAACGACCTCAAGGACCTCGTGATCTGGGCGCTCGAGCAGTACATGGCGATCGCGGTCGACACGGGCACCGACCTCCTGTGGTTCCTCGAGACCTTCTGCGGGCACGGCTATGTCGCTACTGGGCCGAACGCCGATCCGAACAACCGCTGCTACCGAGGCCCGGGCACCGAGCGGTGGTTCGATCTGACCTGCATCCACCCGAATCCGACCGGGCACGAGCAGCTGGCGAACATGTTCATGGCGATCGTGAACGAGTAGGGGTGTCGTCGGTCCTTCGACCCTCGAAGCGCCAGCTGCAGGCCACGGGAGCAGCCCAAAGATCGCGACTTCCACGCAGATGGGCGGGCATGGTGGTTGCAGTCTGGCATGCTCGTGAAGACGTCCTCCGCCACCCAGGTGCCGTCGCCGAAAACGCCCCTGGGGGCGCCGACCCTGGAGGACCAGACGCCCGGTCTCCAGGCGCTGCACTTACCGCCGCTGCTCCCGACCACTTCGGAGCAGCGAGGCCGGGTCGAGGCGCCGAACACCGCGCCGGTGATTACGTCGGTCCTCGAGGCGCTGCGCGCGGGGACGCCGGCGATGCTCGACCTTGGCGAGCTCAAGGCTGCGCTGCTTGGCCTCGATCGCGCGGGTTTGCTGAGCCTCCACAAGGTAGTCCGCGCGCAAGATCCGGCGCTCCTGCCGGCGAATTCGCCGCGCAGCAAAGAGCTCTTGCTTGACCAGCTCAGCGCAGTCCTCGGCGCCCGCTTCACCTCCGCTGGTGCGGTGCGAGCCAGCGCGGCGGCGCAGTTCGGCGTCGCGGCGGGCCTCTTTCCGCGGGCGGAGCTGGCGCAGATCTTCAGCGTCGTCGATCCCGCGATCGGCGCGCTTCGCTACCAGGGTGACGGTCTCGATCTCCACCGCCGCCTCGACGCCGCCGGGATCCGCACGATCGCGATCCGGCACGGTAAGACCGACGCCAACGCCAAGGCCGACGTGGGCGCGCCGGTGCTCTGCGGTCAGGTGGAGGCCAAGCTCACCAGTGAAGGCATCGCGCAGGCGCAGTCCTGCGCGCACCTGCTCTTCGAGCAGCTCGGCGGTGACGCTTGGCTCCTCCGCGCCGCGGAAGATCTACGGCTTTTGCCGGTGATCTACGTCAGCCCGCTCTCTCGCGCCCGCGAGACCGGCGGAGCGCTGGTGGAGCTGCTCGAGGCCCGAGCCGAGGCGCTGACGGCCGCCGGGAGCCTGCCCCCCGGCAGCGCCGCGCGCATCCGAGCCACCGTCGAGCCGACCATCGACCCCCGTCTCCTCGAGATGAACTATGGTGACCTCGAGCTCGTCACCCTCGACTCCTTCCGCAAGGAGCACGCCGACTTTGCGGCGAGCTGGGACGCCTACGCAGGCCTGGGCGTCGACTTTCTACGGCGCTTTCCGGGCGGAGAGAGCCGGATCGAGGTCGTCGATCGCGTGCGTGAGCTGCTTCTCGACGTGGAGGTCGCGCACCCGGGCCGCACGGTGCTCTTCTTCTGTCACCTCGAGACGGTCTCCGCGCTGAAGACGGCGGTGGGACTGACGGAGCTGAGCGAGGGTCGTCTCACAGTCGACGCCAAGGGCATCGCCAACGCGGTGCCGCATGTGCTGACCAGCGGTGGGGCGTAGGGCCTGGACCCCGGCGTGCGTGCCCTCGGCCGATCCTCAGCATTGGCTCGACTAGACCGTGACGGTCGAAGCCGCTGACCTTTCGATAGCTGTCTGGCGCCTCGCGCGGGGAGATAGACTGCTGAGATCGGGCATGCCGACGACGCGGCCCCAGTCGCCGGACCGGAGCGGCCTCCCGGTTTTGTCTCTCAGTCCACGCTTAGCTCGGCGAGTGGCCCATAGGAGGTAAGCCACGAACTATTCGCCTCCGAGATGGACGCCGGCGCGGACCAGACGATCTCGGGTCTCAGGAGCGAATGTGACCGAAGTCCCAAAGGGGCGTGCACCCTCGGATCTGGCGCCTCGCATCGTCCAGCGATTGACGCCCTTACGGCGTCATGGAGGGGGGAGTTGGATACTCTGTCGATCCCTGACCGTTGGCCTCAACATTGCTGCCCGGCAATGCCGCATCGTAGCCCTGGGCCCGTTCGGGGCACGCGGCGCTCCGATCCAACATGTCGTCGCGCCAACCTCACCCGGCGACCAGAATCACCTAGGCGAAGAGCAACGACTCCACTTGCGCGACACCGGAGGCACGGGACCGAATGAAGGACTCAACGTACTACAAATTGGACCGACTGCCGTTGAGCGTTACGGGCAATGAGCTCGCGATGAAAGAGGCGATGAAGTCGCTCCGTGGCTGGCTCGTGTCTCAGGCCCGAGGCCCAACGGCTCTTGGTGTGTGCATGGTATTGGCCGGCCTCGCTGGCTTCGGGTGCTCGTCCGACCTCGGCCTGGACGGTGGGCCCACCGACGCAATGACCGACTCAGATGCGAGCATTCCACGGGACGTCGGTCCGGGCGACACCGGGAGCCCGGGCGACACCGCGAGTCCGGACAGTGGCTTGGGGAAGGCATGTGCTGCGAGCGCGACGGCGATGTCCCCCTCTGGCGCGCGTGGCGGCCCGATTCGCGGCGCCTGTGCGTTCC
>Ga0268298_10006831_pt1 | contig 10248 bp, 5 predicted proteins | sample WWTPWeurt_MetaG_FD_194462 | JGI IMG/M metagenome (GOLD analysis project Ga0268298, IMG submission 194462) | Activated sludge microbial communities from WWTP in Nijmegen, Gelderland, Netherland - WWTP Weurt | ecosystem: Engineered > WWTP > Aerobic digester > Activated sludge | place: Netherlands... | reverse complement strand
CGCCCTCCGGACCCGTCGCGCCAGCAGCGCCCTGCGGACCCGTCGCGCCAGCAACGCCCTGCGGACCCGTCGCGCCAGCAACGCCCTGCGGACCCGTCGCGCCAGCAACACCCTGCGGGCCCGTCGCGCCAATCAAGCCCTGCGGGCCCGTCGCGCCAGCAACGCCCTGCGGACCTGTCGCGCCAGCAACGCCCTGCGGACCCGTCGCGCCGATCGGACCCTCAGCACCGGTCGCGCCCTGCGGACCCGTGTCTCCCGTCGGGCCGGTCGGGCCGACCGCACCCGGGTCGCCTGTCGCGCCGGTGGCTCCAGTCGCGCCGACGTCGCCCGTCGCCCCGGTCGCTCCCGCGGGCCCGATCGGGCCTGGATCACCAGTGGGACCTGTGGGACCCGGATCGCCGGTCGGGCCGGGGGGACCAGCGGTGTCCGAGCTCAGCGCGCGAATCGCATAGGGAACGAAGCCGATCTTGAAGCGCGGAGCGAGCTCGGCGTCTCCGACGATCGTGACCCCGAGGTACAGCGAGAGCGCGTCGCGGATCAGCGTGGTCGGCAGCGGTGTCACCGAGCCGATCGACACCGAGACGAAGCCGCCGATCACGAGCACGTGGTGCGTCTCTTCGAAGAAGGCGGTGCTCGAGGTCTCGCTCCCGTAGAGGCGGACGGTGAGGTCGACCATACCGTCGATCGGCAGGTCGTCCGCGCCGGTGAGGATGCCCTCAAAGGGGAGCTCAACGCCTTGCGCGAGCGCCCCCCCAGCTGGCAGTGCGGCGGTCAGAGCCAGAGAAACGCCCAAGATCGTACGACGCATCGATCCTCCCCGAGTGGGCTGACGTTGCCTTCGAACCTGGGGCGGGTCAATGGACCGGGGCGCACGAGGAAGCGTCGGGTGTAGGGATGCGGCTTCGATGTGTGAGTAGGGCGCCGCTCAGCGCAGCAGCACATCGTCCGGCGTAGCGCTGAGCCGCTCGTCAGTGAGCGGCTCAAGCATCTTGATCCGAACATCCGAGCCATCGACGACGTAGAACTCGATGCGCCGGTTGATGGCTCGGCCGCGGCTGGTCTCGTTGGGCGCAGCTGGCAGGTCCGGCCCGAGCCCCAGCGTGACGACGCGGGTGGGCGGGACCCCGTGCAAGATCAGGTAGTCGCGGACCGCGTTGGCCCTCAGTCCGGAGAGCTTCATGTTGAAGCCGTACGGCCCGATCGAGTCGGTGTGTCCGATGACCTGAACCTTGAGCATGTCGTGCGTCTTCAGCAGCGCGACGGCCTCATCGAGGAAGGCGTGGTCCCGCGAACGCAGCTCCGATGAGCCGAACTCGAAGTGCACTCGGTTGAGCACGGTCTCGACGGCCTCTGCTGCGATGGCGATCTGCGCCGCGGTCTCCACGGCCGGCGTCGGCGGAACCGGGACCGGCTCGGGCAGCGGCGCGACCTCCACGATGCGAATGGGGGTCTGATCCGGCTCGACCATCTTCACCTCTTCACCCTTGAACAAGGTGATGCTGAAGCCCATGAGGGCCTCGAAGTGACTGGTGTTGCCGGCGTGGTCGCCGCGCGCGCCAGAGACGATATGGCGAAGATCCAAGCGGAAGGTGAAGCGATCGGAGAAGTAGTACTTCACGCCGGCGCCCCAGTGAAAGGCCCGGTCGGTATCATTGCCAAGCGCATCCGCCTTGGAGGCGATGCCGATGGTGCCGCCGCCGACCAGCAAGAAGGGCGTGAGCTGACCCGGAATCTGGAGCACGCCGTGACCGCCGAGAGCGAAGAGCTGAGCCGACTTCCCGGCCGCGGTACGGGCCGGCATGTAGTTGCCTTCCACTTCGGCGCCGATGAACGAGAAGGGGAAGTAGGATAGCCGCAGGGACAGATCGAGGCCGAGCGGAGACAGCGGGCTGAAGCGCGCGACTTTCCAGTCGTACAGCTCGTGCTCCTTGGAGGGCACGAAGGCGCCGCCGGAGAATCCGAGCTCGAGCATGTTGTGGCCGGGCTCCGGATCCGCAGCGGCCGGTCCGCTGACGAGGGCCAGGAGGAGCAGCGATGCCGCCCAGCCAACGTGCTTCGCTCGAGACCTCACGTCCAAATCCATCGGCTTTTCTAGGCTGAACCTGAAGTGCGATCCGGAGCGAGTCATCGTCGACTCCGGCGACGCCGGGCCAGGGCGAACACCAAGACCGCCGCCAAGGCCCACGGCGGCGGGGAGCGCTGCGTGGTGCGCGCGGAGCTGCACTGACAGGAGTCGTCATCCGGGATGCCGGGGAAGCCGGTGCCGGGATCGCCGATGTCCACGCTTACCGCGCCGTCTGCACCTACAGTGGCGTCGGGGTCCGTGACCGCGCCGTCCGGCTGACCACCGTCGATCGACGGTCCGACCTCGCCGTCGCCGGGCGCGACGCCGCCATCATCGCCCACGGTGACGTCGGGGCCCGGCTCAGCGCCGTCCGCCTCCTGCGCGTCCGCGCCGGGCTGGCCGCCGTCCGCGCCGGGCTGGCCGCCGTCCGCGCCGGGCTGGCCGCCGTCCGCGCCGGGCTGGCCGCTGTCCGCGCCGGGCTGGCCGGCATCCACCCCCGGCTGACCGCCGTCTCCAATACCGCCGTCGGTCCCGGGAGCCACGCAGCCCGGGATCGCCGTATGGGAGCAGCTGGTGGCCTGACAGCGGTCGACCGTACAGGCGTCGCCGTCATCGCAGCCCTCATCCAGGGCGCAGCAGCCGGTGATCGGCTCGGACACGCAGCGGTTTTGCGCCAGGTCGCAGCGCGCGGTGGCACAGACCGCCCCGCCGCAATCATCGTCGCTGTGGCAGCAGCCGAGCACGGCGCGAGACACACAGACATGCGCACGCAGGTCGCAGCTCTCGGAGGTGCAAGCGTCGCCCCGATCGCAGTCGGCGTTCGTCGCACAGCAGCCGGGCACAGCCGAGTGCTGGCAGCTGCCCGCGACGCACACGTCACTCGTACAAGCGTTGCTGTCGGCGCAGTCACCGTCGGTGACGCAGCAGCCTGCCGTCGGCGAACGCTCACAGAGCCCGGTGCCGAGGTCGCAAGCATCGGAAGTACAAGCGCTGCCGTCGTTGCAGTCCGCCGCGCTTGTGCAGCAGCCCGGCACCGAGACCACCGCGCAGCGATGGATGGACGTGTCGCAGCTGGCGTTGAGGCAGGCCCCCGGGTCGGCGCAATCAGCGTCGACGTCGCAGCAGCCGCTGATCGGGCTGCTCGCGCAGGTTCCGCCCGGCCCACTGCAGTGGTCGGCAGTGCAGCTGTCGCCGTCGCTGCAGTCGACGTCGCTTTGGCAGCAGCCCGCGGTCTGGCTGTGGGCGCAGGTGCCGCCGGGACCGCTGCAGGAGTCGACCGTGCAAGCGTTGCCGTCGTCGCAGTCGCTCACCGCGTTACAGCAGCCCGAGATGGCAACGTGTCCACAGCCGCCCGGCTCCGCGCACAGCTCGGCGGTGCAGGCATTGCCATCTTCGCAGGCCAGCGTGTTGCCCGCGATGCAGGTGCCGCCAAAGCAGCTCTCCGTGCCGTCGCAGACCACGCCATTGCCGCAGGGCGTCCCGTTCTGAGCGAAGCCGTCGGGCGGGCAGGAGGATTGGCTGCCGGAGCATGACTCGGCCTGATCGCAGGGGCTGACCGCAGGGCGACAGACCGAGGTGGAGGGCAACAGCCGATCGGCCGGACAGGCGGCCGCGCTCCCGGTGCAAGCTTCGGCCACGTCGCAGGTACCCAGGGCGGCGCGGCACTGGGTCCCAGCCGCGACGAAGGTGTTGGCCGGGCAGGCTGGGCGAACGCCGTCGCAGCTCTCAGCGACATCGCAGACGCCCGCCACGGCGCGGCAGGAGACGCCGGCGACTTGCACCATGTCCGCCGGACAGGTCGAGGCGAAGCCATCACAGACCTCGCGGACATCGCATACGCCCGCCGCGGCGCGGCACACGGTGCCCACCGGCGAAGGCACGTCGGCCGGACACGCGGGGGAGAAGCCGGTGCAAATGTCGGGCGCGTTGCAGGCGCCACCGGCCGCGCGACACTGCGTATTGGCCGGTAGATACAGATCCGTGGGGCACGTCCCCTCGACGCCGCTGCAGCTCTCGGCGACGTCGCAGAGCCCTGCGGAGGTGCGGCACACGGTGCCAGCTGGCTCGAAGCGGCAGGTCGGCGAGCAGCAGTCGCCAGCCACCACGTTCCCGTCGTCACACTCCTCGCGCAGCTGCACCAGGCCGTCACCACAGACCGCCGAGGCGATCACGATGTCGAAGTCCGTGCCGACGGTGCCTCCCAAGGTGTCATTGCTGTGCCAGACCACGACCCAGCTGCCCGTGCGGCTGGTGGTGATCATCGGGCTGAAGTCGTCGCCGGCGTCCGTGAGCGCGGCGGTGTTGATCAGCTCGGGGCCGACCCAGTTGGTGCCGTTGCTGTAAGAGGTCGCCTGAAGGACGTCGACGTCGCGCGCGTTGCTGCCCGGCAGCGAATCCTCGCGCCACCACACCACGGTCCAGATGCCCTGACGGTCGGTGGTGATACGCGCGTCGACGTCGTCCCCCAGCTCGATCAGTTCAAAGCTGTAGATCTCGTGGACTGTGCTCCAGTTCTGGCCGTCGTTGAGCGAGCGGGCCGACACCACGTCGGCGTCCGGTCCCCACGGAATCGGCTCGAAGGTATGCCACACCGCCACCCAAGCTCCCGCGCCATCGCTGGCCAGATCGACCGAGAGATCGTCGCCGCTGTCGATGAAGGCGTTGCTGTTGAGGATCCCGGGGGAGGTCCAGCTGAGGCCCCCATCGGTCGACCGCTCAAAGAGCAGATCGGCGTCGGAGCCGATCATGCCGCTCAGGTTCTCGGTCGAGTCCCAGGCCAGGACGAAGGTCCCCGTCTCGCTGGCCACCACCGCCGGGCGGCGATCGTCACCGCTGTCAGTGCTCGCGTTGCCATTGGCCGCGGTCCATGCGCCGAAGCTCGCGCCGTTGTTGGTAGAGCGCGCGATCAAGATATCGGCGTCGGCGCCGAACGCTCCTCGGCCGGACCACACCGCCAGCCAGACCCCGGCGGCGTCGGTGGTCAGCCGCGGGCTCGACTCCACCACGCTGTCGCTCGCGCCATCGACGTTGAGGAGCGCCGGAGCGGTCCAGCTGTGCCCGAAGTTGGTGGACCGAACGTAGTAGAGATCGCCCTCCCCGCCGAGACCGCCGGCCCCGGAGCTCGTGGTCCAGGCGACGAGGAAGGTGCCGTTGCGGTCCGTGGCCACGGTCGCCTCTCGGTCGGCGCCGGCGTCATTGAGCTCATAGGCCGCGATGGGCTGGGGCGCGCTGAACGTACGACCGTTGTCGTCGGAGTACGCAACCATGACGTCCGCGTCGTTGCCAACCCCTCCCGCTGGCGTGTTGGTCGAGGTCCACACCACGACGACATGACCCTGGGCGTCCATGGCGACCTGCGCGTGGTGATCAGCGCCGCTATCGCTGAAGGCGGTGGCGTTGACTGCTCGGGTCGGCGAGAGCGGATCCGCCACGGCGCTGGTCGAGACCGTGAGGGCCGCGCTCGCGGCTGCGAGCAGAGTGCGAAGCTGAAACATGGCAGTCCTGCTTTCGACAGCTCGGCACTGGATCTTGATGGGACGCCCCGCCGAGGGCGCTCAGCGGTCTCAGGACGATACGCTTCAGGGCGCGCCCGAGCGGACGATTCAGCTCCTGCTATGTCGGTGCAGAAATTCGAGCTCGACCCCCTGCAGCAAGTGAGCTTCGACGCAAAAGCCCTCGTCTCGCTGGAGGGCTACTATCAAGCCCAGTGCCCGCGGCACGCTGAGATGCTCGGACTTCGGGACGAGGAGCTGGTGGGACGACCGCTGGAGTTCGTGATCGGCGCAGAGCTGGCGCGCGGGGTACGAGAGGCGGTGTCAGGCCAGCTCTTCCGCGGCGAGGGTCATGTCAGTCTCAAGAGCGGACGCAACCTGGTGGTCGGCCTCGGGGCGGTGCGCGATGGAGATCACCTACTCCTCGCCTTGAGCGATCGCACGCAGGCGACTCAACTCGAGTCACGCTTGGTGCTCGCCGATCGCTTGGCGGCCGTAGGAACGGTCGCGGCGGGGGTAGCGCATGAGATCAACAACCCCCTGGCCTACATCCTCGCCAACCTCAGCTACTCCTTGAGCGAGCTCAACGGAGCGCTGGGGGACACCGTCGCCAAAGGCTCCCCGCTGGGCGCGCTGCTGGAGGAGATCGTGCGCGCGCTCTCCGACGCCGAGGAGGGGGCCAAGCGCGTGCGCCAGATCGTACGCGACCTGAAGACCTTCTCGCGTGGCGACCAGGAGACGACGGAGGTCCTCGATCTTCGTCCGGTGCTCGACAGCGCGATCAACATGGCGTGGAGCGAGATCCGTCACCGCGCCAAGCTGGTGCGGGACTTCCAGGAGCTGCCCCAGGTCGAGGCCAGCGCCGGCCGCCTCGGTCAGATCTTCCTCAACGTCCTGGTCAACGCCGCGCAGGCCATCCCAGAGGGCGCCCCCGAGCAAAACCACATCTCGGTGATCACGCGCCGCGGAGAGGGAGGCCACGCGATCGTCGAGATCTCGGACTCTGGGGTGGGGATGACGTCGGCGGTGCGCGCGCGGATCTTCGATCCCTTCTTCACCACCAAGCCGGTCGGCGTAGGAACAGGGCTGGGACTCTCCATCACCCAGCGGCTGGTCGGATCTATGGGCGGGTTCATCGAGGTGGACAGCAGCCCGGGGCAAGGCACGCGCTTTCGCATCTCCTTCGCGCCCGCGGCCCGGCGATCTGAGATCCCGGCGCCGCGCCGGGTGGCGTAGGGGCTGTCTTCACCCCGGGTACCGTTCGCGGTCCCGGGCGGTCCCGGTACCGGTCCCGATCTGGAGCCGGCTCGCTTGGACCCCCCTGGCTGGCCGGACCCCGGGGGGCGTGCTAGCGAAGACGCAATGCGCCACCTGCTCGTCCTCCTGGCCGCGCCGACCCTGCTCCTCGCGCTCGCCGCTTGCGGTGACGGCGGCGCCGCCCCCGACGCCCAGCCGATCCTCGACGCCCAGCTGGTCCCCGACGCCGGAGTCACCGACGCCGGCGGCATGCCGCCCGACGCCGGGCCCGCGGCCGACGCCGGCGCCCAGGCCGACGCTTCGAGCTGCGCCGCGACCGCCGTCCCCGCGAGCGCGCCGAACGTCATGGTCTCTTCCACCGCGGCCGACGTGTTCCCGGCGCCGACCGGGCCCTTCGCGATCGCGACCCACCGCATGCACCTTGTCGATCCGGCGCGCGGCGAGGACTACACCGAGGATCCCGACGACCACCGCGAGCTGATGATCCAGCTGTACTACCCGACCGACCAACGGGGCGGCCCCGTCGCGCCGCTGGTCGAGGCCGAGGTCGCCGAGGTCGCCGAGGCCGCTCGGGGCTGGCCGGCGCGCTGGTGGACCCAGGTGAAGACGCACGCCACCTACGACGCGCCGCTGTCGGCGGCGCGTGCACGCTGGCCGGTGATCCTCTACACGCACTCGCGCCTCGGCTTCCGCTTCGAGCAGCAGGCGATCGTCGAGCAGCTGGCCAGTGAGGGGGCGATCGTCGTGACGGTGAGCATCCCCTATCTGGGCGGCCCGGTCGTGTTCCCCGATGGACGCGTGGTCGACCCCGTGCCGGCCCCGCCCCTCCGGACGTTGGCGGACGTCGAGCCCTTCGACCGGGTGGTTGGCCAGGAGATCGAGCAGGCACGGAGGGATCTCGCGTTCGTCCTCGACACGCTCGAGGGCCTCGAGCGCGGCGAGCCCTGCGGCTTCCTCACCGGCCGGCTCGATCTCGCACACCTCGGAGCGTTCGGGTTCTCGATGGGCGGCGGCGCGTCGATCTCGCTGTGCCTCTCTGACGCGCGATGCAAGGCCGCGATCGACTTAGACGGCGGGATCCCCGGCGTTACGCCGCGGGCCACCGATCGGCCGCTTATGCTGATGCTGGCCGACCGCACCGCCGTCGAGTTCGAGGCGATCCTCGACCAGGCCACTGGCCCGGCCTATCGGGTCCGCCTCTCGGGCGCGGCGCACGGGAACTTCAACGGGTTGAGCGGCCTCCTCGCGCAGTTCTTGCCCACGCTCGACATCGACCGCTGGCTGGGTTCCCGCGTCCCCTGGCGGCCGGCGAGCGAGGTGGTGGCCGCGTACGTCCACGCCTTCTTCGGCCGCTACGTCCTCGACGTGGCGAGTGCGCCGCTCCTCGACGCCCCGCGCTCGCCCTTCGGCGGCGTGTTCGCCGAGAAGAGCATGGCCGGCGTGTCGGCGCCGCCGCTGTCGATCGTGGGGACGAGCCTGCGCGGCCCGCTGAACGCCCCGCTGCCGACGGGCGGCGCGACCGTCGCCGTGTCGGCGCTCGGACTCTCCACCCGGAGCAGCTCGATCGGCGGCTACGTCCTCGGCGGGCTCGCGCCGCGCTCGCGGGTGGCCGTCAGCATCGAGCACCCCGAGCTCGCGCCACAGCTCACCGACGTCGAGGTCGGCGCGCGCTCCGTGTTCCTGCCCAACTTCGTGCAGCTAAGCGCGCGGCAGCTGGACCTCCTCGCGGCGACCGGCGGGTTCACGCGCGATCCGACCAAGGGAGATCTGTTCGTGAGCACCAACTGGCAGCCCCGAGTCAGCCTCGCCGGCCCCGTGGCGGGGGTCCGGCTCCAGCTCGCTTCGGGCGCGCCGGTCTCCTACGTGGGCGCGTTCAACCGGATCGATCTCCAGGCGACCGCCACCTCCTCCACCGCGCCGCCGCAGGCAGCGGCGTTCGGGCTCGTCCCGGGCAGCGAGACCGTAACCTTCTCGCACCCGCGCCTCGACTGCGTGCCGCTCAGCGGCGCAGCGGCGGCGCCGGGCACGCACCTGGCTGCGGTGACGCTCCGCGCGGGCTTCGCGACCTTCTTGAACCTGGCCTGCCGATGAGCATGGTGTAGTTTCCGCGGGTCTCGCTCGATCGTCGCGTTCGTCGTCGTCGCCGCCGCCGGCTCCGCCGAGCCGGGCTGGGCGCAATGAGGACAGTCCTTAGCAGCTCCCCACAGAGCTCCTAGGTCTCCGCGGACGAGCGGTGTACAGCAGCTTGGTGCTCCGCGCCTTCGCCCTGAGCGCCGTGGTGGCGATCGCCGCGATCGCTGCGGCCGCCAGCTGGGGACCGAACCCGATGCCTCCGCTCGAGGCCATCGCCTGGACCTTGCTCGGCGCGGTCGCCACGACCTACGGCGCCATCGTCGGCGCTGGGGGCGGCTTCTTGATGGTCCCCGCCCTGCTCCTCCTCGGCGATCGCGCGCCGGAGGAGGCGGCGGGGACCTCGCTCCTGGTGGTCATGGTCGGCGCGATCGTCGCCTCGCTGACCGCCCACGCCCAGCGCCGCGTCGATCTGCGGAGCGCGCTGGTGTTCGCGCTGGCGATGGTGCCCGGCTCGCTCCTCGGGGCCTGGATCTCGCCGCTGCTCAAGGAGGGCCGCTTCGAGCTGTGTTTCGCCATCCTGATCTTCGCTCTGGCGCTGGGGCTCTTGATCCGGCCAGTGCCAGAAGGGGGCGCCACCAGCGCGCGGTGGATCGGCTTTTGGCCGGCGGAGCGGACGCTCACCGACGCCAGCGGCCAAGTCCACCACTACCGCTTCTCCCTGGGCCTCGGGACCCTGACCTCCGTGGCGATCGGCCTGATGTCGAGCGCGCTGGGCATCGGCGGGGGCATCTTGCAGGTGCCGGCCATGATCCACCTCTTGGCCTTCCCGCCGCTGGTCGCCACCGCCACCTCACAGGTTGTGCTCACCGCCTCGGCGATCGTCGGCTCCACTACGCACGTCGCGCTGGGCCACGTGGTGTTTCGTACGGCGGCGGTGCTGGCGGGCGGAGCGCTGATCGGGGGGCGCCTCGGCGCGCTCCTGGCCCCGAAGATCCGGGGTCCCAGGACGATCCGCTTGCTGGCCCTGGGGCTCTTGGTGGTGAGCGTGCGGCTGGGCTTCAGCGGAGCGCGCTGAGATACTTGGCGATCCGGCGAAGGCCGGTGGAGATCGCCTCCGCGCCGGCCGCGTAACTCAGCCGGAAGAACCAATCTCCCGACGGGCCAAAGGCCACCCCTGGCACCGCCACCACGTCCTCCTTGTCGAGCAGATCGATGGCTAAGGCCAGCGGGTCGCCCTGGGCCCACCGCGAGACGTCGAGGATCGCGTAGAAGGCGCCCTCTCCCACCGTCAGCGTCGCGCCGGCCGGGAGCTCGCCGCGGACCTGAGCGATCGCCGCGCGGGCCTCTAGATAGTAGGGCACA
>Ga0268298_10006830_pt1 | contig 10249 bp, 10 predicted proteins | sample WWTPWeurt_MetaG_FD_194462 | JGI IMG/M metagenome (GOLD analysis project Ga0268298, IMG submission 194462) | Activated sludge microbial communities from WWTP in Nijmegen, Gelderland, Netherland - WWTP Weurt | ecosystem: Engineered > WWTP > Aerobic digester > Activated sludge | place... | reverse complement strand
CCAGAAGGCCAAATATACAAAAAAAGAAGATATCAAGAACAATAAGTTCAACGAAACACACCGCAAGATCAAAAAACAGCCGTGGGAGCTCGAGCGTGTGAACCTCGCGGTTCTGCTCGACGGCAAGTGGGAGCGTTTGGGCATCAAGGCTGACCAATCTGGCTATGAGCGCAAATACCTTGGAGTAACCGACGAAGAACTTCTGAAAGTTACCGATGTTCTCAAGAAATCGATTGGTTTTGATATCGCCCGCGGCGATATGATCTCGGTGAAGCACCTGCAGATCGACCGCAGCAAGCAGTTCGAAGCGGAAGACGAAGAGCTGCGCGCCCAGATCGCACGTCGCAAACTGTTGATTGGTATTCTGATTACGCTGATTGCGCTGGCGATTGCTTATGTGGCTTACATCTTCATTAAGCGCGAGATCGAGCGCCGCCGCCGTCTGCGCGAAGAAGAACTGGCTGCCCGCCAGGCAATGATGCGCGATGCTGCTTTACGCGCTATTGAAGAAGAAGGCGTAGAGGTTGAGCTCTCGATTGAAGAACAGGCTCGACGTGCAATGATAGAGAACGCCATTAACCTTGCGAAAGAACGGCCAGACGATGTCGTGCAGCTACTGAGAACCTGGCTCTCTGAGGATTAAAATATGAGTACTGCGGCCAAAACAGAATACAGCGGCAAACAAAAGGCCGCTATCTTTTTGCTCACTGTCGGGCCAGACGTTGCTTCAGATATTATGAAGCGACTCTCTGAGGCCGAGGTCGATACGCTGACGTATGAGATCGCGCGTCTCGATAAGATTCGCCCTGAAGACAAAGAGAAGGTATTACAAGAATTTCAAGAGCTGATGATGGCTCAGGAATTCATCTCGCGTGGCGGTATCGACCAGGCGAGGGCGATTCTTGAGAAAGCCCTTGGTACGCAAAAAGCGATCGACATTGTCAATCGACTGACCTCTTCGCTGCAGGTTCGTCCATTTGACTTTGTGCGCCGCCAAGACCCTGCGCAGCTTTTGAACTTTATTCAGAACGAGCACCCACAGACAATTGCGCTGATTCTCTCGTACCTTGATGCACCCAAGTCTGCGCTGATCATGAGCTCGTTGCCGCACCAGATTCAGGCCGACGTGACGCGCCGTATCGCCAAGATGGACCGCACCTCGCCCGAGGTTCTGCGCGAAGTCGAGCGCGTTCTCGAGCGTAAGCTCTCTACACTTTCAAACGAAGACTACACGATGGCGGGTGGTGTCGACGTGGTGGTCGAGGTATTGAACAACGTCGACCGCTCGACAGAGAAGTCGATCATCGAAGCCCTAGAAGAAGAAGACCCGGAACTCGCAGAAGAAATCAAGAAGAAGATGTTCGTCTTCGAAGATATCGTTCTGCTCGACGACAAGGCGATTCAGAAGGTTCTGCGCGAACTCGACAACCAGGACCTCGCGAAAGCCCTCAAAGCGGTCGATACCGAGGTGCAAGAGAAGATATTCCGCAACATGTCAAAACGTGCTGCGGCGCTGCTGCGTGAAGATATGGAATTCATGGGGCCGATTCGCCTCAAAGACGTCGAAGAGGCTCAGCAGAAGATTGTGAATATCATTCGTAAGCTCGAAGAAGACGGCGAAATCGTGGTCGCGCGCGCCGGCGAAGACGAGTTGGTTACCTAATGAGACGGAGTACGCGGTTTTGCCCCGCAAGGGCAAAAGAAAAGACGGAAACCCGCAGCGTTTGCCATGGCAAACGCGCGGTTCGCGTGGTGTTTGCAAAGCAAACAACAGCGTTTCCGTATTTTCAGCGTACGGAGTCCCTACGCCCAAAGCTATACAGTACAACCCGTGAAATTCCGATAAGTATACGAGCAGAGGGCAGAATCTCACTGTAATATATTATGTCACGTCTGGTATTCAACAACAACGAAATCTCGAAGCAGAACTCTGCTATCGTACTGGAACTGCCAGACCGTTACAAGAAGTTTCAACAGCTTGATGAGCTGGCGGAGTTCGAACTCGATGCCGAAGGTAATATCGTTGAGCAATACACCGGCCCTTCAATCGAAGAGATCGAAGCCGAATTGCAGAGATACCGCGAAGAGACCGAACAAGAAATCAAGATTCGCCAGAAAGAGGCAGAAAAAGACTCGCAGCGGATAACCGAAGAGGGTAAGGCCGAGGCCTTTCGCCTGATTCAAGACGCCAAAGAAAAGGCTCGCAAAGAAGAAGAGTCGGCGCGTCTGCAGTCGAGCCAGATCATCGAGCGGGCAAAGCTTGAAGTCGAGCGCATGGTCAAAGAGGCTGAGCTCAGAGTTCAGGATATCAACCACGAAGCTTACCAGAAAGGGTATAACGCGGGCCGCGAGCAGGGCTATAAAGAGGGTATGGGCGAGGTTCGCCGCCTGATCGACCGCCTTGGCACGATTCTCGGTAATGCGATCGACGTTCGCGAGCAGATCATCAAAGAGTCAGAGAAACTGATGGTTGAAATGATTCTGATGATTGCGCGCAAGGTCATTAAAGACGAAATCATCGAGCGTAAAGAGGTTGTGTTGAATAATATTCGCGAGGGTCTGGCGCGCATCAAAGAGCGCGACCGTATCGACATTCGTGTTAACTTCGCTGACCTTGAACTGACGACGGCGCACAAAGACGAAATTGTAAAAATGATGGAATCTCTGCGCAAGGTCAATATCTACGAAGATTCACGCGTCGACCGCGGCGGCGTGATCATCGAAACCGACGTCGGTGCAATCGACGCGCGTATATCGACGCAGCTGAAAGAAATCGAACAGGCTATTCGCGACGCGAAGCCAATGTAGGATATAAGAAAATGAACCACGGAGGACACGGAGGAGCACGGAGAAAGGCAATCGAAAGTATGCCCAGCAAATTGCCAGCCTTGCTTCGTGAAAGATGCTCCGAGCAACCTCTGTGTACCTCTGCGTCATCCGTGGTCGCGAAACCTTTCAGGAAATAGAATATGATAGCCAGAAACGTCAGCAAAGAGATCAGACTGCTCGACAAATATAGAGACATAATACGGAAAACCGACACGATTCGGTCGCTGGGGTCGGTGCTTGAGATACAGGGCAATGTCGTTTTTTCAAAAGGGCCAGAGGTTCGCCTGGGTGAACTCTGCCATATCGAAGTGAACTCCACCATTGAGCGTTTCTCGCCTACGGGTAAGCGCGCAGAAGAAAATTATATTCTCGCAGAAGTTGTTGGTTTTCGTGAGAGCACCGTCGTGCTGGCGCCGCTCGAGAAAATCGTGGGCGTCTCTGCGGGCAACCGCGTGGTTTCGACCGGCAATATGCCTTCGGTTTCGCTGACGTCGGCAGTCTTGGGTCGCGTGATCGATGGCATGGGCCGGCCGATCGACAACCGCGGTATGCTCGTCGAAGGCGAAACGCGCGGCCTTTATGGTGACCCGCCGCAGCCGCTGTCGCGCCCGCTGATTCGCACACCCATGTACACCGGCGTCAAGGCGATCGATGCGTTTCTGACGCTAGGGCAGGGCCAGCGCGTCGGTATCTTTGCGGGTTCGGGTGTTGGCAAGTCTACGCTTCTGGGTATGATCGCAAAATATTCAACGGCTGATGTGAATGTGATCGCGCTGATTGGCGAGCGGGGTCGCGAGGTCGCCGAATTCATTCAAGAGCAGCTCGGCGAAAGCGGGCGCAAAAAGTCAGTCGTGATCGCTTCGATTGCTTCTGAGTCGCCGATGAACCGGGTGCGCGCGGGTTATCTCGCGACGACGATTGCCGAATATTTTCGCGATCAGGGCAAGAACGTTCTTCTGATGATGGATTCGATCACTCGCCTCGCGCATGCCCAGAGGGAGATAGGCCTTTCACGCGGCGAGCCACCCACAACGAGGGGATATCCGCCTTCTGTATTTTCGCTGATACCCGGCCTTATGGAGCGCGCGGGCACAAGCGACAAAGGTTCGATTACAGGCATCTACAGCGTGCTCGTCGAAGGCGACGACATGAATGAGCCCATCGCCGACACGGCGCGTGGTGTGCTTGACGGGCATATCACGCTGTCGCGCCGTCTCAACAGCCAGAACCAGTACCCCGCGATCGATATCGCCGATTCGATCAGCCGCACGATGGTGAACGTCGTCGACAAAGAGCACCTCAAGAACGCGCAGGACTTTCGTGAAATCTACACCGCGTACAAAGAAAACGAAGAGACGATCAATCTCGGGGCCTACGCTCGCGGTGCCGACCCGGTGATCGACAACGCAATTTTGCTGCGCGAGCCGATGCGGCGGTTCTTGCGCCAGACACCTGAAGAGCAGATTCCGTTTGAAGAGACGCGGCGGCAGCTGCGCGAGATTTTGGGTCAGGTACGGGCCCGTGGCAATGTACCGGCAAGGCGCGGGGCATAGACTAAGTCATGAAAAAGTTCAAGTTTCATCTCGAAGGTTATCTGAAAGTAAAGAAAGTGAAAGAGCAGCAGAAACTGGGTGAACTCGCGCAGGTCATGGGAAAAGTCAACGTCTACCGTGAACGGCAGCAGGCATTCGACAGCGAATATAATTCAATGCTGCAGGCGCAGCGGGCTGAATTCATCAGCAAGCCGGTGCCGATAACCGAACTGCGCAATATGTACGAATACCTCGGCGCCTTGCGCCTGCGCAAAGATACCGCCACGCGCCAGATAACCGAACTTGAACCAGAACTCGCTTCTAAGCGTGATGCATACAATGCAGCGCGCAAAGAGCGGCGGGTGATTGAGATTATGCGCGAACGCCGGTTCAGCGAATTTAAAGCAGACGTAGAAAAAGAAGAAATGCAGTTTTTCGATGAAGCCAACCAGTTGAGGAGAAAGAACCCATGAACTACCCCGTTGTTGCAAAGAAAGCCTTTAAACGCCTGCGCTTTTCGGCGCATGAAGTCTGGCAGAATCTGCGAGAATTGAAAAAGAATATCACATCTCTGGTGCGCAATATCGACGACATGGGTTCATGCCTGAGCCGCAGCCGGCATCTGGTGCAGGGCCTCACGGGGGTTGAGCCGGCCTGCATGCGCGGCGAGTCGCGTAAGAGCGCTGCAGCCGCCGAGACTGCGCATTGCCAATCGCCGGTGAGCCATAACATGTGGGGGCCATATGTTTCGGGGGGCGAAACATGAACCAGAAACGTTTCATACTTTTTCTACTGCTTTTAATCGTCGTATTTTCCGGGGGCATTTTTTATGCGCTCGATGCGACAGGCGTTATACGCGCTTCAGACATCTTGCCGTTTCTGGCGCCCAAAAACCCGCTTCGCATTGAAGATAAAGACTACCCGACTGAGGTTGAGAAGGTCGAATTTCAGAAATGGGAACAGAAGCTGATCGAGCGCGAAGAGGCGCTTGCACGTCGCGAAGCCGATCTCAAGTCAAAAGAAACCGGCGGCGAAGACCAGAAGCGTGAGATAGAAGAAACGCGTCGGGCTCTGAGGGCCGAAAAAGAAAAATTTATCGTCGCACAAAAAGAATGGGAAGACCGGCAGAAAAAGGTAAAAGACCTTGCTGAGAAGGTGCGCAACATGCCGCCGCAAAAGGCGCAAGAGATGATGCAGAGCTGGCGTGATTTTGACATCATCGATGTGATGCGGCAGATGGACAAAGACGCCGAACTCGAGGGCAATCCCTCGATCGTACCATACCTTCTGACATTGTTTCAGCCCGACAGGCGCGCTGAGATCACGCGCAAGATGATGCTGCCCGCGCTGACCCGCCCCGACGCAGCCGAAGACGAAGAAACGCAGCAGCCCTGATCAGGGTCGGTAGTTTCCATTACAATTCGGTGACTTTTCGGGTGGCGCCGCTTGACGTTCGTGCCACCACCTACGAATGACCGCAATGCTCGACAACGCCACGGTGCAGGCTCTCATTGCCCGTTACGATTCTCCCGTACCCCGATACACTTCGTACCCGACTGCCCTCGAATTTGTACCGCTCGCTGATGCAGAGCTGGTGAACAGTTACCGCCGCTGCGAAGAGGCCCGCCCCGTCAGTGTCTACATTCACCTGCCGTTTTGCGAGAACCTGTGCCTCTACTGCGGATGCAATGTTTTACTTTCGCGTAAGCTCGAAGTGCTCGACGAATACATACCGTTGCTGCTCGCTGAAATTGAAGCCAAAACACACATACTCGAATTCAGGCCCCGCGTTAGCCAATTGCATTTCGGCGGGGGGACTCCGAATTTTCTGCGCCTTACTGACTGGGACAAAATTTTCGCCAAACTGCATGAGCGGTTCGTTTTTACCAATGACGCGGAAATTTCAGTCGAACTGGATCCAATGTATGTCGCTGATGACTACCTCGCTCACCTGCGCTCGCTCGGTATGCATCGCGTCAGCTACGGCGTACAAGATGTGACGCCGAAGGTGCTTGAGGCGGTCAACCGCCCGCAGGATATAGGCCGTATACGCGACGTCGTCGAAACGAGCCGACGGCTCGGCTTTTCTTCTGTTAACGTTGACCTGATTTACGGGCTGCCGCACCAGACGCTTGAAAGCTACCGCGCGAATCTTGACTTTATCGGCGATATTCGTCCCGATCGTATTGCGCTTTTCAGCTATGCTCACGTACCCTGGCTCAAGCACCACCAAAAGCGTATGGATGCCGCGGCGCTAACGCAGCCTGCCGAAAAGCTGCTTATTTACCTCGCGGCACGCGAACACTTCGCTTCATTGGGTTATGAACAGATTGGCATGGACCATTTTGGTCTTGGCGACGATACGCTCACGCGCGCATTTCACGAAAAAACCCTGCACCGAAATTTTATGGGTTATACGACGCAGAAGACCCTCGACATGCTGGCTTTTGGCACCAGCGCTATCGGATTCGTCTCAGGCGTTTATATGCAGAATCACCTGAAGCTCAGCGGCTATCGCAATGCCATTGAAAAGGGAAGCGATTGGTTTGAAAAGGGTTTTGTGATGTCGAACGAAGACAGCCTTCGCCACGAAGTGATCACGATGCTCATGGCGAACTTTCATGTGCAATTTTCAGCGATTGAAAATGAATTTGGCATACGTTTCGAAGAGCATTTTGCAGATGAAATGTCACGCCTCAGAGAATTCGCAGCAGACGGTCATGGAATTCTGACAGCCGATTCATTCACCGCAAGCGAAACCGGTAGTTTTATTATCAGACACATTGCGTCTGTGTTCGACGCGTACCGCAAGTCTGGGGTTCAGAAGGCATTTTCTAAGGCCATTTGACATATAGTCAAATGGCGATATCGCGCGGCCCCGCATACTGATAGGGCAGAGAGGTTAAAAACCGAAAGCAGCGAAGCGCTTAGGCCGCGACCCCGGCTTTGCAAGAGAGCAGAATATTCTCTGCGGTCGAATAGTTTCCCTGCGACATGTGCGCGAGGGCCAGGTTGACCGCCTGTTTGACGTTGGTGTAGAAATCCCCCTTGTCGAAGCGTGGTTCGGTTTCAGAGGCATACTTGCGGGCGTTGTCGAGGCTGCCAAAGCGGTCAGAAATCAATTCGTCAAATGTAACGAGCTGTTTTGCGCCTGATCGGTTGCGCACAAAACGCAGAATTGTTTCGGCTTCGTCGAGCTGGCCCATCGCAATAAAGGCCGAGGCAACCTGAATGAGGCTCGCCGGGGCGAGCAATTCGCGCTCGCGGTTTGTCAGGCTGAAGAAAAAGTCGCGTACGAGTTCTGAGCGTCCGATGCGCCGCGCGCAATCGATGGCCCATTGCACCGCTTCGAGATCGCGCTGCTCAGGGGGTGTATGCTGCACATAAGCCGAATAACAGCTGAGCGATTTGGCCGGGTTGCCACGGCGAACATAGTACGACGAAGCATATTTCAGCACTGCGGGCGATTTGCCGCGTTCAAGGGCTGCGGCCAGCTCCCGTTCGATCTGCGGGTGAGCACCCTGCGATTCGAGGTTTTGCAGCGTCGCGACGTCCATATTCGAGTATCGGAAAATGAAAGTTGCGCATGAGCAAAACAGGGGTCGCAGGGCAATTCTGTTGACCGGTCGATGTGACATAATATTTCGGGTGAGAAATGATCCGCATTCTCGATGTGCATATAAACTATTCGCAGGTCTCTGCTCTCGGCTGGTCGAAGGGAAACCGGTCGGGCGAGCGCACGTCAGAGGTTGTCGAAGCCCTGCGCGGTGTTACGCTCGATCTGAATTCCAATGACTACGTCGCGATTATTGGCCCCTCGGGTAGCGGCAAGAGCACTCTGATTACGGCGATAGCCGGGCTCATTGCTGTCGCGAAAGGCGATGTCTACGTCGACAAGTACAAGATCTCGCGCGCAGGCCGTGGCCGACAGGCCAAAATTCGCGGCCGCTATTTTGGCATTATTTTTCAGTTCTCAGAAATGCTCGGCCGCTTTACCGTTGAAGAGAATTTGCGGTTCGCCTATGTGGCGGCACATGGTCAGATCGATGCTGCCTATGCAGACCGGTTGAAATATCTTGCCGACAAACTCGACATGCATGGCTTGCTGGGGTCTTTCCCGACCAAACTTTCGGGCGGGCAGCTGCAAAAGACCGCTATCGCGCGGGCGCTTATCAAAGATTCACCTTTTATTCTTGCAGATGAACCTTCGGGCGACCTTGACCCTGAATCTGTAGCGCGCGTAAAAAAACTGCTGCGTGAAGAGCACGACCGCGGCAAAGGTATTCTGCTTGTGACGCACGACAGCAAGCTTGCTTCAGACGCCGAATCGGTTTTCGAGATGCGGGCCGGTGAGATCAGCGCACTGATCAAGTAGAGAGCAGGGTGGCACGCGAAAGGTGCTGATACTTTTTCAAGAGGGCATTCCTGATATTTTTTTTCCGGCGCTTGAAGCGCGCGGATTCACCATCGCCCGATTCAGAACCGCCGAGCACGATGCGGCGCGCGATTTTGACGGACGAAAAACTGCCAGCGCTATATTCTTTCGGGCAAATTTCAAGCTGACCGCCAGGGTGCTTGACTTATTGCCCGGGCTTAAGCTCGCTGCGCTTGTTTCGACAGGAGCCGACAACGTCGATACCAGGGCTCTTGACGAGCGCGGCATTCAACTGACGACGGGCGAAGGTGCGAATGCGCGCGCCGTTTTTGACTATGTTTTGCACGCCCTCTGCGCAGATGGTTTTGATTTTGCCGGCGAGAGCCTGGGGGTCGTGGGTGCAGGGCGCATCGGCAGGTTGCTCATCGATTTTTTCAGCCAAGTTGGCACCGCTGTCAGCTATTATGATCCGCTGCTAGAAGCGCCTGGCTCGCTCAGCGACGTATTGGCTTCTGACGTTGTCACGTTTCATGTGCCGTTAACTGCAAATGGTCCGCATGCGACCCAGGCTATGCTGAATGCCTCGTATTTTTCGGGCGTGCATAAGCGGCTGCGCATAATACAGTCGTGCCGCGGGGGTATCTGGGAAGCCGGGTTCTACGCAGGCCTCGCACCCGGTCAAAAACCCGAAATTCTCGCGCAAGATGTTTACCCCGCAGAACCGCCGCCTGTTGAAGATCTTGCGCGCGCGCGCTATTCAACCGCGCACATTGCCGGCTATTCGACGCGCGGGCGCCTCGGCGGTATTGTGAAAGGCCTCGCAGCGCTTCTGCCGGGTATTGAGGCAGAAGTCAGGTACCCGTCGGGTTCAGCATGGTTTCTTGAAGAAGAGGCTCGGCATTTTGCGGCGCAGCCGCTGCGCTTTAATGCCTTGCGCGACGGGTATGGGTGGCGCAAAGAGTTTCATGAATATGACGAAGCAGAGCGCGCTGCCTTCTTAAAAAGGTTTCCGCGCCTGCCCGCAAGCGTGCGCGAACGGCTGTTTTTGCTCTGAAAGCTCTGCAGACTATTTTGACCGCTACCGGATAATCAACCGTACATCGAGTCGATTTCGTTTTGGTACATGTCTTTGATGACCGTGCGGCGTAGTTTGTATGTGCGCGTGAGTTCTTGCCCGATTTCAAACTGGCGGGGTACGAGATAGAATATGTTCTTGGGTATCAGTTCGAAACTTTTAAAGCCGGTTTTGGCTGAAATACGCTGCGAAATCTCATTTTTGAATATCTCGCGAACCTGAGCATTCTCATTCCATTGTGATTCGGGAATGCCCTTGATACCCGCGTGGTTGCGCACTTTTTCGAAATTGGGTACAATAATAGCCCCGAGCGTTTTTCTGTCGTCGCCGACAACCATGACCTGATCGATGAATTCTGAAGCGAGCAGCTTGTCTTCAATTGGCACGGGCTCAATGTTCTCACCGCCAGCGAGCGCGATCGTCTCTTTGCTGCGACCT
>Ga0268298_10006829_pt1 | contig 10249 bp, 11 predicted proteins | sample WWTPWeurt_MetaG_FD_194462 | JGI IMG/M metagenome (GOLD analysis project Ga0268298, IMG submission 194462) | Activated sludge microbial communities from WWTP in Nijmegen, Gelderland, Netherland - WWTP Weurt | ecosystem: Engineered > WWTP > Aerobic digester > Activated sludge | place... | reverse complement strand
GGGACATCGGCGCGGGTTCGGGCTCGGTCGGCCTCGAAGCCGCCCGACTGGCCCGCCACGGCCATGTCTGGGCCATCGAGAAAAACGCCGGCGACGCCGCCAACGCCCGCGAAAACGCCCGCCGCCTACGGGCCAGCAACTACACCCTCGTCGAAGGCAAGGCGCCGGACACCCTTGATGCCTGGCCCGACCCCGACGCTGTTTTCATTGGCGGATCGGGGGGCGAGCTGGCCGGGCTGATCCACCTCGTCCTCGCCCGTCTCGCCCCCGGTGGGCGGCTGGTGATGAATTTCGTCACCCTTGAAAACCTCGCCACCGCCACCGCGGCGCTCAGCGCGGCGGGCGCCGCCTGGGATGTCGTCCAGCTCCAGGCCTCGCGCAGTCAGCCCATCCTCGACATGCACCGTCTCGCCGCCCACAACCCGGTGTGGATCGTCTCTGCTTACAAGGACATTTCATGAGTGACAAACCCCTTGGCCGCCTGATCGGCGCCTCCCTGGGCCCCGGCGATCCGGCGCTGATCACCCGCCGCGCCTGGGCTGCGCTGGGTGGCGGCGCGCGCTGGCTGTACCCGGTCAAAAAGGCCGCGGATTCCTCCTACGCGCTGGGCATCGTCGAGCGCGGCGGTCTGGCCGTGCCGGACGACGCGGAGGCGCTGGTCTTTCCGATGACCCGCGACCCGGTGGCCCTCGCCAAAGCCTGGTCCCGCGCCGCCACCCGCACCCTTGCGCTGCTGCAGGAAGGCCGCGATCTGGTTTTCCTCGTCGAGGGTGACGCGTCCACCTTCTCCACCTTCGGCCACCTGGCCCGCGTCGTGCGCGAACTGGCGCCGGACGTGGAGGTGGAAACGATCCCCGGCGTTTCGTCCTTCGCCGCCGCCGCGGCCGCCACCGGCCTCACGCTGGCCGAAGAGGACGAAACCTTCGCGGTGATCCCCGCCGCCTACGGCGTGGAGGTGATCGACCGCCTGCTCGACGAATTCGACACCCTCGTGCTGCTCAAGGTGAAACCGCTGCTCGACGAAGTGCTCGCGCTGCTCGAGAAACGCGGTCTCCTTGCCACCAGTTGCTTCATCGAAAAAGTCGGCTCGCCCGACGAGCGCGTCGTCCGCGACCTGGCCAGCCTCGCCGGCGAGAAGGTCAATTACCTCTCGCTACTCCTCGTCCAGAACCCCGGGCGGGTGCGCGGCGAATTGCGCCGGGGCTGCCGAAAGCGCCCTGCAGTCGCCCCCAATTAACCGGAAACCGTACACATCACGATGTCCCAGCACCTGCCCTTCTCCCACGACCGCATCGCCGTCGTCTCCATCACCCGCCACGGCATTGCGCTGGCCGGCCGCGTTGTCGCGGCCTTGCCTGGCGCCCGCCTGTTCGCCCCCGAGAAATTTGCCGCGGAAGCCGAGGCGGCCGCCCCCGGCGTCGCGGCCTGCTACGCCGGCAAGACCGGCGAGCAGATTCCGATCCTGTTCTCCAACTTCGACGGCATCGTCGCCATCGTGTCGCTGGGCGCGATGGTGCGGCTGGTTGCCCCGCACCTCGGCAAAAAGGAATCCGACCCGGGCGTGGTGGTCATCGACGAGGCCGGGCGTTTCGTCATCCCGATGCTCTCCGGCCACCTGGGCGGCGCCAACGCGCTGGCCGGCACCATCGCCGCCGCACTCGAGGCCACTACCGTGCTGACCACCGCCTCCGACGCGCGCCAGACCCTTGCCGTGGATCTGCTCGGCCGGGAGCTGGGCTGGACCTTCGAAGCCAGTCACGACGAAATCGTCCGGGCCAGCGCGGCGGTGGTGAACGACGAACCCGTCGCCCTCGTACAGGAGGCCGGCAGCCCGGACTGGTGGGTTCGCCACGCCAACGGCCGCAGCGGCCCCCTGCCCGGCAACCTCTACCCCTTCACGCGCCTGGAAGATGTGGCGCCCGAAGGCTTCGGCGCCGTGCTGTGGATCAGCCATCGGACCCTGCCCGCCGAACTGGCGCCCCGCCTTGCCGGCAAACGCGTCATCTACCGGCCGCCGGTGGCCTCGTGATGCGGAGCCAACCCATCGCCCTCGGCCTTGGCTGCGACCGGGGGACGCCGGCCGCCACCCTCGTCTGGGCCGTGGTCGATGCCCTCGCCAGTTGTGGCGCGGCCCTCGCCGACGTTGCGGCGGTGGCCAGCATCAACCTCAAGGCCGATGAGCCCGGCCTGCTCGAACTGGCCCGCTGGCAGGGCTGGACGATTCACTTTTACCCGGCCGCCGAGCTGGCCGCCGTGCCCGTGCCCCACCCGTCGGAAACCGTTCGCAAGTACACCGGCACGCCTTCCGTATCCGAGGCTGCGGCGCTGCTTGCCGCCGGGGTGGGCATGGATCAGCTGATCATCGAAAAACTCAAGTATCGCGGCCCCGACGGCCGCAACGCCACCGTCTCCATCGCAAGGATTCCCCAATGAGCGACACTCCGAACCTCTCTTCCGCAGGCGGCAAGATCATGCTGGTCGGCCTCGGCCCCGGCAGTCACGACCACCTTACCGCCCGCGCCCGCGCCGCCATCGCCGAAGCCGACACCATCATCGGCTACGTCACCTACATCCGCCTGGTGGCCGAGCTCGTGGAAGGCAAGGAAGTCATCAGAAAGTCGATGACCGAGGAACTCGACCGCGCCATCGAAGCCTTCGAGCGCGCGCGCCAAGGCAAGAAAGTGGCGCTGATCTCGTCCGGCGACGCCGGCGTCTACGGCATGGCCGGGCCGACCTTCGAGGTGTTGTTCCAGGCCGGCTGGACACCCGACTCCGGCGTCGAAGTGGAGATCATCCCCGGCGCCTCGGCGCTCAACACCTGCGCCGCACTGGTCGGCGCGCCGCTCACCCATGATTTCTGCGCAATCTCGCTGTCGGATCTGCTGACCCCGTGGCCGACCATCGCCCGCCGCCTCGACGCGGTGGCCTATTCCGACTTCGTCGTCGCGCTCTATAACCCCAAAAGCGGCCGGCGCACCGGGCAGATCGTCGAAGCCCGCCGCCTCTTCCTGCGCCACCGCCGGCCCGATACCCCGGTGGCCATCGTCAAGTCGGCCTACCGGCCCAAACAGCGCATCGAATTCACCACGCTGGACAAGATGACCGACTGCGACATCGGCATGCTGTCCACGGTCCTGATCGGCAACTCCAACACCTTCATCCAGCACGGGCTGATGGTCACCCCGCGCGGCTACCGCAACAAATACGACGTGGAAAGCGGCGCCACCCATCACGGCGAACAGGCCGGCCGCTCGCTGTCCACCGGCCTCACCGGCTGGCGTGCCGGCCTGCACGCCAGCGGTCGCAGCGCTGCCGAACTGGCCGCCGAGCATCGCCTGCCCGAGGACTACATCGCCGCGCTGCTGGCCGAACCCCTTGATGCCAGCCAGGCCAGCGACGAAGTCAACGAGGTGGAGGCATGAGCGGGATCGTCAAACCCCAGATCGGCGCCTACCGCCGTCACCTGCTGGTGTGCACCGGCCCCCGCTGCACGGCCGACGGACAGGCCCAGGCGCTGTTCGACAGCCTGGGCAGCAAGTTCAAGGCGGCCGGGCTGGATGCCGGCGATTTGCGCGTCAAGCGCACCCGCGCCGCGTGCTTCGCGGCCTGCCGGGGCGGCCCGATTCTGTGCGTGCAGCCGGACGGCACCTGGTATTACGGCGTGACCGACGCGGTGATGGACCGCATTGTCGACGAGCACCTGGTGGGCGGTCGCCCGGTGGAAGAACACGTTTTTCACCAGACATCCGGCGACACCTCCCTGCTGCCGGCCGAGCCGAAGGAGGGCTGAAGGAGGCCTGCCCGGCGTGGGCTGCGAGGCGGGAGGTGTGTTAAAAGTCGTTCCGCCCTGAACGAACCGCTGCGCCGATGCCAGCCCCACCGCCGTGAACCTTGCCGATCTCAGGCTCCGTGCCACCCCGCTTCTCGCCCGCCTCCGCCACCCCACCCGGCGCGGCATCGCGCTGGCGCTGGCGGCGCCCCCGGCGCTGCTGCTGGCCTACTCGATCATCCTGATTCCCTTCACGCCGGGCATTGGCGACATCCGCAAGGCCAAGCTGGAGCAGCCGGCGCGGGTGATGTCGGCGGATGGCAAGGAGCTGGCGGTGTTCAAGTGGGCGAACCGGGAGTGGGTGACGCTTGCCGGGATTTCGCCGCAGGTGACGGCGGCGCTGATCGCCACCGAGGACCACCGTTTTTACGAACACCACGGCATCGATTTCTATCGCCTCGGCGGCGCCGTGCTGCGCACCTTTTCCGGCGACAAGCAGGGCGGCTCGACCCTGACGCAACAACTGGCGCGCAATCTGTTTCCCGACGAGATCGGCCGCGCGCCAACCCTGACGCGCAAGCTCAAGGAGGCGATCACCGCGTTCAAGATCGAGGCGCTGTATTCGAAAGACGAGATCCTCGAAACCTATCTAAACACCGTGCCCTTCTTGTACAACGCCTGGGGCATCGAAATGGCGGCGCGCACCTATTTCGACAAGTCGGCGCGCTCGCTGGATGTGCTGGAAAGCGCCACCCTGGTGGGCATGCTCAAGGGCAACAGCTATTACAACCCGGTCATCAACCCCGAGCGGGCGGTGGCCCGGCGCAACATCGTGCTGGCGCAGATGGCCCGGCGCGACAAGCTGGACGAGGCGCGGCTGGCGGCGCTGCAAAAGAAGCCGCTGCGCATCGAATTCGAGCGCCAGCTCGAAGCCCCCGGCCCGGCCCCGCACTTTGCCCAGCAGCTGCGCAAATGGCTGATCGCCTGGGCCGACCGCAACGGCTACAACATTTACGCCGACGGACTGGTGCTGCGCACGACCCTCGATTCGCGCCTGCAGGCCCAGGCCACGCAGGCCGTGGTGCGGCGCGGCCGGCAGTTGCAGGGCCTGGCCGACCAGGCCTGGGGCGCACGCAAGGGCTGGGCGGGCAGCCCGGAGCTGGTCGAGGCCTTCGTGCGCGAATCGCGGCCCTACCGCGCGGCGCTGGCAGCGGGGCAAACGCCCGATGAAGCGCTCCAGCGCCTCCTGGCCGACAAGCCCTTCATCGAGGCCCTGCGCCAGGACAAGACCCGCGTGCAGGTGGGCTTCATGGCCCTCGACCCGCGCAGCGCCCAGGTGCGCGCCTGGGTGGGCAGCCGCGATTTTGTGCAGGACCCTTTCGATCACGTGCAGCAGGCCCGCCGCCAGCCGGGTTCCACCTTCAAGCCCTTCGTGTATGGCGCGGCCTTCGACAAGGGCCTGAGCCCCTCCGACACCCTCATCGACCAGGCGGTGGACATCACCCTGCCCAACGGTGAAAGCTGGCAGCCCAGCGACGAATCCGCCCCCAGCGGCAAGCCGGTGAGCCTGCGCGACGGGCTGGTGTATTCGCGCAACCGCATCACCGCCCAGCTCGTCGAGCAGATCGGCGCCGCGCGGGTGGCCAAGCTGGCCTACGCGATGGGCGTGCGCCAGAGCCCGCTGGAAGTCGTGCCCTCGCTGGCCCTGGGCACCAGCCCGGTGACGCTCAAGGAGATGGTGTCGGCCTACGGCACGCTGGCCAACGGCGGCGCTTACCTCGAGCCGGTGCTGGTGACCCGCATCGAGGACGGGCAAGGCCGGGTGCTGGAAGAGTTCGCCCCCGCCGAGCCCGAAGAAGCCCTGGCGCCGGGTACCGCCTACACCTTGCTCGACGTGATGCGCGGCGTGGTCGACCGGGGCACCGGCGTGGCGATTCGCAACCAGTTCGGGCTGCGCGCCGACCTCGCCGGCAAGACCGGCACCACCCAGGACAACACCGACGGCTGGTTCATCCTGATGCACCCGCAACTGGTGGCCGGCGCCTGGGTGGGCTTCAACGACAACCGCGTCACGCTGCGCAGTGACTACTGGGGGCAGGGCGCCCGGAGCGCCTTACCCATTGTGGGCGACGCCTTTCACTACGCGCTGGCCAACCGCCTGATCGATCCGAAGGCGCGTTTCGTGTCGATGGAACAACCCGGCCTGCTCAAGCGGGCATGGGGCTGGGTGACCGGCCTGTTCGTGCAGCCCGAACCGGAACCGGCCCCCGAGCCCCGGCGTCCGCGGCGTCGGGCCCCGCCGGCTCCGGCTGCCCCGGTGGAGCTCGCCCCGCCAGCGCCGCCGCCCGAGTCGGTGCAGCCCGAAGCACCACCGCCGGCACCACCGGCCCCGGCCGAGGGCGACAAGGGCTGAACCCGGCCCCGCCTGCGGCGGTGAACTCCGCGGTGCTTTTGAGGTGCATATTGTGGGCTGTGGTCGGTAACGGAATGGAGCAAACGGAATGTCGGTGGATGACCGGGACAACGTGAACAAGCAGGCGGCAGGGCGCTTTATCCGGCCCGAAAGCGACAAGGAGCAGCGACTGCTCGACGTGAAGGATCGCCTCACGGTGGGCAAGCGCAGCGCGGCGCCGGCCGCCGCCGCGTCGGGGGGCTGGCTGCTGCCGGCGCTGTTCTGGACGGCCTTCATCGGGCTGGGCACGCTGGCGGCCAGCTACTGGGTGTCGGTGTCGCGGGGCAGCACGGCGGTCCAGGTGATGAACGGCGACGCGCTGGAACTGCGGCTTGGCCGCAGCGGGCATTACGAAGTGACGGGCTCGGTGGCCTCGCAGCCGGCGCGTTTCATCGTGGATACCGGCGCCAGCCTGACCTCGATTCCGAGCAGCCTGGGCCAGCGCATCGGCATTCGTGAATGTTCGGCCATCGGTTTCGACCTGAGCGCCGCTGGCGAGCCCGGCTGTTGCCGGCGCGAAACTTTCAGTACCGCCAACGGCACCACCGAAGGCTGCGTCGCCCGGGTGCCGGCGATCCGCTTTGGCGGCTTCGAACTCAAGAACGCAAAGGTGGCGGTGATGCCGGACATCGGCGACACCGCCCTGCTCGGGATGAACGTACTCAGGCATTTCCGCCTCGTCCAGCAAGGCAGCCGGCTGACGGTTTCCGCCATGCCGGGCGAATGATCCGGCTGGCGTTACAAGTCCTGTTTTTCAATCCTTCCCGATGATGCTGAATCCTGCTTCCCCCGCCCGCTATCCCCTCGCCATCGTCGGCGCCGGCGCCCTTGGGCTGAGCTTTGCCGCGCGGCTGGCGGCGCTGGGGCCGGTGGCGGTGATCGCGCGCAGCGCGGCGCGGGCCGCCGAGTTGCGGGCCGGGGTCGAGGTGGGCGGGGTGAGGTTTCGGCCGGACGCCTTCGGGCCGGACGCGCTGCCCGGGGCCGACTGGGTGATCGTGCTGGTCAAGGCCGGCGACACCGCGGAGGCGGCCCGCACGGCGCTGGCGATGGGGCCGTGCGGCGTGGTGTCGCTGCAGAACGGGCTGACCGGAGACGTGCTGCGCGCGGCCTGCGGCAACGTGCCGGCCGGGCAGGGCATCACCACCGAGGGGGCGTTTCGTGACGGGCTGCGGGTGCAGCCTTCCGGGGCGGGCGAAACACTGCTGCCGCCGGGCTTCGAGGCGGTGGCGTCGCTGCTGCAGCGGGCGGGCTTCAAGGCCCGGATCGAGCCTGACATCGTGGCTGCGCGTCTCGTCAAGTTGCTGATGAACCTGGCGATCAACCCGCTGGCGGCGATCTTTCGGGTGACCAACGGGGCGCTGGTGGCTCCGCCGCACCGCCGCCTGCTCGACGCGCTGGTGGATGAAGCCTGGCCGGTGCTGCGCGCCGAAGGCCTGCCCCTCGACGCGGCGGCCGCCCGCGAGCGGGTGGTGGCGGTCGCCCTTGCCACCGGCGCCAACCGGGCCAGCATGCTGCAGGACGTGGAGGCCGGGCGTCGCACCGAGATCGACGCGATCACCGGCGTTTTTCTGGACATGGCCCGCCGCCACGGCGCCGAAGCGCCCACGCACCGGGCGGTGTTTACGCTGGTGAAGCGCCTGGAGGGCTGAACCCCGGCTGTGCCACCGGGTCAGCCGTCGTTGCCGATGCGGAGGCCGGTTTTCTTGAGGATGGCGGTGGAAAACAGGACGTCGTGCCGGCGGCAGTCGGGGCCGAGGAGGGCGGCGATTTCGTCGATGTGGGCCAGCACCGTGGCGCGATCGTGGCCATGGACCATCGCGAACAGGTTGTAGGGCCAGTCGGGCAGTGCGCGCGGGCGTTCGTAGCAATGGGTGACGAAGTCGAGCTTGCCGATGGTTTCGCCAAGCCGGGCAATGTGGGCGTCGTCCACGTCCCACACCGACATGCCGTTGGCGGTGTAGCCGATGGCGTAGTGGTTGGGCACGGCGCCGATGCGGCGGATGCGGCCGGATTCGAGCATGGCCGTGAGGCGCGCCTTGACCACCTCGGCGCTCACGCCGAGCTGGTCGGCCAGCAGGTCGTAGGGCCGCGGCACCAGCGGCAGGCCGGCCTGGGTGGCGATGATCAGGCGGCGGTCGAGCTCGTCGGGAAGGACTGTTGTGTTCATGCCTTCAGCCTCATGTCCACAAAGAATTCCTGCAGCTTGGGAAAGGCGAAAACCTTCAGCCCGGTGTCGGCCTCGATGCGGCGGGTGGCGGCTTCGATGCCGTCGGGGGTTTCGGTGGCGAGCACGAACCACATGTTGAGCGCGTGCTCCCGGCGATAGTTGTGGGCGACTTCCGGCAGGGCGTTGACGCGTTCGGTGACGTCAGAAAAGCGCTCTTCGGGCACCGCCAGCGCCGCCAGCACGAAGCGGCCGCCGAGGCGTTCGATCTGGAACATGGGCCCGAAGCGGGTCAGCACGCGGGCCTCGAGCATCCGCTGGATGCGGGCCAGGAGTTCGGTTTCGGTGGTGCCGAGGCTTGCGGCGACTTCCCGGTAGGGTTCGTCGACAATGGGAAAGCCGCCTTGCAGGGCGTTGATGATGCGCCGGTCGAGTGCGTCGAGGCTGGCGGGGGCGGGGCGGCTCATGCGGCGAGGCCGGGGCGGGTGTCGCGGCCTGCCGGCAGCGGCTGCGGGGCTGTGTAGCGGGCGCCGCATTGCTTGTAGCAGTCGGTGGAGAACAGCACCGCAGACGGGAAGGCGGTGAGCCCGACGGCGTGGGCGAGTTCGGCGCGGCGCGCATCGACGGCATCGCGGGACTGGCCGTGGATCATGCAGAAAAGGTTGTAGGGCCATTCGGCGCCGGGGCTGCTGCGGCGATAGCACAGGCTGACGCCGTCGTGGCTGGCGAGGGCGTGGCCGAGGCGGCTGACCACTTCATGGGGCACCGCCCACACGCACATGGCGTTGGCCCGGTAGCCGAGTTCGCGGTGCCGCACGACAACGCCGAAGCGGCGCAGGGTGCCGTCGGCCAGCCAGCCGGCGAGAGTCTGGATGACGTCGGCTTCGCTTCGTCCGCAGGTCTCGCCGATGGCCTGGTAGGGGCGGGCAAGCCAGGGCAGGCCGTCGTGGAGGGCGTCGATGAGGCGCCAGTCGGCGGCGGCGAGCTGGCGGCGGGGCATGGCCGGGCCGACGGCGTGGCGGGTGCGGCGGCCGTTGGCCAGATCGAAGCCGAGGTCGATGTGGAATTCTTCAAGCAGCGGCAGCGCGATGGGCGGGCAGCCGGTGGCGCGGCCCATGGCGTCGAGGGACAGGGCGAGGGCGCTTTCGTCGGGGGCGCTGGCCACGAACCACAGGTTGTAGCGGTGCTCGCGGCGGTAGTTGTGATTGACGCCGGGAAAGGCGCTGACGATGGCGGCGACGCGGGGCAGGTCGGCCACCGGCACGGCCATGGCGGCGAGGGTGCTGGCGCCGATGCGGTTGGGGGCGAACACCGGCCCGACGCGGCTGATCTTGGCGTCGGCCTGCAGCGCGGCGAGGCGGGCGAGAACGGTGCCGGCGCCGCAGCCGAGTTGCCCGCCGAGGGCCGCCCAGGGTTCGGTGACCAGCGGAAAGCCGCGCTGGAAGTCGTTGAGCAGGCGGAAGTCGAGGCTGTCGGTGGCGCTCATCTCAGAATCCGATCCGCTGGGCGCGCGAGGTGAAGAAGATGCCCGACGGGGCGTCGGCGGGGAGTTCCTTGCGGACGGCGAAGGTGGCGGTGTCGACGACGCTGACCCGGTTGCTGTCCCGCGAGGAGAGCCAGACGTTTTCGCCGCGGGGGGTGAATTCCATGTGCAGCACGGCCTTGCCGGGGCTGAAGGTGTGCACGACGCGTTTTTCGACGGTGTCGATGACCTGCACCCATTCGTTGTCCGGGAAGGCGAAGTTGACCCAGATCTGGCGGCCGTCGGGACGCGCCATCACGAAGACCGGCTGGCCCTTGACCGGGATGCGGCCGGTTTCGGCCCAGGTGCCGGCGTCGGCGACGAGCACTTCGTGGCGGCCGA
>Ga0268298_10006828_pt1 | contig 10250 bp, 6 predicted proteins | sample WWTPWeurt_MetaG_FD_194462 | JGI IMG/M metagenome (GOLD analysis project Ga0268298, IMG submission 194462) | Activated sludge microbial communities from WWTP in Nijmegen, Gelderland, Netherland - WWTP Weurt | ecosystem: Engineered > WWTP > Aerobic digester > Activated sludge | place: Netherlands... | reverse complement strand
CCGCAGCCGCCGCGCCTCGTTCCCAACGCCCCGCTCGTCGATCCCGACAAGATCGTCGGCTACATGCGCTGCAAAGACGTGAGCGAGGAGCTTCGCGGCAAGCACGAAGCGGAAGTGGTCGGCGTCCAGAGCGAACCGCTGCCGGAGTTCGGCATGGTCACCTGGCACGTCGAGCTCCGCATCGAGCGAGACGCTACGGGGGAGCTCCGAGTGCTGGCGCCTCCCGCGCTACCGATCCCGCTGCGCACCGGAGATCGCGTGCGCATCCGCGTGCTCGCGAAAGGAGGTGGCCCGAATCGCCATTTCGCGGTGCTGGTCGAAGCGCTGGACGACACGCTGTTGCTCGCCGTCGACGCGGCACCGAACGGCTGGCAAGTCGAGCGCGGCGCCGAACTCGGAACCACGAACGAGGGCAGCTACAGCACGACGAGCTACGGGGCCGCGTTCACGCACGGGTCGACGCACGTCGAGTCCAAGGGCAAGTGGCTCCGCGCCGACGTCGACGGCGTGCCCCACTACCTTTGGGGTTCCGGTGCTTCCCGCAAGTTGCCCCAAGGGAAACCGGCCATGCCGGACTACGTCGGTGGCTGGCTCGACTCGGCAATCGTGCGCGCGCGCTAGGCGCACGCTCGCATCGGTTCCGCCTCAGGGCAGCGATTTGAACGTGAGCGTTTCGCTCCAGGTGCCCTTGGAGATCTGGTCCGAAGCCAGCACCTTGCCGGTGTACGTACGACGATCGGCGGAGGGCTCGTAGGCGGCGAACTCGAAGGGATCTCCCGCGTGGCTGCCAACCGCCGCTGCGTCGCCGCGAACCAAGCCGTAGGCCACGTAGGAACCTTCGTCGCCGTCGCTCGTCACGGTGTAGTACGCCGCCTTCAAGATCCCGTCCTTCTGCGTGACGGTCAGCGAGCCTTTGTAGCGGTCACCGGGCGGGTACTCCGCGTCCAGCTTGAACTTCCCCGTGAAGTCGTCGTTGGCCTTGCCCGAGAGACCTTCGCTTCCGATCTTCATTTCTTGGCTGCCGAACACCGAGCCTTTGAGCTCGCCACCGCTCTTCTCGAACAAGTGGAGACCGGCGCCCTTCACGGACCACGCCACGAACAAGACCTTTCCGACCCGGTGTCCGACCCCCTGCTTACTCCCACCCTCACTCCGGTTGACACGATACTGCGCGCCCCGATAGCGCGTGATGGTGATGGTTCCGGTGCGATCCCCGCTGACGGAGAATACGCCCGAATAGTCCTCGGGGTCCGCATTGGGCGCGTTGGTGGCTACCGGGGGAGCCGCGCTGACCGGTGCAGGGGGCGAGGCCTGCTCCTTCGACTTGCAGGCCATGAGGGCGGCCAAGATCGCGGCGCTTGCGCCGAACGTGGTGAGTGGCTTCGTCATGCGGGGTCTCGTCGCTTTCATTTGTGGGGAACGGGCGGCAGCACTTGGGTGCAGACGCCGGCTTTGCACAGCACGCCGGAGCCCGTGCACTTGTGGCCGCAGGCTCCGCAGTTCTGGCTGTCCTTCTGGGTGAACACGCAGCGCGCGCCACACCAAGTCCCGCCGGCTGACTTGCAGGCTCGACACATGCCTGCGTCGCAGTAGTCGTCGGCGCCACAAGCCTTGCCACAGGCGCCGCAGTTGTTCTTGTCGGACCAGACGATGGTGCAGCTTCCGCCGCAGGCGTTGTGACCGTCGGGGCAAACGCAAGTTCCCTTGCACATCGCACCGGACGGGCACTGGGTGTCGGACTCACAGCTCGCACCGAGTACCTTCGCGCTCGAAGCCTTGCCCGAAGCGGCAGGACTCGCCGGCGAGTTCGCGAGGGGTCGCGCCGCGGTGGCGCCACTCCCCGACGCGATCGGCGACGGATCCGGAGCCAGCGGCGGAGCGGCAGGCAGCGCTCCGGCGTCGGCGCCAGCCGAAGCAATGGCAGGCGGCGGCCCGTCTCCTCGATTCGAGTACCAATACGCGAACAGCGCGAGCGCCGCAGCGGCGCCGGCACCGAGCACCAGCACGACCCCGGCAACGAGGAGCCAGGGTGTCGAGCGGGGCTTCGCATCGACGCTGCGTGTGGCGGGGCGGGTCAACGTCGGAGCGACCACGGGACCCGGAACGATCCCGTGGGTCGCCTCCCAGCCCGCCGAAGCCGGCACGATGGCGTCGGCGCGCGGGTTTTCGGCGTAGGCACCCAAGAGCTCTGCGAGCTCGTCGGCGCTCGCGAAGCGCTCCGCGGGACTCCGCGCGAGTCCCTTCTGCACGAGCGCGGCGAGCTTCCGATCGATGCCCGGGAGCTCCGGCGGGCGCGGGGCTCGCCAAGTCGAAGCCGGGAAAGGGCGGCTTCTGTCCCGTGAGCGCCACGAACAGGCAGGCCGAGAGCGAGTAGATGTCCGAGCGCCCGTCGAGGGGCGCTCCCGCCGCTTGTTCCGGCGACATGTAGCTCAAGGTCCCGATGACGTGACCGGTCTGGGTGAGCCCGCCCTCGCTGCCTTCGACCTTGGCGATGCCGAAGTCGAGCACCTTCGAAACCTCGCCGAGCGTGGGCGTGGACACCAGGAACACGTTCGCAGGCTTGATGTCGCGATGCACGATGCCGGCCCGGTGCGCGACGGAGAGCGCGCTCGCGACGTGGGCTCCGATGCGCGCCACGCGCGCGGGTGCGAGGCGCCGCTCGCGCTTGATGCAGTCCGCGAGGGACTCCCCGTTCAAGAGCTCCATCACCAAGAACGGTGGTTCGCCACCTCGCGCCTGAAAATCGTAGACCTGCACGATGTGCGGATGACCGAGCGACGCCAGCGCGCGGGCTTCGCGCTGGAAGCGCGCCAGGGTCTCGTCGTCGAGGCTGCCGATCAGCTTGACGGCGACGGTACGACCGAGATCGCCCTGCCAAGCTTCGTACACGACGCCCATCCCGCCGGCGCCGAGGCGACGACGCAAGAGATAGCGTCCGCCCAAGGTGCTGCCAGAGAGATCTTGCATGTCGTCACCTTCAGCAAACGGCGTGCCGCGGTCGACACGAACGACCGAGCGGAAATCGAATCTGGCGCACGTGGCCCCGACCCACGCCGAGTGTCAACGAAAGGTGGTCGCTGTTCACTCGGGATTGTCAGCCCCAGCGTCCCACGCCGAAAACCGGGCGAGAAGAGCGTCGCCGGTGGAGACTTGGTCAGAGCCGTGCCGCTACCTCGGTGCCCTGGCGGATGGCCCGCTTGGCGTCGAGCTCGGCCGCGACGTCGGCCCCACCCACGACGTGATAGCGGTCATCGCGGATCGCTCCCTTGGCGTCGACGGGAAGGAGCTCGCGCACCGACTCCTGGCCTGCGCAGACCACCACGTGATCCACGGCGAGAAGCCGTTCCACCCCGTCGTGCCGGATGTGAAGTCCCGCGTCGTCGACCTTCAGGTACTCGACGCCCCCGAGCATGTGCACGCCTTCGCGCTCGAGAACCAGCTTGTGGACCCAACCCGTCGTGCGACCGGGGCCGCTGCCCATGCGCTTGGTCTTCGGGCGGCGTTGGAGCAGCCAGAGCTCGCGGCGCGGTGCGGGCGGCGCGGGGGGCGCGAGCCCGCCCTCGCGCGACGACTCGAGATCGATGCCCCAAGCTCGCTGGAACTGCTCGAGCGTCTGATCCGGCTCGTGCAGCAAGAACTCGCACACGTCGACGCCGATGCCGCCGGCGCCGATCACGGCGACCTTGCGCCCGACGGACTTCTTCTCCAGCAGGACCTCGGCGTACGTCAGCACCTTCGGATGGTCCATCCCCTCGATGTGGGGGCGCCGCGGTACCACGCCCGTCGCGACCACGACGGCGTCGAATCCGCTGTCGAGCTCTCGCTGCTCCACGTGCTTGCCGAGCACCACGCGGACCCCGGTGCGCGCCAGGCGCCGCGTGAAGTAGCGAATCGTCTCGCGAAACTCCTCCTTGCCGGGGATCTCCGCGGCCATCCTGAATTGGCCGCCGAGGACGGGCGCAGCTTCGAACAAGGTGACGTCGTGACCGCGTTCGGCAGCGGTGGTTGCCGCGGCGAGCCCGGCCACGCCGCCGCCGACGACGGCGACCTTCTTCTTGCGTGGAGCGGGCAGGATCACGAGCTCGGTCTCGTGACAGGCGCGGGGATTCACCAGGCAGCTCGCGCGACGGAGCGCGAAGCTGTGATCGAGGCAGGCTTGGTTGCAAGCGATGCAGGTGTTGATCTCGTCGGCGCGGCCCTCGGCTGCCTTGTTCACGAATTCGGCGTCGGCGAGCAGCGGGCGCGCCATGCTCACCATGTCAGCTTCGCCTCTGGCCAAGATGTCTTCGGCGACCTCCGGCGTGTTGATGCGGTTGGACGCGCAGACGGGGATCGAGAGCTCCTTCCGAATCCGCGCCGTGACGCTGCGGAACGCGGCGCGCGGCACCGATGTCACGATGGTCGGGATGCGGGCTTCGTGCCAGCCGATGCCGGTGTTGAGCAGGTGAACGCCGGCTGCCTCGAGGGCTCGAGCCGCCTTCACGATTTCTTCCCAAGTGTTTCCGCCTTCGACCAAGTCGAGCAGCGAGAGTCGGTAGATGACCAAGAAGCCGGCGCTGGTCTTGGCGCGCACGGCCTTCACGACCTCGACCGGCAAGCGGACGCGGCCGTCGATGGGCCCACCCCACTCGTCCGTGCGCCGGTTCACGCGCTGACAAAGGAACTGGTTCAGGAGGTAGCCCTCGCTGCCCATGATCTCGACGCCGTCGTAGCCCGCCTCTTCGGCGAGAGCGGCGGTGCGCGCGTAGTCCGCGATGGTCTTTTCGATCAAACGCCCGCTCATGGCGTGGGGCGTGAAGGGGTTGATGGGCGACTTCACGCGAGATGCAGAGACCTGGAGCGGGTGGTAGCCGTAGCGCCCGGCGTGCAAGATCTGCATCGCGATCCTACCGCCCTCGGCGTGGACCGCTTGGGTCACGCGGCGGTGACTGAGCACGTCGACCTTGCGATTGAGCGTGCCGGCGCCCGGCATCAGCCAACCGCGCCGGTTGGGCGAGATACCGCCGGTCACGATCAGCCCCACCCCACCGCGGGCCCGCTCGGCGAAGTAGGCGCCGAGCTTGCCGTAGTTGAAGAATCGGTCCTCGAGACCGGTGTGCATCGAGCCCATCAACACGCGGTTTTTCAGCGTGATGGGGCCGAGGTCGATGGGCGAAAGCAGGTGCGGATATGGGTGGTTCATCTCTGCCGGCAGGGATCTTGGTCGAAGGATGCTCGATTGACCAGCCGGTGTAGTCTCCCGCCGCCGTGACCCGAACGCGACGGAGAGACTGGCTGCTCTTGCTCGGCGCGATGGCCCTGCTCCTGTCGCTCGGCTTCGGGCTGTTCGCGTCTGCCGGCCACGACGATAGCCACATCACCTATTGGGTGGCGTGGAAGCTCCGCGAGACCGGTCAGCTCGTCAACTACAACGGCGAGCGTGTCGAGCAGAGCTCGAGTCTCGCGCACGTGTTGGTCCTCGCGCTGCTCGCGCTCCTGACTCGCATCGACATCCCGACCTTGGGCCCGGTCACCTCCATCGGGGCCGCTCTGCTCACGCTCGTCGCCACGCGTGCGGCCATCCGTCGCGCTGCGCCCAAGGCCCCACCGGGCGGCGAGCTCTTGGTCGCGAGCAACGCGAGCTTCGTCTATTGGGCCTTCGGCGGCCTCGAGACCCCGCTCTTCGCCGCGACCTCTCTCGGCCTCGTCTTGGCGCTGCACCGCTCGCTCGAAGCGCGGCGTCCAGCTTGGGTTGCGCTTGGGGCTTCGTCGCTCGCCTTCGTCGCCACGCGACCCGAAGCGCCGCTGGTCCTCGGCTGCGCCCTGCTGCCACTCGGGCTCTTCGCGTGGCGCACCGGGCGAGGGCGCGCATGGCTCTCGAGTTCCGCGCTCGCGCTCGCTCCTGCGCTGCTCCTGTTCGGATTCCGACGAGCCTACTTCTCCGCTTGGTTTCCCAATCCGGTCTACACCAAGGCGACGGGCATCGACGCGAGTGGAGGCTTTCGCTACCTCGCACAGCATCTTTATCCGGGAGGGCTGCTGCTCGGCCTGTTCGCGCTGATCGGGCTCGGCTTCGCCGCCGTCCGCGCGGCCCAGGCCAAAGCTCCGCCGGCCCTGGTGGCAGCGGCCTCGCTCACCGTTTCCTACCTCGGGTTCGTGGTGCTCACGGGTGGCGACTGGATGACGGGCGGCCGCTTCGTGGCCCACCTGGTGCCCCTGCTCGCCGTGCTCGCGTGGGTCGGGCTCGCGGAGCTACCCCGCCCGCGCTTGGTCCCATGGCTGGCAGGTGCCAGTGTGGCGCTCGCCGTGTTCGGTGTGCTGCTCCTCGCCAACGGCCCGAGCACGGGGCGGCCGCTGTGGACGACCAGAAAGCTCCGTCCAGGCGTCGAAGCGCGGGTAGGGCCCCGCGGCTACGGCTTCTTCGAGCTCTCGAACCGCGTGCACCTGCGGGACACGCTGATCGCAGCCAAGCTCGTCGACTGGATCGGCGCGTTGCGCGAAGCACATCCCGGACGGCGCTTCGAGCTGATGGCGTCGCAGGCCGGAATGGTGCCCTACTACGCCTTCCGCGAGCACGAGGACGTCCTCCACTTCGTCGACATGTGCTCGCTCACGACCCGCGAGCCACGCGCGTGCCTAGCTGCCTCGGAGCTCGATCGCCGCAAGGTGGGGCTCCAGCTCCACTTCGATCGCTACTTCGCCCGCCGCTCCGCCATCGACGAGAAATGCGGCACGCGGCGCCCGGATCTCGTGTTCGGCTTGGGCCAGCGCGGGATCGAGGCGGTGCTGGAACGGAACGGGTACGCCATCGTGTTTCGGCAAAAGGGTCCCATCAGGAGCGAGGGGCTCGGCCCTTGGTTCCGCGCGCCGCTCGCCAGCGATCAGTTCATCGCCATCGACCGCGCGCTGCTCGCGGGAGTGGCACGCGAGCCCGAACCGGTCTTCGATTGGGACATCTGACGACGCGGGCTCAGCGGCGCCGGCGCGCGAAGAATGCGAGTAGCGCCAGCAGCGCGAGCGATGCGCCGCTGCCGGAGCCCGAGCTCGGTGCGCGACAGCCGCAGCCGCCGTCGTCTCCCGAATCTGCACCCGAGCCGCTGCCACCGGACTTGCCCCCGCTGCCCGACGAACCTCCGCCGGTTCCGCCGGAGCCGCCGACGCTCGCAGCACCCGTTCCGCCACTGCCTCCACCGGAGGTACCGCCGCTCCCCGAGCTGCCGCTGCTTCCGCCGCTCGCGCTTCCCGCCGCGCCCGCGCTGCCATCGACGCCGCCGTCAGGTGGGCTCGCTACGGTGACGTTCGTCGGCTGGTTGCCGATGGTGTTGGGGTCGTCGCTCAGCGTGGTGGCCGTGGCCGCGCCGCTCGCGCCCTTCGCGCTCACGCTGGCTTGGTTGCCGATCACCTTGCCCAGCGTGCCCGGCTGAACCTTGGCGCGGAACCGCACTTGAACCATGTCGTTCGGGCCGAGCGCCCCGCCCGCGCTCGAGGTCGCGCCCGTGCCGAGGCGCACCGTCAGCTTCTTCGACGTCGCATCCCACTCGCCCTGGTCGTCACCGGCTGCGTCGGTCCACTTGCTGGTCGTGGCGCCGCTGACCGTCTCGAGCGAGCCCGCGACGTATTCGAGTCCGGGGTCGAGCACGTCTTCGAACACGGTCGCCGCACTGGGGTCGTTGCCCTTGTTGGTCACGCTCACCGTGTACTCGAGGGTGTCGCCTTCGAGAACGGGGGCACCGTTTTCGTCCTTCACGGTTTTGTTCACGACCAGCACGGGCGCGATGGTCGTGATGGATGTGACCCACACGAAGTTGATGATGCCGTCGCCGGGCCCCGCGGCGATCTGCGCCTCGGCGCTGGTCATTCCGGCGCTGAGCTTCGAGGTGATGTCGACCACGTCCATGTCGATGCCCCCGTTGCTCTTGGCGGTGCCCGAGCTCTGGGGCAGATCCCCCGCGACGGTCACCGGCTGCCCGAGCCAGGAACGCGTGCCGTTGAAGAAGAAATCGACCGGGTTTTGCGCGTCGGAAAGGGCGGTGGGCGAGCCCTGGGGACCGAAGCGCAGCGACGCACCAGTGACCTCGCCATCGATGCCCACGATGCCGAGCTTGCCGCTGAACACGGCAGGCACTTTGAAGCCGCTGAGCGGCACGCTGACGGTCGCGCCCAAGATGCCGTCGATGCCGTCGAACAGCACCAGGTTCCTCGGTGGCTCGCCGGGCGCATCGTAGAACACGACCAGCGACCAGCCACGCTCGGCGGCGCCGTGGTTGTCGGCGAGATCGGGACCGTCGACGCCCGAAACGCGATAAGCCCCCGGACCTTCGACGCTGACGAAGTCCGTCACGTCCGCCACGGAGAGGAATTGCACGAGCGTCTTGTTCTCGGCCTTCACCGCGCTCGGGTTGCTGGCCGTGCCGCTGTGCGTCTGGTCCGCCGTGACGTTCAGCGTGTTGCCGCCCGGACGCTCGAGGACGCAGGTCGAGTCCGCGGCTTTGGCCGTTCCGAACCAGTAGAGCGCCGCATACTGGACCCGCCCGCCGGTGGGCAGCGTGAGCACGGCCGTGGTGCGAGACAGAGCCGGCGTGATGGCCGGGCCGGCGGTGGCCGAGCTCGAGTCGGCTTGCCAGTACACGTCGGGGCTCGCATCCGTGAACGTGTCGGTGCAGGACGTCACGGTTCCGACGGTTGGCGTCTTGTCACTACAGTTGTGCGCGAAGGTGTTGCCGATCAAGGCGAAGTCACCCAGCGTGTCGATGGCCTTGCGGAGCGTGGGCGCAGCGAACGCGGGGCTTGCGCCGAGGGCGACACAGGCGGCGACGAACGTGGAGACGGTGACGCGATCCATCGCCCCAAGGTACAGGAAAGGCGGGAAGTTGGACGAGCCTCGGAGCTCGCGGGGCTCCGAAGCTCGAAGGCAGCCACGAGCTCGGTGCATTCGTCCCGCCGGAGCGAAGCGTCGAAGTGAGCGAAACGCCGGGGCGATCCCGTGGCAGCCAATGCGACGCGCGCCAAAGCAGAAATACGGAGGCGCGCCTGGCCGGCGCCTCGGCTAGTCTGCTCGCATGGGCAATGGGGTTTTGTCGGCCTGACTCTGTTCGCGGTCGCGCTCGGGTCGCTCGGTTGTTCGTCGAGCAGCACCAACGAGGGTCCGAGCGGAGGCTCGGGGGGCGCGACCGGCGGAGCGGGTGGCAGCGGGGCGAGCGGCGGCAGTGGCGGTACCGGGGGCGCGAGCGGCTCCTGCGGTGACGACAGTCGCAACGGATCGGAGACCGACGTCGACTGCGGAGGCAACTGCGGGCCTTGCGACAGCGGGAAGAAGTGCAAAGTCGCGGCAGACTGCTTGAGCTCGGTCTGCGACGGCAACTCGTGTGCGGCCGCTACCTGCACCGACACCGTGAAGAACGGGAACGAGAGCGATGCCGACTGCGGCGGTGGGATTTGCCCGGGGTGCATCGAGGGCAAGAAGTGCACCGCGGACGGTGACTGCAAGACTCTGGTCTGCAACCTGGGCGCCTGCGCCACCGCCTGCCAGAACGGCGGGAAGAACGGTGACGAGACCGATGTCGACTGCGGCGGGTCGTGCTCACCGTGCGCCGACAACAAGGCGTGCAAGGTGTTCGCGGATTGTACGAGCGGTGTGTGCAACGGCAACAAGTGCCAACCGCCCAGCTGCAGCGACAGCGTGAAGAACGGAAAAGAGACCGACATCGACTGCGGCGGGTCGTGCACCACGAAGTGCGCAGCAGGGCAGATCTGTTCGACCGGGGCGGACTGCGGCAGCGGAGTGTGCAATCCGACCAGCAAGATCTGCGATCAGCCCGGCTGCGGCGACGGCGTGAAGAACGGCAGCGAGACCGACGTCGATTGCGGGGGCGGATGCATCACCAAGTGCGCGGCGGCCAAAGGCTGCGGTACGGGCGCGGACTGCGACAGCGGCGTGTGCGATGCCACGGCGAAGACCTGCAACGCGCCCAGTTGCTCGGATCAGGTCAAGAACGGCAACGAGACCGATCAAGACTGCGGCGGCACCTGCACGACCAAGTGCGCTGACGGCAAGGCGTGTGCCGGCGCGCAGGACTGCGCGAGCGGCGTGTGCAACTCGGGCAGCAAGCAATGCGAGGTTCCCGGCTGCACGGACGGCGTCCAGAACGGAGGCGAGAGCGACATGGAATTCCCCCGGTTCCGTGGACAGCATGACTATGCCGCAAGTGCGGTGGGTTGTGTTGCCTGATTCTCGAAGTCGATTGGGCTGAGGTAGCCGAGAGTCGAATGGC